>Ga0209251_1000631_pt1 | contig 30972 bp, 32 predicted proteins | sample SaaInlV_100m_DNA_6_FD_184665 | JGI IMG/M metagenome (GOLD analysis project Ga0209251, IMG submission 184665) | Marine microbial communities from expanding oxygen minimum zones in the Saanich Inlet - Saanich Inlet SI073_LV_10m_DNA (SPAdes) (version 2) | ecosystem: Environmental > Aquatic > Marine... | reverse complement strand
TGGTGTGGATAGACTAGAGTCTACTCTCTATCCAAACTATGTAACAGACGACATGTTGATGAACGCTGACGTCGATTCACAAAACTGGTTGCATTACGGGAAAGATTATCAAATGACCCGTTACAGTCAGTTATCACAAATTAACCGTGACAACGTTAAGTCGCTAACACCAGCTTGGAATCTTTCTTTCGGTATTCTCGAAGGTCAGGACAGTCAAGCTGTAGCAGTTAACGGCATGGTTTACGTTACTACTTCATTCAACCGAGTGATGGCAGTTAACGGACAAACTGGTGACATTGTTTGGAAATACGAGCGTGAGCTTCCAGGTGATGTGTTCCCAAAATTGTGTTGTGACGTTGTTAACCGTGGTGTTGCGGTATACAAAAATAAAGTCTACCTCGCAACATTGGATGCACACGTAGTTGCTCTTGATAACCAGACAGGTGAAGTTGTTTGGGACAAGAAAATTGGTGACTACACATACGCAGAAACATTCACTATTATGCCTCTAGCTGTCAACGGCCAAATTGTGTTTGGTACCGCTGGTGCTGAGTATGGTGTTCGTGGTTGGTTAGCCGCTATTGATGCTGATACTGGTGCTCCAGCTTGGAAGACCTACACAATCCCTGGACCAGGCGAGCCTGGTAACGATACATGGGGTGGTGATTCTTGGAAGTACGGTGGTGGATCAACTTGGATTACTGGTTCTTATGATAAAGAAACCAACCAGTTATTCTGGCCAGTTGGTAACCCAGGACCTGACTTTGACCGTCATGTTCGACCAGGTGACAACCTCTTCTCAAACTCTACACTTGTAGTTGATGCTGACTCTGGAAAGATCGATCGATATTTCCAGTACACTCCTAACGACCCATATGATTATGACGGCGTTAACGAGAACGTTATGATCGACTTAGGTGGCAAGAAGCTATTCGTTCACGGTGACAGAAACGGTCACATCTATGGTATCGACCGTAGAGAAACAGTGAAGACAGCTTCTGGTAACGAGATGAAGTGTCTCTGGGCTACAGTGATGAATGACGTTAACTGGGTCAAAGAGCCAATTAGTCCAGATAACGGAAATTGCCGACCAGTATTCAACTACCCAGAAATGGACGTTGTATATGACCGTGTAACGCAAAACATCGCTCCATCACTTGACGGCGGAAAAGAGTGGCACCCACTCTCAGTTAGCCTTCGAACAAAGATGGCTTATGTACCAATCTACAACTTCACGATGGACCTCCAAGCTAAGAAAATGGAGTGGAAGCGTGGTGAGTGGTATCTAGGTGCTAAAGTCATTACGTTCAACGCTGGCGCTGGCTTGATCAAGGCGTTTGATGTTGCTACCGGTAAACTCGCATGGACCAAGTCACAGAGCTGGCCAGCAACTAGTGGTCTCTTGAGCACTGCTGGTGGACTAGCATTCTATGGCGATCCAGACGGACGATTCAACGCTGTTAATGACGAGACTGGTGAACACCTATGGTCATTCAACGTTGGTACTGGTATCCACGGTAACCCAACCACATACACCGCTGAAGGTACGCAGTACGTTGCTATCGTCTACGGTGCTGGTGGTGGTGGTATCTGGCCTCTGTACTATGCAAACTTCCTTAAGACACACACCAAAGGTGGTGGCTTAATGGTCTTCACAGTTAACTAATATTAACTGCGTAGACGCTACTGAGAAGTAGTTGTAAGAGCTAAATAGGGGAGGGCTTTTTAGTCCTCCCTTGTTTTTATGGGTTTACTCATAAAGAGCAATATATTGATTGTTAATTGTTGATAGAAAATTAAGCGGAATTACCCGTAAATATTAATTAAGTGGAAGTGGTGCTAGCAGCAGAGGAAGGAACTTATCCTCTTCAACGTTTATATCGTTTCCGGGAGATAGCTTTGTTAAATAAATGGTTGCATGTTTTTGTAGGAATTATATTCGGTGCTCTAGCGTTGACGGGTTCAGCAAACGAGGCACAAAATACTCTAGATAAAATTAAAGAGCGTGGGAAGATGACTGTCTGCGCGGACCCTTACTCATACCCGTACTCGGTTAAAAATGTAACCCCACCCGGGTTTGATGTGGAAATAATGGGTGAGTTAGCTCGTCTCGGTGGATTCGAACTGGAAATGTATTGGGCTGACACAGGCACTAGAGGCGGGATGTCACGAGCACTTCGAAACTCGATGCTTAAGGGGCGCTGCCATCTGTTTGCTGGCGTTGGTGACAACGGCGAAGATGATGTCTTGATGGGACAAATGAAATTCACTCAAGCTTATATGTCCGTTGGGTATGTGATGGTTACTCAAAATCAGGCTTCTGACATGAGCATTAAAGAGATTATTGATGCAGGAATGCCTATCGGCGTGCAGATGTCAACGCCAATGGATGACTGGTTGCATACTCGTGGCATTAAACGAGCCTTACAAGCGGACAATGCGAGAGTTATGAGGGACATGGTCAGGGGTGATACCGATGTCGCTATCGTATTCTCGCATGCTCCTTCCCAGGCAAAACGCGTTCATCCAGAAGCAACTTTCAAGCTATCCGAGAACTATAGTGCAGCTGCGCTGTACGCGGCGATAGATGAAGAGTATGTTTCTGAAGGGTTGGGTCAACAGTTATGGGACCTAAAATTTGTTGTTCGAAAACAAGACCGATCATTTCTTGATTTCATCAATGAGGGTATTGAGACATTAACCGAAAACGGTACAATAGCTAAGTTGGTTCAGAAGTACGATGTTCCGTATTTTCCACCATTGGAAGATTAGGAATATAAGTAGTAAATCATTTATGCGGGGAGGCAATTAGTAATGTTTAGTATTTCATTTTTATCACTCTTTCGGCGCATTGGAGCTGCAACTGTTGCGTTATTTACAGTGGGACTTTTAACTAGCATGAATGTAGGAAACGTACATGCACAAGAAGAGTCAACCTTGGCAGAGCAAACGTTAACGCAGGAGTGCATCGAGCAAGCTTACTCAGGTACTATGCACCAAAGTAATGATGCTGATTTAGCTTTGGAGGTTGAGAAAGACTGCATGGTGCAAAATGGTAAACAGTGGTATGACCGTAGGTGTTCCTTTTGTCACGGTGGAGCAGGTAAAGGTGGTAAAGGACCTTGCTTGACGTGTGGAAAATTTGCTTATTCTGCAAATAGTAATATGGCGATATTGACGACTATTTCAGTTGGCATTACAAACAAAAGCCTCGGCGGTGCTATGGGTGCATTTGGAACGACGATCTCTGGCATGGATATTCTCTCAATTGTGGCTTATATGCGATCAGAGGAACTACGTCGGATAGCGTTGGGAGAAATTAAAGATTCTTCTATCAAAGAAGAGGCGATGGTTTTTCCAGATTAGGTCAGAATTAATATCTTAAAAAAACCGGCCAAAAGCCGGTTTTTTTATTGCTGGCCGGTGCTACCAAATCCGCCAGAACCTCGGGAGCTTTGATCGAAGTCGTCTACGAGGTTAAATGTAACTTGCGCCACCGGTAATACAACTAGTTGTGCAATACGATCCATCGGGATAATAGTGAACGGTTCGTTGCCCCTATTCCAAACGGAAACCATAAGTTGACCTTGGTAATCGGAGTCTATTAGCCCTACCAAATTACCTAAGACGATGCCATGTTTATGTCCAAGGCCTGAGCGAGGAAGAATCACGGCGGCATACCTCGGATCTTTTATATTAATAGCTATGCCGGTCGGAACTAAGATTGTTTGTCCGGGGATAACAGTTGTGTCCTTATCAAGGCAAGCACGCAGATCTAGCCCGGCGGAACCGGGTGTGGAGTATTCGGGTAAATGGTTTTTTATTTTTTCGTCGATGATTTTAATATCTAGGCGATTCATTTTGATAATTATTTAAGGCTATTGAGTGAGACTGCTAATGTGGTCAATAAGCATTCTAGCTTGACTGAGCTTGCTGCTCGGCGGAAGAGTTTTTGATCCATCATCATCAATCAAAATTAAAGAATTAATATCACTATTCAGCGCCTCTGTAACGAGGTTGGCAGCGATTAATGGGATGCCTTTTTCAAGTCGTTTTTTACGAGCGTAGTTCTCAACATCTTTGCTCTCCGCAGCGAATCCAACACAAAACGGAGCGTTAATGCGCTCCGCCACTGTTTTTAGGATGTCCGGTGTCTCATTAAATTCAATATTCAGTTTCTGTTCAGTTTTTTTGATTTTATGCTTACTTGGATTTTTTACACTGAAGTCGGCTACCGCAGCCACTGAGATAAAAATGTCAGCATGGTCTACCTCTTTAAGTACTGCATCCATCATGTTTTGAGCTGAGATTGCCGAAATCAAGCGGACTCCGGGTGGAGCAATTAAGTTTGTTTTACCTGAAATTAATGACACGTTTGCCCCTGCGTCATGAGCGGCTTGGGCCACTGCGTAGCCCATCTTACCCGAGCTGGCATTCGTTATTCCACGGACTGCATCAATTGCTTCATAAGTCGGTCCCGCTGTTATAACGACATTCTTTCCCTGCAGTATTTTTGGTTGAAACCATGAGAGAAGCTCACTCACAATGACATCTGGCTCACGCATGCGACCAAGCCCTTGCTCACCACACGCTTGCTCCCCACTATCTGGTCCAATTAAATCGATCCCATCCTCTTTTAAGCTACGTATGTTTCTCTGTGTTGACGGGTTTTCCCACATTTGCTTATTCATTGCTGGAGCGACGATGAGTGAGCAGTCCCTTGCAAGGCACAGCGTACTTAGGAGATCGTCTGCGCGACCTATTGAAATCTTAGCTATAAAGTCAGCTGTGGCTGGCGCTATAAGAATTAAGTCGCAGTCTCTGGACAACTCTATATGAGGCATGCCATTCGAAATGGTTTGGTCCCACATTGAGGTGTGAACGGGATTGTCGCTCAGTGCCTGTAACGTGACAGGTGAAATAAACTCTTCCGCTGAGTTGGTCATGACGACTCGGATGTCAGCCCCCTGTTTTTTTAGCAGTCTGACTAGTTCCGCAGCTTTGTATGCCGCTATCCCACCTGTAATTCCTAAGAGAATACGTTTGCCGTTCAGCTCATCCATTTCAGTTTGTACTAAGCAAGCACCATAAAATCAAATATATTGCTGAGTTTACACGAATCACTAAGCGTTCTTCGTTAAATTTTAGATTCGGAAATTTCTTGGGTGGCTTCAGAGTTTATCGTTTTAATTTTTTCAACTAAATTAATGAGATTTTCATATTGATAGTCAGCTATCGTGGCAACTTGGTCTGATCCGATGAGATGAATATATCGGCTTAGGCGATCTGTAGCGAGATCTCCAAATGCAAATTGACTGAGTGGTCTGATCTTATCTTGCCCATACAATAACGAAATGAGCGTTGGTTTTGTAACACCGTAAGCATCTTTTTCTTTTGTCTTTAGTCGCCTTTCTACCCGAGCATTCTCCAGCCCAATTAGTGAGATAGAGATCGTTTCATTTTCATTAGGTGTAGCCTGGTGCTCGTGTGACTCTAAAACGCCATTTGTCGCTCCGTGTGCATGATAGAACCAATGCCCGGCCTCATCTTTTTCAATTAAAAATAAATCGCCCTGGTACACGAGCTCTACGGCATAGATATCTGAAAGTTTGACTGGTAGCAATGCACCACTCTCGAATACATTGTCATGCCCCCCGTGCCCAGCATGGCTAACATCCCCAGCGGTTTCTAGGTTGATAACAGTGATTAAAGTAACCAGCGTTATCAAAACTAACCAAACTACCTTTAGACTTTTATTCGAATTCATTAACGTCTTCTCCACCACACTAAGATACCGATAATAGCCATCAATGCAGGAATAAGTATTATTGAAAGTACAAACGTACCCTTCATCTGGGTATTAGTTAAGTTAACTCTGGGTATATCAAGTGACTTTGGTTCTAAGCCAATGAGGTTCTCCTGAGCAGCGAGGTAGTTGATTGTACTGAGCAAGAGTTTTCCATTACCCATGACGTGGAAAAAAGAGTTTGTCGCAAAATCTGAGTCCCCAATGATTGCAATCCTAGAGGTGGCCGCCGCCGTGTCATCTGAGTCGTTATTTTGGACACTGCTACCGCCTGTCCCTTCTTGTAGCTCTTTGATGGCAGCTTCTGCATTTTTTCCGTAATAGGGGTTACGTTTCACAAGTGCCATTAAAGTAAGTGGTCCCTTAAGATCGATTCCTTCTTTGAAGCCGGGGTCGCCGATGTCTTTTTTGCCGTAACTTTTGCGTGATGTATTAATCAGTGGACGCACTTTTGTGTTCGCAACTGGTATTTTGGTGGGCGAGAGTGAGCGAGCGCCTGGAAAAAAGGTAAGTGTCAGATTATCTGTAATAGAGTGTCGGTTATATTTTGTAACGGCTGGTGACGAAATATCCGCCCAAAAGTGACTTTCTTCATCGAGAGCGAGGTTGTCATCTAAGATAACGCCGAGCTTTTCTATAACAGGCTCGAGTCCTGTTTCTACGAATGGGTCCAACATGAATAGCGCGTTATTACCATCCTCGATGTACTGATCAATCCATTGAATCTCAGATTTTAAAAGAGGTGTTTGAGGCCCCGCAACGACAAACACGGCACATGTTTCGTCAATGTCACCGCCTTGCGCGAGAGTGATTTTACTGACGACATAGTTCATTGATTCAAGACTATTCCGTAATTTAGCCATTCCATGGCGCTCATGCAGCACGTACTGCGTTCCTAGTCCGTGGGCATGTCCACTGTCGCCCTCCACATGATCATGCTGTTCTATACTGAAAGGGTCTGGTTCTCCATGCCCATCCAAAAAGCAAATTGTTTGTTGTATGCCTCTTGAAATTTTTAAAATACCGTTGGCAATATCACTCTCATGAGGCGTGTTGACTTGAAGGCCTCTCCCCTCACTCTCGAAAATAGCGGTACCTGCAAACTCCACGCCCTTTAATCTGGCAATGGACGGATTAAGCATTGGATCGTGAAATTCGGCTGTCACTTTGTCAGATTTTGAAGCAATCAATTGATAAAACTCCACTGTATCCCTCATTAAAGGATCGTAGAAAAAAGTGATATGAACCGGAGCTTCAAGGGTTTCAAGCATTTTTAGAGTATCGGGCGACAATGAGTATAAGTCTCCCTCTGTCATATCTAAGCGGAATGGGTATTTAATTGATAGGTAGCATATTGCGACTACAATGCCAATCATGCCGACTGACCAAGCTATCGCCTCTCCCTTTTGTCGTTTAAAGAACAGTATCAAGTCTGCACGAAGCAGGTAAGCGCCCAGTCCAGTTGATGCAAAGCCAAAAATAAGCAACGTATAAGCCACCACCTCCGTGTCGACTAATATCGCGTCCATTATGACGCTAAGGATTAGTAAGGAGACCCCTAGAATTAATATCAATAAGTTACGAAATGACTGATCCATGATTATCGTCTTCCTTGCATATAGGCTGTATTAAGAATCAGAGCAATGGATATGACAGCTAAGAAAAAAATTACCCCTTCTGACCTTATAAGACCTCGGATAAAGTCACCGTAGTGGCCGCTAAATGAAAGGTAATCAGAGAGGCTTCGAAGCCACGCAGTCTGTTGAAATGACTTGAATTTACCAACAAACCAAAATCCGAGTAAGACAGGCCATGTCATGAGCGCGGCAATGATTTGATTCTCTGTCAGCGATGAGAACAGTTGTCCCAGCGCGATACATGCCATACCGAGCAGGATGAAACCAACATAACCAGATATGATGTTGAGGGTGTCAGGGTTTCCATAGAGGATTAATGGGATCAGATTGATACACGTTGTAAGCGTCATTATGAGAAAAATAATAACTGCGCCTAAATATTTACCTAAAACGATTTCCCACTTTCTTAGAGGCAAGGTCATTAACAGTTCGATAGTTTTACCGCTATACTCTGCTGAAAATAAACGCATGGATATGGCAGGCACTACAGTGATAAGAAGTATTCCCATACTTTGAAGTGTGGTGTCCATTGAGGCAGTTCCCCTGAGGAATACGTGATCAATGAAAAAATAACCGGTTCCCAATAAAAATACCGCAACAATAAAGTAGGCAATTGGAGATCGAAAATAATTTGTTAGCTCTTTGCTGAGCACTGCGATTACGCCGTTCATGATTCCGTGTCCTTCTGCTTTGAGCCATCACTAACGTATTTTAAAAAAACATTCTCGAGCGTCGGTTTTTGTCGAGACAGACTATACAAAGCCGCATGTTCAGTCACGATTTTTGCTAATTTAGCTTCAATGCCTTCAAGCGCCTCAACATGGCAATTAACTTCAAAATAATTGTCCTTTCCGGTGGGGCTTGAGAACTTTAGATCCTTAACCCCGGGTACCTCTCTGAGGGCGGCGCCCACTATCTGGGTATCTCCGCTGAATTCTATGGCGACGTTGTTAGTTTGGTCGGAAGCTGTTTGCAATGCCTCGGGGGAGTCGACTGCCAGCACATGGCCATCGTTGATGATTGCAATGCGCTGACAAATGAGCGTTACTTCGGGCAATATATGCGTGCTAAGTAAAACTGCGTGATTCTCGCCAAAGGATCTAATGACTTCGCGGGTTTCTTGTATTTGTCCCGGATCTAGTCCTGCAGTTGGCTCATCAAGAAGAAGAACCTCAGGGTCGCCTAAGAGCGCTTGAGCTAGTCCTACACGCTGTCTATAGCCTTTCGATAATTTGTATATTTCTTTTTCCGTTACTGTTTCTAAACGACATGCGTTCATGACACGATCAAGCTCTGAGTTGACTCGAGATCGATGAATTCCTTTGACTTTTGAAACAAATTGTAGGTAACGCTTTACTTTTAGAACATCGTATAGTGGCGGTTGTTCTGGTAAATATCCTATTTTTTTCGCCCCCTCAAAGTTATCATGGGACATGTCGTGCCCGGCGACAACGACCTTACCGGTCGTGGGTGCGGTAAATCCGGATATCATTCTCATGGTTGTCGTTTTGCCTGCGCCGTTCGGGCCAAGAAAACCGACAATTTCTCCTTTCTTAACTTCGAAAGAGATGCCATGAATTATTTCTTTACTGCCATATCTCTTGGTTACAGATTCTAGAGAGATTACTGTTGGATGATTTGACACAATATTTGCACTCAGTTTGAGTTATTGATTCAGGAGCTAAAAAAAACCCCCCATGAGGGGGGCTTAAGCAAGTTTACGTTAAAGGTAAACTATTACTTGTACCAACGATCCCCACCAGCAGCCCACTGATTTTCATCGTGGCCCATCATGAGCGGAATGTCTTGTAGATCTTTCATGAATTTCAAACGAGCTACAGAGTTGGTGTAAGCCTGAACGCTGAAGTTTAAGCCAGCAGCATGACCATCAAGATTCTCTTGCATCCAAACTGCATCCTGAGCGATCAACATACGCTTTCCTGAATCCAAGGTCACTTGCATGGATTGGTGTCCAATAGTGTGGCCAGGTGTGGCTAAAATTACCATGCTTCCGTCGCCAAATAGGTCGTAGTCGCCGTCAAGCTCTAGGAAGTTGTACTCTCTTGTTCCTTCCAAGTCAGCTATCACGAATGGACCAGTTCCATCACGACCTTGGAACTTCTCTGGCCACCAGCCTTGATACAGCTCGGCTTTTTGGAATGCGTGAATTGCATTTGGGAACATTTTCAAGTTTCCGGCATGGTCTAAGTGAGCGTGCGAAGTAACCACAACTTTTACATCTTCTGTTGTGTAGCCTAGCTTCTTTAGCCATCCGTCGATTGTGGTGTCAGCAGTCTGATTCGGCTTAAGGAAATCGCAGAGACCTGCAGCCCAGTAACCTTTACAGTTGTTGACAACCTCAATATTGTTACCCGTATCGAATACAACTAGGCCTTTGTCATGTTCAATAATCCACATGCTGACAGGAATGGTGACATCCCGTACTTCATCCGCAGGAATTGTTGGAATGAGGCCATTGATTGCGAAAGGACCAAACATGCCACTGGTTGCCCAGTAGGCTTTGGTAGCTCCCGCTGAGGCAGTTGCAGCTACTGCTAATGCCGCGACGCCCATCACTACACTAAGAATCTTCTTCATTTTATTACTCCTCTTTGCTTCTTGTTCGAACAAGAACACGCCTGAATTCTTATCTTTAAAATCATTTTTTTAGAGGCAGTACTACCCCAGATTTTAAAGATTATTCTTTCCTGCGTGCCCAGCGTTTTTCTTCTCGCCTAATTATTAAATACTTGTTGTGACCAGAATGGAAAAAATAATTTCCCCAACTAAGAATGTACACCTGCTCAAGGCTAGTTTCAAGCCAATTGCACCAATAAGGGGCGAATTATATTTATAGATCTCGTTAACTACGGCTCATGTTTGCTAAAAGACTCGTTTTTATGGTATAAAGCTTGGCTTTAAGGATAGTGTCAACCAAATTTAAAGGCTCGAAGTTATGTCCAGAGTGTGTCAAGTCACCGGTAAAAAGCCAGTTTCCGGAAATAATGTGTCTCACGCGAACAATCGTAATAAGAGACGGTTTCTACCTAATCTGCATTCAAAACGCATTTGGGTTGAGAGTGAAAATCGATGGGTTCGATTAAGGCTTACTCAAGCCGGACTCCGACTTATTGATAAAAAGGGTATAGACGTTGTCCTCGCGGACATGCGAGCGCGCAAGGCGATTTGACGAGTTGATCTTTAGAGAGGTAAATAATGAGAGAGAAAATTAAGTTAGAGTCGTCAGCCGGAACAGGGCACTTTTATACGACGACAAAAAATAAACGGAATATGCCGGAGAAAATGGAGATCAAGAAATTTGATCCTGTTGTTCGTAAGCATGTGATGTATAAAGAGACAAAACTTAAATAAGCATCAAGTTGCTATCATCAAAAAAGCCCGCTAATCGCGGGCTTTTTTGATGATAGCTAGTGCTAGGCGTAGCGCCTTAGCCGGTGTGAAAACTCTTTTAGCCCGATAATACCTGAGGCCTCAGCTCGCTTACACCAGTCTTCAAGTCGTTCGACTAATTGCTCTTTGGATTCCGACGATTTAACCCAAACGTCACTTAGTTCGTCTCTCATCTTTACAATTGTCTTGAGTGTTTTGCTTTTTTCGGCAAATTGTTTGATTCGATCCAGGTCGGAAGAGCTTACGAATTTCTGGTCGAATGACAGCCATTTGCTGATGTCAGGCCTTGTGAATCGATGAGTGTCAGCAATGTGTTTGATTTCGGCGAGGCAAGTTGATTTGAGCGAAGTTGAATACTGCGCCAACACATCCCAGCGGTGCGTAATTATCGCCTGTAAATTTTTATCATCGATACTTTGGCGAGCTTCCGATAGCTTTACTTTTTCTGCCATTCGTTTGACTTTCGCAAGGCCACAAATCTCCATAATTCTTATGTATAACCAACCTATGTCGAATTCGTACCATCGAGAGGACAGCTTTGCTGACGAGGCGTATGCATGGTGGTTGTTGTGCAGCTCCTCACCTCCGATGAGTATGCCCCAGGGACTTATATTTGTACTCGCATCGTTAACGTTAAAATTCCGGTAACCAATATAATGCCCGACGCCATTTATAACGCCCGCGGCAAAGAGTGGGATCCAAATCATCTGAACCGCCCAAATCGTAATGCCTATGGGGCCAAATAAAATTAAATCAATGAATAACATCGCCACGATGCCAATCGTCTCGTGTTTTGCATAGAGTCGCCTCTCGATCCAGTCGTCGGGCGTTCCATGCCCAAATTTATCAACTGTTTCTTGGTTTTTTGCTTCTTTTTTATAGAGTTCAGCGCCTTCAGTAAATACTTTTTTTATACCTAGCGTTTGTGGGCTATGGGGATCGTCATCAGTTTCGCATTTGGCATGGTGCTTTCGATGAATGGCTGTCCACTGTTGGGTTATCATGCCTGTTGTCAGCCAAAGCCAAAACCGGAAGAAATGCGCTACCAAGGGGTGGAGCTCTAGCGCCCTATGGGCTGAGTGTCGATGCAGATAAATTGTCACTGCCGCTATTGTGACATGAGTAAGCCCAAGGGCGGTTAAAACATAACCCCACCACGGAAGCTCAATGAGTCCGCTTGCCCAAAAAGAAGTTGCAGTAATTGTAACTGGATCCATTCAATATCCTTATTTATTAATCCGTTGGAGGCATTTTAAACTACCTGAGCTACAAACGCCTCAAAACTCACATTTAATTGACTCAAAAAACGCAAAATTGTTTCTTTGATAGCCTTTATTTATCTTAAATTTTTAGATATTTAATGCTCACATTGCTTTAAACACAGCGGCGAAAAAGCCATCGCAGTCGTGAGTACTTGGTAATAATCTCAAATATGGGGCTGAATTAACATCAATTCCATCGATATCGAGCAGCTCTGCTACATTAACGAGTTCGAATTTTCCCTTCTGTTCAGATAGAAATCGTTCTACTACAGTTTCGTTCTCATCTCTAAGCAAACTACAAGTCCCGTATATAACGAGTCCTTGTGGCTTCGCCAGTTTACTGGCTGCCTTAAGAATTCGAAGCTGTTTTTCTGTCATCGACGCGATATCTTCACTGGTTTGTCGCCATTTCATATCGGGATTTCGACGCAGTGTTCCCAGGCCGCTACAAGGTGCATCAATCAGCACTCGGTCTATTTTCCCGAAGAGTCTTTGAATTCTCGGATCATTTTCGCTCCCGATCAATTGTGGGTGCACATTTGAAAGGCCAGACCGCTTTAACCGAGGCTTCAGTCGGTCTAATCTCTTAGCAGAAACATCGAACGCATAAAGACGACCTGAGTTACCCATCATCGCTCCTAACGCCAATGTTTTTCCTCCAGCTCCAGCGCAAAAGTCGACAACCATTTGACCTCGTTTTGCCCCTACAAGTTGGGCGAGCAGTTGGCTGCCTTCATCTTGAACTTCAATATTTCCCTCAAGAAACAGTTTATGTCTTTGTAATGAAAAATTATCTTTCAGACGGAGGCCAGAGGGTGAAAATTTGGTAGGTATTGCCTCTATTCCTTCCGCAGCCAGATTTCCCAATACCTCCTCACGCGATGCTTTTACTGAATTCACCCGTAGATCGAAGTGTGCTTTACGTAGAAGGGACTGAGCCAACTTTGAGGCGTTTTCATGCCCATATTGTGATTCAAGTTTGTCCCACAACCAGGTAGGTATTGAATATCTGTCCTCGACTTTCAGTTCCGTCTGTTTCCGCTCACTAAGTCCTTCGATGTATTGGTGCCATTTTGGGGCGAGTTTATTCTTGAGCGATTTAGGGGACACTCCAAAGATTTTATTGAGCGCGGCTAAGCAGAGTGTCGGTGCTTCGTTGGACCCTGAAATGATTTCCAGGTATGTTTTATTACGAATAACGCTGTACGCCAAATTAGCAACGACCGGACGTTGACGGCTACCTAATTCTTTATTTTTTCTAAAGAAAGTGGATAAGGTCATATCTGCCGGAGATACGAATTTCAGCAGTTCTCTCGTTGCTGTTACCGCGGCTTCAAACGTCCTTGTGTTCAAAGAGTCCATTTAATCCGTCGTCACACTTGTAACGGTTGATTGGATTACATTTCCTTTTTTGTCCACAAACTTCAGTTTCACTGGGAGAAAATTATGCTCATAAGACAACCAAAATTCAAATTGCCGGTCATTTTCATTTTTGATTATTTTTTTAAAATGAGCGACTCTCACCTCGCCGATTGCGGTCGTGAGAACATCATCTTCCTGGCGCTGGTATTTGTAGAGTTTCAACCGCCTACCGTCGGTAATGTGGATTGATGATGTATCTGGCAGCTTCGCCTGAAAAGAGAAAAGGTACGGAAGTGTTGCCTGGTCCGCGCTAAAGATTGTGAGAGGTAGGGTTTCTCGTCCGTTCTTAGTCACTAATGTTAGTTGATTGTTTACCCAGTCAAAGGTCGCCTCCCGTGACCCTTTTTTCTTATTGCCAGTCTCGCTGAAGTAATCTGGCCTTAGACCTTCTAGTACAATCGATCCTTTACTTTCGCGCTCAATTTTTGACAAAAATAGCGACGCTAGTCCCTTAGGAATAATTTTACTACTGAGGGTGTAAACGCTTGAGTTATGTTGGAGCTTATCAATACCTTTTCCGATTTTAAGGTCACCCATATTCACTTCAAAGGTAAGAGTTACGTTTGGTGCTGGGTTTGCCCAAGCCATACTGGCTAACAATAGACCTGTTAGTGAGAGGTATGAGAGTAATCGCTTAAATCCTAAATTGATACTCAATGCGTATTACCTTTGTATGTAGAAGCTATCGTCAAAAATTTTTGGATCTAGTGAGACCTGTCCATCAGAAAGGCTGCACAGCCCCTCTAGGATCCACGTAATGGTTTTAGGTAAAATTTTGTGCTCAAGAGCGAGAACCCGCTTCGAAAGCGTTTGAGGTGTGTCGTCCGATTTTATTTGGAGAGCGGCCTGAGCAATGATTGGTCCTTCGTCAAGATCAGGCGTCACGAAGTGAACCGTGCACCCATGAACACGAACACCTGTGGCAAGCGCTCTATTATGGGTATTCAGACCCGTAAAAGCTGGGATGATGGAGGGATGAATGTTGATAATCCTATTAGAGAAGCGATTGATAATGCCCGGTGTCAGGATTCTCATGAAACCTGCGAGGACAATAAGATCGGGGTTTAATGTCTCTATGGATTCTCCTAAAGCTTCATCATACGAAACCCGGTCGGGGTAGTCTCGGTGATCAATAACGCAGGTCTCTATTCCTGCATGCTTAGCGTGAGAGATACCCTCTGCATCTGGATTATTACTGAAAACGCCACATATTTTATAGGGTAATTTCGCCTCGATTATGGCTTGCATATTGCTACCGCGTCCAGAAATCAGAATGACGATTTTTTTCATGAGGCTCACGAATTATGTTTAATCACCTATGGACTATTTTGGTTTGATGCTCTGACCCCAGTCGCTCCGTCAGATTACCAATTATGAAGACTGTCTCCCCGGTTGATTCTAGCATTTGTTTCAGGCTATTTACCTCCGCTTTTTCACAAACGATTACCATTCCGATACCGCAATTAAACACTCTTAGCATTTCATTGCTATCGATATTTCCATTTTCTTGTAACCAAGCAAACAATTCACTGCGGGGCCAGGAGCGAGGGTCAATTTCAGCGACAAGGTTTTTGGGAAGTATTCGCGGAATATTCTCAATCAGTCCGCCTCCCGTTATGTGAGCAAGACCTTTAATAGCTCCCGTTTTAATGACATTCAATAAGGACCGAACATAGATACGAGTGGGCTCTATTAAGAGGTCTCCTAACTTTTTCCCGCCCACAAGGTCATCCAGTTTAGTTTCTGATTGTGCGATTACTTTCCGAATTAAGGAGTACCCATTTGAATGAGCACCGCTGCTCCCGAGACCTAAAATGACGTCACCCTTAGTAATCTCAGATCCTGAGATCAACCTTTCTTTTTCTACAGCACCCACAGCGAAGCCGGCGAGGTCATATTCCTCCCCTGCGTACATTCCTGGCATTTCCGCTGTCTCACCACCAATGAGGGCGCATCCTGCCTGCTCACATCCGTTAGCTATTCCTGACACCACGTCAGTTGCTATCGAGACATCGAGTTTTCCGCAGGAGAAATAATCGAGAAAGAATAGTGGCTCAGCACCTTGGACTAGTATATCGTTCACACTCATCGCAACGAGGTCGATTCCAATCGTGTCGTGTTTGTTGAGCTCCGTAGCTAGCTTCAACTTGGTTCCTACTCCATCTGTCCCTGTGACAAGAATTGGGCTTTTATAATGCTCAGGAATCTGGAATAAAGCCCCGAAGCCACCGATACCACCCAGTAATCCGTCCCGACGGGTTTTAGCTGCGAGCGGCTTGATGTTTTCAACAAGTTGCTCACCAGCGTCTATGTCGACGCCAGCTTTTTTGTAAGAGAGTTTTTCTTTTGTCACGGTCGGTTACTCGCTTCAGTCGAAGCCCTTCGAACGTATCTTTTCGGGGCTTTATTTTCGTTAACATGACAATAAACCAAGGTTCTACTCAGACCCTGATAGAATTCTCATTATCTAAATTGAATTTTACCTAAAGTCACTGTGGTTTTCTGTGTTTTTTTATTGTTTTTCGTGAAATTAGGACGCTTTCGCTATCTCAAGTTAACCCTGTTAGTTGCCACCAATGAAATGACCAATGCATCAACTAGCTTTCCAACTTAAATCAGCTCCACAGCCCACTCTAGAAAATTTTATAGTCGGCCAGAACCGTGAGTTATTGTCGACTATCGGGCGATTTCTTTGTGGAGACCAAAACACAAGATTTATATATCTTTGGGGCTCATCAGGAGCTGGCAAAACACATTTAATGAGAGCCAGTGGCGCCGCAATGACTGCCGAGGGTTGCCACGTGTGTTACGACTTAAAATCAGATGACGTTCCCACTTTTGACGCAAACACATGTTTTTGTATCGACAACGTCGATGATTTAGAGCATCACGAACAAATTATTTTTTTCAATATATACAATAAATTAAGAGATTGTGGTGGTCGTATGCTCGTTGTTGGGCAACAACCTTTATCCAATCTCTCGCTCAGGGCCGATGTGCTCACTCGATTAAGCTGGGAGCTTGTCTACCAGGTGTTCCCGCTGGATGATATTCAAAAAACTCAGGCTATGGTGGAATATGCGAAATTATGCGGTTTCGATGTGCCCAAAGAGGTTATTGCTTTTATCTTAGCTCGTTATCCACGTGACCTCTCTAGCCTTCTAGCACTATTGGGTGGTTTGGATCGATATTCCTTGGAGCTAAAGAGAGGTATTACGATTCCCTTAATCAAATCATTTTTAGATTTAAAAGATTGAAATACCTTATTTACGTATTTAGTTGATGTTTTTATTGAAGGTGTAACTATGAAACTGGTGCTTTTTGACCTCGACAATACTTTACTTGATGGCGACAGTGACTATGAATGGGCGCAGTTTCTGATTGAGAAAGGAGTCATAAGTCGGCAAAAATACGAACGACGGAATAAAGAGTTCTTGGAGGCTTATGAGGCGGGCTCCTTGGATATTAATCAATTTTTAGATTTTCAGCTCAAACCATTGAGTGAGCATTCTCGTAATCAATTGAATGATTGGCATGATGAATTTATGCAGGTAAAAATAGATCCCATGATTTCAAACGCTGCACGTCAATTGGTGCTCCAGTTTAAAGATGAGTTGATCGCGATCGTGACCGCGACAAACTCTTTTATTACGGGCCCTATAGCTCGTGAGTTTGGTATTGAGCATCTTATAGCTACTGATTTAGAAGAGCAGGGTGGTGAATTCACTGGCCGCAGCGTCGGCGAACCCTCGTTTAAAAATGGAAAAGTGACTCGTGTTAACGCTTGGCTAAATGATATGGGTTTGTCTTTTGATGAGTTCGAAGAGACTTTATTTTTTAGCGATTCGATCAATGACTTACCATTACTTGAGATTGTCCAAAAACCCGTTGCGGTCAATCCAGACCCCAAGCTGCTGTCTTACGCAATGAAAAATAATTGGGATATCCTTCATCTCCATCCGCGGAAAAAATAATAAAAAATGTTTTTCGAAAAGCGTTTAGCTTTTTTATGGATTGCAGGCTTGAGTATGTCAATTTCAGCCCTGTGCATCTGTTTTGGGAGTGTCTCAATTCCCTTTAAAACAATTTTTGAAAGCCTTTATTCCGGTGAGGGAGTGCATTGGACGGTAATCACACAACTAAGATTTCCGAGAATTGTTGTGGCTTTTGTGTCCGGTGGATTATTGGCGATGTCAGGTTGTTTGCTTCAAACATTGTTACGTAATCCACTCGCAGATCCGTATATCTTTGGAATCTCTAGTGGCGCTTCGTTAGGTGTTCTGGGTTCACTAATTGTTCTGGGACCAGCCTTTTCGATTATATTTGGTTTTCTTGGGGCCGGGCTCGTTATTGTCTCGGTTGCTTATATTGCTCACAGGGGTGCTGACTGGAATCCATACCGATTAATTTTGACCGGCGTAATGGTGTCGGCGGGTCTGAATGCACTAATTAGTTTGATCCTTGTTTTGTCACCACCAACGATGATGAAGGGTATGATTTTTTGGATGATGGGTGACTTGACTTATGCTGAGCCGCGGGTTTGGACTGGGTTCTTAGCCCTATCAATAGTTATGTTTAGTATCGTGTTTGGACGAGCTCTAGACGCTATGTCGCTGGGCTCTGAGCGCGCTTTGGCGATCGGCGTTTCTGTGAGAAAGCTCGAATATTTTATTTACTTTTTGGCGTCGCTGGCCGCGGTAGCGGTGGTGGTGGAGGGCGGTGCTATTGGGTTTGTAGGCTTAGTCGTTCCGCACATGATTCGAATGACCGGTACGTGGCGTCATAAATATTTAGTACCGATGTCGGCTTTTGTTGGTGGCACAATGGTTGTCGTCGCTGACACCTTAGCCCGCTCATTGTGGGCGCCCATTCAATTACCCGTCGGTGTTATGACCGCCATGATAGGTGTTCCAATATTGATTTTCTTATTAAATCAACGTAGCTATGCTCGAGGTTAAAAACGTAAATATTGACATTGGCAACCGCGTCGTAGTCAGCGGCGTAACCGTGAGCGTAGAGTTCGGTCAGAGCTGGGCAATCATGGGTGCGAACGGTGCCGGAAAGTCGTCGTTGTTGAGGGTCTTTGCCGGCATTAATAAACCTTCGAACGGAGATGTTTTATTCGACGGAAAATCAATACATGATTTTCCAAAGAAATCATTAGCGCAGAAAATTGGTTTACTACCGCAGTTTGAGGAGCATGATTATTGGGGTAACGTCGAGGAATATGTGGGATTAGGAGGCTTTTCACGATCAATCGGCCTCTGGGATAAATCCGATGAGGATCGAGTCATCATTCAAGAAGCACTAGAGCAATTTGAGATGCAAAATTTAAGAGGTCGTGACTATCGTAGCTTGTCAGGCGGTGAGCGTCAGCGGGCAAGATTGGCCAGTTTAATGGTGCAAGATCCAAATCTATTTCTTTGGGATGAGCCCCTCGAAAATTTAGATTATTCCGGAAGAGCAAAATTATTGTCGTGGGTAGCTGAGATGACGAAGACAGCTGAAAAAGCCTCGATGATGGTGATGCACGATATAAACTTAGCAAATCGTTTTTTCACGCACTCTTTAATGCTATTTGAAGATGGAACATGTCTCTCTGGAACTTCTGAGGACGTACTGACTGTGGAGAATCTTGAGGCTCTTTACCGAACACAGTTTGATCAAGTCATAAGCCAAGACGGAAGACTTTTTTTGCCTAGATTTAGATGAGGTCTAAGTTATAATTTAATGGTTAACTTAAATGGGCGAAATTGCTGAGAAGTGCATATGGATCAATGATAAAGAAATTAATTGGTAAGTTGATGGGGCATCAACCTGGTAGGTCCAGCAGTCTGAAACGAATTGCGATTGAGGAACACCGCATAGACGCAGACAAATTTAGCTCGTGCGCATTGCGAACTATTTCGACACTACACGAAAGCGGTTTCGATGCTTATGTTGTTGGGGGTGCCGTCAGAGATTTGCTGTTGGAATTCACGCCAAAAGACTTCGATATCGTCACTGATGCAACGCCGGAACAGGTCCGACGTGTTTTTAGAAACTCACGAATCATTGGTCGTCGCTTTAGATTGGTCCATGTGTTTTGTGGCCGAGACATGGTTGAAGTGTCAACTTTTCGTGCTCCGCAGGAGACCGCAGGCTCTCAGGATCGAAAGGGCCGTTTACTACGCGACAATACTTTCGGCTCAATCACTGATGATGCCATTCGGAGAGATTTCACGGTAAACGCGCTTTTCTACGATATCCGGACGAAGGAGGTGCTTGATTTTTGTGATGGTTACTCCGACACGCAAAGTCGAATTCTTAGGGTTATCGGAACTCCGGTCCAGAGATTTCGAGAGGATCCTGTCCGCATGCTTCGGGCTGTCAGGCTCTCAGAAAAGCTTAATTTAAGTATTGATTCGAAGACTCAAGCTCCTTTCAAAAAACAAGCGCGGTTGCTTGGGGATGTTCCTACCGCGAGACTTTATGATGAATTTTTAAAGGTAATTAAAACCGGCGCATCAGCTTCGGCGATAGAGCAGATAGTTACCTACGGTTTTCATACATCGATTTTTAAAAGATTAGTAGCTATCAAAGAGAAATCTAAAGAAGGGGAGTTTCTGCGACTTGTGTTTAAAAAAACTGACGAGCGCATTAACAGTGGAAAATCTGTATCTCCAGCTTTTTTGTTTGCGGCTCTTTTATGGTCTGAGGTAAGTAGGAAATGGAAGTACTCAGAGGGTGACTCAAAGTACATGGGGATGCTCGTGAGAGTTATTGATGAGGTGTGTGATGATTTGAGTCAAACTTTCATTCCGAGACGACTAGTGGCGGATATTCGAGATATTTGGTATCTCCAAGGTCGTTTGATTGGCCGCGCGGGAAAAAAACCTGCTCATACGCTTCGCCACAGAAGGTTTCGTGCCGGTTATGATTTTCTGGAATTGAGGGGTTTTGCCGGAGAAGTACCCGAGACTTTAGTGGAATGGTGGCGTCAGTTTCAGGAAGTAAACGAGGATGCAAGGGCTTCGTGGTTAGAGCGCGAAAATCTACCGAATCCGTCGGCAAAAAAACGTGTACGACGAAGGTCACGAAAAAAAACAAGCGAAGGGGCGATTAAAACCTGATGACAGAAGAGACCATGAGCGAGTTAGCATTCATCGGTTTAGGGTCAAATATGGGGGACCCTGCTGAAAACTTGCGATCAGCAATTAAAAGAATCGATTGTTCAACCGACATCAATGTGATCTCCAACTCATCTTTTTACCGATCGACACCAGTTGGCATCACTGATCAGCCAGACTTTGTCAATGCAGTATGCAAAGTCTCGTCTTCGGTCGGCCCCGAGTCTTTACTCAAGATTCTTCTGAGTATAGAAGTTGATTTCGGAAGAGTGAGAAGCGTTCGTAATGGACCAAGGATTCTTGATTTAGACATCTTATTATTCGGAGACATTCGATATTCGTCGTGCGATGTTGTCATACCGCACCCCCGGATGTTTGACAGAGCTTTTGTGTTGAAGCCGTTGTTAGAAATTGCTCCGGATTTGCTCGAGCGTAAGTCTTTTAATTCAGCCTTCTCGAAGGATCTCTTGCAGGATGATTCTGCCTCCAAAATTTAGAGGGGTTAAACCCAAATTAAAACCGTCTAGTAAAACAGAAAAATATTTCATAACAGAGATATAATTCTGGACGAATAAAAGTGAAGTCTAATGAGTCAGACAACTGTAACTCAAACTAGAATATTCAGATTGGTTGTCATAGATCCATTGACGTAGGGTAAATCTTTGAGGGAGTTAGGATGGCAAAAGTAACGAGCGCTATGATACAAAAAATGCGTTTAGACAAAGACCCAGTCACCATGTTGACATGTACGGACGCAAGTTTCGCGGGCATGCTTGATCAGGCTGAGGTTGATATGTTCCTTATTGGCGACTCTCTCGGTATGGTTATTCAAGGCGACAACTCGACCCTTGGCGTCACAATGGGCGATATGGTCTACCATACAAGATGCGTTGCGAAAGCTACGAATCGAGCGCTAATCGTCGGGGACTTGCCGTTTGGAAGTTACCAAAAAAGCCCTGAGCAGGCGATTGAAAATGCAATCGAGTTAATGGCCGCCGGTGCGCAGATGGTGAAGCTTGAGGGCGGGGTTGTCATGTCGGATACGGTTCGTTTCTTGGTGGATCGTGGCATCCCTGTTTGTGGTCATATTGGGTTGACTCCTCAATCTGTTCACGCCTTGGGTGGTTTCAAAGTTCAGGGTAAAAGCGAGGAAGCGATCAATGATCTGATAGTCGCAGCAAAAGCTCTTGAGCAATCCGGTGCATCCGCAATAGTGCTTGAGTTAGTTCCGAATGACGTCGGCGGGCGGGTAACCGAGTCTATTAACATTCCAGTGATCGGAATTGGCGCGGGCCCTTACTGTTCGGGCCAAGTCTTGAATTTGTATGACATGTTGGATATTTATCAGGGACGCAAACCCAAGTTCGTCAAAAATTTCATGGCAGATTCGTCATCCATATTAGATGCCGTGAAAGCTTACGTTACTGAAGTTAAGGCAGGAACTTTTCCTGGTCCTGAACATTGTTTTTAGCGGGATCTTGGTTCTGATGTTGTTAATGAGAATTTAAAGGGCAGTGTGATGGAAGTGATTAGAACAATATCTGATTTGCGTAGACGCTTATCAACCGAGAACGAAACGTGTTGTGTCCCAACAATGGGAAATATCCATGATGGCCATTTAAGTTTGGTAAAAATTGGTAAGGAGCGAGCGCCGACTGTTATCACCACTATATTTGTGAATCGACTTCAATTTAGCCAAAGTGATGATTTTGCGCACTATCCAAGAACCTTTGATGACGACTGCGAAAAGTTAGCAGTTGCAGGTAATGATATCGTTTTTTGCCCTGATGAAGACCAGATGTACCCAGAGCCTCAGTTATTTTTTATCGATCCCCCCAAAGTTGCGAAACGTCTAGAAGGAAGATTCCGACCCGGACATTTTCGAGGAGTTTGCACGGTTGTAACCAAGTTGTTTAATGTTGTTCAGCCACAACATGCTGTGTTTGGAAAAAAAGATTATCAGCAACTTGCAATAATCCGTGAATTAACGGAGCAGTTAGCTCTGCCGATAAATATCGTGTCGGCTGAAACAGTCCGGGCGGAGGACGGCCTGGCCTTGTCTTCGAGAAATCGGTTTCTCACTGAGACCGAGAGAAGTGAAGCTCCTAGATTAAGGGACACGATGAATAAAATAAAAACCGCCATTTTGGATGGTGACCGAAAATATGTTGCGATGGAATATGCTGCCGGTGCAAGCCTCGCGCGTTACGGGTGGAATGTTGATTATGTAGTTATCCGGGCCCAGAAAGGGTTACGCAGGCCAACAGAGGGCGAATCAAAATTAGTGGTCCTGGGAGCGGCAACGTTAGGGTCGACTCGCTTAATTGATAACTTGGAAATTAACGTTGAGTAGCTAACCAAATATGGCAGATCAAGGCGGAGTTATTGGGTTTTACAGTCCTGACGAGGAACCCCAACCATGGAAATCTCGCCTGGAGTTGGATTTACCTGAATTTCGGTTTGAGCTGTTAGAGAATGTTTCAGATGTTCATTGCGTACATTACGCTTTAGTGTGGAATCCTCCTGTTGGCTTTTTAAATCAATTCGTCAATTTAAAGGCGGTTTTCGTTTTGGGTGCGGGCGTGGACTCGCTACTTCGAGATAAAACGTTACCACCAGTACCTATTGTCAAACTGTCTGATGCGGGTATGGCAAATCAAATGGCCCATTATGTGGCTTACGGCGTACTTCATTTCCATAGGAGGTTTGGTGAATATAGACAATTTCAAATGGAACAACGTTGGTCTCCGATTCTGGACATCAGTTCAGCAGGGCAGTTTCCTATCGGCGTCCTGGGTTTGGGCGCGATAGGCTCGGTCGTTGCCAGGCAGATCGCTCGCTTGGGTTTTCCTGTGCTTGGCTGGAGTAACTCACCTAAGCAAATTGATGGGGTCCGGACTTATGTTGGCGAGGATGACTTAGCAGAGTTGCTTCGCGAGTCTCGTGTTTTGGTCAATTTGTTGCCTTTAACTCACAAAACTGAGAATTTAATCGATAGAAGTTTTATAAAGCGTATGCGCCCAGGTGCGTTTCTAATTAATATCGGGCGCGGAAGGCACGTCCGTGAAGACGATCTTCTAGAATCACTAGAGGAAGGGTTGCTATCAGGTGCGATGCTTGATGTGTTTGATGAAGAGCCTCTTCCAAACGAAAGCCCTTTATGGCGTCACCCGAACCTCCTCATTACGCCTCATGTGTCTGGCATCACTATGCCTCAGATCGCCTTGGATCAAATCGTCAAAAATATCCAGCTAATAGAGCTTGGTGAGACTCCTCGTTCGCTGGTAGATCTGGATCGCGGTTATTAGAGTTGCCAATGTCTGCAATCACTCTGCTTGGTAGTTAGCGAAATCCTCTCTTAATTTGGTCTTTAGTATTTTTCCCGTTGCGGTGTGAGGGATTTCATCGACGAAAACAACGTCGTCGGGAATCCACCATTTGGCGATTTTACCAATGAAAAATTCTAGAATCGCTTCTTTTGTAATGTGAGAATCGGCTTTTTTAACTACGACCAGTAGCGGTCGCTCGTCCCATTTGGGGTGAGGTATTGCAATCACGCCAGCCTCAATGATTTCGGGATGTGATACAGCCGCATTTTCAATATCGATAGAACTGATCCATTCCCCACCAGACTTGATGACATCTTTAGATCGATCGGTGATTTGCATATAGCCGTCCGGATTAATCGTCGCGACGTCGCCCGTCATAAACCAACCGTTTTGCTCTTGGTCTTCTATAAGCAGGGGGTCTGTTTGTTTGTAGTAGTTAGTTAAGACGTTAGGGCCTCTAACTAAAAGATCACCAAACGTTTTTCCGTCCCACGGTAAATCTTCACCTGCTTCATCAGTGATTTTCATGTCAATCCCAAATAGAACTCGCCCTTGATTTTCTTTGAAAGCTAATTTCGCTTCGTTGTCTAGTTCTGAATGCTTTGCCTTGAAGGAGTTAAACGTACCTAATGGGCTTAATTCAGTCATTCCCCAAGCGTGTGCAACTTCAATATTGTGATTCACTTCGAACGAGCGAATCATCGAGCTCGGACACGCAGATCCACCTATGATGATGCGGTTGAGATCGGGTAATTTTATTTTGTTATCTAACAAGTAGGCATCCACTCCAGCCCAAATTGTGGGAACGCCTGCTGATAGGGTCACGCTCTCAGCCAGTGCTAAATCACACAAGCTTTTGCCGTCCATCGCTGGCCCTGGAAAGACTAATTTGGCTCCTACCATAGAGCATATGTAGGGTAAGCCCCAAGCGTTTACGTGAAACATTGGCACCACCGGCATAACTACGTCGCGAGCCGAGACATTGAGTGCATCCGGCATGGCCGCTGTATAGGTATGTATCAATGTGGATCGGTGAGAATAGAGAACTCCTTTGGGGTTGCCGGTTGTGCCGGAGGTGTAACACAATGAAGACGCTTCGCGCTCGTCAAATGTGGGCCATTCAAATTGATCTGATTCCTCCGAAATGAGTGTCTCATAGCTGGCCCAGTTTTCTAAGGAGGTCTCGAAGTCAGTTTTGTCCGTAAGAATGATTACTTTTTCAACAGTTGGAAGCTGTGACGCTAACTGCTCAACGAGCGGAACAAAACTCTCGTCGACGAACAATAGTTTATTCTCAGCATGGTTAATAATATAAGCAATTTGTTCAGGAAATAAGCGTGGATTGATAGTGTGACTAATGGCGCCGATACCTGCGATCCCGAAGTAAGCTTCGAAGTGACGATGCGTATTCCACGCCAATGTTCCCAGCCGTTGGCCAGGGGTTACCCCTAGCTTTCGAAGGGCGTTGGCAAATTGTCGAGTCCTTCTATGTGCATCACGATACGTGTATCGATGGATATCACCATTGACTAATCGACTGACGATTTCGGTATCTCCATGATAACGATCCGCGTGCTTTAGAAGTTGCGAAATTAGGAGTGGCATATCCATCATTTGGCCTTGCATAATTCGTCCTCATCATAATTTTTTTTGAATGCCAGTATCATATATAAATAGTTAATGACACGAAAGCGTCAAGTAGTAATACTCATACCTCAAATGGTGTTCACTACGTTTCGTTTGACGCATCGTGAGAATGTTCATCGGCGCGGTGGTAGAATCAAATTTAGTGAGTTTTTTGGTTCTGTCATAAGTTGTTTCGAAGGTGACTTATGAGTGAGTGCTGAAATATCGTTGCAATTTTTGCAACATTCGGGAGCATTCTGTGTGGAAAATCCGCCGCAGCGCATACGCATCCATAGAGTTGCGGTGAGGGAATGTTTCGAGTTTAAAGAGGGAATCTGGGTTTGGAGTTCTTTTTAATTACGTTGTTAAATAGCCTGTCATACGGCTTGTTACTGTTCATGCTGTCGTCCGGCTTGACGTTGATTTTTAGCATGATGGGTGTGTTGAATTTTGCACACGCTAGCTTTTATATGTTGGGGGCTTACTTTGCGTATCAAACTGGCTTAGTCGTCGGTTTTTGGCCAGCACTTTTTCTTGCACCCTTGTTAGTGGGAATCGTGGGAGCCGTGACCGAGCGCTACGGACTTCGTAAGGTTCACCAGTTCGGCCATGTCGCGGAATTATTGTTCACTTTTGGCCTAGCCTATGTCATTGAGGAGATTGTTCATATTATTTGGGGGAGAGCGCCGGTCGACTATCGTATCCCCGAGTCATTAGATTTCACGCTGTTTACACTCTATAACACGCAATATCCCGCTTACAGAGCTTTCATGATGATTGTGTCCGTCGGAATGCTCATCTCATTATTTTTAGTCCTGACAAAAACGCGTATTGGAATGATTGTTCAAGCCTCGCTTACCCATCCGCACATGGTGCAAGCACTTGGGCATAATGTCCCTCGTGTTTTTATGCTGGTATTTGCCGGAGGTTGCGCTCTGGCTGGTTTAGCGGGCGTGTTGGGTGGGAATCTGTTTATCACCGAGCCGGGTATGGCCTTTGCGGTGGGGTCGATTGTTTTTGTGGTCGTCGTCTTGGGCGGTATGGGGTCTCTCGTTGGGGCATTTATCGCTTCGCTTTTGATCGGTGCTATCCAAACGTTTTCAGTGGCTTTGGATTTGTCGTTTATCGACCTAATGACTGCTTTGGGTGTGACTATAGACCCTGACTCGGGTTGGTATGGAGGACTATCCATCACGATTTCTCAAACCGCTCCGGTATTGCCTTACCTTCTCATGGTGTTGATGTTAATTGTCCGCCCAAGGGGCCTTATGGGTACAAGAGAGTCTTAACATGAATGATATGTTCAACAAAGGACGTTTGGTACTTTGGAGCTTCGTTGCTTTGATTTTTGTTGTTCTGCCATTTATATTCTCAGGCGGATTTTCGCTATCCATGCTCTCGCAAATGGGGATCATGATCATTTTCGTGCTGTCCTACAATATGTTGCTTGGCCAAACTGGTCTTCTATCCTTCGGCCACGCAGTTTATTTTGGTCTGGGAGCATTCATGACCGCGCATGCTATTAATTTTGTTGAAGCAGGAACGCTCGGCTTACCAATATCGTTGATGCCTCTGATTGGAGGCTTGACGGGTCTATGTTTTGGTCTTTTGCTTGGTTTTGTGACAACAAGAAGGCCGGGTACGCCGTTCGCCATGATCTCGTTGGGTATTGCGGAAATGGTAGCTGCCAGCGCATTGATGTTTACGACTTTTTTTGGCGGCGAAGGCGGTATTGTGACCAACAGAACGGCCGGAGGGGCAGTTTGGGGTGTGTCTTATGGCCCTCAGATTCAAGTCTATTACCTTATTGCCGTTTGGTGTTTTTTGTCTATGGTATTAATGTTTGCCATTACACGGACCCCTTTGGGTCGGATCGCGAATGCTGTTCGGGATAATCCCGAGCGTGCGCAGTTTGTTGGATATAATCCAACTCGAGTTCGTTGGTTAATGATGAGTCTGGCTGGTTTCTTTGCTGGAATTGGTGGGGCCCTCGCTACGATTAATTACGAGATTATTACCGCTGAAGCACTTGGGCTCATGGCCTCAGGTAATGTGGTGTTGATGGCGTTTATCGGGGGCATTGGTCAGTTCTGGGGACCAATGATTGGTGCGGTTTTGGTGACGCTCCTACAGTCCGCATTGTCAAACTTCACGCAAGCGTGGCTTCTGTATTTTGGTCTGCTTTTTTTATTAATTATCCTTTATTCTCCCGGCGGAATTTCCAACTTAATTTCCATTCATGTGCCAGTTTGGCGAGCGGGTCTCATCAAAAAATTATTGCCGTCATATGGTTATGCCTTGCTGACTGGATTTGTGACGTTGCTCGGAGTCGTTGGGGGCATCGAAATGCTGTATCGAGGAACTCTTTTTGGTGGTATCAACGATGGGACAACTTGGGTTATCGCGGCACTGCTGATTTGTGTTGGTGGATTTTTCTTAAAGCGAGCAATTGGTTCGGTGCGGCGAGTTTGGGAGGATATGTCTCCAGATCTCGCTAGGTGGGTTTAGGGGATGAGATGAATCAGCAAGCACTAGTTCTGCAAGACGTCCGTAAGCGATTCGGTCAAACTGACATCATCAATGGCGTGAATCTCGAGATTGTTGCTGGGGAGCGACATGCGTTGATCGGTCCAAATGGAGCGGGTAAGTCAACTACGTTCAATTTAATCAGTGGACGTTTCCCGGTTTCGGCGGGCTCCATATCGCTAAATGGGTCAGACATCACAAATAAAGAGCCGCAAGTTATCAACCGGTTGGGACTTTCAAGAAGTTTTCAAATCACCAACATATTCCCAAAGCTCTCAGTATTCGAAAATTTGAGATGTTCTGTTTTATGGGCTTTAGGTTATCGCTACTCATTTTTCCGAAGAATGTCAGCCTTGAATGACGTTAGAGAGAGTGCCGAGAAAACCTTAACAATGATCGGGCTTGAGAACCGTAGGGAAAAAATGGCTGGGGAGTTGACCTATGCAGAGCAACGGGCTCTTGAGATAGGAATTACCATTGCATCTGGAGCTAATGTCATTTTGTTGGATGAACCCACTGCAGGAATGAGTCGATCCGAGACGGATGCCGCCGTTGCTTTAATACATCGGGTGACAGAGGGAAAGACGCTGCTCATGGTGGAGCATGATATGGGGGTTGTTTTCAATATTGCTGACCGAATATCAGTGCTTGTTTATGGCCAAGTAATTGCAACAGGTACGCCTAATGAAATTAGAATGAATAAAAAAGTGCAGGAAGCTTATCTAGGTTCAGAATCCGATGAGGACGGAGAGGTTCCAGCATGAGTGAGAGCATGCTCCGAGTCTCAAATCTGCACGCGTATTATGGGAAGAGCCATGTGCTTCAGGGCGTAGATTTATCCGTTGGTCAGGGTGAGATCGTTAGCTTGCTCGGTCGAAATGGGGTTGGCAGATCGACAACGGTTAAGACGATCATGGGGCAGGTTGAGCATACAGGGGACGTTAACTTTAAGGGGCAATCGTTATTGGGGTTGGAAAGCCATGACATCGCGCGCAAAGGATTGGGGTACGTCCCAGAGAATAGGGACATATTTCCGACGCTGACTGTAAGGCAAAACCTCTTGTTGGGAAGGAAACCTGGCCAAAAAGAGTCGCGTTGGTTAGAGGAGGATATGTATGACTTATTTCCGAGACTCAAAGAACGTTTGAATGCCCCAGCAGGTGTTTTATCGGGAGGCGAGCAACAAATGCTTACGCTTTGCCGTACCTTGATGGGCAATCCTGATCTGATCATGATTGATGAGCCAACGGAGGGTCTGGCCCCTAAGATTGTCGAGCAAATGGCAACCTTGTTTGGTGAAATTTCCTCGCGGGGCGTATCGATACTCCTGGTCGAACAAAAGCTCACCATCGCGCTCCGTATTTCACAACGGCTTTACGTGATGGGGCACGGTCAGATTGTCTTTGAGGGCACTCCTGCTGACCTTCAAGCGGATGAGACTGTTCGTAAAGAGTGGCTCGAGGTTTAGAATTTTAACCGAACATTATTGTTTGTAAAAATCGTGGTCAAACATATTAGTTAAACGAGGAATGGTTATGTCGCAAGTAGTGAGCTATGAAGTACGTGGATCGATAGGATTGATTCAAATGAATAACCCTCCTGTTAATGCGTTATCAGTTAACAAGGGTGTCGTCCAAGGGCTATTGGATGCGATTAAAGCGGGTGACCATGATCCACGAGTCAACGCATATTTAATTATCGGAGCTGGGAAGAATTTTTCAGGTGGTGCAGACATTTCTGAGTTTGGTCAACCAAAGTCTCCCGGAATGGCGACCTTGGCTGATTTATTGGCTTATATGGATACAGTAACTAAGCCGATCGTGGCCGCTTTGTCGGGTCCGACAATGGGGGGTGGTTTTGAGCTAGCGTTGACCTGCCACTACCGACTTGCCAGCGCCACAACGATTGTGGCGTTGCCAGAAGTTAAGCTTGGCATTTTGCCGGGGGCGGGTGGCACTCAGCGATTACCTAGGATTATCGGTGCCGAGCAAGGGCTAAAGGTTATGACGTCTGGTGAGTTTATGTCTGCTAATCAGGCTCAGGGTTTGGGTGTCGTAGATGAAATTATTGAGGGGGATTTGTTAGAAGGTTCGCTAACATGGGTTAAGCGAAACTTAAAGAATAACTTACCAATCGCGCGAGTCAGTGAGCGTTCGATCGAGATGTCGGGTGACCCTAAAGACTTCATTGATGAAGCTCGCGAAGTCGTCCTTAAAAAATGGCGTGGATACCCGGCCCCTGGAGCGATCGTCAATTGTGTGGAGGCGGCGTTAACTAAACCTTTCAAGGAAGGATTACAGGTCGAGCGTAGAAATTTTGAGCACTTGGTTTCGACTGAAGAGTCAAAATCTTTGCGTCATTTGTTTTTCTCTGAGCGACAGGCGAATAAAGTCGTCGGCTTATCCAAAGATGTGGCGCCCTTGCAAGTCAATAGTATTGCCGTAATCGGCGCCGGAATGATGGGCGCAGGCATCGCGATGAATTTCCTAAATGTAGGTCTGCCGGTGGTGATTGTCGATACCAGCGACGAGACTCTCAACAAAGGGATTGAGACAATTAAGAAAAATTATCTTGCTACTGTAAAAAAGGGACGTTTGACAGAGGAGGACCGTGACCATCGAATCAGTTTGCTCAGTGGTAGCACTCAACTATCTGCAGTGGCTGAGGCAGATTTAATCATCGAAGCGGTATACGAGGAAATGGAGATCAAGAAGACGATTTTCAAGGAACTCGATACCCTTGCGAAGCCATCAGCAATCCTGGCGACAAATACCTCTACCCTGGATATTAATGTTATCGCTGCAGTTACCGGGCGACCCGATCAGGTGATTGGGCTACATTTCT
>Ga0209251_1000619_pt1 | contig 31316 bp, 43 predicted proteins | sample SaaInlV_100m_DNA_6_FD_184665 | JGI IMG/M metagenome (GOLD analysis project Ga0209251, IMG submission 184665) | Marine microbial communities from expanding oxygen minimum zones in the Saanich Inlet - Saanich Inlet SI073_LV_10m_DNA (SPAdes) (version 2) | ecosystem: Environmental > Aquatic > Marine... | reverse complement strand
CTACGTATCTTCCGCAACAGAGCAAACGAACGTATGTCCGGCAGAATGGCAGAATTTTTCTCAGTAGCAAGTATTCCTGGCACAGGCGGCACAGACATCACAGATGTACAAAAAGCAGAAGGCTACCTTGCTCACAAATGGGGATTAACAAGTAATTTACCTGTAAGTCACCCATATAAGAGCTCAGCACCGTAAGGATAAATATGTATAACAATACAAGGACAAAATAATGGCAAATAGATTTCCACTAGTAGTAGATACAACTGATAGTAAAATAAAAGAACTACCAACAGGCGATAGTATTGACTTAGAAGGATCAGGTATTGTTAATCTAAGTGACTTATCATTGTCGAGTGCGCTGTCAGTTGGTGCAGACGCAACAATCACAGGCGGTCTTAGTGTAACAGGTGTAACATCATTAAGTGAAGTTAATACTACAAGTTTAACAATAAACGGAGTTGTGCCGTTAACTTCTCAGACGAAAGCAAATTGGACAGAAGAAAACCAAAATAGTCCGGCTTTTATTCAAAATAAACCAACAGAGTTTGGTGTAAGCAGAATTCAAGACCAAACAGACTTAGAAGGTTTAGATGGAGCATCAGACGGCGATACTTTAATTGTTAGAAAATTAGAAGGATCAGATATAAAGTTTCAATTTGAAACTATAACCGGAGGCGGCGGAGGCGGTTTTTTAACAGATCTTTCTGCTTCAAAAATAGCCGACAGTGGAACTGGTGCATTTACCTATGATAACAACACTGGTGAATTCCAAGTTGCGTTTCCAGAAATTGTTGCCGGTGATGATATTGGTGTTGCTATTAACGGGCAAGGTAGAATACAAATTGATTATACCGGGGAAGCACCGTCAGTAGATTTAAGCACTTATTCATTAGGTAACTTAGGTGATGTAAATACAGGCACACCTAATACTGGTGATGTTTTAAAATGGAATGGTGCTAACTGGACATCGGCAGCCGATGAACAAGGTTCAGGCGGCGGCATAACTGAAGAAGAAGATGACTTACAAAGTGTTACTGATAGAGGCGCAACAACCAACGTAGCAGTAAATTTTCAAAATAACCTTACTGTTAGTAATGGTGGTTTAACAACAATAGGATCACTTGAAGCAACTGATATAGATATTACAGGATCAGGTGCTAGTGCAATTGCTGGTAGTTTAACAGTAAGTGGAAATTTGTTTACAAATTTAGCAGGCGGTACTATTGTTACTGTATCACCGAGTGGTGGACTAATAGCACTTGCCGGTTTTAACATTGACACGTCAGATGGCAATGTTATGAATATACCAAGTGGTGCTAATATCACAGGTGACTTAGATGTAACAGGTACTATAACAGCTGATAGAGTTGATAGCGGTAGTACAGGAACACCAACACTAGAAAGTAGTAGCGATATTGTTTTAAATGCATCACTTACAGGAAGAGTAGATGTAATTGCAGGATTATTCCAAGTACCTGCAAGCTCTGGCGCACCAAGCGGTATCTCTGGTGCAACAGGTGATATGTACTATGACGACAACGCAGAAACATTAGCATTTTATAGTAGTAATGCAGACGGCGCTGGTAATGGCGGATTTATGTATGTACCTAATATAAACTCACCTAGACCTTTACAATTACCAGTTATGGATAATAGTACAAGGAATGGTATCTCAGCAGTATTTGGTATGTTAATAGCAAACAGCGATGCTGGTCGTTGTCAATTCTACGATGGAAGCAACTGGAGCAATTTATAATGACTGAAAAGGTCTATACAGTTATAGCCAACAGAGGAACAACTATAGATCAAATACAAGATGATCTTACTAGATATACGTTGTTAGATAATATTCCTAACAGGAAAGTAGATATAGCACATCCTAGAGCAGGAAGTAGACGTCAAACTTATTTTTCATTAACCGACGAAGAAGCTGCAATGATCCGTAGAGACCCTCGGGTTGAAGCAGTAGAAATTCCTGCAGAATATCGTACTGACATTAGTATAGGATTTAATGCAAAACAAGTTGGAAATTTTACAAAAACAACAAGTGACGGCGGCGATTTTCAAAACTGGGGCTTGTTTCGACATATGAGTGAAACGTATGATTTTACTGGCAATAACGCAGATGGGGATACTATTAATTATAGTTTTGACGGCGAAGGCGTAGATGTTGTAATACAAGACAGCGGCTTACAAGCTGATCATCCAGAGTTTCAAGATGCTGCTGGCAATACACGATATAGATCTATAAATTGGTATACAGCAAGCGGAGTAAGTGGTACGCAAAATGCTAACCACGACAGAGATACAGATGGGCATGGAACACATTGTGGAGGTATTGCAGCAGGGTTGACATTTGGATGGGCTAAAGGGGCTCGAGTATATTCGCAAAAAGTTAGCGGATTAGAAGGCGCAGATGACGCCGGTACAGGTATTAGTGTAAGTGATATCTTTGATACTATTAGACTGTGGCATAACTCAAAAAGTGGTGCCGATGCTGGAAGACCAACTGTAGTAAATATGAGTTGGGGGTATGGATACAACTTAGACCCTGCCGATATCACAACAGGAAATTATAGAGGCACTGCATGGGACTTTGCTACCGATTATAGCAGTTCGAGCGCAACGTTGGAAAGTGCTGTAGGAATTATTATTCCTGTGTTCGGTGACAACAACACAACTAGAATGCCTGTTCGTGTTGCTAGTGTTGATGCTGATGTTCAGGATATGATAGACGACGGAATACATGTTTGTATCGCTGCTGGAAATAGTAGATTTAAAATTGATGTACCGGACGGTCCTGATTATAACAATACTGTCAATCGTCCAGGGTCAGGAGATAGTTTTTATCATAGAGGTAGTAGCCCGTTTAGTAATGATGCAATGATAGTAGGAAATATTAATTCTTCTACATTTGGAAGTTTGGATACACGTTCTACAAGTAGTTGCACTGGACCTGGTTGTAATATATGGGCTGCTGGTTCAAGCATTATGAGTTGTACAAGTAACACAAATAAATTTGCTGATGCAGAGTATTCAAAAAATAGCAGCTTTAGACAAACTAATATAAGTGGCACTAGTATGGCGTCACCTCAAGTTGCAGGTGTTATAGCATGTTTATTACAAAAAGATTCAAGTCTTACACCTGCACAAGCAAAACAAATAATCGAAGATGATGCGGTAGATGGAATAATATATGATACAGCAAGTATAGTTGACTACGATCAAACTCGTAGTTTACACGGTTCGCCAAATAGAATTATGTTTAACAGATATAACAAAGTTCCTTTTGCAATGTCAAATTTACTCAAGCCTCGTAATGGACTTACACTTAGAACTTGATAAATACTAAAAACGGAGTAGAAACATGCCATTACAAACTATAAACGTGGGCTTAGTAGCTAATGACGGTACAGGGGATGATTTAAGAGAAGCATTCATCAAAGTAAACGAAAACTTTGATGATTTAGATTTACGTACAGAATCCACTACCGCAATTAATACAGGCGTAGGTGCTGAAATTTTTAAAGTCCAAACAGGACAAGAATTAGCATTTAAAACATTAACAGCGGGTAATGCCATTACATTAACCGAAAACGAAAACGAAGTAGAAATTAGTAGTCTTGCAGGACAATTTATTTTTAGAGACAATGCTGACACTAGTATAATTAGTGGTGCAGGTTCTATTATAAATGTGGATGGCAGAAACGCTGCAAGAGTTAGTGTTGATGGAAATACAACACCTAATAAAATAATAATAGATAGTAAACTACAACACGAAACACAGCCGCAATTAGCAGGACAACTAAATGCTAATAATAACGGTATCTTTAATTTATCTACAATAAATTTAAACATTCCTGTTGTAGAACTTGAAAAGGCATTTGGGTGGGACTTTGGAGCATTTAGTGATGTTAGAACAAGCATATTTGATTTCATTTTAAATGATACAGATGTTGATTTAGGAAGTATTACCGAACCCTCAAGGAGCGTAGTTGACTTTGGTGCAGTAGGGAGCTAATATGGCATTACCAGAATGGACAGTTGGATCTGGACATAGCTTTGGAGAATTTCAAGAGAGAATATCACTAGACATTCCGTTGCCTTTAGATAATCCAGACGATGTAACAACAAAGGTAATTTCAGGAGCATTGCCGCCTGGAATATCATTAATAGAAAATAATTTAACAGGTAATCCGTTTGAAGTAAGTGTTTACAGCTCTTTTGAATTTTGTATTAGAGCAACATCAAACGAAGGTATTGCTGATAGAACATTCAAGATGTTTATCAATGGACCTGACGATGTTGAATTTATAACACCCGAAGGCGACCTAAAAGTTGGACCGGAACCAAGTGGACGTTATTGGTTAGATGCTGCAAATACAGTATGGGGTATAAAATATTGGAACGGAACTACATATGTAGATCAACAAGTTTCTGTTGTAAATGGCAAGCCTACTACATTAGAAAGCTATAGTACATCAATAGTAGCATCGTTTAATAACGGTGAAAGTAAATTTTATATATTAAAAGACAGATGGTATGAATTAGATACAAAAGTTCTTAGTGTAGACTTTAACAATGGAAATAGAGTTACAGCTCAATTTGCACAACCACCTAATGCAACAGTGGATTATTGGTGGAAGCTAGGTAATTCGGATACTGGATTCTTTCCTGTAATTAGAAAATATGATTCTGAATTTGGGTTATTTTTAACACAAGATTTTACTGTAAGTTTTAACGAACCGCTTAATCCTGCCGATGACGAATTATGGATAGAAACTTTTGCTAATACAACTCGTTTCAATATAAAACGATTTGATAGAAACGAGGGCGCTTTTGTAATGTTAGATTACGAAGCAGGTCTATCTGCTCCTACTTCTAACGAGCCTACAACATATATATTAGATAATGCATATATTGACTTTCAAATAGAAGCCAAAGACAACGATACTCGTGCAGGACAAGAATTAGAATTTTTTATTGCAGACGGTGACGGAGAATTACCCGGAGGATTAACTTTAAGCAAAAGTGGTAAAATCACTGGCTTTGTAGATCCATTACTTGCTTTAGATGCAGATGCAGAAGCTGGATATGATACAAATGTATTTGATGCTTATCCAATTGACTGGGGTATACCCGACGGCGATGGGTTTGATAGTTATTTGTTTGATGCTCAAAATTATGAATTTGGTGTAGCTACAAAACAACCAAAAAAATTAAATAGAAATTATCAATTCTTTGTAAGTGTAAATGACGGTGTTAATACAACAAAAAGAAAATTTAATATATTTGTAGTAGGTGACGATTTTGTACGTGCTGATAATACCATTATGAAATCTGCTAGTGGTGTGTTTAATGCTGATGCAACATACTTGAGATCTCCGACATGGTTAACAAATAGTTATTTAGGAAAGAAACGTGCAAACAATTACATAACACTTCCGATGGAAGTATATGACCCAAATCTTTTATTAGGTACAGTAAGTTATATTTTAGAACCAATTAACAATGATGGAAGCGAAAGTATTTTGCCACCAGGACTAGAGTTAGATGGAAGTAATGGAGAGATTGCAGGAAGAGTTGGTTATCAGCCAGTATCAGAAAAAGAATTTAAATTTACTATTAGAGCAGAACGCAGCGAAAGCGATGATGAAATAGTAGAAGTAAATGCTCTTATAAATTACGATATTAGAGCAGGCATTAGTTCAATTAGGGTAGCAAAATTACCCGAAGGAGATTTAGAATTACTGAGAGCTAGAAATATTACAATTGAAAACAGATCGTATGTGGTAAAAAATGTAAACAATAGTAATGCAGAATATGATGTTATTTCTCTAACAGAACCATTATTTCCAACATTTCAAGCACAAAATTTAAAATTATATACTGAAGGTGTAAATGGAGACAACTATTTCTTTGTCGATTCTATAGACGAAAAAAGTAAATTGTTTTATACAAATAGATACATTAATTATAATGCAAATGAAGAATATAAAATTACTAGTATTAATCCTTACTTAGAATATACTGTAGAGTCAGGAGACGGTGCTGCACTAGAGGTAGAAGGTGCTATACAAGGCGAAACGTTAGCTGAATCAATTACAAGAGCAATTGAAGGATTCTTATCAGATAATAGTGTCTCAGGTGATGCATACATTACAGTCGAATCGCAGACTAGAATTATTCTTAGATTGCCAGAAACTGCCGCAACTAATCGCAGACTTGACATAAAAAAATTATTTTATAAAGAAGATAGCAGTGACTTAGATATAAGCAAAACTTATAATTTTAACAAGGTTATATTAGATTCAAATTTAATCAGAACATTAGCTAACGACTCTACAATTGCTATCGGTGCACCAAATGGATCAAACATAGTAGAACGTATTAGAACAATCGATCAAGAAATTGTAAGTGTCCGTAAAACCTTTACACTAGATTTACAAGGCGAAATTGACTCACAATTAATATGGAAAACAGATAGACTTCTACCAAATTTACAAGCCAACAGAATTAGTACCCTAAGAGTTGAAGCAGAAACTACTACAGGATTAGGTAGACTAGAATATATAATTGTAAAAGGAAAACTACCTACAGGAATAACTCTACAAAAAACTGGCGAAATTACAGGTGCCATACAACAGTTTGGTGTAGCAGGTGTTCCAGGTCTAACTTTGTACGACACAAACCAAACAACAATAGATAACGGAACAACAAGATTTGACAGTAAATATGAATTTGTTGTATTAGTAAAAGATAAATTTGCTGATAAGATTGCAGTAAAAACATTTGAACTTAATATTCTAGATCCTGATAATAATCTATATACAAATATTTCAATGAAACCGTTTTTACCAAAGCAACAAAGAAATTACTTTAACGAATTTATCAATAATGTTGAGATCTTTACACCTCAATACATATACCGTCCAGCAGATGGAAATTTTGGTGTGCAAAAAAATCTAAAAAGTTTATTATATGCAGGCATACAAACTACAAACATAAATGAATACGTTGGTGCTACGGCATTGAATCACAAAAAGAAAAACTTTTATTTTGGAAATGTTAAGACTGCTATTGCAAAAGAACGAGGACAAAACGATGTTGTTTATGAAGTAGTCTATATAGAGTTAATAGATAAAGGCGATAGTAAAAAAGGTAAAACTAAACAAAACTTTAAAACAAAATATGGTAGTCCAATTACAATTGATAGTGTAAAACTAGAAATTTTAGATGATAATAGTGCAGACATTATAACAAGTGCAGCGTCATACGCTTTGGCAGGCAGAGATGGCAATCCTATAAAATTTGTAGGTAGTTCATCTAGTTTAGATATTGTTTTAAGATCAGAAGACAGCAGCGGAGTTAATGATATTTTAAATGTTCCATCGTTGGGTATTAGTTTTACGATAACGCTACGCACAGGCTTAGATGTTACTATAACTGAAAACAGTAGTAGTATTGTTACAACTAGCAGTAGCTATAGACATAGGCCAGACGGAAATACAATCACTACTGATAATACAGGTATACTTGCTGGACAAAACAAAGATATTTTAAGACATATATGTAACATTAGTAACATGAGAGAAAGACTTAAAACTATTCAAACATCGTTACCAAACGATAGCGAACAATTTGATCAAATTATCACAGATAACAGTTTCTTACCTTTATGGATGAGAACTCAACAAGAAGTAGGAGCACCAAGCGAAGAATATGTTTTTGCATTACCATTAGCATATTGCAAGCCAGGTACTGGTAACTTTGTAAAAGACAATATTGATAATTATATTAATAGCACCAATTTTAATTTTAATCAAATAGATTATGAAATTGATAGATATATTATTGATAGTACATTAAATAACAGCAATGAACAGTATATTCTGTTCAGTAATTACAAATACAATGTATAATCTAAACTAAATACATTGAGAGGAAAAAAATATGGCAAGTAACATTACGTATACAACAATTGACGAAGAATATCCAGTAGCAGGTCAGGATAATGATAGTCAAGGATTTCGTGACAATTTTAACATTATTAAAGAAAACTTTAGAAATGCTATTTTAGAGATCGAATCATTACAAGGAAATCGTGCAAGATTAGATGTAACAAACGAGTTTGACAATAATTTTGAACAAAAAAACGTGAATCTTGCTCAGTCTGTAGAAAAAGCAGATACAAGTGCTTTTACAAATGGGATTTTATCAGCAGCAAACATAAGTTTAACTGCCGGACATCATCATGTAATTAAAGCTGAAGGTGATATTACTCTAACATTTACTGATTGGCCAAACAGCGGACGCTATTGTGAAATGCGTGTGCAAGTTTATGGTGATGGTGTAAGTGATCGTGCGGTAACATTCGTAACAGAAAACGCAGGTACTCTAAAAACTGATGGCAATGGTGCATGGACTGGTAATGTTATACAAACAGGAGCAGTAGCAGCCAATAGTAAATTAATTAAAGCATTTTCTTATGATGGTGGCGCTAACGTATTTTTATCTTACGAGGCAGCTTTTAGTTGATACACCCTCACGCTGAAAAGTTAGATAAATACACAGATCATCAAATTGAACAAAAATTATACAAACTCAACGGAATGTATTTTATGACACATGACGAATCAGTACGTCATCAAATGATGCTTTTAATGGATTCATATAAATTAGAATTAGAAGAACGTCAGCGCAGTAAAGCAAAATTATCTCAACAAAATGATGATAATGATCTTGACAACCTAATAAAAGTAAGCTAAAATATATGTATGCTAATGAAAACAGACTCTCTCGGTATCCCACGATTTTCTAACAAAGACTTAGTTGACATGATCTATTCGGGTCATGTTGACAAGTGCCATGTGGTATTATGCGAAGAATCAGACGATGTAGACAAGTTCAATACTGCTATGGAAGAGCAAGGCTTTGACAAACTACAAAAGTATATTCCACTAGACGTAGATCAAAAGACTTTTGACGGTGTATGTCAAGGTGAATGGTTTATGCCTGATGAATACAAAGACATTAACGTATATGAATACGTATTAGGTAAAGCAGAAACACCCTGTCCACAGCATGTACGAGATCGTATATGGCAAGAATTAGATGCTTTTAGAGAACGTGGCATGAAAGACTTACTACGCTATATGATCTATCTTGTAGACTTTATGCGTGAAAACAATATCGTATGGGGAGTTGGCAGAGGTAGCTCTGTAGCGAGTTATGTGTTATACTTAATAGGTGTACATAAGATCAATAGTATTAAATATGATTTAGACTGGCATGAATTTTTACGATGATAGAGATAATCGAAGGACAAGAGCAAAATAGAAAAGAACTTGCTTTTGCATCAGTTCTTAGCAATCTTCCTTTATACGAACACAGTATTGCAATAAGAATGGATGGTTATAAAGATTTGTATATAGCACCTACGTGTGACTTTCCGCCGCCGACGGAAGACAACAAAAAAGAATACGATGCGTGTTTAACTAAAAAAATATATCATCTTGATATAAAAGTAGATAGAAACGATGCAGAATCGTATTATGAATTGTTTGATAAGTTGAATTTAAATCAAACTCATGTTTACTTACATATATCAAATACCAGCGATTTTAGAAAATACCAGCCAGTTTTACGTTGTGAAAGTGTAGTACCAATTATCGATTGGTTTCACGATAGGGTTGATAACTTATATGTAGAACTAAGTAATAAAACATGGACAGGGCAACAATTTGCCGGATTTAGATATATAGTAAAATCTAATAAACCAAAATGGAATAAAATTGTTAGAAAAAGAAAGAAAATTAAAGAATTTATAATTTGTGAAGAAACACCTAAATATCCTGGCAATCCAGATCCTATTCCAGGTTACAGTTTAGAAGCCAAAACACTTTTATATAAACATAATAAGTCATTAGTTGACATTTTTAAAAACTAAATATTGCTAAGGAGACATATAATGGCAATGAAAAACAAACAAGCTAAAGTCTATCGCACAATGCAAGGCAAACAAATTGATTTAGATATGTTAATCAAAAGAAATGAGTTGACACCTGCGGTAGGTAATGCTAAAGTAAATGCACGTGGAGACGAACTTGGCCCTGGTGGTAAAATTGTTAAAAAGCGAGAAGAAGTAATTCAAGACTTTTACAATTCAGGAACAGTGGTCGATGAACCTACACGTAAAGCAGTAATGCCGCCAGCTACCGCTCTTAGTAAAGCAGAGGAAAAAGAACTTGCAGAATTTGACGACGAACCAGCACCGGTTAAGAAGACAACAACACGTTCAAAAACTACCCCTGCACCAAAAGAAGAATGGATTGAAGACGCTGATGGTAACTTTATAAAGAAAACATAAGAGGAACATATGACAGAATTTTCGGCCGGCGGTTATAAAATAACCCCAAAAGTTAAAGGTAAACTAACTCCTATTGGAAATAGAGTAATAGTAAGCAATATGCATTTTGGCGAACAAAAGACAAAAGGCGGACTTATCATACGTAGTGACGATGGCGAAACTAGAGGTATCTATCCACGTTGGGCGCAAGTACATGCAAAAGGTCCAGAAAACAAAGAAGATTATGATATAGGTGACTGGATTTTAATCGAACACGGACGTTGGACTCGTGGTATCGATATGGACGAAGGCAACGGAGAAATACAACTACGTATGGTAGAAGCCGAAAGTGTATTAATGGTTTCAGATAAAAAACCAGATGACGTTCAACTTGGAGCAGAGTATGACGATGGCCCGGCAGAAATAAGCCCAGAATCATTTGGAGCAAGATAATTGACAGACGTATTTAAAGATATTGACACATTTGCAACAGCGTGTGACCAACCGCCAAGCGAATCAAACTACAAAATGTATCTAAGTCTTATTGATGAAGAAGTAGGTGAACTTGTAGAAGCTGTTGCAGCAGATGATAAAGTCGAACAACTTGACGCACTCATCGACATATTAGTTGTTACTATGGGTGCTATTCGTGCAGCAGGCTGGAATGGTGAAGGTGCTTGGAAAGAAGTCATGGATACTAACTTTGCTAAAATCGATTCTGACACTGGTAAAGTTCGCAAGCGTGAAGATGGCAAGGTACTAAAGCCAGAAGGATGGAAGGCTCCAGAGCTTGCCCAATTTATTTGAAAACTTTGAATGGTATGACATTCCGGTCATACTGTTCTTTGCTAATCTACTAAGCACACTAGCCTTAGCAACATTATTTGGCGGCGGCTTTATAACAGGTGTGATGCTAGTGTTTGCTTGGGAAGGTTGGAAACTTTACGAAAAATTCAGAGCCCAGAATGCCTGAATGTTTTGCCTATAAGAGTCATTTAGCTTTAGATATTAATGGATATAGAATTCCTTGCTGTATGTATAGATCAAACAGCAATAAAGATCCATTAATATCCAATCATTGGACAAGCATAACGTTTGATGATTACAGAAACTTACCAGAATATCAAGACTTAAAAAATACAATGGAATCTGGTGACTGGCACGAAGGTTGTAAAGCCTGTAAAGAAAGTGAACAAGTCAACAACAACAGTCTACGAACTGGCAACAATCGAAGTATCAAGCATAAAAAAACTGAAAACGATGAAATTGAATTTATAGAAATAAGTTTAGGTAATGATTGCAATGTAACTTGTAGAATGTGTGCGCCAAACTTTAGTACAGACTATATTAAACGTATAGAAACAAATCCTCGTTTGTTGGACTTTGTAGATTTTGGTAGTACAGATTGCGCTAGAATAAGTAATAGCGTAGAGGAAATGTTTGATCCTGTAGATTTAAGTAATGTAAAAATAATAAAATACATAGGCGGCGAACCATTTATTACACCGCAGATAGGTAAGCTATTTAAATATTTAGATGCAAGAGTAGACTTAACAAAAACTACTCTTTTTACTAATACAAACGCAACATTCTTTCCACACAAATATCTTTCTTATCTTAAAAAATTTGCAAATGTAAATGTATGTATAAGTGTAGATGGTATATTGCATAGAGATGAATATATACGTGAAGGTACAATATGGAAAGAAAAAATAAAAAATGTTGAACTATGGAAATCGCATGGGTTTAATGTATCAGGACATTCTGTAATAAATGCTTTAAATGTTGACCAAATACCTTTATTACACAATTTTGGGCGCATGTATTTAGAAGGTGGATTTCCTCCACATTTTACTATTTGCACAAGTCCACGCCATTTATCTTTAAATGCGTTGCCTCCAGCCTATGTAAAAAAACTTTGTAAAAATAATATGATAAAAAAATATTTTTCTAATTATCAGTTTGATAAAGATTTATTTGATAAGTTTTGCAAATTTACAGAGGAATTTGATAAGACAACTGATAAAAGTCTCGCATTTGCTCATCCAATGTTGACAAAGTACTTGACAACTGTCAAGTAATATGCTATAACTATTTTATAACAACCAAGCAGAGTGGCGGCAATGTCAAAATACGGACCTAAAGTATATCCAAGTGATATTATTAACACAAAAAAACATTGGGCAATCGGTACAATTTGGCAAGCCGAGGGTAGTAAGGGTATATATAATATAGAAATGTTGGACAAAGGCTTTAGTTGCGACTGTCCTGCATTTAAAAAGTGCAAACACATAAAGGCAGTAGAGGAAAACTTTTAATGGCAACTCACGCAATGATTGATCTCGAGACGCTTGACGTTACACCGCAAGCAACTGTACTCACAGTAGGTGGGGTAAAATTTGATCCTCATAACAATTCGGAACCTCACAGCGAATTTTATTACAAACTAGACTTGGATAGTCAAGACCGTAGTGTAAACGACGATACTATTGCTTGGTGGAGCCGTCAGGATCAAAAGGTGCAAGACGAAGCATTTGGAACAGACGGGCGTGAACACGTTGATGTGTTTCTTGATAGCTTGCCCAAATGGATGGTAGGTGTTGATGTACTGTGGGGACACGGCTATGGTTTTGATATTACTATTATTGAAGATATGTTGCGGCAACGTGGTAAACCTATTCCATGGCAGTTTTGGCAAGTGCGTGATAGCCGTACATTATTCTCAATGGCAAAAGTAGATCCACGCAAAGCTATGCAAAGCGATTTACACAATGCACTAGCAGACGCATACTTCCAAGCCAAAGGTGTTCAAATGGTATACAAGGAGTTAGGTCTGTGAGAATTGACGGATTAACTGAGCAACAATGTCGTATTTTAGACAAGTTGTGGAGCCTAGATACAACAGCTGAGTTATTTGCATATTTTGAAACTTTAAGCGATGACGAGTTTCAAATGGCATTGGTACTTCAAGACATGCTAATGCAAGAATTTGCAGAACAAGAAAATAATAATTTGTCTCAAGCTAAGGATATGCTAGAAAACATTGGAGTAAATTGTGGATAAAAGTCCTATTAACACACTACAACAATTAATGATTATTACAGCTGAAGAGTGTGGCGAACTAACACAGCGATGCTCAAAAATTTTACGCAAATATGATAGTATCGACCAAATCGAAGAAGATCAACGTGCTAAACTAGTAGAAGAAATTGGCGATGTGCATTGCATGATTGAACTTATGGTAGGGCATGGAATTACGGATTGGCGTGAACTACACGATCGATCGGATTATAAAAAAGAAAAACTTAAAAAGTGGAGTACATTAATTGACAAAGTTTGAAAAGACTGCTATAATAGCAGAACTTATATCGGATAATTTTGAAATGGTAGAAACAGAAGAAACGCAACAGTTTCAAAAGCACAGTATGAAAGACTTAGATAAAGTATTAGATACAATACAAATGACTCCTAACGAAATAGCAAGGTTAAAACTAATTATAGAGGCAAGTGATGAAAGTTAAGATTGGAAAGTATCCTAGTCATAGATTTTATCACAACTGGTTATACAATTGGTTTGGGTATTCCCCTAAGCAAAAAACAAGTATAAAGATTCACAAGTATGATACGTGGAGCATGGACGATACTCTTGCTCCTATTATATTGCCTATGCTTGTACAACTCAAAGCAACTAAACATGGTTCGCCTTGGACAGATGATGAAGATGTGCCTGACGAACTGCGCAGCACTAGTGCTCCTCCTAAGGAGAACGATTGGGACACAGACGACAATCACCACAAGCGTTGGGATTGGATTATAGACGAAATGATTTGGGCGTTTGAAAGCAAGGTTGATGACAGCTGGGAAGAACAGTTCGAAAGCGGTACTAGCGATATACAGTGGAAGACGCTAGAAAACGGTATGAGCGAAATGGTTCGTGGCCCTAACGATACCAAAGAGTATGACTGGGAAGGTCGTAAAAAATATCAAGAAAGGATTTCAAATGGATTTAAACTATTTGGAAAATATTATGAAAGTTTATGGGATTAAATAATGAAAGAATTATGGGTAGAAAAGTATCGTCCTAAGACGGTAGAAGGTTATGTGTTTAGAGATGATGCACAGCGTAATCAAGTTAACACATGGATTAAAGATAAAACTATTCCGCATTTGCTTTTTAGTGGCAATGCTGGCATTGGTAAAACTACTCTTGCTAAACTACTTTTTAACGAGCTTGATGTAAATCCATTAGATATACTAGAAATTAACGCAAGTCGAACCAACAGTGTAGATGATGTACGTGATAAGATTGTTGCATTTGTGCAAATGATTCCATTTGGTGACTTTAAAGTTGTGTTGCTAGATGAGGCTGATTACTTGTCGCCAAACGCACAGGCAGCACTACGTGGTGTGATGGAAGAATATCATACTACTGCACGTTTTATTCTTACTTGTAACTATCCAAACAGAATTATTCCTGCTATTCATAGTAGATGTCAAGGCTTTCATATTGCTAAGATTGACCAAACAGAGTTTACTGCTAGAGTTGCAGAGATCCTTATCACAGAAGGCGTAACTCCAGACTTAGACACACTTGACACATATGTAAAAGCAACATATCCAGACTTGCGTAAGTGTATCAACACAGTACAAATGAACAGTGTAGAAGGTGTGCTTACAAAACCCAACGAAGGCGATAGTGGGGAAGCAGATTGGAAACTGGACATGGTAGAACTGTTCAAAGCAGGCAAGATTACAGATGCACGTAAGCTATTGTGTGGCACTGTACGAGCAGAAGAAATGGAAGAGATCTATCGTTGGTTGTATGACAATATTGAGTTGTTCGGAACAGACGAGCAACAGGATCAAGCAGTGCTAATTATTAAGCAAGGATTGGTAGATCACACTTTGGTTGTAGATCCAGAAATTAACTTAGCAGCAACACTGATTAGATTGGGGGCTTTATGATTTGGGTAATAGTAGCATTAGAAAATGAATTATCTACCAATGACTTTTTTGATAAGAGACCGGAGTCTAATTTTCAAATATCTTATTGTGGTGTAGGTAAAGTCAATGCTGCAATTTCTACAATGAAATATGGAAAACTAGTAGGTTGCACAAAAATTATAAATTACGGTACTGCTGGTATTGTTAGTAACAAAGATCTTATCGGACAACTTGTAAAACCAGATGTAATTTTACAAAGAGATATGTTAGCCGAACCGCAAGCTCCAAGAGGTGTGACTCCGTTTGAAAAGGACGATACTGCTGGGCCAATTATGCTTAACACTAACACAAAAATTACATTAGGTACAGGTGATAGTTTTGTAATGGATCATGATCCTTGGTTTGATTATGCAAATGTAGACTTAGTTGATATGGAAGCATACGCCATAGGAAAGGCTGCAAATTCTATGGGAATTGATTTTGAGTGTTATAAGTATGTAAGCGATTTTGCAGACGAGGATGCAGCAGAAACATGGCAACAAAATGTTGCCAACGGTGCTACAATGTTTATGGAGATGTTGAATGACGTATATAGTTAACGATTCGTGTATTAAATGTAAACATATGGATTGTGTAGAAGTATGTCCTGTGGACTGCTTTTATGAAGGTGAAAATATGCTGGTTATTAATCCAGTTGAATGTATTGATTGTGGAGTATGTGAACCCGAATGTCCTGCTGATGCTATATTACCCGATAGTGCTACAGGTGCAAAAGAGTGGGTAGAATTTAATCAAAAATGGAGCGACATTTGGCCTAATATCACAGAGATGCGTTCTGAAGATGTACCCGAAGATGCAGCAGATTGGCACGGAGTTGAAGGCAAAATGGAATATTTTAGTGAAGCACCTGGAAAGGGAGATTAGTGTTAAGTAAACAATGTAAATTACATTTAAAGTCAGTAAACATGACAGGATGGCAACACATGAAACATGCCCTTGGCATTGCTTTTAGGTTGCAAGTTGTTGTATTAGCTGTTATAGTACATAGTATCGGACCACGTTTTTTTAAAACGTATGCAAGTGACACAATGCGCAGGATTTTAGATGAGCAACCAAACATTAATAAATGACCTAGTGCGTATAAATGTACTAGAAGAAGAAATACAATATTACAAAACTTTATTGCAGCCGCATGACACTGGTCATATACACACTACAATAAATTTTTTAAGCCAAAGATTATCGAATTTAAAAGGAGAATTAGCTGAATGGCCGTTCGATTAGTAAGTTATACACAACCCACAGAAGAGTTTAAAGCAGAAGGTTTAGAAAACGTACAGGATTTAATTGCGTTTTGTGCAAAAGTTTCTAACCCAACAGCACAAATTAACAAAGAAACAAGCGAACGATTAATTAAATATTTGATTAAACATCAGCACTGGTCTCCTTTAGAAATGGCTAATGCTGTCTTAGAAATTGATACAACACGTGATATTGCACATCAAATTGTGCGACATAGAAGTTTTGCATTCCAAGAGTTTTCGCAGCGTTATGCAGAACCTAGTGAAATGGGAGAAGCGTTTGTTACCAGTGAAGCAAGATTACAAGATCTAAAAAATCGTCAAAACTCTATAGAAATCGATCTTGGCGATGACAATGCAGCTGACCTAATTACAAAATGGGAAGAATTACAACAAGATGTAATTTATACAGCAGGTAAAGCATATGATTGGGCAATTTCTAATGGCATTGCAAAAGAACAAGCACGTAAAGTATTGCCAGAAGGTCTTACTAAAACACGTTTGTATATGAATGGTACTATCCGTAGTTGGGTGCATTATATCGAATTACGTAGTGCCAATGGTACACAAAAAGAGCATATGGATATTGCAATCGCTTGTGCAAAAGCTATTGCTGAAATATTTCCATTAGCAAACGAACTTAATGCCGCCAACGGTTGAAATAGAAGTTGAATGGAACCAACATTACGCATGGTGGCCAACACGCAGTAGTTGGAGCAAAAAGCGTATTTGGTTAAAGACATATTGGCAAGGCGAAATATTTTATGACGCAATGGGTAGGCCGCCAATCAAGGAGCGTTCTTGGACGTTAATCTATACTAAAAATGAGTATCTTATGATGTTATTGAAACAGGATGAAAAATATAATCATCCTGTTTCGATACGTTCTTATTAAGTGTCTCCGTAAATCTCTAATACTTCTTTGACTGCCTCGTGCCTTTCAATATCCTTACTTTCGAACTGACATACATCTATATATTTTAGTTCCTTTGATTCTAAATGGGTTGTAAAATCAATTAATCCATTGTCTTTTAATCTATCTGCTTGTGCAAGATCTCCTGTTACTGCCATTTTACTACCACTTCCTATTCTAGTAAGTAGCATCTTCATTTGGTTTGGTGTTGCATTTTGCATTTCGTCAGCGATAATATAAGAATCTTTAAACGTTCGTCCACGCATATATGCTAGTGGCGATATTTCAATTACTCCTTCTTTTATCATACCTTCAATTTCATTTGCAAAAAAATGTTCTCTAAACACATCAAATATTGGTCGTGTCCAAGGTGCCATTTTTTCTTCTAGTGTGCCGGGTAGAAAACCTAAGTCTTCGTCGGCACTTACAGCAGGTCTAGTTACAACAATTCTGTCAACATCCTTTTCTATAAAACTTTTTACAGCCGCTTGTACTGCTAACATAGTTTTTCCTGTACCAGCAGGACCGATACCAAATACAATATTCTTAGTTTCATCTAACAAACTAAGTACATAATTTTCTTGGTTTCGATTCCTAGGAATCAGCGTAATGTTACGAGTTTTTTGTGGAAGAAAGTTGTTAATTTTAACAACATTATTGTTACTAATTTTTTTAGCTTTTGCTTTACCCATCAATACCTCCTTATGGATCGATTAGCAGGGTGATTCCAAAGCAGGAAATCACTCCTGCTATGGTATTTACTATCTGAAACAAAAAGTTAAGTGCGCATTGAATAATATCTACTGTAAAAAAGTTTTTGATAAATACTACTGTAAAAGGAAATAACCATGGCAATTCTCGACACATTAGATATAATTAAAAACTTAGAAACAATCTATGACAGCGATAATTCTTTTAGAGTTTTAAAAGACTTTGAAAGAGTAATTGACGAGTTAGGCGTATATGTATACGATAACTGGGAAGAAGGGGAACTTGCAAGTGGCCCACAAATTGAACGTCATTGGGTATCATGCACATTTATGTGGGATTACAAAAATATGCCAGATCCTGCCGGTGCAAAACGTTTATTAGATTACGATTGTAAAGTAAGAATTGCCAAAGGTCATGTGTTAAGAGCTAGACAGATAAAATCGCCTAATGATTTTCGTCCAGGAACTAAAAAAGGCAAATTAGATAAACACCCTATTTGGATTGTTGAAATACGTATTCCAAAAAAATTAATTGTAGATATTTTTGGTGGATCACAAGCAATTGAAAAAAGCGAAGTAGAAGATGTACAACTAAGTCAACAAGCAAATACAGCACAAATAAATGATACCGGACTAGACGCTGGTGGAATGGAAGGTACAGTATAATGGGTTTAAGAGCTGGCGATTTAAAAGATCTAGTGTATAATATTTTTGAAATAGATAGTTTTAAAAGTAAAATGGGCAGTGACGAAGATATTGTTGTAATGAGTTTTGATGTAAAACAAGAAGAAGCAGCAAAAGATTTAGTGCGTTTTATAGAAACTGGTTTTGAATTTGTTTTAGATGCAGATAACACCCCCGGTACTATTGAAGACGGTAACTACAAAGTTTTTATAGAGATTGATCGTGATAGACATATATCAGATAGAATAATGGAAATAGTAGATGGTGTTTCTAAACTAACTGATCAAGATTTTAAATTTAGATATCATAAAAATTTCAAAAGTAAAGACGTAAGTTTAGAAGAAATAATGGCCACAGTACCACTAGATCCAAATACATATACAGTTAGTATGATGGAATCTAAACAAACAAGTTACGAAGAATTTTTTAATAAAAGTTTTGTAGAAAAAATTAGTCTAATTGAAAATGATTTGATTGTAAAAAAAGTTTATGCCGATCCAGTAGGGTTTGAAGTAAAAGATTTTGGTCCTACTGTTAATATACTTGAAAATTTGCAAGAAAAAATTAACATGAATGACTACGCAGAGGTGCTCTTTTTAACTAAATACCTTGGGGACTACAATGTTACTAAATATGGTGACAAAACGTTAACACTGGAAAACAATGGATATACACTCGTGGTCGAAAGACTATAATAGCTCACCAACAATAATAACAAAAAAATTTGTAATAAATGCAGATGTGAGGCCTGCAATAAACAAAAGGATTAATTATGGCTAAAGAAGATTTTGATTTTGATTTTGAACCGTGGATGGCAGAAGAACTAATCCACAGAAGCGACTGGGAAGAATGGTATGAAGCTATGTGCGAAATACTTCCACTCTGGGACGTAAACACAATACCAAGAGTAGCAGGCTTTATTGCACAATGTGGGCACGAGTCCGGAGGCTTTAGAGTACTAAGCGAGAACTTGAATTATAGTGCAAAAGCATTAAACACTATATTTCCAAAATATTTCAAACGTGCAGGGAGAGATGCAAATGAATATCATAGACAACCTGAAAAAATTGCGAACGTTATTTACGCAAATAGAATGGACAACGGTGATAGTGCCTCCGGCGACGGTTGGAGATTTCGGGGCGGTGGCATTCTTCAACTTACAGGCAGATACAATTATACTGAATTCGCAGAAGACGTTGACATGTCACCAGAAGAAGCAGTCGACTACGTCAGAACAAAAAAAGGCGCCCTAGATTCAGCTTGCTGGTTCTGGGATGAAAACAATATTAATAAACATTGTGATGCAATGGACATTTTAAAAATGACCAAACGTATCAATGGTGGCACTATTGGACTAGAAGATCGCAAGAAGCATTGGGCACACGCTTTAGATGTTCTAGGCGGCGATATGGAAATGGAAGTCGAAGAAGAAAAAGAGTTGAATACCAATCAAACTATTCGTCAAGGCTCACGTGGTCCATTAGTACAAGAAGTACAAGAAATATTAAATATTTCACCAGCAGATGGTATCTTTGGTCCAGGCACTGCTAGACTTGTCAAAGAATGGCAATCAGCAAACGGACTAGTAGCAGATGGTATTGTAGGACCAAACACGCTGGGAAAGTTATTAGGGTAGGTGGTTTAGGTATGGGCATAAAACTTGCAGGAGTAATGTTTTTAGTGATGTGTATTATGGGTGGCATAGGCTACTGGTATTACAACGACACACAACAACGCATGGCCATACTACAAGAAAACAATGCTAAACTAGAAATAGCAGTAGAAACAAACGAAGCAGCATTGGAAAGTTTGCAAGTAAGTTATGCAAGTGCCCAACAAGAAAACACTAGATTAAACGAGGCGTACACAAGTATACGCAGACAAAATCAGAGACTTGCAGATAAACTACAAGAAATAGACTTGACAGCAGCAGCAATAGCTAATGCTGAAGGTATTGAACGTGCAGTGAATAGAGGCACTGAAAATGCAGGTAGATGTTTTGAACTATTATCTGGTGCCGAATTGAATGAGAAGGAAAGGAACGCAGAAAATGACATCGCTTTTAATAAAGAGTGTCCTTGGCTTTACGATACTTATAAGTCTCGCGGCTTGCTCAACACAGCCACAGCAGATTGAAATAAGTTCTAAACCTATTGAAAAACCTACACTGTCTCTACCTCCTGTTGACGAACTCAACATGCGCAAACTAGAATGGATTGTTATCAACGAAGGTAATGTTGATGCAGTAATAGCCGAACTTGCAGCAAGTGGAAAACCATTTGCTATCTATGGACTAACCGGTGACGGGTACGGTGACTTAGGACTTAACTTCAGTGATATACGTGCGCTTGTACAACAACAGCAAGCAATCATAGCAGCATACGAAGGCTATTACAAACAAGCAGAACAAGCAATGGATAACGCTGTTGTAAACGAATAAATACACACATAATAAGAGGGCTTTTATATGTGGGATATGATTACACAAATGGCAGGGGATCGATTATGGATCTATACTGCAATAGTAGGATCTATAATAGGTCTAGCATTTTCAACTTGGTTTAGTACAACTCGTATGGCTTTGTGGCTTTATGCTAAATTTGATAATGCAATGGATTTTTTAGTCGAGCGTTGGGGATGGACATGGCTAGAACAGCCAGAAGATGCTTGGCGTAAAAAATATCCAAAAATAACTAAAAAAATTGACGCAATAGAAATGCGTTTAAACAAATTAGAGGGTAAAACAAATGATAACGGAGATGAACTTTAAGGAGCGTAGTCTCCTTTTTGCTAATTTAGCAAGTATAGCATATCAAGACGACATTGAACAAGTCAAAAAAGCTGTTCGTAAATTAGGCTTTACTACTGTAGAGTTTTACAATAAAGAAGGCGCACAAGCATACCGCTTTATGAATAAAACTGATCTAGTGATTGCTTGTCGAGGAACACAACCAAGCGAATTTAATGATATTAAAGCCGACTTAAATGCTGTACCTGTAATTGCAGAAACAGTAAGTCGTGTACACAAAGGATTCAAAGACGAAGTAGATGAACTTTGGCCTATGGTGCTAGAAGATATTAACCGTAAAACAAATGAAAAGAAAAAATTATGGTTCTGTGGACACAGCCTAGGTGCTGCAATGGCTACTATTATGGCAAGTCGCTGCCATCTGTATGAAGATATAAATCCAATAGAAGAATTATATACTTACGGCTCGCCAAGAGTAGGATGGAAAAAATATTGCAAAAGTTTAGGCGTTGTACATCATAGATGGGTAAACAACAACGACATTGTAACAAGAGTACCATTAGCAATTATGGGATTTATCCATCATGGTACAGAGCATTATATGAATGCATACGGTAAGTATCGTAAATTGACAACATGGCAACGTATTAAGGATCGTTGGCGTGGAATGTATATGGGCATTAGACAGGGCAAGATAGATAATTTTGGCGATCACTCAATGTCAGAATATATCGGTAATATAGAAAAAATGGAGGGTTAACATGCCAAGGAAAAAGCCAGAAGACTTAAAAGGCAAAAGCACAGCACCGGCACCTAAGCCAGCACCAGTAGCAAAACCATCAGCAACACCAGCGCCAGTGGCATCACCAGTAGCAAAACCATCAGCAACACCAGCGCCAGTGGCATCACCAGTAGCAGTAGCTCCGGCTCCACAGGTTGCAAGTGGATATCATCCTGCAGATTTAAATGGGGATGGCAAGGTTGACGACGAAGAAAAACAAATGGAACTTGAGTTTAGACGCAAGGCACTAGAAGATCAAGATGCAATGCGTGATGCACAGCGTAACATGACTTGGTTTGCATTGTTTGGACTATTATTATATCCATTTGCAGTTGTAGGCGCAAGTTTAGCGGGACTAGATGAAGCACAAAAAACACTAGGATCAATGGCTCCAACATACTTCGTTGCCGTTGCTGGTATTGTTGCTGCATTCTTTGGTGCGCAAGCATACACTAAGAAAAAGTAGTCATTACTAACTAATTGTAATAGTTCATGCGATAAGTATTTGCATGGACTATTACAATAGGCTTGGCGTGACTAAATCAGCATCGCCAGATGAAATTAAAAAAGCATATAAAAAATTGGCGATGCAACATCATCCAGACCGTGGTGGCGATAACAATACATTTAGTCAAATAAATGCTGCTTATGATACGCTCAAAGATGCTGATAAGCGTTTTATGTATGATCGTGAACAAAATAAACCAAAAGTTGATTTTAACAGTAGAGCACAACAAAGACGCCACAGAAATCCTGACATACTATTATCTGTAAAAATAAATTTACGTGATGTTATGACTGGCAAAGAAATATTAGGAAGATACACACTAAGTAATGGACTAAATCAAACTGCAAATATAAAAATACCGCCTGGTGTACACAACGGAGATACATTAAGATTTGCAGGAATGGGAGATAATATAAATCCAAGTATGCCTAGAGGGGACTTGTATGTAAAAATATCTATACAGCCACATAAAACTTTTAAAAGAGAAAATAATCACTTGAAAATTATTAAAAGATGTAGTATACTAGACTTAATAACAGGCACAACAATAAAAATAGAAACACTCTTAGGCAGCTCAGTTAATTTGACAATACCAAAAGGTTTAAATCCTGGAACTACTTTAAGTTTAAGTGGACACGGATTACCACAAATTAACACAAATCAAATTGGACATTTATATGTTCAAATATTAGGCGAAACACCAAATATAACCGATATAGAATTATTAAAAAAAGTACAGGAATTAAAAAATGGAATTAATACAAGGACCTCATCCACTTCTTAGCCAAGCAGTAAAACCGTTTGATCTAGAAACTATGCATCCTGCACCTGTAGTTCTTGATATGCTAGACATATTAAAACAAGAGCAAGGCTTAGGACTTAGTGCAAATCAAGTTGGATTTCCCTTCCAAATTTTTATTATGAGAACTAATAAAAATAAAACACACGGAGATATCACAACTGTAATCAATCCGGTGATTAAAGGAATGTCAAACGAAAAAGAAAAAGGTCTAGAAGGTTGCCTAAGTTATCCTGATCTATTTTTGAAAGTAAACAGACCAGTAAGTGTAATTGTTGAATTTGATACCTTGACAAGTGACATGAAAAGTGTTATACATGTAGAAGAGAAGTTTGATGGATTAGATGCTAGAGTATTTTTACACGAATATGATCATTTACACGGTATACAATACATGAATCGTGTAAGCAAACTTACGTATGACATAGCAGTAAGAAAAAGAAAAAAATTAAGGAGACAAGCAGTTGGTTGAACCAAGTAAAGAAGTAGCAATTGTATTCGATAAAGCGATAAATGATGCAAAAAAATTAAAGCACGAATACGTAACTTTAGAACATCTACTTTTTGCAATGTTATGTGAAGAGAAGTTTGAAAAAACTCTTACTGGCTTTGGTGTCGATGTAGCACATATTAGAAAAACTACAGAAATGTATTTGAAAAATAAATGTGACGATATTAAAATCGAAACAGAAGGCAAATATAAGCCTAAAAAAACTTCAGTTGTTGAACGTGTAATTAACCGTGCTTTTACACAGGTGTTATTTAGTGGACGCAATAACATCGAAGTTGTTGATGTTTTTATGAGCATACTAAGTGAAAAGAAATCTTATAGCAACTATATACTTAGAGAAAATGGTGTAAATAAAGACAAATTTAGTGCATATGTTAGTACAGATTCTGAAGACATTTATTCTGAAGTAAGTGATGCAAATGTAGGACAACTCAACAAAGCACTTAAAGAGTTTACAACAGATTTAAATGCTGAAGTACAAGCTGAAAAAATTGATCCAGTGATTGGACGCAGTGAGGAAATTGAGCAAGTTGCACTTGCACTAGGAAGACGTACAAAAAGCAATGTACTAATGGTAGGTGATCCGGGTGTTGGTAAAACTGCTATTGCAGAAGGACTTGCACATAAAATTGTCAACGGTGATGTACCAGAGTTTTTGAAAGAATATGCAGTTTATAGTTTAGATATTGGTGCTATGCTTGCTGGTAGTAAATATAGAGGAGATTTTGAAGAGCGTTTTAAACTCGTACTCGAAGGATTGCAGAAAAAAGGCAAAACAATTATGTTTATTGACGAAGCACACATGATTAGTGGTGCTGGAGCGAGCGGACAAGGTAATTCAAATGATCTTGCAAATATGTTAAAACCTGCACTTGCAAAAGGTAACATAAAAGTAATTGCAAGTACAACATGGGACGAATTTAGAAAAGCATTTGAAAAAGATAGAGCTCTTATGCGTAGATTCCAACGTGTAAGTATTGATGAACCAAGTAGAGAAAACACAGTAAAAATTCTCACAGGACTAAAAAAATATTACGAAGATTATCATGCAACACAAATCACAGCAGACGCTATTGAAGCAGCAGTTGACTTGAGTATAAAATATCAAACTGATAAAAAATTGCCAGACAAGGCAATCGATCTTATTGACGTTGCTTGCAGCAGATTTAAGGTTAATAATCAAACAGAAGACAAAGTTGTAGGTAAAGAAAATGTACAATTTGAACTTGCAAAAATGATAAAAATACCAGAAGATCAAGTAAAAGAACGTGAAAGCGAAAACCTTATACATTTAGAAAAGAATTTAAAAGCAAATGTATACGGGCAAGACAATGCTGTTGATACAATTGTTGATAAAATCTTAGTAGCTCAAGCAGGCTTAAAAGAAGAAGACAAACCTGTTGGTAGTTATGTGTTTATGGGCCCAACAGGTGTAGGTAAAACTGAACTTGCAAAACAACTTGCATCTCAACTAGGTGTACAACTTGTAAGATTTGATATGAGTGAGTATCAAGAAAAACACAGTATTAGTAAACTTATAGGTTCTCCTCCTGGTTATGTTGGGTTTGAAGAAGATGCAGGTCAATTAATAACAAAATTACAAGAACATCCAAATTGTGTATTGTTGTTAGATGAAATAGAAAAAGCACATCCTGATGTAAGTAGTATCTTATTGCAATTAATGGATAATGGCAGAGTTACCGGTAGTAATGGTAAAGAAGCTGATGGTAGAAATTGTACCTTAATCTTAACTACAAACTTAGGCGCAAAAGAAGCAGAAAAAAATAACATAGGATTTGGTGAAGCATTACAAAAAGAATATGACGACTCGGAGTTGAAAAAATACTTTGCACCAGAATTTAGAAACAGGCTTGATGGTGTAATTACATTTGGTAAACTTGAAAAGCCTGTAATGCTAAAAATTGTAGGCAAGTTTTTACTAGAACTAAAAAATAAACTTACTGCTAAAAAGATTGAAGTAACAGTGTCAGACGAGGCATTAGATTATCTAGTAGATAGTGGGTTCGATCCTCTTATGGGTGCAAGGCCTTTGCAGCGTGTAATTGATAACGAAATTAAAAAACCGCTTAGTAAAATTATGTTATTTGGTTCTCTTAAAGACGGTGGTAAAGTTAGAATAGACAGCGATGGTGAAAAATTGAATTTAATAGAGGAAACCGTAACTGTTGAGGCTGTGTGAAACTAAAAAATTACATTATGGCGAGTATATATACAAAATAGAAATCTATAATGGACTTGCGGGTCACTTTAGAACAGAGCGACAACGTGCTGGTAAGTTGAGTTGGACAAAACAAGTACTTGACGAACTCAACGCTACCATTCGTAGTACAGACGAACAAGTGATTGTTAGTAGAGGTAGGTTTAATTATCCTATCTCTACGACAAACTTCTATGATGCTATAAATCTTTATCGTATACTGTTAAAACACGATTGCTATAAAATTAGAGTTGAAGTCAATACCCTGTTTATATACACAAATGATAGAGATTTTTGCACAAAAATTATAAATCAATGTGCAGTGGCAAATTTTTGGGAGCCGAATCCTAATAAACTTGCTGCTCTACAATCTGATAAAAACATTATTTTAGTTGACAAAGAACCGGAATACCAGTATAAAGTTACTCTAGGACCTAAAAAAGGACAACCAAGTTTAGCAAAATGGGTAGATGCTAATCCAAAATTAGCAAAAATGGGTGACGTTGCAAAAGAAGAATGTTTGCATAACGGATGGGTCAAAGGATATTACTTTTATGTTAAAAATTCTCAAACATTGTTAATAGCAGAATTGATGGTAGGCGATAACATTGCTAGATTAGAGAAATTAGTGTATGTAGCAGAATAGATAAATAGTATTATGCCAAGTACAAGTGAAATAATTTTATCTAATCAAACACATCCAGGAGATAGTACGTCTGAGACTATCACTGGTGACAAATTTAAAGGTGACGGATACTACGGACGTAGTGACGGTTTACACAGCGTTCAGTATAATGTGAGCGGATTCAAAGGAAATGTAGTAATGCAAGGCACACTTGCAACAGATCCTACAGATGAAGACTGGTTTACATTACCTACTACCGAAAATACAGATGGTGACGGAAGTTACATATACAATTTCACAGGTAACTATGTTTGGGTACGAACTTATGTAAGCAATTGGACTGACGGTGCAGTACAATCTATAGTTTTAAATCATTGAGGAGTGATAATAAATGCACACTGTTACAATTTTATTTCCTCAGCAAACAAACACACAAAAAGTTTATGAAAATTTAGAAATTAATACCGGAATACTTACAGAAAGCATATCCGAAGCATATTCCTTTGACTACGACAACGGTAGCGGAATAGAATATAATTTACATAATACTATTAACGAAAACAGATTAGAAGAACTTGTAGAGGAAATAACCATGAGATTATTTGATTTAGGACATGACAATTTTGAGTTAGAAATAAGCGAATCCTTATTATCAGAAGCTACATTACGTAGAGGTAACAGAGGCGACGAAGTAAAAGTATTGCAACAGCAACTAAAGGACTTAGGATTTGACCCGGGACCAGTTGATGGTATTTTTGGAGGCGGAACTGAAACTGCTTTAAAAGCATTTCAAAGACGTGCCGGTATTACTGTTGATGGATTAGCAGGAGGACAAACTCAAGCAGCTATAGCTAGTATGGGTAACCCACGCAACTCTGGAAACTTACGCAAAGGTGGTGACTGGGAAAATGAAGTAGGTACACCAGGAAATCCAAGAGAAGTAACACGCCTAGTAGTTGGACGATTAAATGACTATGTATTTGATTATACTCCAGAACTATATAGAAGATATATTAGAACACACGAAGTTGTTACTATAAGCGATTTTGGTAATAGAAACAATCCAAAGTTATTATTGCCTAGAACACCTATATCTGGTACACCTCCAGGAAATCCTGAAGGACCTTTATTTACTAGTCAGGGAATTAGAATAGAGAGAGACCCTGGTCCTTCAGCTCCAAGTACTATTAGTAATATAAACTCAAGACCATCTGAAGCAGAAGCAAGACAACAAATAGCACAGCTAATAAGAGACAGACGATTTGCACAAGCATTGGCAGCTGTAGAATTTGACGAGCGAATAGTATTAACGTCAAAAGAAATGGATGCATTAAGAACATTAGCAGAACCACGAGAAAGTATTGAAGAACAAACATACGACGATGATGATAAATTTTATGAAGACTATGGAGTTTTGTATTACAACGAAGACGAAGAATTAGATGAAGCAGAGTACCAAGGTCGTAAAGTTAAACTAGGCAAGCCTATGCAAGGCGATACCAAGAAGTTTAAAGTATACGTTAAAAATCCAAAGGGCAATGTAGTCAAAGTTAACTTTGGACAAAAAGGTGCTAAAATCAAAAAAAGTAATGCTGCACGTAGAAAAAGTTTCCGTGCAAGACATAACTGTTCTAATCCGGGGCCGCGTCATAAGGCAAGATATTGGAGTTGCAGAAAATGGTAAAAATTAACGAATTTCATGATATGGAAATAGACAAAGATAGACCTATCTTTGAACCGTTGCCATTTGATTTAGGAGAAGATTTGGTTATCTTTATGCGTAACGATCCTATGTTTTATAGAAAACATTTTTTTCCAATATCAGACCATATTCAATTGAACAAAAAAAATATCAAAGCAATTGATCGTAACCTTATAAACAAGATGATCAATACAGGTATAACAGAGTATTGTAAAAAATATAAAATACCACATGATCCAAAAACTTTAATCAATAAAGGCGAACGTAGTGTTATAGCTGGGCAGATTATTAAGGACGAATTAGATCAATGAGATATCAAGAGTTCCGTTTAGTAGAAGCAAAACAATTAGGTAGAGCATTTAATCATCTAGAAGACCTAGTTTTTTTCTATGGAGTAAGTGGAACTATAGAAGCTTTAGAACATCTTAAAGATATTGCCACAGAAAGCGGTGCTAATAGTATACGCATGAAATGGGATGGCAATCCACAAATATATTGGGGTAGAGCTGAAAAGGGCGGGCCGCTTGTATTAGCAGGACATAATGCTTGGGCGAAAGGTGCCGCTGCAACTTCGCCAGAAGAAGTAGCAGATTTTATTATTAATAAATCAGGTTCGCCTAAAACTCCAGAAGAAATTGAAGCACGTAAAGAATTTGGTAATCAATTTGCTAGTCTTTATGAATTTTTTGATCGTGCTACACCCGAAGATTTTGTTGGGTATGTTTACGCAGACGGACTGTTTTTAAATCCACCAGAACAAGATAATGGTGTATATACATTCTGTCCTAATCCAAAATCTCAAACTTGTTATCATGTAAAAGCAGATAGCGATCTTGGAAGGAAAATCAGCAGTGCAAAAATAATGGTAGTAGGACATGCATATTTTCCTACATTTGGCGCACCTGATAGTTCACAAGAACCTATGCAAGATTTTAGTGCGTTTGACAAAACAAACGATTTAATTGTATTAGGTCCAGTTTACAACAACAAAAAAGTTAATGTAAACTTAGGTGCAATAGATAAAGTTGAACAATTTGCTAATAGTGCTAAAAATAAAATTGATCCATTTTTAGAAAGTGTAGCAGGATTAAGTGATCTAAAAAATATAATTTACACCTATGTAAATCAAACTGCAAAAGCCAAACAACTAGATAGTTTAAGTCAACAGCATTTTTTCGAGTGGCTACAAAATAGTAGAGTTAGTGCGCCAAAGCAACAAAAAATAAACGATCTAAACAAGCAACATAATAATGCACTAGATAGTATTTTTTCACTTGTTAAAATGATACAACGTATGAAAGACGAAGTTATTGATCAGTTAGAAGGCGAGCAGGGCGATATTTGGGATACCAACGGCGAAGGTCGTGTACGTTATGCCGATATGGGCAAAAAATACGGAAACGTAAAATTAGTGCCAAGAAAAAGATGGACACCGTCATGAGATACAATGATTTTAAAATTGTAGAAAATAATGTTGGTGTAGAATTACAAGCCGGGCCTCCTTATCCGCAAGAAGAAAAGGATGCTGTACGTGCTTTACAAACCAAGCTAGAGGAACTAGGATACACTGTAGGTAATACAGGTATAGATGGAAAATATGGTCCAAGAACTACAAGAGCAGTAGCAGCATATAAAACAGACTTTAATATAAGCACCCCTGCTAATTCTATGTCAGCTAGAGAACTAGAACAAATAAAAACAGCAGAACCCAAAGAAAACCCTACAGCAGTAGCAAGAAGACAACAGATTGATATTCAACCAGTTGATGATTTACAACCAACTAGTGGAAGTTTTAATGGTAGAGAAAGTCGTGCTGCTACAATAAGATTTAACAATCCAGGTGGTATGTATCCAGCAAGTTGGCAAAGACGTTTTGGCGGAGAAGACACAGGCGCAAGAATTGGCGGAGGACATAGAATAGCAATGTTTCCAAATAAAATTAATGGCGCAGCAGCTCTATTTGCATTGCTAGATGGATCTCTTTATAGAGGAAAAACACTTGCTGATGCATTAAGTACTTGGACTGGCAATAACAATGTAACAAGTTATATAAGATATATGCAAAGTAGAGGAATAGATACTCAGGAAACAGTTGCTAACTTTTTAGCAAATCAAGATGCTGCTATTGCACTAGCAACTTCAATGGCAAGATGGGAAACAGGACACGTTTATCCTATGTCAGAAGAAGAGTGGCGTGAAGCATATAATAGATCGGGCGTAGCATAATGAAACTAAGACAACTATTTGAAGCACCAGGTGAAACAGTAGGACTTATATTTGGAAGATTCAATCCTCCACACAAAGGACACAAGGCAGCATGGGAAATGGCTGCAAAAGAAACACATTGGTATGTAGGTACAAATGCCGGCACAGTTGGTCCTAAAGATCCGCTGCCATCGCAAGTGAAAGTTCTTGCTATGGAAGCTATTATGCCAGAAGTAAAGGGGCATATAGAGTTTAGTCAAAGTTGGTATACACTAGCAGCAGAAGTTTATGCCAAACATCCCGATGCTACACTGCGAT
>Ga0209251_1000614_pt1 | contig 31373 bp, 25 predicted proteins | sample SaaInlV_100m_DNA_6_FD_184665 | JGI IMG/M metagenome (GOLD analysis project Ga0209251, IMG submission 184665) | Marine microbial communities from expanding oxygen minimum zones in the Saanich Inlet - Saanich Inlet SI073_LV_10m_DNA (SPAdes) (version 2) | ecosystem: Environmental > Aquatic > Marine... | reverse complement strand
AATTCCAAGTGTAAAAATGCCATTATTTCTAATCCGCCGACATTCTGATGGCGTAACTGTCCACATGTTCGGGTCAATTGAAGAGAGACGAAGCTCTCTTACCCATAAAAATTAGAAACGTTGGCTGTAGCACTACTCTGAAATCGGTACCGCTGAATCACGGTGGCACCCTCTTTTGAACGGAGCCTAAAGCGCTCACAGGGAGAACTTCATATGACTGTAGGGGTCGCTTGGGAGCAAATAGGCTCACAGGCGGGGGAGGATGCCCTCCGCCGTTTGATCAATGAATCACCACAAGATTTCTTTGGAGATGTTGCTCGGCGTAACATTCATTGGTTCGATGCTCAGGCCAAACAGTGGGTAAACTTTGACCTTGCCGCTCAGTGCTGGGCAGGGTTTGCTGCAAATACAGGAGAGTTCGTCACTTCCGGCGCGCTCGCGCAGGACGAAAGCCCTTGGAGTTCTGTACTTGACGAAAGCCAGGCGCCCTATCTCCGCTGGTTTGTTGGGGCGCAGACTAACGCTTCCTTCAATGAAATCGACCGTCATGTGTTGCAAGGTCGCGGTGCCAATAAAGCCCTAATTTTTGAGGGTGATCGCTGGGACCCTTCAAAGAATGGCGGCCGAGGTGGCCCCGTAACCGAACAGCAGTTTAGCTACCGCGGGTTGCTGCTCGAGGTAGTCGTTCGCGCTCGCGTGCTCACCAACTTAGGGTTGAAGACGGGTGATCGCATCGCGCTGAACATGCCGAACATCCCCGAGCAGATTTTTTATATTCTCGCGGCGCAGCGGTTAGGCATTATCTACACGCCGGTGTTTGGCGGGTTTTCAGCCAAGACCCTGTCTGATCGTCTGCATGACGCCGGAGCTAAGGTCGTTATCACCGCTGATGGCGGCTACCGCAACGCTGAAGCCGTTCCTTTTAAGAGCCAGTACACCGACCCAGCACTCGATAATTATGTTCCTAGAGAAGCCGCACTTAAGGCGCTATCGGACACCCTCAACGACTATCCCGATATGGCAGATAGCCAAGGGCTTTTAGACGCCGTTACCCATGCGTTAGCCGGAGAGATCACCCTCGAACGTGCCGATATAATGCGAGAACTTGGCGGTATTTTGGCCGAAATGCCCAATATAACTCCAGAAGTCAGCGCCAAACTGCGTACCGAGGTTGCGATAGCTTTATCACAAGTTGGTCACGATATTAGCAAAGTTGTGGTGGCTCGATACACAGGCCAGGAGGTCATTGAATATGAGCGAGATGCCTATTCAGACGATTTAGTAGCAACCGCCAAGCAGGAATTTTTGGCTGAGCTCAAAGCAAAGGATATGGCTTATTTTGACACCCTGAGCGACACCGATTTCCAAGCAACTCTGTATCGATTGGAAGCTGTGGTTCCCGTGGAAGCCAACTGGCCTCTGTTCATAATCTACACCTCTGGCTCTACCGGAAAGCCCAAAGGCGTGGTTCACACCCACGGAGCCTGGTTAGCCGGAGTTACGCATTCAATGCATGCAGTATTTGAAGGCACACCTGACGATGTCATGTATGTCGTTGGCGATCCTGGCTGGATTACGGGCCAGTCATACCTCATTGCAGCACCACTCTCGATGGGTATGACCACGGTAGTTTGCGAGGGCTCACCACTGTTCCCTCATGCAGGACGTTTCGCGGCAACCATTGAGAGATATGGCATTACTTTGTTTAAAGCGGGCTCTACTTTCTTAAAGGCGGTGATGACTGACCCCGCAAGCACTCGAGACATGGCTGCCTTTGACATGAGCTCACTGCGTGCCGGCACCTTTTGCGCGGAGCCGGTGTCGCCGGCGGTGCAGCAATTTGCCATGGAAAACATTTGCTCCCATTACATCAACTCTTACTGGGCAACCGAGCACGGCGGCATTGTGTTTTCGTGTCACTCCGGCGGTTATAAAGATCTTCAGCCTGATGCCAAAACTTGGGCCCTTCCCTGGATACAAGCTCAAGTTAGAGTTGCAGAATCAACCGGGGCCGATGGCGTATCCCAGTGGCGCGAGGCGGAGGTGGGCGAGAAAGGTGAGTTAGTAATCACTAGCCCCTATCCATATTTAGCGCATACGTTGTGGGGTGATAAAGAGCACTTTGGGAGCGAAAACTGGTGCGGTGACGTCGAGCGCTTCAAGGCGGTTTATTTCGATCGCTGGAGCGAGGGCTACAGCTACACTCAGGGTGATTACGCACGGCGTCATGAAGACGGCGGATTCACACTTCACGGCCGCTCGGATGACGTTATCAATGTCTCAGGTCATCGTATTGGCACTGAGGAGATTGAAGGCGCCATTCTGCGGGACAAAACACTGCGGGAAGACTCACCATTGGGCAACGTCGTAGTTGTGGGCGCACCTCACGATGAAAAAGGCGAAACCCCAGTCGCTTTCTTAGTCGCCGCTCCTGGCCGTAAATTAAATGATGATGATTTCAGCCGCTTGCAAGGACTTGTGCGCAGTGAAAAAGGCGCCACCGCAGTTCCATCAGACTTTCTTGTGGTACCCGCATTCCCCGAAACCCGTTCGGGTAAGTATATGCGTCGCACCCTACGAGGACTGCTTCTTGATGCCCCCTTGGGCGACATCTCAACTTTAAAGAATCCCGAGGTTGTCGACGTTATTCGGGACGCCATCAGCCAGTGGCGCGATCACGGCGCGCTCGCGCAAGCCCGACAGATTGTGCAAACCTGGCGCTATATCAGACTTGAAATACACCGCCTGACGGACAGCCATACTGTCGCCCTGCTGGCTATCACCAATCCGCCAGTTAATGCCTTAAATGAGCGGGCGCTGGACGAGCTGCACACGGTTATTCACCAAATCAAACACCAAAGCGATATCGACGCCTTAGTTGTGACTGGGGCACGGGGCACTTTTGTTGCAGGTGCAGACGTTAAAGAGTTATTAAAAATTGGGGAAGTTGGCGATACCGCTTCAGCATTAACGCCCCCCCACGCAGCGCAGGCCGCCTTCGCCGCGATAGAAAGTCTCGATATGCCCGTTATCGCCGCCATAAACGGTCCGGCATTGGGTGGGGGTAACGAGCTACTGCTGTCCTGCGCCTATGTGATTGCCGCGGACCAAGCCACCTTCGGCCAGCCCGAAGTCAACCTTAACTTACTCCCGGGTTATGGCGGCACTCAACGCTTAACGCGTAAATTGCAGGACCGCCAAGGTGATGAGGGCGTCGCTAACGCACTGGGCATTATGCTCAGGGGCCGCCCCATCGACTCTGAATGGGCGCAACGCATAGGGTTAGTGGATGAGGTCGTACCGGTTGGCAGTGAATCTGCCCTCAATCGTGCGATGTCCCGTTTACGCGAGCATTTTGCCGGTAACAGCCAGATTTCTGGCGTTTTGGACCGCCACAAGGCACTGCTCGCTCAACGCGAGGACGCATTGTTACCCAGTAACAACATCAAGGAACACCCAGAGGTAACAGCCGCCCTTGAGCAGCTTGCAGCTGGCGGGCGTGAACATGTTGCCCAACGTATCCTTGAGGCCACCTTCACCGGTTTAGAGCAAGGCGTCACCGCAGGCCTCGACGCCGAAGCACGTTTATTCGCTGAGTCAGTGTGTGACCCCGCTTCGGGACCCACAGGAATCACTGCGTTCCTTGAAAAGCGCAGTTCGCCATTACCCTGCCAACCAAAGACGGTGCCACCCTACCCCGGCGAGGAGCAACTCGATGAGCTCGAATCGTCGGGCAATCTCCTGCCCGTGGGCGCGAGTTTTTTCCCGGGTGTAACGCCCATACCCAGTCATCAGTATGGCTGGGGAGTCGCCAGGTCTAGCCTCGATGGTGCACCGGAGCATGGCGACCCCAAAGTAGCTGAGCGCAAACTGGTATTCCCAACCCCCGAACCGAAAGCCGCCGAAGCGCTGATATACATTCTCGCATCGGAAGTTAACTTCAACGATATCTGGGCTATCACAGGCATACCGGTTTCGCCTTTTGATGCCCGAGAATCTGATGTTCAGGTAACCGGCTCAGGAGGCGTTGGTATAGTGGTATCACTCGGTGCCGAGCTGGTTTCGGAAGGACGACTGTCGGTAGGGGACTTAGTAACCGTTTATTCGGGACAAAGCGAGTTGATGTCGCCTGACCAGGGATTAGACCCCATGGCGGCAGATTTCCGCATTCAGGGATACGAGCGTAACGACGGCTGTCACGGTCAGTTCCTAGCCGTTCAAGGACCACAGCTACACCCTAAACTGAGCTCACTAACCTTTGAAGAAGCAGGTTCTTATGGCCTAACCATGGGCACCATTCAAAGAGCCCTATTTACCACGTTGAATATTGAAACGGGGCGACGCCTTTTCGTTGAAGGTGCCTCCACAGGTACGGGCTACGACTGTCTTAGAAGCGCAACAGCTAGCGGTCTTTCTTGCTTAGGCATGGTATCCAGTGACCAGCGGGCAACCCGGGTCACGGCGGCTGGCGGCTCACCCATCAACCGTAAAGACAGCCGCTGGCAGGATATTTTCACTGCCGTACCAGACGATCCAAAAGAATGGCAAGCTTGGCATGAAGCGGGCTTACCTTTCGTCGCCGCTGCAGAGGACGCTGTCGGCGGTAATATCGACTATGCGGTATCACATGCAGGCGAAAATGCGTTTCCTAGAACGTTCCAGCTGCTGGGTAATAACGGCGTGCTGGCATTTTACGGCGCATCTTCGGGTTATCGCTTTACCTTTTTAGGCAAACCCGGCGCCTCTTCCCCTGCCACCATGTTTCGTAGGGCTGGTTTAAGACCAGGGCAAACCATCTTGATTGTATATGGACCCGGAGCGGATGATGGCATCGTTGATAATGTTGCGATTGAAGCCATAGAAGTCGCTTGCCAAAACGGCGGGCAAGTTGCCGTTTTGGTCGACACTATCGCCCAGCGGGAGTTCGTCAGTTCTCTGGGGTTTGGCCCAAGGGTTCGGGGCGTCGTTAGCATCGAAGAAATTGCGAAACGCTTGGGTAACGACTTTATGCCTCCGGGACCTTTTCCAGGCATGCCAGATCCGTTTACCGAGTCACTGGCTTTTCGCGAGGCCGTGAGAGAGTTCTCCGACAAAACACTCAAGCCTATCGGCTCCGCTATTGCCCCAGCGCTTAGAAACACATTAGACAAACGTGGACTACCTGACATTGTCTTTGAACGGCGCGGACGGGACGGCCTTGCCCTTGCTTCCGCACTGGTAAAACCCAACACCGGTCGGGTGGTCTATGCCGAAGACCTTGAGGGACAGTGCTTTAGCTTTTATGCACCTCAGGTCTGGACGCGTCAGCGACGCATACTCATGCCTACAGCGGAGATTCGAGGCACACACCTCAACACCTCAAGAGAGTTCGCCGAAATGCAGGAGCAGATCGCCTCAGGTCTGCTCGCTGTACTTCCGCCTACACCCGTCACCATGGATGAGCTTCCCGAAGCTCACCAAGCCATGTGGGAGAACCGCCATCAGGGCGCTAATTACGTTGCAGTGCACGCCTTGCCGCGGGAAGGCCTGAAAACCAAAGACGAGCTTTATCGAGCCTGGGCATTGCGAGATGCGGCAGAGCGCGGTGAGCAAATAACTCAAGTAGAAACCGGCTCAGCAGGAGCGCTCCGATGAATGATTTCGTGCAATTCACCGATGACATGACCAGTCAGTCCAAGTCAGGAAAAAGACTGGACAATAAATCGATTATCTTAACGGGCGCTGCCGGATCGATTGGCCGGTTTATTACCCGACAATTGCTCTGCGAGGGTGCCAGAGTGATGATGACAGGGCGTGATATCAGCAAGCTTGAGGAGTTTGTAGATTCACTCTGCGATGACGGTTTTGACAGGGAAAACATGGTGGTTACTGTGGGCGATTGCGCCGACCCTGAAGTTTGTCGACGAATCGTTGCGGACACCGTGGAGGCCTTCGGCACCATTGACGTGCTGGTCAATAATGCCGGTGCAGCAGGCCCCAAATACACGCTAAGAGATATTCCCTTTTCAGATGTAGAAATGAAGACCGCCGGATCCGATCAAACGATGTTCGATTCCGCCATGAACCTATTGGGCGCACCGTGGAACATGGCGCGTGCGGCCGCTCCACATATGTCAGTGGGCGCATCCATCATCAACGTATCGACAATCTTTTCGCGAACGCACTATTTTGGTCGCATACCCTACGTGGTCCCCAAGTCTGGCCTAAACGCCCTGTCCAAGGGACTCGCGCTTGAGCTTGGGGAAGAGCAAGGCATTCGTGTCAATACTGTATTCCCCGGACCGATTGAGTCTGAGCGTATCGACACGGTGTTTGCCCGCATGGACGAGCTTCAGAACCTGGAGCCGGGCAGCACGGGCCGCGAATTCCGCGACCTCATGATTACGACTCGCGAAGGTGAAGAAGGGCTTGAATACCGCTACCCAACACCCACCGATGTGGCCTCTTCAATTACTTGGCTCGCCTCAGGGGAATCTGCTGCGGTTTCGGGTCATGCGGTTGAGGTCACTAACGGTATGCAGGTGCCTGCTCAGAGTCGATCTCAGCTTGTGTCCTGGCCCGATAAGCGGCTAGAAGATTTATCAGATCATATTGTGCTGATATTGGGCGGCTCCGACTACGAGGAAGCCGTGACCTTCGCTGAGCGACATACTGAGAGTGGCGCACGAGTGCTGCTAGCATTTAGAAATCTTGAGTCAGTAGGCCACGCACGGTCGATTATCCAAGCACGAGAGCTTGAATCCGTTCAACTTTCGCACCTTGACCCCTTGCGCCGGGAATCTGTAGACAGAACCATGCAATTCATAGACGACCACTTCGGCCGACTTGATGGCGTTATTGTTCTTCCGCAGAAGAAAAATGGTCAATATGGTTACTCAATCTGTTCAGCAACCGACGACGATGTAGAGAATTTCGTCAAGGACGAGGTCGTGGCACCCGTAGCTTTTGCCTCCACCCTCGCCACCAACTTAAGCCGCTGGTTTGGAAAATGTGATCCCCCCGCCATTACCTATGTCACCAACGCCAGTGATGGACATGGTAATTTACTGAATGAAGTCATTCGTGCGTCTAATGAAGCCCTAATTCGCGGTTGGCGCCATGAAGATGAAACACTAAAAGCAGCGGGAGAACTTTCTTGGTCAGTGCAACCCAACCAGTTGGTGCGCTACGACACTGAGGATAGAGATGCCCTCCCCTTTGCGGCAGATTGGGCTGCAACCCTCACTAACCGCGTGCGGCAGATGGATCCGATTAACCTCTGGATTCCCAAGGATATTAAACGCGCCACAGGTAAAGGCGCCATGCCCACATCGCTGATGCGTGTTTTACCCGGCTTGCACAAAGGAAAAACCGCCGTCATCACAGGTGGCAGCCTTGGCATAGGCCTACAATTGGGACGCTACCTCGCTATCGCCGGAGCCCGGGTGCTATTAAGTGCTCGCAGTGAAGCCAAACTTATAGAGGCAAAGGCTGAAATTGTTGCGGAGCTTAGTGGCATTGGCTACCCCAATGCTGACAATCGAATTCATGTGCTTGCCAATATCGACGTTGGAGATCCGGCGGCGCTAGAAACATTGCATCAGCATGCCGTAGACCTCTTCGGTCAAGTCGATTTTTTAATTAACAACGCGGGTATTTCCGGTGCCGAGGAAATGGTTGTTGATATGACCCTAAAAGACTGGGATCGCACCATGGAAGCGAACCTAATCTCCAACTATTCCCTAATACGTAAGTTTGGCCCGCTGATGAAAGATAAAGGGCGGGGCTCGATACTTAACGTTTCAAGTTATTTTGGTGGTGAGAAATACGTGGCCGTGGCCTACCCCAACCGCGCTGACTACGCCGTGTCCAAGGCGGGACAACGTGTGCTCGCCGAGATCCTGTCTCGCCATCTTGGACCAGAAATTCAGATCAATGCCCTGGCACCTGGCCCTGTTGATGGAGCACGACTTCGAGGATTGGGCGATGCCCCGGGTTTATTTGATCGTCGCGGGAGATTAGTTCTCGAAAACAAACGCCTTAATCAGGTCCATGCAGCCATCATATCTGCTGTCGCCGATGGCTATCCGATTGAAGAAATCAGGAAACTCTCCGCTAATGCCGTTGAGGTTCTTCCCACCCACAACCTACCTTCCGTACTAAGCCGTCTTTACTCACAAGTAAAAGACTCAGGGGGAACAGGAAGCTCGAGTAAATGCCTGCTGCACATGGGCATGGCAGTCAAGCTCGTCGAGCGATTGGTCAACGCAGGTATTTTTACGACTGAAGACAAAGACGAGTTCTTGGGCTCTTTCGTCGACGCGCCCTCTCCCTTCTTTGACAAGGAAGCCTGCAAAAGATCGGCGACCCAGATCGAGTCGGGAATTTTAAATCGACTACACCTTCATAAAATGCCAACAGATGAGCAAGTCGGCTTGTCGACCGTATTTCACCTCGCCGATGAAATCGTCAGTGGTGAGACTTTCCACCCTTCCGGCGGCCTGAAATTTGACCGGTCGGTAACCGAAGGGGAATTACTCCTATCACCAAGTGAAAAAGATTTGGCTCGGCTTCGTGGCAAGCGCGTCGTGATATTAGGCGACTGCATGCGTAATGAGATCACAGAAATTGCGAAGGGGTTTAAATCGAATGGTGTTGAAAAGCTGTGGATCTTGACGCGCTCTGAAGAAACCAAAACCACGCTATATCACGCACTCGAGTGTGACAGTGCGGAAAATATCGACGTGCGCTGCATCGGTGACGATATCGAGGGTGCCCTAGATAATTTGCTGCGCCATGACGGCGGGTTCGACGTGGTTGTCAGCAGCCCCTTTGAGCGCTTACCCCTAAATGCGCTGGCGGGAGACCGCGGTGGTGACTGGGATCGCGTGCTATCCGATGAACAGTTCCGGCAACTCGTTCACCAGCAGCTTACCCATCATTTCCGCAGTGCACGGATTGCGGCTTTGATACCCAGCTGCCAAATCGTATTGCTTACGCCCGAGACCTCTTTAGCATCAACCCGTGAAGAGTTTGCGTTAGCGCTATTTGTAAAGAACTCGCTGCATGCTTTCACGGTGACCCTTGGGGTAGAGGGCGAGCGCCTTCCCACAGTCCCAGCGGTTAACCAGGTGCAACTTACCCGACGGGCGCACACGGAAGAACCTTCTAATGACCAGGAACTCTCTGAGGAAATGGAGCGATTAGTCGCTGCCGTGATGCAATGCTCGGTTCCCGCTCCGTCGCCAAAAGAAAGCCGTTATCTGTCAAAGATCTTCCGAGGAAATGCTGTGACGGTATAAATACGGCGTATGGAAAGCGAAACAGGAGTCCAATAGGGCTCCTTTTTTTTGCGACACAATGTGCGCCACAGTTGGGATAAAACTGAGGCTTCCACACTCAAGCAAAGACAAGCGCTGCCCCCCCGCGCAATACGCGTCGCCAAATTACAAGCGTTGAGATTGGAGGTTGGTAGAACGAAAGAACCTCATTGCTTCAAAGCTTTTTGTATTTAGCACAACCCGCTGAGATTAAGCCGATCTAAGATGGCGGACACAAGCCGCTACTCGCTTAACTGCACCACACAGCGCTGCTCGCCGAGAAACTGCTGGACATCCTCGTCGTACTCAAAGTTTTTACGATAATCTGCCATGTAGCCACGGGCATGGTCTCGTAGGCGCTTGCGTTGCAGGGCAGCGCAATAGCGACGTACATCCTCTACCGTTTCGAGTATGAGTGGGGGCACAGTGACCGTTTCGCCTTTGCTATTTTTAGCAACCATCGTGAAGTAGCAGGTATTCGTGTGTCGGCGCGCGCCTGTCTGAATATTTTCAGCAACGACCTTAATTCCCACAACTAATGACTTGGTACCCACATAGTTAACGGAACCCATCAGCGATACCACCTCCCCAACCTCGACCGGTTCGAGAAATTCCACCGCATCAACACTTACCGTCACACAATAATTACCGGCGTGCTTGCTCGCGCAAACATAGGCGACCTTGTCCATCGTCGACATAAGAGTGCCGCCATGCACCTTGCCGCCGAAATTTGCGAAGGCGGGAACCATTAATTCAATAATGGTGCGCTGAGAGTAAGAAACAGGGTGGCCTTCTTGCATCGGTTTCTCCACGGTTTGCACTGGGGTCTGGGGCAATGCTACATCACAGCAAGACAACGTGTTTATTTAAATTACCGAAAGCCATTGTTCCTAGAATAGCCATCGGTAGCACCGCCCTAGCGGGTGCGCTGACTGGGGCAGCGGTGTCGCCCTACGGCAAAGCCTCGCAGTGCTCGATGCTTGGTTTTTCTGCCTGTAACGCGCTTGCGCCAAACATTGAATGAGCGAGGCTTCAACTCCCTGCGCATAAGATTAATAACCTTAGACTCATCGAGCCCATATTCGGTCTCAATGACCTCGAAAGGGGTTCGGTCCTCCCAGGCCATTTCAATCACCCGGCCAATGTCATCACTGGAAAGTCGATTTGTGAAATTACTCAAAAGTATGCTCGATCCGCGGACAGCGCGTTTATTTTGTTATTTATACGAGGCGCTAACGTGATGAGTTCTCATTGTCCGGGCATTTTTTCAAGGGTGCGCTTTATGCGCAGCCCCCTAAACTAAAAACCCAAAACTTGGGTGTGTTTAGCGCATGAAAAAATTTCACCACCACTACATGCATTCGTTTGAAGTGGCGACCACAAATGATGGATTTTAGAGCATAAAAAAAACGGCTGTCCCCTCTTAAATCGAGGCAAACTGAGATTACTTTGCTAAACTCCGTGCATAATTATTATAAAGTTGGTGATCAAAAATGGCGTCTTTCGTTACTCAAATTTCAATCGCAATCCTGCTAGTTTTCCTCAGCGCGTGCTCAGATTCAGACGATCCCACGCCCACACCTACACCGCTCCCAGAACCCGCGCCTGAACCTGAACCTGAACCCACTCCCTTTCAAGTTCTTTATGATCAAGGTGTAGATCAATACCTAGGTGAGTACTCACCGATGACGTCGGAGACCGTTGGAGATATTGTTCAGCACACATTTGGCTCTGGCGATGGTCCGCTGTGCCTTGTCGGCGGTGAATACACTATGGCAACCCGGGAAGGATCTGCCGAAGAACTAATGATCTTTTTAGAGGGCGGAGGTGCCTGCAACAGCTTGCTTTGCCAGGCGACACCAAGTGCCAGCCCCGGCATGCCTACCTTTGGCATACTCAACCCAGCATCCTCCAACAATCCAGCGGCTAACTTTAATGTAGCTTATCTGCCTTACTGTGACGGCTCGGTATTTTCGGGGGATGTCGATATTGATGACAATGACGATGGCACGGTGGATCGCTATCATCGAGGCCTGAAGAATCTCTCAGCATCAATCGATGTTATTGCCTCAAACTTTCCAGCACCATCGCGCATTTTATTGACCGGTAACAGCGCCGGTGGTTTCGGCACCGACTACATGCTGCCGCTGGTGCGAAAGTTGTATCCAGATACTCCCATTGATTTAGTCAACGACTCTGGCGTAGGTATTTCGAGGCCCGGCTACGTAGACTTCGTCAGTCAAGAATGGAACGCAACCCGATTCATTCCTGAAGGCTGCGAAACTTGTGTCAGCCCTGAAGGACATACGACCGGATACCATATTTTTCAACTGGATGAAGATCCCAATCTTCGAATGGGGTTCATGAGCACCAAGCAGGATTCTGTTATCGCAGATGTCTTCGTGGGTATTGGTGGCGAGGCCTTTGAAGCCGCGCTCCTTCAGGAGATGGCGGTTCTGGAGGAAGCACATCCAGAACGCTTTCGCAGCCTCATTGCCGATGGTAACAGCCATACGTTTATCCAGGCTCAGTTCGAACGCGAGGTCGCGGGCATACCTGTTTACCAGTGGGTTGCAGACATGCTGAGTGGCTCTGCAGATTGGCAAAGTATTTCAGATTAGAGCTATTAGATTAGAGCTATTAGATTAGAGCTATTAAAGTTAAACCAACACCGAGTCGGGTAATGCGGCAATACCCGCACCGACTCGACTTTTTTGTGCCGAGTAAAGCAGAATCCGAGGCATCTTTACTGCCGCGTCTCACGGCCTTGCTGCAAAATTCCGTCAGCTATAGGCCTTCACGCCCGACTAACCGCAGTGTTGAATTCCACTGAACTACTCATTGAGCGGGAGCCTACTGCCATGGTGAGGGGCACAATTCACTAGCAACTATTCTGGCTTAGCATCGTGAAAGATGTTCTGAACATCTTCACAAGCATTTAACAGGCCCAAAAGCTTCTCAAATTGCTCGAGCTCATCACCACTGATAGGCGTCTCCCCTTTTGGTACGAATTGAATTTCGTCCACTTCAAAGTCAACATTGGGGAATGCTTCTGTCAGGGTATTGCGCGTCTTGGCGTACTCAGTATTAGGCGACAATACCGTTAACATGCCATCTTCATTCTCGACATCAGTAACGTCTACATCTGCCAGCAATAAGGCTTCGAGTACCTCATCCTCATCACCGGGAAAAACAAATACCGCCGCATGATCAAACATATGCGCAACGGTGCCCGGAGTCCCCATTTTACCCTTACCCTTAGTGAAAGCAGGCCTTACATCACCAATAGTCCGATTGGCATTGTCGGTCAAGCACTCGACCAACAGCATAGTCCCGCCAGGACCAAACCCTTCATAGCGTGCGACATGATAGTCCTCACCCACACCGGACTCAGCCTTGGCTATCGCCTTGTCAATGACATGGGATGGCACTTGATCCTTCTTGGCTCGATCAATCAGTGAGCGCAAAGATAGGTTCGCCGCTGGGTCAGTTCCCCCTGCCTTAGCACTGACATAAATTTCTCGACTATAGCGAGAATAAACCGCCGTCTTTACAGCTGCAGTTTTTGCCATCGACAGCTTGCGATTCTGGTACGCGCGACCCATTCAGGACTCCTAGAGGATAGGCTAAGGCATTAGTTTACCGCGAAAACTGCGCCATCGAGCACTTCTGGGCCTTTAATCTCAAGTTGGAGATCGCGACATCAACCACACTGCAGCACCCACGGCGACACCGCCTAACAATTGCATGGGCGCAAACGAAGCGTTTAAAACAGGCACAGAAATTAGCGCTGTAAACAGTGGAATCAAAAAAAGATAGCCACTTGTAACCGCAGCACCGCCAAGTTTAAGCGCAGAAAACCAAAATCCAAACGACAAAATAGAAGCGGGAACAACAAGCCAAATAAACAGCAAAATGTCGCTCACTAAGACCAATTTAATACCGGGTAGATCCATAGCCAACGCGAGAATGAGCACCTCACCCCCCCCCACTAGCATTTGCCATGCATTGAGACTCCAACCCGTTATCGAAAGCCCAGAGGTCTTGGTAAAAACTGTCGCCGATGCCCAACAGGCAGCACCAACTAGCGCGAGTGCAAACCACTGCAACTCGCCCATACCCGCCTGGCTCACTCCCGACCCAATGATTAACGCAACACCGGCCATTCCAACCCCTAGCGCGATCAATTGCAGAAGCGGGGGAAACTTACGATTCATAAGCGCCAACATACCCGTAACCCAAATAGGCATCGTCAGGGTTAAAAGTGAAATTGTTGCGGCACTCAAGTGCTCCATGGCAATGAAGCCGGTACCGAACAGCACCGCGGTCTGCAGTGTTCCTACCAGGAATACACCACCGACATCAGACAGTGTCTTTGGGGTCTCAAGCTGCCTACGTAAAGACAACCAAAAAATCGCCAAGGCGCCCGCCAAGGTGAACCGACTGGCCACAAGAACAAGAGGGTGTATACCGTCGACAATAAAGAGCTTAGATACGACAAAGGCCGAAGCCATCAATAAAGTTGAAGCCAGCAGCAGCCAGTAATAGCTCCTGGGGATCATTTTATTTTGGCTCATTATTTTGTCCGAGACGTTCGATAAAAAAATGATAGCTTGTAGGGAACACCTTAGTCAGCCAATGCATAATGCGGGCATCCCACCCCACAAATATTCTAGGTGTTCCAGCGGCCGCATGCCTAAGAATGATTTCGGCAGCTTTATCGGGTGTTGTTTTGGCGACTTGCCGAAACTGGGCATCGCGCTCATCGGCATTGCTAAGTGCCCACTCGCCGTCGGCACGAGCACGCCGGGCTATGTTTGTAGCCACTCCACCCGGGTGGACACAACTCACTTTAATAGTGCTGTTTCGGTACTCTGCTTGCAACGCTTCGGTAAAGCCTCGTACAGCAAATTTCGCAGAGTTATAGGCGCTTTGCCCGGCAACACCGATCATGCCGAAGATGGAAGATACATTTACCAGATGCCCCACGGGAGCTGCCTGTAGCAATGGCAAAAAAGCCCGGGTTGACCACACCACACCCCAAAAGTTGATGGCCATCAACCACTGAAAGGTCTCTTCACTGGCGTCGGCAAAAGGTGCGCCGTAAGCGACGCCTGCATTGTTGAAGACGGCGTCAAGACGGTCAGTTTCCCCAGCAACAAGTCGCCCCCAATTCACGATAGCCCCCTGGTCACCACAATCCACAATATGGGTATGCACAGCGGCCTTTTGCCCATCAAGGCTAGCTAGGGTCTCTTCCAATCGACCCGGATCGATATCACATAACCATAACTCGCAACCTGCAGAATTTAGCTGCTGAGCAAGGGCCCGACCGATGCCATCACCCGCGCCGGTAACAACTGCCTTTTTTCCCGTGAAATACCTCTCTGACATGCTACTAATCTCACCTAAATTTTGAGGTTACACTAGGCTAAGACAACGGAAGGTACAAGCGCTGCGCACCACAACATCAGCTCGTAAGTAGCGACAGAATTGATAACCTTCACGCCAATCCCATGCAACTTAACAATTTAGAAAAAGGGTCTAAAAACATTGATTTCTGCTAACGAAACGTTTGACGGCACCTGGCCGTTTCCGCCTTGCTTTTCAACAGCTGCGGGCTTTAAGCAACATTACATTGACGAGGGGCCACGAGACGGCGAGGTTGTCGTCTTGCTACATGGCGAACCGACCTGGGGCTATTTATACCGGAACATGATTCCAGGCCTCACCGCAAAGTACCGTGTCATCGTTCCCGATCACATGGGGTTTGGAAAATCAGAAACGCCACAAGACAAAGAGTACACACTTAGAACTCATGTAGAGAATTTAGAGGCCCTTATCGAAGAGCTCAGGCTCACTGACATTACTTTCGTGGGGCAAGATTGGGGTGGGCCTATCACGGGCGCTTTTACCGCGAGAAATCCTAAGAAGGTTCAAAGGTTATTCCTCATGAACACCGTATTAGGTTTTGGGGGCGGCAAAGCGAGCGGCGGCAAAACCCCCTGGTTTCAATGGATAGAAAAGCACGCTAATGCTGGCACGCTCGAGGGTATTTTGGGGGAAATGGGGAGTACCGTACTCTCAGTGATGAAAATTATTGGCTTTCAAAACTCTCGTGACGTCTCTGACACCTGGATCGAAGCCTACTCAGCTCCCTTTCCGGACAGAGCGAGCTGCATCGGCGCCATCAGCTTCCCTCTTGACGTTCACGAGGGACGATTCCTCCCCTTCGTGCGTGAAACGCTAGAACATGGGGATCTAGATGCACTGCGGGCCAAACCCGCCATGCTAATTTCAGGCGACAAGGACTTTGGCATTGCCAAGGATCATGCGATCAGTGACTTCAAAGGTTTATTTCCGTCATCACCTATTGTTGATGTTGAAGGTGTCGGGCATTTTTGCCAGGAGGATATTCCAGATACACTGGTGGCCTTGATTGATAGCTTCATCCAATCGAATCCTTGACGCTTTCTTTTAACTGAACAAAAGAGATCCTTACTATGACAACTGCCATCACGCTCCTCGACGGGGGAATGGGACAAGAATTGATCCGTCGTAGCAGCGCCGCGAAACCGCATCCGTTGTGGTCGCTTCAGGTCATGATGGACGAGCCTGAGCTTGTAGCTAACGTGCACCGCGACTTCTGCCTCGCCGGTGCGCGGGTTATCTGCCTAAATACTTATTCAGTTACCCGACACCGACTGCAAATGGGAAATGAACTGCCAGACCTACCCGAGTTGCTAAAACATGCTGGAGACCTTGCGCGGGCAGGTATACAGGCCTCAGGACTTCATGGAATCGATGTCGTAGCATCACTCCCACCTCTGACGGCATCTTATTTAAAACAAAGTCCCCTGAGCCCAACTCAGATGAAAGACGAATATAAGGAGCTTATGGAACTGCAGCGTCATCATGTAGATGGATTTCTTGCGGAGACGCTAAGCTCGGTTGCCGAGGGCGAAGCAGTGCTGCGCGCCGCTCAGGAAGCAGGAACCGGCGTACACCTGGCGTTCACGGTGCAAGATGAAGACGGCACATTGCTACGCTCGGGGGAGTCACTGGAGGACGCGCTGCGGGCTTGCGTGCCGCTGAAACCGCTATCAGTAATACTCAATTGCTCAATCCCTGAAGCCATCGACCAGGGTTTACCGCTGGTAGCACAGGCTACCGAAATATTCGGTGCCTACGCCAATGGCTTTCACTCTGTCACCGCCTTGAAACCTGGGGGAACCGTAGATGTTCTAACGGCAAGAGAAGACCTGACTCCTGCTGCTTACACTGACATGTCGTTGCAGTGGCTCGAGCTGGGTGCTTCTATCCTTGGGGGTTGCTGTGAAGTGGGCCCAGCCCATATCGAAGCGCTGGCACAGGGAATCGTCGGAAAGGGCCGGCAGCTTTCTGGCTTACCGGCCGCTCCCTAGCAGCGGAAGGCTTTTACTTCTGGAGCCAACTGTTGCACCAGCCGTTGGCATGCACTCGCTTGCCAGCAAATATTGGGCAGGCACCGTACTCATCATCAATCGCCTGATAAATCGCACAGCTGGTGCATTGCTGTCCGGCACCACCAGGACCCGCTTTCTTTGCCCACTTTGCGGTATCGACCGCGGTATGGTCGGCAACATAACCCAGCGCCGTCGCGGTAGGATCATCTGCTGCAACCACTGGCCCCTGAGCATGTGAAAATCTAGCGATCAGCATTGCCGATGAGGCAACCGCAGCGCCCTTGATGAAGGTTCTTCGAGAGGTATTGTGCGACATAGTAAACTCCGGGATTAGTGTGGTATTTCCTTACTTTACGCAAGGCCATTATACACAGCCCTTCGCCGTCTAGATTTTGTCCGACTGTGCTACCCCGAGGCGCTAGCCCGGGCAAACCGTTACCCCACCAGCATTGGCTATTTGAAGAACGCATCAGCGCCTACTTAAATAGTCTCACTGGTTATGTATTTTAATATATTATATTATATTATGTAATATTAACATCTCTCACTTATAATCCAGGCTGCACAACGCCTCGTAACAGTTCACAATTAACCATCATTGTGATCTTTAGGAGAAATTTTTATGAGCAGCTCAGCTTCCGACTTACTCACCATAGCTATTGGCGCAACTTGTATTGCCCTACCATTATTAATATCAACCATTTAATGAATAATATGAATATTGCTAGCAGCGTTTTTGTTGCAGAAGGTGTTAACACGACCCCTGTCACTGGGCAGTCTGCACAAATTCGCACTAGCTAAGGCCTGAAAACCCCGAAAACAGGCGATCTGGCCATTTTAATTTCTATAATGACCTCAAGTTCTTTGAAATAAAGCCGCTACTCCCATTAGATTCAGTTTTTACCCGAAATGTAATGTGGAGCAGGACATGCCTTGCATCTTCAATGGAATTTGCCGGAAAACGCTAGTACTGATCGGGGTGATTGCCGTGGCAGGCTGCCAGCACGCAGCGCAGGGTAATCGCACTGCTGACTATCCAATCAGCGAGCAATTTCCACAAGTCTACCAACAGAAACTTCAAGCAAGCGCGCACTGGCAACTGATCGCCCAAAACGAAGCCCAACTGTTGGTGACACGGTTTGACGAAGCGCCCTCACTGCAACTCAGCCCCACAAGCAGCGGCAGTGAGTCACCGTTTCAGCGCGTATACCATGACTTCCTTGCCGAGGGCCTGCTGAACGAAGGCGCGGTTTTATATGAGGCTGGGGAAGACGCAAGGGTTGAGTTCAATATTGAAGTCATTGAATTTACAGCGCGCAGCCAGCTTAACCTCCCTCCGGGCTTTTTTTCCGCGACGGCCTTATCTGCATACATCATCGGCCATGCGGTTGAAGCCTGGTCAAACCCGGCCGCCTTACTTATACCTGCCGCGGTTGGCGCTGATTTTTATCAGTATATGAATGCTGACTCACTGACACCAGATACAGAAATCATTTTAACAACGCGGGTTCGACAGGACACGCGTTTGGTCTACAGTCATTCATCCATCTACTACCTCCGCACTGAAGATACTGGGCTTTATCAAGAAGCCGGGGCAATTAAAGTCCGAGGACCTGTCACATTATGAAAACCAAGCACCCACAAAGGCTTTTTGTACTTGCGTCAGTTCTAATTAGCCTAGCCGCCTGCAGTAACTACTATGGTGGCAATGCGACGAGTCAAGCCATTTACTCAACACAGCAAAAGTCGATTGACCTTCGTGCAGAGGTCGAAACAGCCTGTGCACAACTGATTAGACGCGCGAAGCACACTAATAAGCGCAAGGACACTTTTCTAGTCGTCAGCTTTGCAGATCTCAGCGCACTTAGTCAGTCCTCACAGCTAGGACGGCTTATGGGACAAGACTGCAGTACTGAGTTTGTTAACGATGGCTATCAAGTAACCGAGCCTTTATTTGCCGACGCGCTCTACATTGACCCATCTCAAGGTGAGCTCATGCTTTCGCGCAACTTAGAGGTTCTCGCACAAGACCATGAGGCCACTGCGGTGGTGGTTGGTACTTACACAGTCGGCCGAAATACCGTGTATGCCAACGCCAGATTGATTCGATCAAATGACGCCCTAGTACTCTCGGCCGTTTCATTTGAAATCCCACTTACTCCTGAGGTCGGTCAACTCATTGCTCAGGGCCCTCGCTAACCCCTAACTCAACGTTTTATTGATGTGACCTTAGTCGATATGGCCACGAGCATGAACCAGCCTCCAATTTGGCACCCAAGGCTGACCATAGGCTGCCTGAGAATCTCCCTGGTGCTCCCATCCACGACAGTGGTTCAGCTCATGTATTAGCACGCCTGGAACTTCTGGCGTCAACACATGCACCTCACAGACTACTCGCTGCCAACGAGCCCTTCGGATCGCACAGGCGTTACTGCGCGAGTCACCGCAAATTTGCGCCACCATCGAGGGAAGGTCATGCTTCTTTATTTTTACCGTGGCGTTGAGAAGGTCTGGGCATAGCTCATAGCCCCCGCTCACACAAACTTCTGAACTTGATTTGTCGTACAGTCCCGCAAAAAACAGGACTAAGGTCAGTCCACCCAAAAATAAAACCCAGTAAGGATGAACCCTCATGGGCTGCTGGTCAGCAGACTGCGGCATACTCAGACCACTCCTAATACAGGCCTACCGATAATTAACGTTCCATAGCTGTGGTACATAAACATCCGCCTTGGCCGCCGCCACGTCACCACGAAGATCCCAGTTTGGCGGAATACTTAAAGTTAAACGCAAAAACCCACTCACACCATCGAACAGCACAACAGGTCCAAAGCTGAAAGTCACATCACATTAAAAAATATGGCACGTAGTAATGACATCATAACCGTCATCCCTCAGCATGGGATCTCTTGAGCAATTGATTTAGCGAGGACCATGACCAATGCGCACCAACAATAAAACAGCCTTGGTAACCGGAGGTGGTTCAGGTCTAGGAGAAGCGAGCAGCCTGCGGCTTGCAGAAGAAGGCGCACATGTTTTTGTAACTGATATATCTGGCGACTCGGCAGAACGCGTCGTACAAACTATTCGAAAATCTGGGGGAAGCGCTACGGCGCTCCCTCATGATGTTACGCAGGAATGTGACTGGCAACGGGTGCACGATACGATTGCAGGCGCATGCGTTTCTCTAGATATACTCGTCAACAACGCGGGCGTGGTTTTCTCAGGAAATATTGAGGAAACCTCCCTCTCTGACTGGCGCGCTGTCAACAGTGTGAACAGTGAAGGGGTATTTTTAGGAATGAAAAGCTGTCTAGACCTGATGTCGAAGCCCGGGGGTTCGATCATCAACATTTCATCGATCGAAGGCATCATTGGCGACCCCAACTTAATCGCCTACAACGCCAGCAAGGGTGCAGTTCGACTCATGACCAAATCTGCTGCACTGCACTGCACTCAGGCGGGCTACGGTGTCCGTGTCAACTCAATTCACCCAGGTTTTATTGAAACACCCATGGTCGCCGCAGGCATAGCCGCGATGGGCGACGCAGCCGAGGAATTTCACCAAAATATCATTGCAGCCATTCCTATGGGACATCTCGGACAAGCCATCGATATTGCCAATGCGGTACTCTTTTTGGCCTCTGATGAATCGCGTTATATGACGGGTAGCGAAATGGTTGTCGACGGCGGCTACACCGCGCGTTGAAACCAAGTAACAGAGCCTAAACCGGCCCACTCAGGGGTCTATAGCGACCCCTGATACCCTTTCAATATAGGGTGAACGTGTCAGCCTAGCACTAGACTAAAAGACCCAGCGAACCGACGCTGATGTAACTCTGGGACCCGTTATTTAGCCAGTATGCATTCGGCTAACCAGCCCGCCATGTCTCGGGCAGTTACACGGGAAATATCTGGCATGAAGGCGCCGAAAATCTCGTTGGCGTGGATAGTCCCCATGGCTTGTCGGCACTGCGCTAAAACACCCGCTCGCTGAAGCAATCGATAAAAGGCGATGCCCTCATCGCGCAGTGGATCACACTCGTTAACGCTGACCATTGTCGGCGGAAAATCCGCGACGTCGGCCTCAGAAGCGAAGCCCGGCCAGGCCATTGGGTCCTGAGCTTCCAGGGCCTCAATGCCGTAAGCCATAGTAGTGTGATTATGCGCCACGCTAATCAAAATACCTTCGTTCTCACTTGAAGATGGCGCGGCATCAGAGGGCCATGCGCCAAGAATAAAGGGGCATAGCGCATAAAGACCTACTGGCTTTGTAGCCTCACTGTCTGCAATTAGGCGCATAGTGGTGGCAATCGCAAGGTTACCCCCACCACTTTCACCCGCAATCATGATCTGATCGCCTTGAATGCCCAACTCGGCCAGATGCTGAGTGACCCACTGATATCCTGATACACAGTCGTTTAAACCGGCGGGGTATGGGGCCACCTCGGGTACCGATGACGGGCGAAGAGAATTACGGAAATCGACCATCACAACGCAGAGGTTTTGATGAGCAATCGTTTTACCCCAAGCCCTATAGTTAGCATCAAGCGCCGAAAGAATGGCCATACCTCCGCCATGGATGTAATAAACGCAGGGTAGAACCTCATCGGTATCCGGGCGAATAATTTGTAGATTAATGGCGTTACCGTCTGGCTGAGACACCACGGATTCAGACGTTATTCTCAGGCCCTTTGAGGGCGTGATGTCCTCATTGTCCAACACGCCTAACAGCTCCGACATAGCCTCCTCGACCGCCAATGCTTCGGGCGTGTTCGCAACCGCCAAGGCTTCGTCGCGAGTTGCCACATCACCGGTTTGAGACAAAAGTGGCGATTCGAACCCTGCCAGAAGGCCTCGATTGCGCATGTCCAGCCGGTCGTCTTGCATAGGGTCGTAAGTCATACTTTGCATCTCCAAAGGGGTATATTTCTTGGGCTGTCGAACAAATTACGAGATATTAAAACCCGGATAACCCTGCGCTTGAATTTCATCGCAAAGCTCACGGTAAACGTGTGCGCCTCCAATGTAGGACAGCAAACGCCGCTGCTTACCCTCAATATTGGACCCCGTATACCATGAGTCAATCGTCATCATGAGTGTCTCATTGGCTACTTCGTCATGGTGTTGAATCCATTCCTCCTCGCGTTCGGCAGTGGGCTCCATGGTCGATCTGCCAGAATTGACTACGTTCAAAATCGCGTTAGTGACCCAATCTACCTGCTGCTGAGCGCAGGTTTGAACATTGCAAAAAGCCGCAATGGGTGACAGTGGACCACCAACCAAGAAAAGATTTGGAAAGCCATGGACCTGCAGGCCCAAAGTCGTGCGAATATCTTGACTCCAAAGCGCTGTCAGTGACTTTCCACCGCGACCCTCAACGCCCATGTTTGACAAAGTACCGGTACCTGCATCAAATCCCGTCGCCATAATCAGGGCATCAAGGGGGTATTCTTTGTCACCAACGACTAGGCCATGCTCAGTGAACCTCTCAATCGGCGCTGCCTTAATATCGACAAGATGCACATTCGATCGGTTAAAAGCCTCGTAGTAACCATTCTCTAAAGGCACACGCCTCAGCCCGTAACCCTGATCACGCGGGATGAGTTTCTGTGCCAAATCAGGATCGTTAATTTGAACTCGAATTTTTTCACGAACGAACTCGGTGACCTCCTCATTCATCACCGGGTCTACCAAGACCTCAGGAAAGGTTCCTACAAACATACGCAAAGATCCGTCCGCCCAGCACTCCTCTAATACTTCGCGACGCTGCTCTAGCGTTAACGTTGCAGCATGACCCTCTTCCGCGGGATCCCAAGGAAACCCCCCAAAAGTGCTATGAACCAACTGACTCAAACGCGGATAGTCGGCACGCCACTCAGCCATGATTTTTTCATCGATCGGATAGTTCTTCATACGAACTGCGTATTGAGGCGTGCGCTGAAAGACCGTCAACGCTTCAACCTCGGGCGCAAGCGTTTGAATCACTTGTATACCGGTCGCACCGTTGCCAATAACACCAACACGCAAACCCTTCAGGTCAATCGGCTCCTGCGGCCACTGCGCCGTGTGATAAACCTGCCCCTTAAACGCTTCCTGGTTAGGAAAAGACAGTACCTTGGGTGTTGACAGTAATCCCACGCAACTCACGAGATATCTCACGGCATAAACAACACCCGCGTCAGTAGTCACATGCCAACGGCCCTCTTGCTCAATCCAGTGAGCAGACACCACCCGGGTAGCCAACTCAATACTGGAATAAAGATCAAATCGATTCGCAACATGTTTTAAGTAGCGCTTAATCTCAGGCTGGGCGGGAAAGCGTTCAGACCACGCCCAATCGTCGAGCAACTCCTGAGAAAACCAGTACTGGTAAATATTGGCGGGGGAATCAACGCGACATCCAGGATAGGCATTCCAATACCAAGTGCCACCAACATCAGGAGCAGACTCAAGCGCAACAACGCTTAAGCCAGCTTCGCGGAGCTTATAAAGTTGATAAAGGCCCGAGACTCCCGCACCCACAACTAGCGCATCTAACTGATTGTGACTCACACACCCCTCCACCATTAACGGCTGACTTCCAAACACACCCTAAAAACACTGTGGCCGAGTTAATTCGCAGGCCTAAGATCAGGAGATCGGGGTATCACTGTGAATTGGTTTACCATCAAAACTCTGGACTGTAAGAAGTAATGGTTACCTGATAGGTTTATCCCAACGAATAAAACAATAACAGGGGTTATTTTTATGCTCAATGTCGAAATCATCTTTGCCCTGGTACTACTAATGGTGCACGTCTGGCTAGTTCCCATGGTCTTTAGCTTAGCCCACGCAAAATGGCTGCTGGGCGCTCGTGATGACGTGGTAGAACTTTCGGTGTTTGCTCAGCGTGCCAAGCGTGCCGCCGCCAACTACATGGAATCGTTACCGGCATTTTTAGCGATTGCCCTATTACTCAAAATTGAGGGCATCGATACGGGCAGCCTCGCACTCTATTGGCTTTCCTTGCGAGGAGCGTATCTGGCGCTCTATGTTTTGGGTACGCCTATCATTCGCTCTCTCGTGTGGGGCGGCTCGGTCGTCATTTTGATTAAAATGGCATTATCTTTTTTTTAAGGCCACTTCAAAGACATGCGACTCCAGGTCGTTTATTACCGGCAATCAGCAGTAGACACTGCGCTTGTCACGGGTCTTGAGAAGACGCACCTTTGGGGCGACGAAAGACTCGTATTCAGCACCCCAGAACGGTGCGGCTGCACAACTGGACGAGCCGCGCTGCTCGGGCGACACTAACAACATGAAGTCTATGGAGAGAAACCGTGTCTGACATTTATCAAACGCAAGGCCGAGGGCAACTTTACGGGGATATAACACGTACGGTAGGCGACACACCCTGCGTCAAGCTCAATCGCATAGCACCCGATCACGTCGAGGTTTACGTCAAGGTCGAATCCTTCAACCCGTTGGGCTCAGTGAAGGACCGGCTTGCGCTGAATATAATTGAGGCGGCAGAGCGCAGCGGCCAACTCAAGCCGGGGCAAACTGTTGTCGAGGCCACCTCGGGGAATACCGGCATCGGACTGGCGATGGTTTGTGCCGCGCGAGGTTACCCCCTGGTCATCACCATGGCAGACAGCTTTTCCATTGAGCGCCGTCGGCTTATGCGGTTCCTAGGTGCCAAAGTTGTTCTCACCCCAAAGGCGGAAAAAGGCATTGGCATGTATCGCAAAGCGCGCCAGCTTGCAGCCGACAATGGCTGGTTCTTTGCGGCCCAGTTTGAATCGAACGCCAATGCGGATATTCATGAGGCGACAACAGGCCCCGAGATCGTGGCTGATTTTGCCGATTCACGACTTGATTATTGGGTCTCGGGTTATGGCACTGGCGGGACGGTTTCAGGCGTCGCGCGGGTACTTCGCAAAGAGCGGCCCGAATGCAAAATCATTCTTTCCGAGCCCCATACCGCGACCTTGATAGGATCAGGAGAGGCTCAGGTGCGCAACGATGACGGATCACCCAACGGCAGTCACCCCGCTTGGTCTCCCCACCTCATTCAGGGCTGGACACCCGACTTTATTCCACTGGTCCTACAGGAAAGCATTGATCACAACGGCTTCGATGAGATTCTTCCGGTCGATGCCGAAGACGGGATGACTTGGGCCAAAAGGCTGGCCACTGAAGAAGGCATACTCACCGGTGTCTCGGGGGGCTCCACTTTAGCAACCGCCATGGAGGTTGCTGCTGGTGCCGAAGCCGGCTCAGTCATGTTGGTTATGTTGCCCGATACGGGGGAACGCTATCTCTCAACACCACTGTTTGAAGCTATCCCCGCTGAAATGACGCCAGAGGAGCAGGCGCTAGCCGACAGCTAATGCTAGGACTCACACATGATAGGTAAAATAATTGAGCTATTTTCCGCAAACCGGGCACAGCCCGAGACCGCAACAAGCGATGCTAGGCAGCTTGCTTCTGCGGCCCTCTTAATTGAGGTAGCGAAAGCTGACGCCGACTTTAGTAGCGACGAACGCGCGGCACTCCTACAACTTCTGCGCAGCACGTTTGATCTTGATGACGAGGGCCTCACGGCGCTTGAGGACTTGGCTGCTGAACGATCGAGTGACGCTGTATCCCTGCATGAATTTACTCGAGTTATCGTAGAAGGGTGTGAGCCCGAGGAAAGATGCCAGTTAATTGGCCAAATGTGGCAGGTGGCCTTTAGTGATGACCATCTCGACAAGTATGAAGAGCATTTAATTCGAAAAGTCGCAGACCTACTGTACGTCTCTCACTCAGATCTAATGCGCATGAAGCATCAGTTCAAACCCGCCCCGGGAACTTCAGATCAGTAAAGTTTAAGCGCGGTATGACCTCAGTTGATTATTGACTCCACCAAGTCCTGAAGCGGTAGGATAATCTGACTAACGTGAGAGGTCGGCTTAAATAGGCAAGCCTTAAGACGTTTGCCTCAATGGCAGGTCAGATTAAGTGACGGGGTAAAGGGCCGCTCACAGCGGGCAAAAAAGCCCATAGAAGCGGCTCAGCCAAAGCTTTAATCGATATCTTCCAGCGGAACTCGGGTCACGATACGAACGATCACCGGGCGCCAAGGCAATAGCCGAAATGATCGAATAAAAAAGCTCTGGAAAAAACCAATACCCAACCAAACCAAGAACGCTTCATAACGCCAAGTGGCGAGATAAACCTGAGCCTTCGCCAACCAGCCTTGGCGCTCGGGCAATCCGTCAATACTCAGTTGGGCTTCACAGCGCTGTGAACCGCAGTTACTTACTTCATCATAGGTATCAAGAACTTGATGTATGACACCCGAGATTTCTACTAAAGGCATCACAAAAGATAGAAGACAAAAGGCAAGCGCAACAAACCCCGTCCAAGCGAGCACGTCGCTGATACGCTTCTTTAACGCATTAGGACCCATCGTATTTCTGCACCTTACAGTTCAAGGAAAACCCGCGTAAATCGCGTGCAAACGCGAAGCGTTGGAGGTAACTGTTGCTCATTTATGGGATTAAGCCGGCGGCGGTCAGCCGAATATGCTCTGAAACCGCCGTATTAAGCGGACAAGCATATTGGCAGTCCATCACTTCATGAAAATCTTCGATATTTTTAATATCAGTCGCTATCACTGCTCATCTTTTTTTGTCCCAATCACTCAACACTACACACCGCTCTACAGGAAATAAAGCGAAGCGACTGAAGTTTTATAAGCTCCCAAAATGAACGCTAGGCAAACCCCAAAGCATCCAAGCACGCAATGCTGAAATCTTCATCTGCGGGTAATGCCTCAGAGCCCCCCCACAACGCCCGATTGGCAAGCGCCGTGTCGAAGCCCTCGATTAAGGTTAAAACCTGCCCCTCAGTGCACTTAAAGACATGGAGATAAGCCTGGTCATAGAATTCACCCGAGCGCGCCCTACCCTTGTTCACCGCCAACGCTACAACAGTGTCCTTACCTTCACAAAGAATGCGGTAGTCATTGCAGAAAACAATTTGCTCGGGGTCAACGCAGCTAAAGACTTGCGGTAGTACCTCCTCAAAAAAACGCGATTTCCCCTGATACATCCCTGAAAGAATATGGTCTCGTGTTGGGCACAGAAGCGTAAAATCATCGTGAATCAAAGACCACAACATTTCGTTGTCGCCAGATTTGATGGCGTTGTAAAAGCTATCAACAATCTGTTTCATTATTCTCCTCAAAAATTTTTAATGCTCGGCATGACCGTACTTGCTCACCAGCAAGATATCTACCTAACGGAGGTTCCTGTGCCCTATAAAAGAGTCGCCCTTTTAGGATCTTTAATCCGTGCTACGTAGCGCAGGGATATCACGCTGTAAAGCCTATAGATATTGGCTGCGCCGTCGTTGGGACGAGGGGCCAGAGGTGATTTTTATTGGGCTGAATCCATCCACCGCTGATAGCAAGTCCGACGATCCCACTTTACGCAGAATTATGGGGTTTAGTCATAAGTGGGGATTTTCTGGGGTAACAGTGATCAACCTTTTTGCATGGCGAAGCCAAGACCCCAGGGAATTACGAAAGGTGGAGGATCCCGTGGGTCCCCGAAATAATTATTGGCTAAAAAAATTCTCTAAGGGCACCGAGCCTGTGGTTGCCGCTTGGGGAAACGGAGGAGGATTTCGCGCGAGAAACCAGTTCGTCCTTGCAACGGTTGCTGAGCTTTACTGTTTCGGTCAAACGCAACGAGGCCATCCTCGACATCCACTATACGCCCCCGTCAACAGCCGTCTTATTGAGCTGGACAAGTCTGCAAACTAGAACTATAAATCACCACGTAGCCGTCCAGTGGGCTAATGCCCAATGCCGTGCAAAACAGGAGAATAGAAAATGCAAAGTACGGTTGAAACGCTAGAGACTAATCGCGATCTTGGGAACCAGCGTCTTGATATGGCCGCAGCATTTCGCTGGGCGGAACGACTTCATATGAACGAAGCCGTGGCCAATCATTTCAGTCTCGCCGTGAATACTTCGGGAACTCAGTTTCTAATGAACCCCAATCAAGTTCATTTTGGACGAATAAAAGCCTCCGATCTTATTTTACTAGACGCCAATGACCCTACGGTCATGGAGGGACCTGATGCCCCCGACCCGACCGCTTGGGGTTTACATGGTTCGATCCACAGACTCTGCCCTCATGCGCGATGCCTAATGCATGTACATTCCAAAGCGGCGACCGTACTGGCAACACTGGCTGATAGCAGCCTGCCGCCTATCGATCAAAACAGCGCTATGTTCTTTGAGCGTCATATCGTGGACTCCGACTATGGCGGCTTAGCGTTTGAAGAAGAGGGCATTCGCTGCGCAGGTCTACTGACCAACCCAAAAATCCGCATTATGGTCATGGGCAACCATGGTGTTTTGGCGTTGGGCCAAACCGTTGCCGACACCTTTTTTCAGCTCTACTATTTTGAGCGCGCAGCACAAACTTATATCAGCGCCCTGCAGACCGGACAGCAACTGCGAATACTTGATGACGATATCGCCAGAAAGACCGCCGAGCAGCTAGCTGCATATTCAGATTCGGCAGATTGCTATTTGAGAGACATTAAATTGATGCTGGATGAGGAAGGCTCTACCTACCGATGTTAACGCCTTGAACAAAAACGATTAAACCGGCGTCGCTTTTTACTGGGGCCCTCCGCTGCCCCAAGGTATTTATAAACCGGCAGTCGCGCCGTTTAATAATTAGCCTTACCTGTTACAGCGGTAATTCGACGGCTTTGCGCTGTCTCCTCGGGCGCTTCAGCCTGCTGGCCCCACTCAACACGCCCCGCGAAAAGCACCCTTTTTGCTGACATTATTTTAGCGCAGCGATACCTTAGAGGCTGTACGCGTAGATAGCTTTGCGACCTTGACCTCTTAAAAATAGGGGCCCGATATTTAGTGGTCACAACGGTTGTACGCAATAGGGCACGCCTACAAGCCCCTGTACTGATTAACTCAAGTGCGTATAGTTTGCCGCTCCAATCTGTCCTACCACGTAGCCCCAATACAACAAGGTGAACAACGATCATGACATCATCTTCCTTAGAAGAAGCCATAAACCTCTTAACTCAAGAGAGCTCCCCTTTTGCGGTGACAGAAGCGGTGGTCAATGGCTTGTCTCTCCCAGTGTTCGCCAATGCGCCAAAATCCCTTGCCGCATTGCTGCAACAAAGCGCAGAGGAATTTTCTGACAGAGAACTATTAGTCTTTGAGACGGAACGATTGAGCTACGGCGAATTTGCTAGGCGCGTATCGCGTTTCGCCCAAGTGCTCAGCAAAGACTTTGGTGTGAGCAAGGGCGACCGTGTTGCCATCGCTATGCGCAATTATCCTGAGTATGTCATCACTCTACTCGCGGCGGCTTCACTGGGGGCGGTAGCGGTTCATATGAATGCGTGGTGGACAGCCCACGAACTGGCTTACGGATTTGAAGACTCGGGAGCGAGGTTGGCGGTAGTCGATGATGCTCGAGCTGAGCGACTGCAAGATACAGCGTCCAAGTTGGGCGTTACAGTGATTCGCGTGCGGCCTCAAGACGCGGTGCCTCATGACTTCGATACGCTGATCACACAATACCCCGATGCGGTTTTTCACCCCGACATGACCGACCCCGACGATGATTTTTCGATTATGTATACCTCGGGGTCTACTGGACACCCCAAAGGGGTCATTCTCACGCACCGCAGTGTGATCACGGCGTTGTGGTCTTGGCTCATGATACTTCCCACCTATGAAGCAATGGGTTATCCAATCCCTGCGCCTACCGATAATACCGGCCAGCCTCTGGGCCAGTCGAACTTGGTTACGGTTCCTTTCTTCCATATTTCAGGCACTAACAGTTGTTTTTTACTGACCTTAGCTGCGGGCGGAAAAGTCGTGCTCATGCCACGATGGGATCCAGCGCTTGCCGTAGACCTCATTGAATCTGAACAAATCACCCGATTTTGGGGTGTGCCTACCATGTCCGCTGACATTCTTGAGGCGGCTGCCGCAAGTGGTGCGAGCCTGTCATCACTGAACTCTATTGATGCTGGTGGTGCGAAGCGTCCACCTAGCCAGGTGGGAAAAATTGCCCAACAGTTTAAGCAGGCCTCTCCCGCGACAGGCTTCGGCATGACCGAGACCAATGCCTTAGGCCTGCGCTTGTCAGGAAAAGATTACATAGATCATCCTGGTGCGGCGGGTCTGCTGATACCGCCGGTTCAAACCCTGAAAATCGTTGCCGATGACGGCTCCGATGCCAAGACCGGTGCCGTGGGAGAGCTCGCACTGAAAAGTGCCGCCAATATGCGCGGCTACCTCAACAAGCCCGAGCAAACTCGAGACGCGCTGCGTGAGGGCTGGATGTTTACCGGCGATCTGGCCTACCAAGACGCAGAGGGGCTGGTTTACATTGTGGGTCGCAAAAAGGACATGATTATTCGAGGCGGCGAAAATATCGCCTGCCCCGAGGTGGAAGGCGCGCTGCATCAGATCGAAGGCATATTGGAAGCGAGCGTCTTTTCGATTCCCCATGAACGGCTTGGTGAAGCGGTGGGAGCTGCGGTTTACGCCAGCGCCACCCCAAGTTTATTTGAGCTGCAGGCTGCCCTCGAACAAACACTAGCCCGCTTCAAAATCCCCGAGAAAATTTGGTTTTACCCTGAACCGCTACCCAGAGGTGCCACCGAGAAAATTGATAAACGGGGTATTCGGGAGGCCTGTCTGGGTGGCGCTATTGCGTCGTGTGGGCCCAGCGACAACTAACTCTGGCTAGGCCACCGGCACCAACACCCGGTAAGCGTCAATACGAGCCGTTAGCGCCTCCCGACATGCCTGTCGCTCGGTCGCCACCGCAGAACTCACAAACAGCGTGTCGCCCTCTGGCCCACCGAGAGCACAGGCTATGGCCTGACGGCCGGTGTCTATGCTGTCCAAAACTGCCCCACCTTCACCTAGGCGCAGCACTGACCCCCTCGTTGGTGATGCCACCCAGATAGCCCCTTCTGCGTCGGCACAAATACCGTCGGGTGCCGCCCCCTCGGGTAATGCTGCCCAAACACGCCGATTAATAAGCTCAGATTCAGCGGATATGTCAAAAGCTGTCAGACAGCCCTTGAAGGTTTCCGCAACCACCAAAACCGATTCTTTACTGAGCAACGTCATACCATTGGCAAAAAGCAAATCATCTGCAGCAGCATGTACTGACCCATCGGAATCTACACGCGCCAAGGTCCCAGGCATCACAGGCTCCCCGCTGGAAAGATCAAAACCAAAATTCCCCACCCAGGCTCTGCCCTGTGAATCAACCAACATGTCATTGATACGACGCTCTGCAATTGTGGACAGATCGGCATAGGGCAGTAAAGCTTCTGACCCGGTAAATCGCAGCACCTGACGGTCTAGCATTGAGGCAATCAGCAAATCACCATTGGGGAGCCAGCCCAAACCCGATGGCCGCTGAGGCACTGCCACGACACGCTCAGGGGCACTACCCGGGACTACACGATAAACCGCCTCGCCGTGCATGTCAGAAAACCACAGCGCCTCGTCGTACCATCGCGGGCCCTCGATAAAAGCGAAGCCGTCACAGATTGAAGCTTTTTCGCGTTCCATGTGTTTTTC
>Ga0209251_1000606_pt1 | contig 31589 bp, 28 predicted proteins | sample SaaInlV_100m_DNA_6_FD_184665 | JGI IMG/M metagenome (GOLD analysis project Ga0209251, IMG submission 184665) | Marine microbial communities from expanding oxygen minimum zones in the Saanich Inlet - Saanich Inlet SI073_LV_10m_DNA (SPAdes) (version 2) | ecosystem: Environmental > Aquatic > Marine... | reverse complement strand
CGGCGTGGCTGCCTACTTCTATAACTGAACCCTAGCTAAAAGCGAAGACCTAATGGATGACGACGAGTTTGTACCGGAAAGTAAGAGCGCTCGAAAACGACAAATGCACGCGCTTCAAGTTCTCGGTGAGCAATTAGTGTCATTATCGGCAGCACAGCTGGCGAAGCTCAATATCGATAATCTCCGGCTGATGGAGGCTGTTGAGCTCGCGCAACGTATTTCTCACCACAGCGGCAAGCGTCGCCAAATGCAGTTCATTGGGAAACTTATGCGCGAGACAGAGGCAGGGGCTATTGAACAAGCCCTAGACGAGCTCCATGAGACATCACGACAAGCAAAAGCCCGCGAACACGTGATTGAGGGTGCTCGCGATGCGCTGTTACTCAGAGGCGATGAAGCCCTCGCCGATGTGCTCTCAATCTGGCCTAATGCCGACAGACAAATGATTCGGCAGCTGACGCGAAGTGCTATTGCGGAGCGCGACAAGCAGTTGCCTCCCGTATCAGCACGAAGTCTATTTCGTTATCTGCGGTCGCTCTCGGACGAGCCCTCCACCGACTGATCGGTCGCGGTTTTCTGCGCCTTATTTGTTGAGAGACTGGCGTCAAACACGCGCATGAATTTTACCGCCGGTGAGCTGATCGGACCGCTCACGGAATAAACCCCGCTCGATAGCCGAGTCATCTGATCTTCAAACACCTTACTGGCTAGGTAAGCTCCCGCCGCAATTGGGAGTCCTCCCGCCAAGGCTGCGACCCACGGGATGTTGTCCACAAGGGGGAGAGTCACAACCAGTTCGGCGTCAATTTCCTCTGTCTGCATCGAAAAATCGCCCCCCAGTGTGAGACTGCCACCCCCGTTGCGAATAGAGAATTCGTTGACCCTAACCTCGCCTTTTTTGAGCGCAAAATCACCGCGAGCACGATCAAAGGTCAGACCTGGGTCAAACAGTTGATTGACATTCGCGCGCTGAACCAACCCTGCCAGATTAAACACGCCGATAAATCGTAAGGGGTCGGTTGCCTGTGAAGGTACCGGTAAAAATGAACCCGATGAGAGCTGAAGCTCAACGTCTCCAAAGAGCTTACTCGGCGTCCAATTATTGGGTGCGCCATCCCAACCCAGCTCTCCTTTAATGGTGCCCGCAGAAAAATCCACGACGGACTTCGCATCGAGCAGTGTTAATGCATTGGTCGCATCCGCCAGTGTTAGATCGATCGATGTTCGCGTGCTGGCTGCAATCTGATCCCAAATAATCTCGGTACCCGACTCAAAGTTGACGCCGTCCACCATGCCTTCAAACCCAAACAGGCGTACTTTTTGATCGCCACTTTGGACATCAAATGACAAATTTCCTAGGTCTTTTTCATTAAGAATAAGCGAGGCGATACTGACTGTCGTCATTGGCCACGCATCACCTACAGCCTCCGATTCGCCACTCATCAAACGGCCGGCATCAATCTTAGGGAGTGCGCTGAGGTTCAGTCGATCGAATTGCGCATTGAGTAGTGGCGCACGCGCGTCAAAGTTTATGTTCGCCGCAAAATAGTCGCTAATCACTTGAAATGCTGCATTCTTATCGTGGTAAAGACCTGAAGACCGAAACGCACCAAGTGCAGTATCTCCAAAACGGAATGCGTCGGTAGATACATCTCGCCAAACAACCCTTGGCGCAGCAGCAAAGCCTGCAGACCCCGACAACTCGCCGGCGAGCTGTGACCACGCCAACGCATCAATCTCAACCAGATGACCGGATATATCGACAGTACCTGCAGCACTATTTGGAGTAAGCCAAGGTTCATGGTCCGACCCTATGCTCACCGCGGCACGCCAGGCTTGCTCGGCGTCACGAGACACGCTCGCCGCCAGAACATCTGCATAATTGATCGTGGCACTCAATGACTCCGATATAGCAAGGTCCACGTTCATCGAGGATAGGTCTTGGGCCACTTTGGCGAACGGTTCGGGTAATCCGATCGCGAGCCCCTCAAGATCAGAGGTAATCTGTACCGCAACACCGTCACCCGCTTGAAAAGCAATATCGACAGCGGTCTCTCCAAGCAGCAGCTCGTCCGGAAGGCTTCGCCCCACTAGGCTGCTAATCTCAGCGGCCCCCAGTAACACCTGTGTTTTCATAGACAAATTAGTTTGCCCAGAACCTAAATTATTATTCGCGGCGTTAAGGTCAAGGGTCAGTGGACGTCCTAGAAAAACACCATCAATAGCGCCTTCGGTAATTCCTGTCGGGTACTCATAGACAAATTCTCCCGCAAGTTGGTTAAGTTCAATCGGCAGACCTGCGAAAACTAACGAGGCATCACGAATCAAGACCCTCGTCGACACATCAGGGACACGTCGTGCCCCCTTGATCGGCACAGAGAGCACTAACTGGCCCAACACCCCGCCTGATGTGGTTAAGTCTGATAACACCTGACTCACTCGGGTCGGAAGGTAGGGAAGCGCTGCCACGTGATTCACCGCCTTGGGCAAATCACCCTCGATAGTGGCATGGGCCGTTAACAGCCGCGTCTCTAAAACCTTACCAACCTGCACAAGACCACTCGAAACCGCGAGCGAACCGACCGTTGCCGAATCGATGTCGCACGTCACCAACGCGTTATCAATACTCACATGGCCCAGCACGCGCTCCGCCAGTGGCAACTCGGGGCGCATGATGACAGCATCCAAATCTGCCTCAGCCGACATCTGAATTGATCGAAGCGGCGCGTCACGCTTCCTGATTCCGCCGCGCAGTACAAAGCCAACACGCCTAGCCTCGCCCGTACCCAAGGACGATTGCATCCATTGATAAGCGTCCTTATCAATCGTCTTGGGCGTAAACTCAAGCACACGCTGTGTCGACGCCGCTCCCGAGCCGAGTACGACATTGAGTCGGGCGCCCTCGTCCGTCGGTGATGCGATCGGCACGTATCCCGTAATCAAAGCCGACGCCTTAAAATCATCAGCATCCGCCACCACACGCCCCGAGGTAATGCTTAACGCATTGCTTGTAAACACAAAGTCGGCCAAACCTGTGACGCGTCCCAGTTGGAGCGGTGACGTGAACTGCGAGGGGATCGCAAGAGTGAAATCGTCGCTGTCAATCTCAAGGCGGCCGATACCACTATTGAGTGCGAGGGTGCCCGTTAGCCCTTGGACGCCCGGTACCGCACCGTGTGCTCGCGCTTGAATATTCTCAAAAGTCGCTGACACGCGAAGGTCCAACGCCTTGTCGAATGACCCGATAACACTAAGCGCGCCTAAACGTCCCGTTGGCTCGGCGTTTTCTAGCGGCGAAATGAACTTTTCGGGCACCAATCCTGAGTCGATTGCTAGCGCTGAAGTAGTCGCCAAATCCACATCGTTAACGATCACTTCCCATTCGTTGTTTCTAAGTCCTAAATGAAGGTCTGAGAATTCAAGTCGAGTTGCATTGAGCTCAATCGAGCTTTGAACAATATTGAGCCAATGTGTCTGAGGACTCGAGGTGACAAGCCCCTCTAGCGAGAATGCGACGGGATTTGACCCTCGCTTGGCTATCGATACCAGCGCCTCACCCGATGCTTGAAATGTCGTTTGAGCCTCGCCTCCTTGAGCCTCGGTCCAAAAAAAGAGGTCGCTGCTCCCCGTAACACTCAAGCCCAAAAACGCACTGACGGGCCCCACATCCTTTGCCGCGAGCCGTCCGTTGAGCTCGCCCGAAAATTGACTCAAATCAAGCGGATTGCCGACCCCGATGCCGGTCATACTCAGTGAGAGTCCACCGTCACCACGCGCGCGTAGTTGAATTTCTCGGGTACTTCCCGAGCGTCGCAAGTCCACCTCAACGACAAGATCGAGTGCAGCTTCAGCCCCAGAATCCTCACGTAGCAGTGACACTCTCATGTTGTTAAGCGCTAATCGCTCTATTTCAGTGGCAAAAACACTCGGGTCAATGGGGACAACAATACCGCTGGTCGTATTATCTAATCGAGCGGGGATAAAAACGTCGCTCGCACGCACCTCTGAAAGAATCCACTGCCGCTGCAATAAAGAGCGCCATGGGTTTAGGGTGACTTGCAAACGTCCGGCTTGAAATATGACCTCTTGCCCTTTTTCGCCATCAGCAATACTGACACCGGCTAGCGTCAGTCGAGGGCGAAATCCTTCCATCTCGCCGCCGATCTCTAGTATCTCAGCCTCAAAGCCAGTTCTTGATTGGATCTCCGCAGCGAGTGACGCATTGACCGAAGGGAGAAGTGGAAGAACCGCCGTCAGTAAACTGACCGCAACCGCTGTAAGAATAAGCGTCCAAAGAACAGCTCGCCAAAGGATGCCCCCGACGAATCCATAGATCCTCTCAAACATGGGATCCGTGAGCGCCATGACCCAGTCCTACCGCCCTTAATAAAGCGCCTGTCTCGCGCAAAGGAAGCCCGACAACACCGCTGTAGCTGCCGTCCAGTCGTGTCACAAAACAACCTGCAAAACCCTGAATCCCATACGCACCTGCTTTGTCCCAAGGCTCGTTCGTGGTCAAATAATAATCGATGATAGTTGGCTCAAGCTCACCAAACTGGACGCTCGTTTTTACCATCTGTGTTCTCACTAATGCGTCACACATCAGTACTACCGATGTCATTACCTCGTGTGTTTGACCACTTAATGTCTCTAACATTCCCCGAGCGTCGTCATAAGACGTTGGTTTATGCAAAATCTGGTTTTTCAGCACGACAGCGGTGTCAGCGCTCAGAACCGTTTGACCCGGCCGCCAAACGCGCAGCGCCTTTTCTCGGGCCATGCGCCTCACGTAGGTCTCAGGCGGTTCATCGGACTCACTCGACTCGTCAATATCCGCAGGGCGACACACAAAGTCAGTGGTTAATAAGGTGAGTAACTCGCGCCGTCTTGGACTCGCGCTGGCTAGAACTAAACTCACAACAGCTGACTCAAACGAAACCGCGTTGCATCCATCATCGCATTAAACGGTCGCCAGAGAGCCGAGGACACAAAGACCGAAATCAGGTAGTTAAGACCATCGGAGGGAACACCTAAAGTGGATAAAATCACTCTATGAAGGGCCAAAGAAATACCGAGCAGTAGAAAAATAACTGCCGTTTGTGAGACCCAATCAAGTTGTCGGATGGTGAAAATATTGTTGAGCAGTACAAATCCGACAATCGAGAGTCCGATCGATGCGCTACCAAGGAAAGACCCCTCAACCAGACTGATCAGCAACCCCACGGTAAAGGCGAAAAAAACACCCACGTTGGACGGTGATGACAAAATCCAGTAACACACACAGAGCTCTAACAACCGCGGCGTAAAAACGCGTAAGTCCACCGAGTTTGCGGCCTGAAAAAAAAGCGTGGCGATCACAATCGACGCCAGCAGTGACGGCCAAATATTGCTTTGATCCCTCATAGCAATCGTCGCCTTTCAGGACGCATCGGCGGACGTGAGAATCAATACATAACTCTCCACGTCCAAGGCCGCGGTTGGCGCCAAAGACACTGACAAATAAGCCGCATCAGCAGATGTGGCGGTTTCAACGGTGGTGCCCACCGGGTAACCCGCAGGGAAGCGCTCACCAAGCCCGGAAGTGACCCAAAGATCGCTGGATGTCACATCGGACGTACTGGCCAAGTTGCGGATAACAAGCCGATCAAGTCTCCCAACACCCTCAGCAATCGCACGCTGCCCTGTCCGATTATTAAGCACCGGAAGTCCATGTTGAACGTCGGTCACTAAAAGCGCTCGACTCGCCGATCGCCCCACCTGAGTCACTTGACCCATAACACCATCAGCGTTGAGCACGGGGTCCCCAATCATGACGCCATCAGCGTCCCCACGATTCAGCGTTAAGAGGTGTCGATTGACGTCGGGAGACACGGCCACGATTCTCGCCACGGTCATCGTCGTGTCCTCGGCGACAGCAGAATTGAGAAGCGCCTTATAGCGCATATTTTCTGCCATCAGCGCTTCCATGCGTTGAGCGCGCGCACTCAAGATCAAGTTCCGATCCTGCAGTTCCACAATTTTTCGACGCATCGTTGCGCGACTTTCGAGGTACGCCGCCACCGTTCCAAACAAACGCTTTGGAACATCAATGACAACAAACGAGGCCTCAGTAATGTCAGCGCCGACCCCCTCAACGTGTCCCGTTAATGGTGACTCGCGCATAAACGCCACCAACACCCAACCCAACGCCACTGCAATAAGCAGTCGAATAGTCAGGAGTCGAGGCTTCGAAAAAAGTGTGCTGATGTCGTGTTCCTCGTTCCGTATCGAACCCAGAAACTTACTCGGTCGACATGAGATCCAGTGAATAGGAGTCCATCAACTCAAGGGCCATGCCGCCGCCTCGAACAACGCAGGTCAGAGGGTCTTCCGCAATCACAACAGGCAAACCGGTCTCTTCAGCAATACGTGCGTCTAGATCGCGCAGCAATGCTCCCCCACCCGTCAACACAATGCCATTCTCAGCAATATCGGCGGCTAACTCAGGAGGTGACTGCTCGAGCGCCATGCGGACAGCTCGGATGATCGCGTCAACGGGCTCCTCGAGCGCCGTCATCACGTCAGCACTGCCTAAGGTGAACGTTCGTGGCACACCTTCAGCAAGATGACGTCCGCGAACATCGATTTCTCGCTGCTCACTACTGACCCAAACGCAGCCGACCTCTTGTTTGATGCGCTCAGCAGTCGAGTCGCCGATTAAACATCCAAAGCGGCGACGGACGTGCGCCACAATGGCCTCATCAAATCGATCACCACCCACACGGATCGAGTCACGGTAAACCACGCCACTGAGTGAAATAAGTGCAATTTCCGTCGTACCGCCGCCAATATCCACCACCATGCAACCGACGGCCTCTTCGACCTTTAATCCCGCACCGATGGCAGCCGCCATGGGTTCTTCGATCAGTCGGACGTCTCGCGCACCCGCGCCCTCCGCAGACCGACGTATAGCCTCTCGCTCAACCTGCGTCGACAAACACGGCACGCAAATTAGAACCCGCGGACTGGGCCGCAGCCACCCCGAGTGAGTATCATGCACCTTGAGAATAAAATGCTGCAGCATTTTCTCAGTCACCTGAAAGTCTGCGATAACCCCATCTTTCAGCGGCCTAATTGCAGTAATATTTCCGGGCGTTCTTCCGAGCATTCGCTTGGCTTCAGTACCGACCGCTTCAATTGATTTTTGTCCGTTATGCACCCTGATCGCCACAACCGACGGCTCATCTAAAATGATGCCCCTGTCTTTGACGTAGATCAGAGTATTTGCTGTCCCGAGGTCGATCGATAGATCGGTTGAGAACATCCCTCGTAAGCGTTTAAACATGTTTTTAGCCCGTGGATAGATAAACGGTCACTGTCGCTGATAACGAGCCACCCTCGTCTCACACGCCAAGGTGTTACCCCCGTAAGCTTGACCCTAGCCAAGACAGCGTCCTACTAAATGAAATGTAACAATGCGATAGTTTTTGAGCAAGCTGGAAGTGTGTTAGTTTGCGGCCCTTAAACGCACCAAGCAGGTATTTACTGTGACTCAGGCATCAACCGTGAAAGACGTCGCTGCGCTAGCGCGTCTTACGATCTCAGAACACGACATCGAAAACGTCACCGCCGAATTCAATCAGACGCTTGCGCTGTTTGATGCCCTTCAATCTGTCGACACCAATGGCCTTGCGCCGATGGTCAATCCGTGTACAGCCAATCAGCCTCTTCGAACCGACAGCGTGGCAACGTTAGTGGGGCGTGAGGAACTCATGAAGAATGCGCCGTCCAAGGCAGAAAATTACTTCTTAGTACCGAGGGTGATCGACTGATGCCCCCCGCGTTCAAGTCAATTGCCACCCTCAGCCAAGAGTTAAAAAACGGTGAGGTATCGAGTCGACAGCTTGTTGAACAGGCCGTGGCAAGAATCGATACCCTTAACCCGGAACTCAATGCAGTTGTTTGTCTTGAAGCAGATCAAGCTCTTGCCAATGCGGATCAGGCCGATGCAAAACGAGCGAAGGGGGAGCACTCTCCGCTCCTTGGCATACCCATGTTGCACAAAGATATTTTTTGCACCCAAGGGATGCGCACCACTTGCGGCTCTAAAATGCTCGCTGATTTTGTTCCACCCTACGACGCGACTGTAGTCCAGAAGCTCAAAGACGCTGGAATGATCAATCTGGGTAAGTGCAACATGGATGAGTTTGCGATGGGCTCGTCGAACGAAACCAGCGTGTTTGGTGCGTGCAAGAACCCCTGGGATGTGACGCGAGTCCCCGGCGGCTCATCCGGTGGGTCAGCAGTGGCCGTTGCGTCTGGAATGGTTCCCTTTGCGACCGGCACCGATACGGGCGGATCGATCAGACAACCCGCTGCCCTCTGCGGAATCACCGGTTTGAAGCCGACGTACGGCCGCGTTTCTCGGTACGGTATGATCGCCTTCGCATCATCCATGGACCAAGCTGGGCCTATGGCACATTCAGCACAAGATTGTGCCCTGGTACTCAATGCCATGGCAGGACATGACCCGCTCGACTCCACCTGCGATAACACCCCGGTGCCGAACTACCATCAAACCTTAGATCACCCGATCACGGGTCTTCGTATTGGCGTTCCAAAAGAGTTCTTTTCGAGCCACCTCAACACAGAGGTCGCAACCGCAATCGATACTGCAGTCCGTGAGCTAGAGCGCGCAGGCGCCACTGTCAAAGCGGTTTCTTTACCCTCCACGGATTTAGCCGTATCAACGTATTACGTGATTGCGCCTGCTGAGGCGTCAGCAAATCTCTCTCGCTACGACGGGGTGCGCTACGGCTATCGTTGTGAGGCGCCAAGCGACCTTCAAGATCTCTATTTTAGGTCTCGGACAGAGGGTTTTGGCGCTGAAGTAAAGCGCCGGATACTCGTTGGTACTTTTACCCTATCGGCCGCTTCATACGATCAGTACTTTATGAAAGCACAGCAAGTCAGGCGCCTGATCACACAAGAATATGACAGCGTTTTGAATGAGGTGGACGTCATTGCAGGACCCGCTGCACCGAATACGGCATTCGCTCTCAACGACACCAGTAAATCGATCACCGACATGTACATGGAAGATGTATTTACCATTGGCGCAAATTTAGCCGGGTTACCCGCAATCAGCTTGCCTGCAGGGCTGGTCAACGGTCTGCCCGTCGGCCTACAGCTGATTGGCCAACGTTTCGGAGAGGCTCAACTTTTGAACGTGGCGCACCAGTTTCAGAGCTGCACCGACTGGCACACCCGCAGACCGACACTAGAGGCCGTTCGCTGATGCATTGGGAAATGGTGATGGGGCTGGAGGTGCACCTGCAGCTTGCGACACATTCAAAAATCTTTTCGTCCTCTTCCACGCAGTTTGGCGCCGAGGTGAATACGCACACAAATCCACTCGATATGGCGCTTCCTGGCACGTTACCCGTGCTGAATCACGAAGCCGTCACGCTGGCTATTGTTTTCGGACTGGGTATCGGCGCTGAAATTGGCAAAGTATCGCGGTTCGATCGCAAGAACTATTTCTACCCAGACCTACCAAAGGGCTACCAAATATCGCAATTCTTCGAGCCTATTGTCAAAGAAGGCATCTTCGATGTGCCGCTCGAAGACGGTTCGACTTTTTCAGTCAGAATTCTGCGTGCGCACCTCGAGGAAGACGCAGGAAAATCGGTCCATGATGCGATTCCAGCACACACCGGCATCGATTTAAATCGTGCGGGCACACCGCTTCTGGAAGTGGTCACTGAACCCGATTTTAGAACGGCAGAACAGGTCATTGCCTACCTGAAGGCACTGCACGCCCTGGTTACCTACTTGGGCATCTCCGACGGCAACATGTCGGAGGGATCCATGCGTTGTGACGTCAACATATCGCTCAGACCGAAGGGCGAATCAGCGTACGGAACGCGCACCGAGCTAAAAAATATCAACTCCTTTCGATTTATCGAGCGAGCCATCCACGTTGAGTCCCAACGGCAGCAAGATCTGCTGGAAGCTGGACAAACTGTGACGCAAGAGACACGCCTTTTTGACCCCGACCGCGACGAAACACGTGCGATGCGCTCCAAGGAAGTGGCGAATGACTACCGGTATTTCCCCGACCCCGACCTCCTGCCCATTGTCATTGACGACGCCACGATCGAAGACATAAGAGCGTCACTCCCTGAACTGCCGATGGCCAAACGTCTGCGCTATACCGAAGCGTTGGGTCTGAGTAATTACGACGCCAACCTGCTGACACAAGATCGTGCGACTGCTGAGTTTTTTGAAGTCGTCGCCAAAACGTCGGAAAACCCCAAGTCAGCGGCCAACTGGGTACTCGGTGATGTCAGTGCGGCACTCAATAAGGAAGGCATTTCAATGTCCGATGCTGCGTTGAGCGCCATCGACTTAGCGACCTTGATCGTGCGAATTGACGACAACACGCTGTCGAGCAAAATGGCCAAAGACGTATTTGACGCCCTTTGGCAAGGTGAGACCGACGTCGACAGCATTATTGACCGCAAAGGGCTCAAGCAAGTCAGTGACAGCGGGGCACTGGAGGTCATTATCGATGCGCTAATTAGTGAAAATGCGGCACAAGTAGAGCAATACCGGGTAGCGGATGAGGGCAAGCAAAAGAAATTGATCGGCTTTTTTGTCGGCCAAGCCATGAAGGCGTCAAAAGGTCAGGCAAATCCGCAGCTGCTCAATCAGCTCCTCAAAGAAAAACTGGGTTGATCAGACGTCCTGTACTCGACCCTTCATGAAGCGCTCACGATTCTCTCGCTTTTTCGCGTCATTCTTGCGAAGCAAGACGTAAGCTGAGCCTGTTCCGCCATGGTGAGCTTGGGCTGAGTGAAACGCCTGCACGTCCTCAATATCCTGCAGCCACTGGTTGACATAGCCCTTCAATACACCCGAACCCGACTTCTCCTTGTTACCAAACCCTTTTCCGTGGGTGATCAGCAAGGTGCGCAGCCCCAGCCGACGGGCTTCTTTAAAAAATGACCACAGCTCACGCCGGGCTTCGGCGACCGTCATTCGATGCAGGTCAAGTCTAGCCTCGGTTTCGTAGTGCCCCAGCCGCAGTTTCCTGTACACACCGTTTTGAATCCCAGGTCGCTTAAACTCTAGGACACACCAGGCGTCGAGCGGCGCAATGCCGTCGTCAGTTAACACATTATCTGCCTCAGTATCCGTCCGCGTCGCAGACTGACGCCTGAGTGACGCGTCCACCGAGTCAGTTTTCACCAGTCGCTCTCTCGGAGATCGCTTAAGCGGAGTGACGTCACTCATTTCGCTTTCGAACAGATCGTTGTCTGGCATCATCGCGCTCCCGTTCAAGATCTTCGTAGTATAATCACAGGACAGCAAAGATAATCGCGCGACTCTAATCTTAATTGGACAGGACAAGATGATGTCAGACTTGATGACTGGAATGGGTTACTTTTTTAAAGGTCTCAAGATCATTACGCGTCCTGGACTGCGCGGATTTGTGATCATTCCGTTGGTCGCAAACGTCGCTGTCTTCCTTGTTATTGCGGGGTCCCTGTACCAACTCATGTCGGGGGTTTATATCGACTTTACGGGTGAACTGACCAGCACATGGAGCTTTCTGACGTGGATCGTCGCACCGCTGATATGGCTCGTTGGCACATTGCTCTCGGGCTATCTGTCCATTTTTATCGTGCTTTTTCTGACGTCTCCCTTCCACGGTTTACTCGCCGAGAAAGTGGAGGAGTACGTCACCGGTGAGACGCTGGTCTCGGACAGCTCGGCGGTCCAACTTGCGCTCGCTGTACCTCGAGGGTTTCTCAGAGAACTGCAAAAGATCGCGCATTACGTCCCCATGGCACTCGCTGTGTTAGTCCTCAGCCTCATTCCCGGGATCAATATGGCAGCGCCTCTGTTTTGGATACTGCTCGGCGCCTGGATGATGTCACTGCAGTTCGTGGACTATCCGATGGACAATCACAAACTGTCGTTTGGTGAGGTTCGTGCGGCGTGTGCCGCCCGCCGTAGCACATCGATCGGCTTTGGCGGGATTGTGGCATTCGTCTCTGGAATACCCCTGCTTAACCTCGTTTTAATACCCGCAGCCGTCGCGGGCGCCACCTTACTGTGGTGTGAGGAGCTGCGACCGCTCAAATAGCTAGCTGTTCACCAGATCGACCGGAACTTGCGTGCACTTTAACGACTGACCGAGCAGCGCCTCAATTTCAGGCAGAAGAAACGCATTGTCTTCGCTGGCAAAGCTGATCGATACACCCTTCTCACCCGCTCTGCCTGTACGACCAATCCTGTGAACGTAATCCTCAGGATCCTCGGGCAAGTCGTAATTCACCACGTGACTCACGCCATCCACGTGAATACCTCGACCGGCTACATCAGTTGCGATCAACACGCGTAGTCGCCCAGACTTAAACTGCTCGAGCGTCTTTGTTCGCTTGGCCTGCGTGATCTCGCCTGACAATATCCCACACTCAAGACCACTTTTTTGCAATCGTTCGTGAACGCGTCGCACCTGGTCTCGGCGATTTGCAAAAACGATGACCGACGTCGCCTCAGGCGTTGCCAAAATATTTTTGAGCACATTTAGCCGATCACGACTCTCAAGAACATACACTTGCTGATCCACGTTTTCGGTCGCGATTCGCTCTGGCTCAATTTCCACCGTGATGGGCTCGTAAGTCCACTGACTGGCCAGATTCATAATGTCGGGACTAAAGGTGGCCGAGAACAATAGTGTCTGGCGATCTTCTTTTTTCGGCGTAGATCTCACAATGCGCTTCACCTGAGGTATAAACCCCATATCAAGCATACGGTCCGCCTCATCAAGAACCAGGGACTCCACGCGATCCAAAAACATATCACGCCGTTGAAGAAAATCAATCAACCGCCCAGGTGTCGCAACAACAATATCGGTGACGCGCTGATTGACCTTTTGTAACTGCTTCGCGTAGTCCGCCCCGCCAATGAGTGTGACCGTACTGAGCCCGGTAAACTTCCCGAGTTCTCTCGCATCCTCGCCGATCTGCATCACCAGCTCGCGAGTGGGCGCCAAAATAACCGCTCTGGGTTCTGCTAAATAACGCTCTCCCTCAACCGGGTTGTTCAACATGTCATTGAACAGCGTGATCAAAAATGCCGCGGTCTTACCGGTTCCAGTTTGTGCTTTGCCAATCGCATCGTGCCCTTCCAGCGTGTAGGGCAAAATTCGGGCCTGAATGGGTGAGCACCGCTCAAAGCCCAAGGCATTGATTCCGCGCATGAGCGTCGCATCAAGATCGAGCGAATCGAACGACACATCCTCGGAGTTTGGCGCCTGGTTTTCGGCGGTTTGGACAACTTGATCAGTCAATGGTTTTTACGTCCTTGGGTAGCAGGGCGCCGAGCATAGCACAATGCCCAAAGAGCGCCTGAGTTATTCGCGTTACGTGGTACAGTGCGCCGTCACGCGTGGGGGCTGCATGTCCGAAACATTCACTTCGCTCAGATCAGAATTGACGCATTTTTGGCGGATTGGTTGGCCACTACTGGTCGCCCAGAGCGCACAAATGGGAACCGGTGTTGTCGATACGATTATGGCGGCACGTTTCGGTGATAAGGATCTCGCTGCAATTGCCATCGGCTTCAACATTTGGCTGCCGCTTTACCTTGTTCTGCTGGGCGTCATGTTTGCCAGTTCTGCGATCATCGCGCAGGACTTCGGCGCCGGGCGAATACATCGAATTCGCGACCACCTGCCACAGGCGCTGTGGGTGTCTGTTTTCCTCAGCTTGATTGTTGCACCGCTGTGCTATTTCAGTCACCTCGGGCTTGGGTGGCTTGGTATCGACGGGCAAACAGCGGAGAAATCCAGCGAGTACATCAAGATGGTCGCATTCGGGTTTCCTGCCTTGGGTATCTTCATGGCACTGCGCTACCACTGTCAGGGGGTCGGCATCACGTCGCCATTTGCGGTTGCTGCTGTTGTAGGCTTCATCGCCAATATTCCACTCAACTATATGTTTATTTTTGGCTTTGGTGATATTCCCGCCATGGGCGCGCAGGGCTGCGGAATCGCAACCGCGATATCAATGTGGCTCTCGGCAATCGTGATCACGGTGTACGTGCTCCAGAAGAAATCGCTGAGACAGTACATGCCCCCCTGGTCACCCGTTGCACCAAACGCCAACGCGATAAAAGAGATTTTAGTACTGGGGTCGCCGGTGGGTGCCACCATGTTTCTGGAGACTGCGGTTTTTGCCGGCATCGCACTCTTAGTCTCCTCTTTGGGAGACACCGCAATTGGTGCCCACCAGATCGCCTTTAACGTGTGGGATATGTTTTACATTCCGATGCTAGCCATTGGGTCGGCAATGGCGACTCGAATGGGCCACGCCCTGGGCGCCCAAAACCAGCAAGGTGTCTTTATGGCGCTCAAGGCCGGTATGTTGTGCTCAGGCATCATCAGTCTCACGACCATGGCAGTCCTTCTGACACTGCCGATTACGATCGTCGGCATTTATTCTGAGTCTCCCGACATAACATTGCTTGCTGCTCGACTTCTGAGTCTTGCCGCGCTGTTTGTGATTATCGATGCCGTTCAGATCGTAGGATCGTTTTCAATGCGCGCCTACAAAAAGACGCGCTTCCCATTCATCGCGAGCATGGTCGCCTATTGGCTGATTGCCTTGCCGCTGGGTTACTACCTTGGCATTGTGAGAGCGGATAACCTGTTTGACGGCGCCGCTGGGTTCTGGGTCGGTATCATCGTCGGTGTTACCGTCGCGTCAGTCATGATCGCGGTTCGCCTCGTCTTACTGCTCAAGCAACCCATACCGAAAGATCTTTACGCCGACTAGTCGTGGCCGCAACCGCCAGGGGGTGCAACGGAAAGTCGCTCAATGTGTTGCTCTAGCGCGTCATAAACTCTCAGAAGACCCCAGAGTGGTTCGCGTTGCCCCGCAAGATAGATGAGAGCGTCCTGCGCCTGCCAGGCGGCAATGACGCCGACCACAGAAGCCAAGACACCTTCACTGCGGCAATCAAACCCTGGCCCGTCGTCGTCGGTAGGTGCGATACAGCGATAACAGCCCTCAACGCGCGAGCCACTAAATGCAATCACTTGACCGTGAAGGCGGGAAGCAGCGCCCATAATCCAAGGTATGCCAAGTTCCCGCGTGTATTTCTCTATCGAGTGACGGGACTCCAAATTATCGGTGGCATCAATAACAAGATCGATATCGGCGAGCATTGACCTGTCGTTAGTCATGTTTTCGCCAAAACGTCGAGTTATGGACTCTATCTGCACGTCACCGTTAAGCGCGACGAGTTGGGCCTTTAGCGCTGTGGCTTTATCGGTGCCAATGTCTCGCTCTCGAAAAGCGAGCTGGCGGTGAAGGTTACTCATCTCAAGTCTGTCATGATCAACCAGCCGAAGGTGGCCAACGCCTGCCCCAGCTAAAAACAGCCCCACCATGGACCCCAAACCACCGCAGCCCACAATAGCGACACGCGCACGACTCAGACGATCCTGTCCTGCAAGGTCAATCTCAGGCAATAAGATCTGCCGCGAATAACGCTCTAGAACCTCGTCACTGATCATCGCAAGCACCCCCCGGTCACTCTTGGCCTTCCTGCCAAATCATGTCGCAAGCTCACGTCTCTAAACCCGTGGGCCCGGAAAATTTCACCAACATCACTCGCCTGATCATAGCCGTGCTCAATTAAAAGCCAGCCATCTTTCGTCAGGTATTGTGGTGCCTGAGTGATAATACGTCGAATATCACTGAGCCCATCGCTCCCATCAGTTAATGCAATCATCGGTTCAAAACGAACATCGCCTTGCAACAAGTGCTCATCTGTCCCCGCCACATACGGCGGATTCGCCACAATGATTGACCATGCCCGATCGCCAAAGGCGGAAAACCAATTCGAAACGGTCAATTCGATGGGCAAATCGAGATTTCTGGCGTTTTTTTCCGCAACGGCAAGTGCCGGCTCACTGACATCACAAGCCGTCACCTGTAATTTCGGTTTCGCCGCCTTGCACGCCAATGCGATTGCACCACTCCCAGTCCCCAAATCAAGCAATGAAGGCGCTGCAGACGCCTCGACCCGCTCAATGGCCCACTCGACTAAGTGTTCAGTTTCGGGCCGCGGAATAAGTACGTCGGGCGATACCGCAAGTTCAAGCGACCAAAATTCTCGGTACCCCATCACGTAGGCCAATGGAACACCCTGTTCACGCGCTCGACAGAGCGCGGAGTACTGCTTCAAGTCTTGGACAGTAAGATCATCCGTGTCGTGCGCGAAGAGCCAGGCGCGATTAGTGCGACCCAAACAGTGAAGCAACAAAGTTTCAGCATCGCGCTTGGCAATATTAAACGCAGTCAACGCGTCGCTGACTTTCACTCGTCACCCAGCGCGGCCAGTAGATCCGCCTGATGCTCCTGTCTGAGCGGCTGTATGACCGAATCAAGACTACCTTCCACCACCTCGTCTAATTTGTACAAGGTGAGGTTGATTCGGTGGTCAGTCACCCGGCCTTGCGGGTAATTGTAAGTCCGGATACGGTCAGATCGATCACCGGTCCCCACCAAATTACGGCGTTCCTCGGCTTGCTCTGCCGCCAACTGCTGCTCAGAGGCCGACGCGAGTTTAGCCTGCAAAAGCGACATCGCCCGAGCTCGATTCTTGTGTTGTGAGCGCTCATCTTGGCACTCCACGACAATGCCCGTTGGAATGTGCGTCAAGCGCACAGCGGAGTCCGTGGTGTTGACGTGCTGCCCTCCGGCCCCTGAAGAGCGATAGGTATCGACGCGGAGGTCCTCTTTGCGAATCGCCACTTCCTCCACTTCATCGGGCTCAGCCATAACGGCAACAGTGCAGGCAGACGTATGGATTCGTCCTTGTGACTCGGTTTCAGGAACCCGCTGAACACGGTGTGCACCCGACTCAAATTTCAAGTGAGCGTAGACAGAATCACCCACCACACGGGCAATCAATTCTTTATAACCGCCATGATCGCTCGCGCGTTCTGAGACGACTTCAATAGACCACCGCTTACTCTCCGCGTAGCGTGAGTACATTCGGAACAGGTCGCCTGAAAAAATAGCCGCCTCGTCGCCCCCCGTACCGGCTCGAATCTCCAAAAATACGTTACTCGAATCTTTAGGGTCCTTGGGTAACATCAGCACCTGAAGCTCAGCTTCAGACACCACCATATGCCGCTCTGCGACCGCAATTTCCTCCTCGGCCATCTCTCTAAGTTCAACGTCGGCGTCTTGCAGCATGACTTGCGCCTCTACTAAATCGTCTTGCGCGCGGCGATAGCTCTCATAAACTTTGACGACTTCGTCGAGCTGCGAATATTCCTGAGAAAGGCTTCGAAATTTATTAGGGTCGGAGGCTGTCTCCGCATCAGAGAGCAGTGCAGAGACTTCCTCATGTCGGTCGCACAGCGACTCGAGCTTCGTAACCAGCGAAGATTTCACAAATAACTGCCTTTATTGACCTACTGTAGTGTGGACGAGCCGTCCGAGGGTAACGACGATGGCACGCCCAGCAACTCTGCCGCCCGGGAAACATTAACACGATCGCCTTCCTTTGCGATCTGCTTTAATCCCGCGGTTGGGGCATGAATTAACTTATTGGTGAGATCCCGTGACAGTCGTGTAATGACTTCTTCGGGTGACTTTCCGCTCTCTAGCGCCTTCATCGCGCGTTCGAGCTCAGTGTTTTGGATTGCCATTGCCGACTCACGATAATTTCTGACAACGTCTGCCGATGCGCGTTGGAGCCAGTTGGCCTCAACCTCAACGACCCCTTCGTCGACAATCTTATCGGCCTTGTTGGCCTCGTGGCTGCGAAGGCGCACATTCTCTTCAACGACACCCCGAAGGTCGTCAACGGTGTAAAGGTAGACGTCAGACAGCGAAGCCACTTGCGGCTCGATGTCTCGGGGAACCGCCAAATCGATCAACAGTGCGGGTCTAAACCGACGCGCTTTGATCGCCTCCTCAACCGCTCCCTTACCCAAAATCGGTAGTTGACTGGCTGTGGAGCTGATCACAATATCGGCGCTGGGTAGACGATCTGTCACGTCTGCAAGAAGAATCGCTTCCGCACCGAACTGTTCCGCGAGCGTCTCGGCGCGCTTTAGCGTCCGATTGGCCACGATCAACTTTCCAAGGCCTGCTTCGTTGAGATGTCGCGCAACCAACTCAATCGTTTCGCCCGCGCCGAGCAGAAGCGCCGTGCGATTGGAAAGATCCGAGAAAATGCGTCCGGCTAAATCCACGGCTGCGTAGGCCACGGAAACGGGGTTTTCCCCAATAGCGGTATCGGTACGGACACGCTTGGCGAGACGGAACGCCTCCGGAAACAGCTTCCCTAGCGAATCCCCGATACCACCACTCTCTTGTGACACCGCGAATGCGGATTTGATTTGACCAAAGATTTGAGGTTCGCCGAGCACCATTGAGTTCAAGCCAGCAGCGACCTTTACCAAGTGCGTCAATCCATCCAAACCATGGCTTCTGTAGGTGCACGTCAACAAATCGCCCATGGCGACAGAGTGATACGCCGACAACCACTTAACAACGTCGTCGCCCACCACCGCAGCCTCACACGCTTCGCCGAACCAACCATAAATTTCAGTGCGATTGCAGGTACTTAAAATCACGCCCTCACTCAATCCGGTGTGCGCGATAAGCTCCGAAATCGCCTCCGGAACACACTCAGGCGCGAACGCCACACGCTCTCGAACCGAGACGGGTGCTGAGTCGTGATTTATTCCTATGACAACCAAATTTGACGGCATCACTGTCAATCAATAGCTACACTTGCCTGAATAATAACAGAGAATTGAGCCGACACGAGGGCGTGTGCCGATTTCGTTTGGTGTGGCATGATTACACCCATGCGAAACATCAAATATTCCATTGCCGTTTTAGCCGTTTTTTTATCGGGTTGCACGACTACCCAAGTAGTGGACGCGCCGAAGGCCGAGATTATCGCTGACGTCACCAACCCCGTTACCCCGGCAGTGGTCCATCCTTATGCCGACATTCCCAGCGATCAGCTGTCCATGCTGCTTGAAGCGGAATTCGCAATCAGGGCACGAGATCTGCCACTGGGGCTGCGCAGATTGACAGCGGCCAGTCTGCTGATACCTGACCCAGCAATCGCACGACGAGCGCTGCAACTTGCGCAGTTCATGCGCGATACAGACGCCACTCTGAGTATGGCAAAGCGCCTCTCAGACCTTGAACCGACTGACGGTGAGGCCGCGACACTTGCTGCGGCAATTTTAATCGACCGCAACGACGTGGCTGAGGCTCTGCGTTATTCCCAGCGGGCCTTCACATCGGACTCAGAGATCAACCCAGCTGCGCTGCTCAATGACTACGCCACACAGCCTGACGAGACAAAGGCGCGCATCCAGCAGCTACTCACCCAACTCGCAGCAAATTACCCAGACGACCCTCGAAGCCTCTTTGCGATGGCGCTCCTTGAATGGCGAAAAGGGAACATTGATGCGGCCAAAGAAGGTTTAAAGGCACTTTTTGCTGTCGATCCTTACCATGAAAGAGGCACACTATTGATAACGGAAATCCGCTTACAGGCGGATGACCCAAGTACTTTTGAGGCATTGCTCACTGCGATAGAAGTCACTAACAGTCCGCTGTTGCGATATCAATACGCGCGTTATTTACTGGGTCGGCAGGAACTCGAAAATGCGAAGGCACAGTTTGATATTTTAGTGCGAGAGCCTCAGCCCAGCGCCGATCACCTCATCAGTGCCGCATTGGTAGATATTGAACTCTCACAGCCCATGTCAGCACTCGTGCATTTGGATCGGGTGCTTTCTGGACGTCAACGCATCAATGACGCGTATTTCTTTCGTGGTCTGGCGCTTATACAGGTTCAGGACACGGCCCGGGCACTCGATGCCTTTGCTCGTGTCGCACCCTCGACTAATTACACGCGCGCTCTGTCAGAAGCCGCAAATTTACTCATCAGCGACGGAGACCGTCACGCCACCAATGTGTTTTTTGAACGGCAACGTGTGGCACATCCGCAAGGCCGCGAAATCAGCTTTAACTTACATGCAGACACGTTGGAGGCGCTCGGTTCAGACGAGGCCCGCAATGTACTGACAACCGCGCTTTCGGAATTCCCAAAGTCAACAAGGCTCTTGTTCGCGCGGGCAACCCTACTCGAACGACTCGGTCTTTTTAATCAAGCCGAGGCAGACTATCGACAAATTCTAAGCCTAGCGCCGGGTGATGCGGGTGCACTCAACGCACTGGGCTACGCGCTCACTAACAACACCACTCGATTCTCTGAGGCTGCTGACTTGCTCGAAGAAGCCATCACAAAAGACCCTCGAAACCCAGCCATTATCGACAGCCTTGGTTGGGTCTACTTTAAGCTTGGGAAGAAAAAGCAGGCTGAACTACTCCTGAAAGAAGCCTACAAGCAGTATCCAGATCCAGAGGTTGCCGCCCACCTCATTGAATTACTCTGGTCGCAAGGTCGCACGCTCGAAGCTAAGGACCTGATTGGCACGCAGTTGCGGTCATCGCCTGAGAACTCATACCTTCTTGAGACGGCGAATCGACTCGCCATTCCACTACCGGAGTAACGCGTGGCGATGAGGCTATGGTTATTAGCTTCCCTCCTGATTGCGGTGACAGGATGCGCTCAGTTGCGCCTCGAGCCCAACACCGGGGGTGAGGTCTCTGGGCGACTTCCCGAGTCGATATCCTGGCGCGCCAGCGGTAAAGTTCTCGTCACCTCGGACAGCAACAAGCAAACGCTACGCTTTTCGTGGACGCACTCCGCCAATATCGCCGATCGAGTCGTCGTGAGTGACAGTCTCGGACTTCGCAGCGCGGTGCTGCTCCACAATAAAAATGGCTTCTTTACAGTCGACAGTGACAACCGCCTTACTCCGCTCAGCAACGCCATGGCAGCTCGTCATTTAGCGCTACTAGAGATGATCACTCCTGAAAATTGGGCAGCTCTGCTGACCGGCACTCAACTGGAAAGCGAGACGGTCGTTGCGCAGGTACTGGACTGGTCTACCCTAGACACATACCGAGTCCCACGACAACTTCGCATCGAAGCGAACGACGATTTACTTCGTGTCGTTATTAACAAGTGGGAAGTCATCAACGGTGAATGAACAGGTGATCAAAACGCTAAGTCCAGCGAAGTTGAATCTCTTCCTACATGTGGTGGGTCAGCGAGCGGATGGCTATCACGAACTGCAAACAGTGTTCCAACTCCTAGACTGGGGCGACGTCATGCGATTTGAAGTGACCGATACGCCGGGTTTGCAGTTAACAGGCGACGTTTCTGGGGTTCCCTACAGTGACAATTTGATCGTCAGAGCCGCCAACCTTCTCGATCTTGATCCAAGCCTCGGCGTCTCTATCAACATTGAGAAAGTAGTCCCCATGGGCGGCGGGTTGGGAGGCGGCAGCTCGAATGCCGCCACAACGCTTTGCGCGTTGAATTCATTGTTTAAACTTGGACACTCCGCTCAGGTACTGGCGAGCCTGGGCGCAAGCTTAGGGGCAGACGTTCCCGTGTTTGTTCGGGGCGAATCGGCCTGGGCCGAAGGGATTGGGGAAAAACTCACACCGATCACCTTGCCCAGACGCTGGTTTGTTATTATTTACCCCAATTGCCACGTGTCTACACAGGAAATCTTCGGGGCTCCAGAATTGACACGCAATACTCCGCCAATTACAGTGTCGGCGCTTTTCGAGGGGTCGGTACGCAATGACCTGCAGCCAGTAGTGGAACGCAGGTATGAGCAAGTTAAGGTGGCACGAGAGTGGCTGTCTCAACACGGTCTCGCAGCAATGACTGGAAGTGGCGCGTGTGTCTTCGCAGCCTTTGACTCGAGGGATGAGGCGACGCAAGTCGCCGCTCTCGCCGAAAATAAATTCCACGTCATTGTTGCACAAGGAATTAATCGCTACACAATGGTGTAGCACAAATGAATATTGGGGCGTCGCCAAGCGGCAAGGCAGCGGGTTTTGATCCCGCCATTCGGAGGTTCGAATCCTCCCGCCCCAGCCATTTCCTACTCGCAGGACGCCTCGCATGTCTTCGAAAATGATGGTTTTTACCGGCAACTCAAACACCGATCTCGCAAGAAAGGTGGCGAGCCGGCTATACCTTGAAATCGGTAGTGCAAAAGTCGGTAAGTTCTCAGACGGTGAAGTTGCGGTTGAGCTCAATGAAAACGTTCGCGGTAAAGACGTTTTTGTCCTGCAGAGCACGTGTGAGCCCACAAACGACAACCTCATGGAGTTGTTGCTCATTATCGACGCGTTGCGTCGCGCATCTGCCAGTCGAATCACCGCCGTGGTGCCCTACTTTGGCTACGCGCGTCAGGACCGACGAGTACGATCCTCTCGAGTACCGATTTCGTCCAAAGTGGTCGCTGACATGATGGTCAGCGTGGGCGTTGATCGCGTATTAACCGTGGATTTACACGCCGAACAAATTCAAGGCTTTTTCACCTGCCCGGTAGACAACGTCTACGCCTCACCCATACTCAATGATGACATTGTCGCCAGTAAGTATGAAAACGTTGTAGTTGTTTCTCCCGATATTGGCGGTGTGGTTCGCGCTCGCGCCATTGCCAAGCAGCTCGACGAGGCAGAGTTGGCCATCATTGACAAGCGACGTCCTCGTGCAAATGAGTCCGAGGTCATGAACTTGATCGGCGACGTCCAAGGGCGCACTGCCATCATGGTTGACGATATGGTCGATACAGCGGGAACGCTGTGTTCTGCCGCTAATGCGCTCAAGGAGCGAGGTGCGAACAAAGTCGTAGCCTACTGCACGCATGCGGTCCTGTCGGGAAAGGCGCTTGAAAATGTTCGCAACTCAGAACTCGATGAGTTGGTTGTCACGGATACGATCCCTCTGAGCGCCGAGGCAAAAACCATTTCAAAAATTCGCCAACTCACCATTGCAGACCTCTTAGCGGAGTCAATTCGCAGAGTGAGTAACGAAGAATCTATTAGCGCGCTGTTTGATTCGTAATTCAGCGTAAACCCACACACTTCAGGGCCGGTCGCAAGTCCTTGAGTGTTTTTCCAAAGGAGACAGACCATGTCTGACACTTTTGTAGTTGAAGCCGAGCTTCGTAGCGATGAAGGGAAAGGTGCGAGCCGCCGCCTTCGCCGACTCGAAGCGAAAGTCCCCGCCATTATTTATGGGGGCGATAACGCACCCGTAAGTCTCTCGCTTATCCGAAAGGATTTCGAGAAGCACCTCGAGACCGAAGCGTTTTACTCCGCTGTTCTCGAAATTGCATACGATGGCAAGAAAGAAAAAGCCATTCTCAAGGCGCTACAACGTCACCCTGCAAAGGATTATCCAATGCACGCTGACTTCTTCCGCGTTGAGGCGAACAAAGCGCTTAAAGTCTCTATTCCACTGCACTACATTAACGAAGAGTCTTGCGTGGGCGTAAAGCTCGGTGGTGGCCGCATCCAACACACATTGAACGAAATCGAAGTCAGCGCGCTACCGGCCGATCTCCCCGAGTTCATTGAAGTGGACATGGCTGACGTTGACCTTGGTGACGTGATTCACTTGTCTGACCTAACGCTCCCGTCCGGGGTCACTTCCACTGCACTTGCACTGGGTGGTGATCGCGATATGGCCGTCGCTGCTATACTTGCGCCTAAGGGTGCCAAAGGCGACTCCGATGAGGACACAGCTGAAGCAGCCGGTGACGAGACAGGCGAAGAAGACGGCGCAGAGAGCTAACGGTGACGCCCAGCATTCGACTCATTGTCGGTCTGGGTAATCCTGGCGAAAAATACATCGGCACTCGCCATAATGCGGGTGCCGATTTCGTTTCAGCGCTAGCAGCCCAAAACAGTGTTGACCTCAATGCGGAGAAGAAACTCTCTGCGCGAGTGGGTCGTGGCTCTATAGCCGGGCACGACGTCCGACTGTTAATCCCCGACACATACATGAATCACAGTGGCAGGGCCGTGGGACTCGCGGTGAACTACTTCCAGATTCCACCCGAACAACTGCTGATCGTGCACGATGAACTCGACATGACGCCGGGTGCCAGTCGTTTTAAATTTGACGGGGGTCACGGGGGACATAATGGTCTCAGAGACATTATTCCTGCGATTGGCGGAACCAGAGCGTTTTGGCGGCTGCGGGTGGGTATTGGCCATCCCGGACAGGCCAACAAAGTATCTGGCTGGGTACTCAGTAAAGCGTCAAAAACCGAACAAATGCTAATCGCATCGTCCATTGACGAAGCGTTGGCGGCACTACCGCTGTTACTTGACGGGGAGGACGTCAAAGCAATGACGCGTCTTCACAGCAGTGACAAGACCAAAGAAGATTTGTAAGGAACCTAAATATGGGTATTAAGTGTGGCATCGTCGGGCTTCCCAACGTGGGCAAGTCAACGCTATTTAACGCACTCACTAAGGCGGGGATCGACGCGGAAAACTTCCCGTTTTGTACAATCGAACCCAACGCGGGTGTCGTATCGGTACCCGACCCCCGGCAAGATGCGATTCAAGCGTTGGTCAAACCCGAGCGTGCCATTCCTGCAACGATGGAGTTTGTTGATATCGCAGGGCTTGTTGCTGGCGCGTCAAAGGGAGAGGGGCTTGGCAACCAGTTCCTTGCCAATATTCGTGAGACCGACGCGATTGCCCATGTCGTGCGGTGTTTTGAAGACCCAAACGTCATTCACGTCGCCAATCAGATTAATCCTCTGGCGGATATCGAAACCATTAATACGGAACTGGCGTTGGCCGATCTTGAAAGTTGTGAGAAGCAACTTCAGCGCGTCGTGCGCACGGCCAAAGGGGGCGACAAAGTTGCCATAGCAACGAAAGCGCTCCTTGAGGAAAAGCTGCTTCCGCACCTTAACGAAGCCCTCCCCGTGAGAGCACTGCTCCTGGACGAGACGGAGCAGGAACTTGTCAGAACCATGCACCTGCTCACAATCAAGCCCACCATGTACATTGCCAACGTTGCCGAAGACGGCTTTGAAGATAACCCACACCTCGACGTGGTTAGCAAATACGCTGACTCAGAAGGCGCCGGTGTGGTGGCTATTTGCAACAAGCTTGAATCTGAAATCTCCGAGTTAGAAGACGATGAGAAACTGGAGTTTCTCGCCGACATGGGCATGGAAGAGTCAGGACTTGATCGAACCATTCGAGCGGGCTATGCGCTTCTCGATCTGCAAACTTACTTTACCGCAGGCCCCAAAGAAGTCCGTGCTTGGACCGTAAAAGTGGGGGCTACCGCTCCAGAGGCTGCGGGCGTGATTCACACCGACTTTCAGAAAGGATTTATTCGCGCCGAAGTTGTAGGGTACGACGACTTTGTGGCGCTCAAAGGCGAGTCAGGCGCAAAAGAGGCCGGTAAATGGCGCCTAGAGGGAAAAGACTACGTTGTCTCTGACGGCGACGTCATTCACTTTCGTTTCAATGTGTAATCGCAAATTTAAAGCTTGGAAAAGTCTTTTGCACAAAGCCGCTTAAAAAGCGAGGAAATCGCGTCACGGGCAATTGACCTTAGCGCTGTTTCTCGACAAAATACGCGCCCTTCGTGGCTACGTAGCTCAGCTGGTTAGAGCACAGCATTCATAATGCTGGGGTCGGTGGTTCAAGTCCACCCGTAGCTACCACTTCTCCCCTGTGCACAATAATCGTGGAGCATCTGACGAGTGCCTCAGCGGGGTACCGAGTAAGCCCGACTTCAATAGTCGTTAACTTTGCCTCGATTCTTTTTAACAGAGCCCTGCTTCTTCTTGCCCTCGAGACGCTTGCGCACCGACGACCTTGAGGGACGAGTTTGCCTTCTCGGCGTCTCAACATGCTGGGACTTTCGAAGTAACTCACCGAGTCGCACCAAGCTCTCTAATCGGTTTTTTTCCTGACTCCTGAACTTCTGAGCCTTAATGACGATCACGCCCTCAGTACTGATTCTGGTGTCGCGCATCCGGAGTATTTTGGCCTTTACGGCGTCGGGTAAACTCGAAGACCTGACGTCAAATCTCAAATGAATAGCCGATGAGACCTTGTTGACGTTCTGACCACCCGGACCACTGGCTCGGATCGCCGAAAACTCGATCTCGCTCTCGGGAATGTCTGATACGCGAATCATCTAGTGCACGACCAGACAGTGGCATTGTTTGTCTTCACCTTCATGCGTTTACACTCATCTCTGTATCTTGGCACGTAAAGGGTAAGCCACATTGATAGCATTAATGAGTGCACCCGCCAAAGGTTATGATCTACATAGCCGAGGTGCCGCCAAGCGCAGTATGTGTATACCACTACTTCAGCATCGAAATTTTGAGGGCTGTGCGACTTAAGATACCCACACGACCACAAATGTGTTGAAGCGATAACGGAACCGATTCGTCATTGTCCCTTCGCAGACCACCCGACCACCCGAGATCACCGAACGAGGTTCCAGGCGCGCTCGTGGCCGTAATAAATAAAGAACTTGATGACGAATTCGGTGCCACCAATCATCGCGGCGGCGCCGATCTCACCTGTCACTACAAAGGCAATGCACACGGTCGTGAGTGTGGCTGTTATCCGCCAGGTGAATGCTTTGGCGAGCGCGCGGACCCGAGAGTCTGAGCTTTTCAAGTCGGTTACGAGTGACATAAAACATCCTTTAAAAGTACGTTATCGTCTCCAGGCATGCTTATTGATCCTGGGCACGTGTCGATATGAGTTCGACCAGTTCTTTTGCCGATTCTTCCACTGTCCGTCCGTCCGTGGTCAGGATCAAGCTGGGGGTTTTAGGCGGCTGATATTCGCTGTCTATGCCTGTAAAATTAGGCAACTCGCCGCTCCGCGCTTTTTTATAAAGGCCCTTAGGGTCACGCTCTTCGGCAACAGCAAGCGGCGTATCAACAAAAACCTCAAGGAAATCATCGGGCTCAAACAAACTCTTTGCCATGTCTCGCTCGTCACGAAATGGCGAAATAAAGGCCGTGAGGACGATGACCCCAGCATCCAACATGAGCTTCGCAACCTCGGCGATTCTTCTAATATTTTCCACTCTATCGGCCACCGTAAATCCAAGGTCTTTTGACAGACCGTGGCGCACGTTGTCCCCGTCTAAAATATAGGTCCGATAACCTTGTTCATGAAGGATCTTCTCTGCCGCATTGGCGATCGTCGACTTTCCCGAACCTGACAAACCGGTGAGCCATGCCACTCTGCCGCGGTGCCCCGATAATTTTTCGCGGGCGGCTCGGTCCACAGAAAGTGCTTGTCTATGCACATTAGAGGATCGGCGAAGCGCAAACCGAATCATTCCTGCGGCAACGGTTGCATTGGTGTAGCGGTCGATTAAGACAAAGGCGCCCAATCCCGGGCAAGTGGTATAGGCCTCAAATGGGATTTCAGCATCTAAGGTGATTTGCACATTAGCGATCTCGTTGAAGGCAAGCTCCCTGCCCGATAATTGCTCGAAAGTGTTCACGTCATACTTAAACTTAATATCGGTGAGGCTCGCATTCGCTTGGCTTGTGCCGAGCTGGAAACTGTAGCGTCGTCCGGCATAGCCCGGTTCGTTGTCCATCCACACCAGCTCTGCCTCAAATTGATCCGACACTTCGCAAGGGGCATCTGCGGCGACAATCAAGTCTCCGCGCGACAGGTCAATTTCACGATCGAGCGTCAAAGTCACTGCCTGATCAGTCACTGCCTGGTCGAGGTCATTGGTTGACAGTATGACCCGATCAATCGTGGCCATTTGACCCGAGGGTAGTGCGCGAATTTCATCACCGGGCTTAATACTGCCGGCGACCACGGTCCCTGAAAAACCACGGAAATCAGCATTGGGTCGATTGACCCACTGAACAGGGAACCTGAATGCGTGTTGATTAAGCCGGTCTCTGATGTCAACGGTTTCCAAGAAACCCAAAAGCGTAGGCCCTTGATACCAACCCATTGTGCCAGAGCGCTCGATAACGTTATCGCCTTTGAGCGCAGAGAGCGGAATAGGCGTAATTGATTTAAATGCCAAGTGCTTGCGCAGGGCCTCATACTCTTCGCAGATCGTATTAAAACGGTCTTGAGAATACGCAACGAGGTCCATTTTATTGACTGCCAACACGACGTGCTCAATGCCGAGCAGTGAAGCAATGAACGAGTGACGTCGGGTTTGGGTGAGCACACCCTGACTGGCATCAATGAGGATGATCGCCACGTCTGCGGTCGAGGCGCCCGTCACCATGTTGCGGGTGTATTGCTCATGCCCTGGCGTATCGGCCACGATGAATTTACGACGATCGGTATTGAAGAAGCGATAGGCGACGTCAATCGTAATGCCTTGCTCGCGCTCTGCAGCTAAACCATCAACCAGCAACGCAAAGTCGATGTCTGCGCCCTGCGTGCCGACCTTTTTTGAATCCGATTGAAGCGTGGTGACTTGATCTTCAAAAATCATTTGAGCTTCGTAGAGCATACGTCCTATCAGAGTGCTTTTACCGTCATCCACTGACCCGCAAGTGATAAAGCGCAAGAGGTCGAGCTTAGATTGAGTGTCAACGTAGGCGTCCACTCGCGCTTGCATGTCTGTTTGGTTCTGCGGATTTGGCATCAAAAATAGCCCTCTTGTTTTTTCTTCTCCATCGACGCACTGCCATCGGAGTCAATGGCCCGACCTTGACGTTCGCTGGTGCGACTCTGTAGCAACTCCAGAACAATTTGAGATAAATCGGTAGCAGATGACTCGACGGCGCCCGTTAAGGGGTAGCACCCCAACGTCCGAAAGCGCACGGTTTTCATCTCAATAGACTCGCCGGGAAGCAACTTCATTCGGTCATCGTCGACCATGATGAGCATGCCATTGCGTTTGACGATGGGTCGCTCAGCTGCGAAATAGAGCGGCACAATAGGTACATTTTCTCGATAGATGTACTGCCAAATATCCAACTCCGTCCAGTTTGACAGAGGGAAGACTCGTACGCTTTCTCCCGGCGCTTTTCGGCAGTTATAGAGGTTCCACAGTTCTGGCCTTTGGTTCTTTGGATCCCAACGATGGCTTTTGTTGCGAAAGGAGAAAATACGCTCTTTTGCCCTACTCTTTTCTTCATCTCGCCGCGCACCACCAAAGGCCACATCAAACTGGTGCAGGTCCAACGCTTGCTTCAAACCTTGAGTTTTCATGACGTCGGTATGCAACGCACTGCCGTGATCAAACGGGTTGATGTCTTTTTCAATGCCCTCTGGGTTGGTATGAACGATAAGCTCCATATTCGAAGCCTCCGCCATAGCATCGCGAAAATCGTACATGGCTTGGAACTTCCACCGCGTATCCACATGCATAAGGGGAAACGGCGGCGGACTGGGGTAAAAGGCTTTGCGTGCTAAGTGCAGCATGACGGCCGAGTCTTTACCGACCGAGTAGAGCATCACCGGGTTCTCTGCCTGGGCCATCACTTCTCGAATAATATAAAGGCTTTCGGCTTCGAGCCGGTCCAAGTGAGACAGTCTCATTGGTTGTGTTTTGGCCATAGTTTTAATCTCTCTTACGTCATGATCACTGGACGCGCTAGGCTCACGAAAATGCCCAATGGCGATATCAATGGTTGGCGCAAGACTTCGCCCCAGAGCCTCCAATTTCCGGCAAGTCGCGACGAGCGGTCCTGACGGAAAGAACACCGTGGGTTTTCCCGCGGCTAAACGCGTCAATCCTGTCACCAATGATGAGACTTCGTCGTTGCGCAAAAGACACCACCGCTTGGCACCTTTTCCATCCTCTGCAACCAATACCTTGTATTCCGAGATCTTCTGATCATCGTTCTCGATCGGGAGATCATGCAATTGCACAAACAAAGCGGCTTTACGTTTCTTTCGAGCCCCAGTGACGAGGGCATTGAGCACCTGCTGAGTGGCCGCTCGGCTTAACTCGTCTACCTGATCATCAAGTTGATGCGAACTCTCAAGCCATGGAATCGTTGATATCCAACGTTCTACTGTACGCTTAGCCGGGGCCTCATCAGCACCTACCCTTGAGCGCCTTAGGTCTTCTAGGCTCCACGTCTTGTCGAATCCACCCGCCACAAGATCTGTTCTATGGTGCGCTTCCACGTTTTCTTTGCTCATAGCTTGTCGCAAAATGCTTTTAGAGAAAAACAATATAACAAAATAGTCTAATTTTGCTCTAAATTATTAACATGTACATGTAAATACATTTTGCGACATTAATTATTTCTCTTGATCCGCCAGATACTCTTGGGCGGACGGCGCCAGAACCGTCCCGCAAGCGCAGTCACTGCGACGTGAGGGAAGGTCGATTTTTTGCCGACGTCTCATTTATAGTACTTTCGACAGATCGCAGCGCGGCAGATCATTCTGTCGAACCGATTGCCGGTGTCGAGTCGCCCTAAGTAGAGGGCGATTACTCGTACCGAGAAGTCGATATGGATGCGTGTTGGGTGAGGTAAGGTGCGAGACAATCATGACTCATTGCAATGAGTACGCGGATGCACGGGTAAACGGAGTCGTAACAATGCAACAAACGCAAAGCCAAATTCTCGATGGCCGCGAACTGCGGGGTGGTGGGAACGCGAGGCTGCAAATCGACGGGGTGCCGTTTGTCAATTTCTCAGGCTGCAACTACCTGGCGTTAACCGACAGACCGGAGCTTCGGTCCGCCGCCCAGCATGTTTTGGATGGCGGCGCCGGATTCTCTCGATATTTGGTAGACGCCTACGGCGGCTATGACCCTTACTTTCGTGCAGCCGAGGAAGAGGCCGCCAAGTTCTTTGGGACAGAGGCCGCTGTCTACTTACCGTCTGGCTACCTCATAGGGGCGGCAGGATTTGCTGCCGCAGAACCTGACTACGATGTTATTTTATTAGACGAAAATGCCCATTGGTGTCTTGTGGATGCCGCCAAGCTGACGGCCAAGCCTATTCGGTATTTTGCGCATCGATCAGCAGAATCACTCGGAGTAGAAATCGACAGACTCGCGCCGGGCCAGCGCCCATTAGTTGTCACCGATGGTGTCTTTGCGACGTCAGGTGCACTCCCGCCCCTCGACGAATACGCCGATCGATTAGCGCCCGTCGATGGTCGGTTATTAGTTGATGAGTCTCACTCTGGAGGCGTTGTCGGGGAAACAGGCCGGGGCTGTGCCCAGCACTTTGGTGTTGAACACATCGCGTATGTCGGTGTAACACTCAGTAAGGCTTTTTGTGGACAAGGTGCAGTCTTTGTAGGCTCAAAATCAGAGGTCGCACGTGCTGTTGCGTCGACGCCTGTCAGAGGATCAAATTCGGGATCGCCAATATCAGCCAGCGTCTGTGCCGCCGCTCTCAAACTGGTTCGGAACAATCCCAATATCGCTAAAAGAGCTAACGATTCGGCAAAATACCTGCGCAGCAATCTAAGAGCATTGGGCCTGACGGTGCCAGATACCCCAGCGCCAGTAGTCTCGTTCAGTTACGGTACTTTTTCAGAGATGCGCAACATCCAGCAACGTGTGTTTGACGAAGGAATGTACGTCTTACACTCAAATTATATTGCGTCTGGTCCCGGAGGTATTATTCGCCTCAGCATATTTGCCGA
>Ga0209251_1000597_pt1 | contig 31936 bp, 24 predicted proteins | sample SaaInlV_100m_DNA_6_FD_184665 | JGI IMG/M metagenome (GOLD analysis project Ga0209251, IMG submission 184665) | Marine microbial communities from expanding oxygen minimum zones in the Saanich Inlet - Saanich Inlet SI073_LV_10m_DNA (SPAdes) (version 2) | ecosystem: Environmental > Aquatic > Marine... | reverse complement strand
CGATTGTGCTGACGATCCATGCCCTTAGCAGTGGTACACTTGCCTTCCTTACGGAAATACACGATGGGTTGCTGGGGAGCATCCACGGTGTCAATCTCGATCTTGTAGAAGGAGTGCTTTACGACTTGAACGGTCATGGGTGGTGTGCTGTTGACTTCTATAGTATAGGGCAGGATGGGGTCAGCAGTCGATCTGTTGGATCAGTTCGTCAACTGTCACCTCCAACTCTGCTGCTCGCAGTTCTAGTGCGTCAATACCAGCAGTGTCATCATCATGCAAGTCAATCATGTCAGTGTCAGTCAAACAGGTCAATTTACCGAAAAGAAAATCAATGAAGTCGGTGTCTTTTTTAGTGAACATTTTGTTTTGTGGAGTCATAGTAGTTTAGCATCTTACTGTCACGCTCTGCTAGAAAGTTAAGATAACTACCGAGAGCAAGACATGTAAGAATACCAGCGAGACCGTATCGTGTGACTTTAGAAAACATTTGTCCAACGAGTGTGTTGTGTTTGAGTGATACGTCCTTCTGCCAACATGTTATCACACACATGGCAGAAGACTTGGAACTTTTCAATTTTAGTGAGAGCACTACCAGTGCAACACTCCTTGATTGTGTTGAGAATTTGTGCTTTGGAAGTGATCATGGTGTGCTCCCTTGACTACCTTTATAGAATACACGGATCAGGGGAAGAATGGGAAGATGGTGGGCGGTTTGATGTCTGGCACAGTGTCCAGGATGCGCTCACGAGACTGTGCATAGTATTCTGGGTCAATTTCGCATCCTAAGAACTCTCTACCATGCAACTTACACACCACACCAGTAGAACCAGACCCACCGAAGATGTCAAGAACGTTATTTCCTATATTGGAGGACGCCAGGACCAGACGCTCCATCAATGCAACTGGTTTTTGCGTCGAATGGATTTTTGTTACTTTACGGTCGTAGAAGTTGATGTCATCCCACACATCAGTGAGACCAGTGGGTAGATTAAATGTGTACACGAGATCATCATACTCAGGCAGTGACATTACCTCTTGCAGTTTAGTCCAGTCATCACGAGTAGGATATACTCTATGCTCGCGTGGTTTCTTCTCTGATGCCATGCAAGCGAACGCACCACCACCAGTCACTGCTTTACCAAGATGTGCATTTACATCATTTCCGCGCCAACCAAGACGCTTACGCTCTAATTGCAACATGTCACGGATATGATCCCGTGCTTCATAGTGAAAATAGAATATACTTTCCGTGGCAGTAGGAAACATCTTCAGTTTCTTGCTAGTTCTACCAGCAACTGCTTGCATACCCTTGTTTACAACGATCTGCTGACGGAATGTGAACCCAGCACGTTGAATAACAGGCAGCAGGTGACACAACTGCTGCGGGAAACCAAACAACCAGAAACTAGCAGACCACTTTGCTACTCTACCAAGTTCAGTGATCCATTGTTCACACCATGCATAATATTCATCACTAGTGAACCACTGGTTGTCCCAATCATCCTTGACAACACGATAGTATGGTGGATCTGTGACGATCAGATCCACAGAGCGATCATCAAGTGACTTGAGATATTCAATACAATCTTGATTTTTATAGTTCATTCAGATCTTCTTGTTACGGTTCAGTGTACCACGATCTTTGCCGTGTGTCGATTGCTTGACACCAATAGTCTCAACTGCTTCACTGATCAGACAAGCACCAGCACAGGATTGCAGTTGCTTTTGTTCTGCTTTAGTGAAGAGATCAATAGGCATGGTCTCAATCTTGCGACCCTGAGGGTCAAACTCATAGAATTGCACACTGACAGTATCAGTGACAGACACAAGACACTCAACGAGCATCTCAGGTGATGACATGTAAAAGTCACGACCAAGAGGCATGAAGTTCTTGTGTGCTTTACTACCATGCTTCAGTTGGTAGCGCAGCATGTCATTAAAGAATTCGTTTTTAGCGTCAATACGATATACTTTGATGTTGAACTGCGGATTCTCTGCACTACGATTGACAGGAGTAATGATAGTGAAGCAATAGTATGGCATTTGATCGGCATACAAGAAGTGTGCCTTAGCATCAATGCCCCAGCGAGTGTCATTAGGATCTTTACGCTCTGTACTACCACACTCAGCACATTTGTCAGAGTAATAGTTATTCTTGGTGCCACAGTCAGGGCACTCATATGTCTGTGCTTTGTTGCAACCCTTCGCCTCACTGAAGTTAGCAGCATCGAAAGCACAACCACCATTGGATGGTACACCTTTGGTGCCGTGAAGAATGAAGTTTACACGCTCACCAAACTTACCAGTGTCAAACGACACACCATCATTGTATTTGAGAGCGAACTTAACCTCGTCACGGATGCCACCAAAGTGGTGGTTGATGATCTCAACGAACTCGTTACGGATGTCCATGGTGTGTGTGTTGATTACTTTGTAATTCTACCAGCACTCGGTAGGGTCAGGAGGGTCAGGTAGACAGTCTGCCAAGTGGTTGTAGACAGCACTGTCGTTCACGCCATGCTGTATAGCATGGAGTTTGGTGATGCCGAGTTGTGATCCCATCATCACATCCATCAGGAAACGGATTTGAGAGGGCGTCAGGGGTACGTTAGCAGTCTCCATAGGTAGAAAAGGATATAAGGGCGTTAGAGGCGCTCACAGGTGCCTCTCATCACACTGCCATTGGCATATACTCAGAGCGTGGCATTTTGTCGGTGTGGTAGTCAGTGACTTCAGCACCGTTAGCAATGCGTGATGCCCACTCATTACGAGCTGTGAGCATGGTAACAGTGCTGTAGGACTTGAGACCATTTGCTTTCCAGGTGACACGCTTCTGGAAACGCTTGACGCCTTCATCAGCAATGTATGCCTCGGGGAAGAAGTCAACGACGGTGACGTTCGTGGTGAGTTGCATGGGGTGTGTTCCTTTGACTCTTATAGAATACACGAAAAAGGGGGGCATGGAATCCCCCCTGTGACACTTGTTCAACTGTCACCAAAGATGGGGACAATGTTGGTTTTAGCGTGTTGAGTCTTATTGATGTGCTGCTCCCATAGCGCGGCGTCTTCCAAATTGTAGAAGATCGCTTCTTGGCGGGCAGTGTCCTTCTTCTTGTTCTTCAACCACACAACTGCGTACTTCATGATAAAACTTAGGGTAAACAACGAGATTAACATAGTGACGACCCCACCGTGAGTTTTCAGACTCAGGAAGTGGGATGTCTTTGAAACAAATAGTGATGTAGTATTCACTAATGAAAGAAATATAACCTGTGACGTGACCATATGTCACAGGTTGGAGCAGTTCAAACTGCATCAGTCTTTTACAAACTCAAATGGTTCACGGTCTAGATTCTGAGGTGGAGGAAGTCTGAACACTTCACGCAACTCATCTAGATCTTTAATTCTTTTTTCTAAAAGATCAATCTTTGCCTCCAATAGTTGGAAGTTGTAATCATTGTTAGTTTGCATTGCCAAGAGATTCTTGATAGTCTCTTTCAGTTCTTCTTCAGTCATGGTAATTAGAAACGCTCAGGTAATTTATCATACTGCCACTTCTTGGCAAGATCATCAAGGTCAACTTCACGATGTCCCATCATAAGATCACGAAGACTACGAGCACGGCAGTATGATTGCTCGTGGTATTTAATTACATCATCGATGCAAGATAGCATCTCTTCATACGTTTGTCGTGCTGATACTTTACCATCTTGGAGGTAATCGTCGATAGCATCTTGCATACGATCTTTACGTTGTCCTGCATAACTCTTTTGCAAAAAATCTTCGGTTCCTTTAAGTTCTGGGCGTCCTTCAATAGTCATGAATTAAACTCTTCAATACGGCGGCGGTCAAGGTAGGCAATGATCTCACCACGCCATTCTAACAACTCATGATAACAGCACTGCTCATGAGCATCTTGGCGTAGTTCATGGTCTGGTTTCAGTACACTCTCGTAAAAGATGTAGAATGCATCCTTACGTTTTTCATGTTTAGTGCGGTCTTGCCAGTCCATGTTAGTTTAGCGTAGTCTTAGGTATTTTAGATGGTTTTGTCAGGATATCTGTATATCCTTACACTTTCTTTATGATTGGAGACCCCAACCATCATTCTCAGGGACACAATCATTATCGTCCACTTGATCAACTGATGCAATGTCGCATACAGGAACCTCATGATCACCACCAATTAGATACCATGGCATAATCTGCCCATGATATTCTGGATGTGCCTGATACTCAGTAGTATATTCTCTATCTCCCAGATACTTTATTTCGCTTTCTGGAATATTGTGATCGCGTAACATTGCTTGAAGCTGCAAGTGCGTCAACTCTGGTTGCGTGGGAACTTTCAATAGTGGTATGCTCGCTTCTGCTATCCTACCACACTATCATCTCATGTCAAGACCTAGAAGGAAAATTCTTTCTCAGGTAGTAGTCTAATGGTGTGACTCGCCAGACTATTGACGTGCGATAAACATGTGGTACGGTAGGTGCTAACCCTCTATGTGGATGTTTCGATGGTAGAACAATAACTCTACCTGGCACATATTCATGCTCTTCAACAACATGCTCACCATTTTTGTCTGTCAGTTGGAATTGTCCACCCCATGAACTGTCCCACTCTGGATTAGTCATCATCAAAAGTGTAATATCATTTGGATCTCCACTATCTGTGTGAGTTGTACCATCAAATCCTTGATACTGTACATTCAAACCAATCTGATTGCATAAAAAATATGCACTCAGCACTTCTTCTAGACGCTCAAGAATGTCAAAGAATGGTTCTACTTTATCATGGCATGTATTGACTCTATTGACACCATTGCCACGTTGAAACAGTTTACATCCTAAGAGTTTGTGTGTTCCTTCAAACTCATATGGCCATGTAGTTCTATTAGCAACGTTATTATATGAAAGTGGAATTTCACTAATGTGTCCTGCTATTTGATGTAGATATAGTTTATCAAATTGATTGTCAAGAATTTTACATATCATTTTGTTCTGTGATTGTAATATTATATGCTACAGAGATTCTATCTCGTGGTGATAAATTCTCTTCGACATAATGTACAAGATGCGATGGAAAGAAATAACCTGTTCCTGGTACAGGAACAAACTTATGCTCTAATCTAACATTAGCAAAGAACTTTGTTTGCTCTGCTTGTGATGGACCTTGGTGTGGTTTTTGAATACACAGAGATCCAGAGTCCTCATCTGCCTGCAAATAATATACACCAGTCCAATGACAATCATGTACATGAGGTAGATGATATGCTCCAGGTGGATTAACATTAGCAAACATGTTACCAAGATATATTGATAACTTTTTCAGTGGATTTAAATGGTTAACCACAAAATCATGAAACTCATTAAAGATAGCAGAACTAAATTCAGATAGTTCTGGGTATTTCTCAAGGTGATTCTTTTGCCATCCTCTTATATTTGATAAGCGATCAGATTTCTCCTCACCATCTCTTAGTTTGTAGAGATATTCGATGACTGAATCATTAAGTTGTTCGTAGTTGTCAAGTTTATATTCATGTACAAAGTCACCAAGTATCATTCCACTCTCTCAAAATCTAGAACAACAAATGTGTAGAGTTTTTTATCTACTAACTCACCATCTCTCCACTTAAGTTTTACAGAAAACTGTTGATGTGAAGGACTATGAGTTCTACAATATTCTACCTCGTCTGAGGTCAAAAGTCCAGTATCTTGCATTCTCTGGAAGTAGAGATTTTTTCTGTTTAAGAATGTTTCTGTTGATCCACCAGCAGCATAAAACTCTGATATGAAGAACGGACTGACTAATTCGATTGATGTAGTGTCATTTACTGCATCAAACTGAATGCGAATAGGCGACTTAAAAGATGTTGTAGCGTCTACCTTGCCTTCTTCAAACTCAGCAAAACTTACCGCAACAAATTCCTTTACCTTATCAATTTCGGGAAGATCAAAGTAATCAAGAACATTTGAATTAGGACGAAAGAGTGTGACATACTTAACAACATCACCACTAGTGTCAACTGACACTCCTTCTAACCCAAAATCAAGATCACTCTGCCTAAGTTCTGTCATCTTAGCAGGTTCTTGTGTACCCAGAGCACCATACAATTCCTCAAACTTATCGCCTCTTAAATTACCATAATCAAGAGAATGATAGACATGATATGACAAATCTTCTGCAAATGTATTGTCGATAGAAGTAATCCACAAACCAGTCGAAGATTTTAAGATAGATTCAGGAAGATATCCAATTTTAGCACGAGTCTTGCAAAACTCATAGATATCATTGATTTTGTATGATGCTTCAGTTACCAACAACTCTGGTTTAATACAATCATAGGGAAGATACCTATGATAGTTAATCATGCCACTTCCAATGACATGCTCTTCAGCACCAATGTAATGATTTTCGTATGACATGATTACTTATTGTGATATTCGATAGCACCATTTGGACCATAGACTTCTGCTAAAACATAAAAATCTGGGTCTCCATCACTAGAATTCTTTGGGAAATTACCAGCGTAGTCTTCTGCTTTCTCAATAGAATCAAATTCTACAAAAATAATCTCATGACTTAGTAGACCAGTAAATACATCATGATCAAGAATCATCTTGTAAGTATCATATACCTGATCTCTCTTTACTTCATCACTAATTGCTCTTGGTCCTACATTACGCAGCACAAGAGTTGCTTTCTCTCGGGAAGCAATGTAATTCTCTACAATAGTTTGATATTCAAATACCTGATGATCGTTCATTTTAGTTCGAGTTTCCAAGCAACAGAGATACGTAAACCAGTGAAAATTCTAGATGTTTCTTCTGCCCAGTGAGGAACAATTCCAGGGAATATAATTGCCTTATTGGGTTCTGGTATAACAAAGTGGTGTTTAACACCATCGTCAGTAGGAAACTTAAAACAAGTTTTGCCTCCCCATTCTACATTCCACTGACTCATAGGATAATATAATAATGTCCGACCACGATGATTCTGAGAATCTTGATGGGGATAACCCTTCATCCCAAATGTGTGACCGTTAGCGTATACACGCTCAAAGTTAAATTTGAGTCCAGTTTTTGACTCAATCTTATTTAGGAGATACTCATTAAAGAACTTGTACTTACTTAGCGACATCAACCACATAGGAATTTGATTTGCCTTGGACATATCACTCTTGTGTCCCCATGCCCACAACCCATTGTTGAGTTCTCTTTGGATTGCCTCGTGGTCTATGTCACTAAAAAAGTTTTTATACTCTAATACATCATCAGGACTATATTGTGGCATTGTTCCTAATCAAATTACATCTAATAGTCTCTAGTCTACCACGCATTGGGTGATCACCAACTTCCAAAAGAACTTTTGAAAGTTCTAATATATCTTCACGAGCACTAGCATTATCAATCATAGAATTCATCCACCATGTAATAACACGACGCTCGCCAGATGTCACAGGTTTAACTCTATGATGCAATCCTGTATGGTAAATTACTGCATCACCAGCATTTAATTTAAACTCCTGTGAACTATCACCAACCTTAATCTCTAGTTCTCCACCTTCATAGTCACCAGGATCATTCAAGAATACAGTTACACTGTAATCTGTCCTCATTTGATCTAAAATGAAATTATCATAGTGCCAACTATAATGCATCCCCTCACTATATTTGAGGAAGTTTGGATGAGTATGACCTTTAGGCAAGAAAATATAGTTTAATCTTTTATCACCAGCAATATGCTGATCCATCAACTTTACCATTGATGAATAATGCACTTCATCTAAGATCTGCTGATTATGCTTTACTTTCTTATCGTTAGATCCAGACCAGGAACCATCAGTGAATTCACAGAACTCATAAAAATCATTAATGTTGTTCACAACCCCTTGGGGCAACATATTAAAAGTATGGATCATATTAATCGGTAGGCATAAATTTAGCGAAGTTAAACCTATCAAAGACTTCATCCAACTTCAGTTCTCTTGCAAGATCTAAAATCTTTCTGTCAATAGGTCTGAAGTTAGCATCATATGTCTCAAGATAGTTAATGAGATTGAGTTGCGTTTTTGATACGAAATCTACAGATGCTTCAAAATCATATTTTTGGAATTGATCGTCTGTAGACAGATATTCTACATCACGATTAGGGTATATGGCAAGATATTTCCTAGGATCAATAGGATACTTTAATGTTTGAATGAACTTAAACATTTCAAAGTTATCAGCAAATTCTTCTCTAGGATTGCCTGGGAGCAAGTCTCTAAGTCTCTGTCTCCAAGTTGCCCAGTCCTCTTTCTCTCCATCATACTTTACTGGTGTATCAGGAAGAACTCTGAAATCAGAATACAATAACATTTTTTGGATTTCATCCATTTTCTTGAACCACTTGTGATCATAATAATAATCAAGTTGCTCTAAATTCAACTCTCTTGCTTTCTCAAGAACTTCGTATTCTTTTGCTTCCTTTTGTACAACTACAACTGCATTGATAACGTCATAAATTCTTTTTACATCTGTAACGTCACCATCAGTATAATTATATGTTACCCAATATGTTGATTCTGTTGCAAAATCATATTTGATTTTCTTTCGTTGACACAAATACTTGTCATTGTTGTAGAGAAGTAAATGTTCGATTTCATCTTTACCTGGGTCATGCCACTCTGAAGAGATTGCAGGTAGCACAACATCTTCCCATGCTTTTTCATCAACAAAAGTTGTTTGTCCACCAAGAGCAACACCACCAAGAGTGACAGCTTTTTCGGCAAAATTTAACTCCATAACAGATTCTTTTGGTCTAACAGTATTAGACCAAAATTCTCTTACCTCATCCTCGGTTGGTTGTTGATAGAAATATTCTGCCATTATGGAACCCTGATATACCAGCCAGTCAAAATGTATTTATCTTGAGTAAAGACTGTGTTGCCTTTATGAACGTGAGTCATAGATGCAGGCCAAACACAAACAGTGCCTGCAGTGGGTCGAATTCTTCTACGCTGATACAAAAACTCAGTTTCTGCTTCACCCTCAGGCATATCATTTAGATAGATTGCCCAAACAAGTTCTCTAGCGTGGTGTCCAAACCCAGAATTTTCATAATGCCACATGTGATAACCACCGCCAGGTGGTGTTTTTTGCATCTTACAATCTTCAGAGACAAACCTACCACTCTTCAATTGATCATATTTTTTAATGTAGTGCTGTACACATGCAGTCAAATACTGGTTTGCCTCATAATTCAATGATGCATCAGAGTAATTCAACAACAAAGATTCATCCCTTCTACCGAGACTTCCTTGTTTAAATTGGGTTGTCCCGTCCATGAGTTCTTGTTCCTTTGGATCAGGACTTTCAAGAACAGAACTAGTAGATCTAATTTTTTCAAAGTGTTCAATAAATTTATCACAACGCACTTTTGGCATAAAATTTTTCCAGATTCCAATAAACTCATGAAATTCTGATTGCGTGATGTTCTCGTCCTCCATCAATTCGATGGGACGAATAGGTTGCACCGCCATAATCTACCTCAGTATGCTTTAATAATATACTTGACTCGATAGTATTTAGTCAATAGGGAAACGTTGTCTTGTGGGATTAAAGATGGTGTTGGAATGACTTGTTTTGATAAGTTTAAAGCAAATGTTGCTTCATTTGCTGCTAGTGCGAGTTCGGTTTGAGAGAAATTAATATTTGTTGTTGTATTTGTAGCAAGACCACCTGCTGCAGTCCCTGCACCAGTATTATTTCCCCATCCATATACGTTTGCACCATCACCAAAGTCAGATCCTTCTTGAATGTAATGTGAGTGAGATAATAGTGTGCCTGGGTTATACACACTAACGTTTGCATCTACATTGTTACACAAAACACCAGCACTATATTTGTTACCTACAGGAAGACCAGGGATATTATTTTGTACATCCCCTGGCCAATAGTTATTGAAAGATGCATTGAACTCTCCACCAGGAGCAACAACACTATTATAACCAATCTGAGGATAAGTTGCGTCCCTGATTTCCCCCGAACTAATACCATAGAATCCACCACCAGTAGGAGGAGAACCCCAAGGAACCCAACCAACGGGCACCTGATCTGCCTGTCCACTAATAATTACATGATCATGTTGTGGAACATTTACAATAATATCTTTTACTGGTCCAATCGTTGCTTGAATATTTCCAACAATATTATAATTAATTTCTCCAGTAATTCCTTCTGCTCCAGTAGTTACGAGAGTACCAAGTTTAAAGAATTTACTATCACTTTGACCAGTTCCAGTATATACTTGCTCATCTGGTGGATCTCCTTGAGCATCAATTTTATCAATATACCAGTTTCCTCCACCAGAACCAGCAGTAAATGCATCACCAGAACCAGAGGAACTTAAGTCTGGTGCATTATATGTTACGAGTGTTGGTGATGATCCTCTATTACCATCTACATTTCCAGTGCCATGTAATCTTCTATTCTTATAGTCAGGAAGTTTAAAAGATCCCGAATATGTTTTGGTATTTCCATTGACAGTTTTAGCGCCGTTGCCACCATAAGTGTTACCAATAACATCCCACAGATCTGGATAGTCTGCCGCTTGTAAAGTATCACCTTCACAGACAATCCAACCAGGGAATCTAGATGCTAACGAACCACTAAGGTCACCCCAATTTCCCTGCTTGTCTCTAAAGATAGTCATGACAGTTCCTAGAGCCATACCATCTTCTTTCTTATTCCTAACACTGTACCAATGTCCAGGTTGGATATTATCAGCACTATCATACGTAGTGACTGTCCAAGAAGTATTATATGCCATGTTATCCGACTGTTATTGAAATAGAAACAGGAGTGCCAAGAGATGCGCTAGTTGTTATTCTAAGTCGCAGTGTCTCACCATTATTTATTGAACCCGATGTAACCCACGGTCCACCATTAATTTGCATTTCACCGCCATTAATAGAAATTGGAGATGGAGATGTGATACCAAATATTTGAACCACATTACTATTCACAAGAGTGTTTGGTGGTTGATTATCTTGATTAATAAAACTGAATGCATCTGGGTCAATATCACCAGCAGTTGTAGTAACTACTTTCCAATCATCTGATAATTGATTGAGCGGAAGATTTCCAATAGTAACAGTAGTTTCTACTTCACCTCCAGGTTCTGTGCTAGACAACAAACGTAATTGCAGAGTGTCATTAACATTGATATTTCCACTGGTTACCCATGATCCACCATTGATTCGGAAATCTCCATTAGTTACAGTGACAGCAGTAGGAACATTTAATCCAGTAATTGTTAAGATATCACTAGTAACATAAGTATTTGCCGTCATATTTAACTTATCAGTAAAATCAAAGAAGTCTGGGTTATCATCAGCAGTAGTAACATTAGTCACATTCCATGTAACAACTGGTCCACTACCAACAGATACACCAGTTTGTACAGAATCACCCAATGCACCGCTAGTCAAAACTCGTAATGCTAAAGTTTCTCCATTATTAATTAACTTTACCGCAGTGCTAAAAGGTCCACCATTCACGGAAGATTCAGCACCACTTAATGGGGTACTAACTGTACCTATAACATTAAGTCCACTGATTGTAACTACATTACTAGAAATATATGTACTAAGTGGGGCATCATCTACATCATTGAATGAAAAAGCATTTGGTACATTTGCTGGTTCTTGTTTTGTAAATACACTCCAAGTTGTATTTGTAACACCAACAGAGATTGATGATTCTTTTTCAGTGCTATACAATGACGAGGATTCCATCCTAACTTGTATAGTATCACCATTGTTAACAGTTTGCGTAGCACTTGAATAAGCACCACCATTTACAGACAACTCAGCACCATTAGTAACAAAAGCATTTACGCCTACACCAAGTCCACTAATAGTAACAATTTCTGTCTCATACATTGTAATCAATTCTGCATTTTGAATGCTAGAAAATGAAAATGTATCTGAAACATCATCTGGTCCAGTGACGTTTACCGTGACAGTTTGCTGAGCAAAAACACCACCACCAGATGCTGTTAAAGTGTATGTAGTTGTTTCTGCAGGACTGACGATAGATGTGAACTGTTGTCCTACAGGAACAACACCAACTCCATTATCAATTTCTGCTGCTGTAGCAGTTTCTTGCCCATTGAACAATGTACTCCACGATAAAACTACAGCTTCTCCTTGCAGAATGTCTGTTTCTGGTGAATCATCATTTGCTCTAAAGTAAGCAATAGTAGGAGGAATTGTAAAACTTAAAATCGCATAACCATTATTATTGTTAGTAGATTGAGAATCTAAACTAAGAATAGTATTGTTATAATTAGATCCTCCACCACCGCCAGAAGATCCAGCAGAATTATTATCTTGTCCACTGCCGCCGCCGCTACCTGCGAAACTACCACCGCCACCACCGCCGCCGCCGCCACCGTCGCCTGGAGCGTCGCCTCCACCATTTCCATTTGCAGCACCAACACTACCAGCACTGATACTACCACCAGAAGAAGATGGTTGATTACTGCAACCTTGGTTTAAAGAACCTCCACCACCGCCGCCTCCGCCGCCGACGTTACAAATCCACTGATTGAGTCCTATATCAAATACACCAGAAGCACCACCACCACCACCACCTGATCCAGACCATCCGCTACTTGAACTATCTCTTCCACCATTGCCACCATTACCAGCAACAGAAATTCCACCAGTGCCTCCTGGTTTATTTCTAGGTTTTCCAGAAGCACCATTATTTCCTACTGTACCAACATAAAAAGTTAATTGTCTACCCTCAGGAGTCGGTAAAAGTTCAAAAACCCCAACTCTACCACCATTGCCACTACATCCAGGACCATTACCATCAGATCCACCAGATCCCCCACGAGCAGCAGCAATAGTTAAATATCCAGTTACATTTGGGGGTACAGCATCACTAGTTTCTCCAGTTCCATATACAGTTGTAAATCCTGCTCCAGTTCCATTATCAGAAGCAATAACAATCACTCTAATAGTGTCCGTAGTTGTGCCTCCAGCACCAGTAGCAGATATTGTATAATCAGTAGAAACTGTAGGAGAAACTACCAGAGTATCGGTAGCAGCAACTGCAACACCATTCAACGTTATACTAGTTGGATTATCTGAAACATCACCAGCAGTTACTTCCCATGATAATGTTGTGCTCCCACCAGTTACAACTACTGCAGGATTAGAACTGAATTGTACGTTTGGTGGATCACCTGATTCATATGTAATGTAAAAATAACCATCATTTAAATTATTAGGGATAAATGCTTCAGCAGTAATAGCACATGTAGGAACTGCTAGATTATTGTAATATCCTCCCCCACCAGATCCTGCTTTACCAGGATTATGGTTACCTGAAGATGAAGCACCACCACCTGCGCCTGCAGGTACTCCACCACCGCCTCCACCAGATCCTCCATTAGACTGAATACCACTACCACCATTGTTACCATTTCCAGCACCAGTAATGTTGGTAGTAAGATTGGTATTGTATGCGGGAACTTGTCCACCATAATCAACCGCAGCACCACCACATCCTCCACTACCACCAGCAACAGCAAGAACAGAACCAAGACCAACAGCAACCAGAACAGATGCTCCACCACCGCCAGAACCACCACCATCAGTTACCCAAGTCTCTCCACCACCTGATGATCCACCAGATCCACCAGAATAATAACCAGAACCACCAGCAGCGCCACCATCAAATCCAAAATTATTACTTGCAACATTTCCATTATCACCAAGATAAACAGTAATAGTTTGACCACCAACAACCGCAGGATCTAAACTTCCAGTCATGTATTGCCCCTGAGGTGCAGTTTGTGCTGGAGATGGAGTTAATACTCCTCTTATATCTGTAGCACCGAGGGCATTGCCACCTTTTGCACCACGAAGTATAAAACTTACGTTTGAAGCATTTGATGGAAAGTCAAATGTATGAGTTCCTGCTGTAGTGAATTCGTATGTTGTTTGAGTCGCCATTATCCTATCGTAATACTCATGGTCTTTGCTGTTGATAATGTAGGCGCAGTCAAGATTCTAAGTTGTAACGTATCACCATTGTTTAAAACGCCAGTTGATACCCAATTACCACCATTTAATCTAAATTCACCATTTGTGATGTTCATTGGTGCTGCGCCAGTAATACCAGTAATAAGAACAGTATTACTGACGATTAAAGTATTGGGTGGTTGATCATCTTTATCAACAAAATAAAATGCATCTGGTATCAAATCACCATCAGTTGTGGTAAACACTCTCCAGATATCAGTAAGTTGTGTAAGTGGAGAATTTCCAATGGTTACATTAGTATTTACCTCACCACCAGGGTCAGGACTAGATGTCAACCTAATTTTTACTTGCTGATTATTAACAATTGTGGTTGCAGGTCCATATAATGTAGTATTACCGTTAACTGGATTATACACAATAATGTCAGCATTTGGATTATCACATGCGATATTTGTTGGTACATTAATACCAGTAATAGTTACATATTCACTATCAACTGGTACGCTGGGTTGTTGATTGATTTTGTCAAAGAAATCAAAGAAGTCTGGGCTATCATCAGCTATAGCAACATTAGTGACATTCCAAGTTCTAGCAGCACCATCACCAACAGTTATTTGTGTGCTTTTTAATTCACCGAGAGCATCACTGGTAAACACTCGCAACTGTATAGTTTGTCCATTTGTCATTGTTTGTGGTAAATTAGTCCATGCGCCACCATTTACTCTACATTCAAAATCATTATTGCTAGGAGAACTTACAGTTGTATCTCCCGTAATACCAGTAATAGTTACAACGTTGCTTTCAACGTAAGATAAAATTGGCGCATCAACTACATCAATAAAAGAAAAATCGTTTGGAACATTATTACCTAAACTTTTTGTCGTAACATTCCAATTACCAGTAGTAATACCAATAGTTAAAGTTGATGTTTTCTTAGTTACATAATTAGGAGAAGATGTCATCCTCAACTGCACAGTATCTCCAGAACACACTGTTTGTGTTGCAGTAGAAAATGCACCGCCATTTACAGACATTTCAGCACCATTTGATGCAAATGCCTCTTGGCACACCTCCAATCCAGTGATTGTAACCACATTTGAATCATAAGATTGTAACAATTCGGCATTTGAAACGCTTTCAAAAGTAAAAGGGTCTGCTTCATTGTCAGGAGGAATAACGAGAACTTCTACAGTTGAACTTAAAGCACCTGTTGATCCTGTCATTGACAAAGTATACGTGGTGTCAACTTCTGGTGGTGGAACAAGATTGATTGTTCCTGAATCTATCGTACATCCAGGAATTAAAGTTACATCTCCAATTCCCTGATCAATAGAACATGTAAATGCTGATGTCTGACCATTCCATAGAGTATTGTATGTTAAAACAACTGGATCACCTCTAGTAATAGTTGTATCTGGTGATTGATCATTTGCTCTAAAAAATTGAATATTTGATGGAGGATCTACTGCTTCAAAAGACAAGTCAATTTGATAAAAGCAAGTCTCATCATGATATAAACTGTCTCGTGTTGTAAAACTTGCTGTTAATGTATTAGTAGTTCCTGCAGGAAGATAAAATGGTCCAGGTTGATTCTGTGTAATATTCACAGGAGCAGTTCCACATCCTTGTCCACCACCTGCTGCTGCTGCAGTATAAATTACTCCAGTAATTTCTGGACCAGCAACAGACAATGTAATTGCTTCAAAACCAGGATCTTGTGCCTCACCTCTTCCAGCAAGTGCAACTGACATTTCATAATTAGGTCCAGGAATAATAGTCGCTGTTGCTGTGCCAGATTGAGTGCTATTGTTAGACCCACCACAGTTACCTGATCTTTCCAAGTTAAACCTAATTCTAGTTCCTGGTCCATTTCCATTATCCGAAGTGACCCATCCGCCGCTACTAACGCCAGACTGTGATGTTGACCATGTAATACTAACGTTTTCTGGCATTATCCTATTGTGATACTAACGCTTTTATCTGTGCCTACAGTAGATGGAGTAAGCATTCTCAGTTTTACCACATCTCCATTACTTACATTACCTGTAAATGCCCAAGCACCTCCATTAATAGATGCTTGACCATTAGTAACTGTGAATGAAGATGGTGATGTGATACCTTGAATTAAAACAGTGTTACTCTCAACATATGTATTAGGGACTTGATCATCTTTATCAATAAAATAGAAAGCATCTGGTGTAGTGTCGCCAGAAGTTGTAGTAACAACTTTCCATGTTGTTGTTAATTTTTCTAATGGTAAGTTACCCACAGTAACATCAGTTTCTACTTCACCACCAGGATCAGGACTAGATGTTAAACGAACAGATAAAGATTGACCGTTTGTTATAGTTTGAGGACTGCTATTGTATGCACCCCCTGCAATAGATATCAATGCGCCATTGGTAGCAGTAACTGTGGTATTTACGTTAATACCTGTAATTGTAACAGAATTACTGTTAATTGGTGTAGAAGCAGCTTGATCTAGTGCATCATTAAATTCAAAGTAATTAGGACTACTATCAGCAGTTGTTTGATTAGTTACACTCCAAGAAACAGATGCACCGCCACCTACTACCACGCTGGTAGTTTGAGTGTCTCCAAGTGCAATTGAAGTAGTATTCAAACGTAATCGCAACTTACCACCATTTTCAATTGTTTTAACATCAGCACTCCATGCACCACCATTTACTTGACTCTCAAATCCCGATATAACATTAGATGGCGATGAAACTGTTACTGGTTGCGTAATGCCAGTAATAGTTACTTCATTACTAGTTACGATAACATTTACAGGAGCATCAGTTACATCATTAAATGAAAATATGTTTGGAATTTGTGCTGGTTCAGATTTTGTAGTAATACTCCAAGAAGTAGAAGCACTACCAACACTAACAGAAGTTGTTTTCTTTGTCGCAAAATTTGCTGAGGATGTCATCCTCACTTGTACAGTGCTGTTATTACTAACAGTTTTACTTGATGTGTTAAAAACTCCTCCATTCACTGATGTTTCAGCACCATTTGTAGCAGTAAGAATCACAGATGTCTCAAGACCACTAATAGTTATAGTATTACTACTATATGAAGTAGAGAGTTCGGCATTAGAGACACTATCAAATGCAAAGGTGTCTGGATCACTATCAGGAGACAACATTTTGACCGTTAAGTCTCGTGTCAACTCTCCAGAATTTCCTTGAACTTTTAATCGATATATTTGCTCAGATGTTGGACCAGGATTTAATGTGTAAGTACCATTCAATAAATCAGCAGCAGGAATAGTATAGAATGCTCCATTACCTGGCATAGTAACAATTTCTCCACTCGTAGCACCTGCAAAGTTGCCTAACGCAGTGCTCCAAGAAAAAGTTACTGGATCTCCAGGGAAAATATCACAATCTTCCGACTCATCATTTCCTCTAAAGTATTGAATATGAGTAGGAACTTCACCGTAAATTCTTATTCGCGAAATGCCATATCTGTCTCCAGCATTTACATTATTAGCATATATGCCACCACTACCATCAAATTCTGGTTGCTGAACACTATATGCATACATCTGCCAAATAAATAATCCACGATTTGTAGCGGGAATTTGCACAGTTGTAGTAAACCAAGTTCCACCACCCTGAACAACTGGGAATGTATATCCACCATCCTTACCAGAATATGCAACTAAGTTTGCTGCTGTACTACCTCCACTAGAGCACTTGATATACAATGACTCTCCAAAATTATTAGGTCGTTCTCCGCCATTAGAGTCATCACCAACAATGACATCAATGATCATATACTCCATAGAGGTAGTATTCATGATCCACTGCGCTGTGCGGTTAACAACGTAAAACGAACTATTAAATGTACCAAAACTTAAACATTTTCCACCAGTATTAGTAGAAAATCCACCCAATTCACCTGTTCCGCAAGCACCAGAGACACCATAACAATTATTATAAATGGCACATCCATCCAGGTAATCATTAACTCCTGTAAAATCAAAACCAGTGGATCCAGGTATTAGTGTATAAATTAATTCTGCCATTTTAGAATTTGATAATATACTCAACCAAAATAAAAGGTTGAATACTTTCTGGTAGTTCTGTTACTGTCTTTGTTGCTACATTAATAGTAGTCTGTATATTATCTGCTGGTACGTTAAATGTTGGAAAAGAAAAAGCAAAGTTATTACTATAATCTGTAGAAATAGGCCAATCTACTTTATGTGCATGTGTAGAAGTAGCAGTATTTGTAGGATTTCCCGAAGTTTCAAAAGAATGTCCAGCAAATACATTCAAAGTACCATCACCTTTACCGTCTGCACCAACTTTAAAGTTTCCTGTATAGTTCAAAACTTTTTGGTTTGCAGCATGACCATGTGCTTGGAATGACTGCTGATCAAGAATAGTTTGTGACGTTAACTTATCCTCTGGTGGTGTAAATTTCGAGTTACCTAACAAATCAATATTATTTTGTCCAGTAACTGTAAAGTTTCCAGTGTAACTAATAGTATCAGAACTTCCAATGTTTGAAGTAACGATAACTTCAGCACCAACTCTAGATTTACCAGCAAAATTTTCTGTTGCTGTTTGAAGCAAAGTTAGGTCCGTATATGTACCAGTTGCTAGTCCAGGTTTTAAATACTTAGATCCAAGATCAGGTAACTGGAATTGCTCTTCTGTTAATGATTGCTCTGGTTTTTTAAATTTAGACGCATCACCAGTTCCAAGAAGAGCAGCAAGTTCTGGATATAAAGATGCTGCCAGAACTGATCCATCACATCGCAAAAAACCTGCAGGAATTTTTGATTTCCAATTAGAGTCGCTAGGGTCGTTTGCTAATGGCAACGTTGTAGTAAAGACTTGAATACTTCCTACAATTCCGCCGTATTTTCCTCTTTCTCTTGCGTAATTTGCCATTAGTATGCTCTGATAATGTACAAACAGATTAGTGCTGGTGTTGCTGGGGCAACATTAATATTAAATGCATCAGAAATATTGTCTGGGACAACATTTGAAATTACATTAACATTTACTGTATTTGGTAATCTAAGATTTGCAATATCAAAGAAAACTTCAAATGGTTCATGTGAGTGAGATTGAATAACAAGATCTTGCCCAGGAACATCTACGGTTTGGTTAAAATCAATTGCATCTCTATTAAATAAAGTTTTAGTAAAATCAACAGAATCTCCACTATTAGAACCACCAGGATCCCAATTTCGCTGTGGGATTTCTGAAGTACCACCACCTGACATATACAACAGAGTATCTCCATTAGAAAATTGCTCATCCATTGAAAACCCTGGAACGGAATTATTGGTAATCATAAAACTTTGATCCCCAAACCAATTAGCAATAGGAGAACCTTGAACTTGGTTTGCTTTTAGGTTAAATGTTGGGTTTTCACCGCCAACATTGCAAATAAAAACTCCAGGTTGTCCGCCACCAAATCCTTGCTGGTTAGTATACTGAATTTCTAACTGTGCTTGAACTTTACCATAATCAAGTTCGTCAAAGTCAGCACGAGAAACACGGTAATTAATTTCACCCCAAGTAGAAACACCTGCTCCAGGTTTTGTTCCACTACTACCACCTTGATAAATGGTATCAAATGTTGTAGTGTGACTATGAATTCCTGTATGTCTTCTTCCTAACTTTCTAGATGAAACATATACGGTCTTGGCACCAAATGTATCATTTAATGCAGCACCAGTTAACTTTCCACTAAAATCGTTTTCTGGCGTATAGTCAAATTCAATATCTGTATAAACACTAGGTGCATCATCTGTACCATTATCAAAATTTTCGCCAATTAGACTTTGTGTTCCACCAGTCTCAACCAAAGCAGCAAGTGCCTCGGTAGTATCAGTATCATTACTATTATCAAAATATGATGCTTCGATATCTATCAGAGCACGTTGATTGATATTAGGCAAGAAAATACCACCACCATAATTTGGAAATGTTCCCGTAAGTCCATCATCACCATAATTTCCACCAATCATCTGAGTAAGAAGTGGATAATCACCCGCTTCTAATCTCTGACCATTACAAATCAACCATCCTGCAGGAATAGCAGTCAAGTCGCCGCCCCATGGCATGATAGTGCCCATGGCGGCGGCTTTCATCGTTTTTAGTAGTCCGTAAGTTGCCATCTTTTTTCGTCTATTTTCCGTGGAAAAATTTTTTCAGAATATATGGAATTAGATTTCCATTAACCACCAACCTTGTAGGTTGCTTGGGATGCCAGATGGTTGCCCACCGTTGAGTGTTGCTCCAGCATATACAAGACCAAATGCAGCATTTGGTGTAGTAACAATCAATTCACCACCATCATAACCAGAGAGGTTTACACCAGCAATTGCATTGGAGGTATTGGTAGAATCACCAGCGATAGGGATACCATCAGGTGCTCTGAAAATCATTCTAACATTATACGTTAGAGCGCCACCAATATCAACAACTCTGATCATATCACCAGTTACCGCATTAGTAGGTAACTTAAGAACGAGGTTGGAAGATGCCTTAACAAAGAGATTGATGTTAGATGCAACTACACCAGCATCACCAGAAACTGTTGAGACATATTCCCATCTTCTAGCACCAGTAGCACCGAAGTAACCATCAATTCCACCTAGATCAATTGTTCCATTGTTATTTACACCGAATCTCAAAGTGCTTCCGTCGTTGACGGTAAGATCACCACCATTCAACTCAACATCACCTGCAAAGAGGTTAGTTCCCGTTCCCTGTGTCTCAATAACACCAGCAATTGTTAGATTGCCGTTACCATTGACAAACTGTAGTCTATTGTTAGCACCAGTATCATCCTTAACAAGGATGTCACCACCCTTCATTGTTAGAGTTCCAGTGTCACCATTGACTACAAATTCATCAAAGTCAGAACCAACAGATAGATCACCAGCAAGTTTAGTGTCACCATCAGCAGCATCAACTTCAAATGTTACATTGGTGCCGTCAGTGATAGTTAGTTTTCTATCTTCATTTGATGTAGTACCAGTGAGCAGAATATCATTTCTAACTTCGGTTGGACCTTCAATTGTAGTCTGACCAGTAGTAGAAAGAACTTCAAAGACTGTGAATGCAGTTGGTTCTGCACCATCATTAATTCTTAGTGCTTGGATGTTATTAGTGTCAGAAGAGACAGCGGTAACATCAAAGAGTTCAGTGTCAGATAGTCTTAAGATATCAGTAATATTAATCGATCCACCAAATTCAGCGGTCGTAATAGATACCGAATCACCAGCAGTACCATTTGGTACAACAGATGTTGTGAAACTGACGTTCTCTTGCTTGGTTAGTTTGACAAGTGGGCAGTTGTCTGGGTGATCAAGTTTGAGAGACGTGCCCTCTTGTGCTCTCTCAACTTCGACTCTAATACCCTCAGGATCAGTGATAAGAGATGGGTTGATGATGTCAACTACTCTTAGAATTTCAGAGTTGACTTGATCATCAACCTGTGCTCTGTCAACCAAGATTAGATCGCCAATCGCTAGATCAGCAGCACCAATTGGTTGGTTTAGTGGTAGATAGTACGTACCAGTTGTTGAATCTTCTACAAAGGAAGCACCACCCCAGTTTGCAGCACCTTGAGCATCAATGGTCTTATTGATTTCAACACGCTTGTAGATGTCAATGTTTAAATCATCTAGTCCGCCAAGTGGGTGTTGCTGAACAGTAGTGCCAAAGATACCTCTAGTTGCTGTTAATTCACCAGCAGAGAGACCACCAAACAGTGTGATGTTTCCATCAACTCTTTCGGATGCCTTGACATAGAGACTGTTATTGATAGTTGTAGTTCCTGCGTCAGCACCAATGCTTAAAATAGAACCAGTACGGAAAGCATCAATCTCATTAGAACCACCAGATGCACTAAAGATTTCCAGTTTTGGAGTGAAGGAGTACATCTTGGTAACACCAGTGGAAGGTGTGCCAAGTTGAATGTCACCATCAACTTTCAGTCTTGCGTTACGGATATTAAACAGCGAGTTTGGATTAGCAAACGCACCACCCATAAAAATCTGTGAGTTGTATGCAACATCACTTGCAACAGTACCAATATCAATTACAGAGTTCTGAGACTTGCTGTGGATATAAAGTAGACTATTGGTTGCTTCGTCACCAAACTTAAGGATCTGAGAAGGAGCATTGTTACCGATGTTGATAGATTGCTGTGTTGCATCGTCGTATGCATTAGCAATAGACAGTGTAACTGCCTCAGGGAATAGATCTACAGTTGCAGTTGAAGGTGCTAATGTAAATGTGTTGCTTGGAGTATCAATAACACCGTTATCAATAGTTAATGTCTGAGTAAATCTTACATCACCATCAACAACAAATGTTTTGTTGAGTATAGCATCAGAAGATGAGACATTAATACCAACTCTCTGTAAATCGGTTGCAACTCTGAGTGTTGCGGTAGCATCAGGATTGTCTCTATCACCACCAACCCAGAAAGCATTACGCTCACCAGTTGCAGTCTTACCAATTAGAGAACCAGATGGTTCGTTAAGGTAATTGTTAATGGTTCTACCAGTAATCCAAGCAGTACCAACAACATCCAAGTTTGCCTTTGGATCAGTATGTACATCAACAAATGCCGTCTCGTATGCAGTATGTGCAGAAGCAGCAACGGTGTTGATGCCTAGTCTGTAATCACCAATAGTCTCCGTCTTAGTTCTTAGTGCCTCACCACCTAGAACACCAACTTCCTTCCAGTTAGCAGTAGAGAACTGCATAGTAGGAGCAGGAGTGCTACCGTTGATTGGAGTACCAGCGTTAGATACAAGGTTTGCCCAGGTTGGATTGGTAGTAGGAGCATCTAGTGAACCATCACCATCATTGTCATAAGATACACCAGAGATAGATTCGCCAACAGTAATGTAACAGAAGCTATCAGTTGGATCGAATGGAATTTGTACACCACCAATAACTACATTAGCATCAATGTTAAATGTTCCATTCAGTGTACCAACTGGATAGAAGTTTTCAATTCTGATAGCAGAAGTTTCCCTGAGTCCAAGAGAAGCATTGGTTACCTGTACACTGTTTACAATGTTCCAAGTAATCTTGACAGTAGTGGTTCCATTAAACTCGATGTTAAAGATCTCTCCATTAGCAATAGGAGTGAAGTAGTTTGCATAGATCCAACCAAGTGATCCAGACCTTTCAACAGAACCACCCTTGAGTAGAACATCACCATCTTGTGGTAGTACAAATGCACCAGAACTACCATACTTGACATTCTGCTTGGAAGCTAGTGCAGTGCCACCTAATCCAGCAGTATATAAGGATGATTGGTTAGGAGTTACATTTGTAGGAGTAGGACCACCCAATTCAAGCGTAGTATGTGTCTGGAATCTGTAAGACTGACCATTCTTTCTAGCATTGAGATGGAATAGTGCTGCCTTAACTTCATTCTTACCAATGAAGATGTCTCCACTCTGACGTGGTACAAAGGTAGTTCTATCAAGGGTAGGATCGTTCTTAGATCCATCAGGATTCTCAGTATCTACGTTAGACAGAATAATTAATGGAGAATCTTGTAAAGTTAGATCACTATTATTAACATTAATCGTAATTGGTGAGTTGAAGTTACTTACCAGTTCTCCTTCACCACCGTTAACTGTAATATTCTGGTTAAATGTTACAGGAACCTCGAAGGTGGTAACGAGTGAACTGATATCATCTTCGTCATCATCAGAATCAATTAGTGCTGCTCTTTCAAGGAACTCTTCCTCACCAGTGATAGCATTAATCTTACGGTTACCAATGTATAGTTCACCGTTGGAGTTAATACCAGTGTAGAAGACGATACCACCGTCCTGACGCTTCGCCTGAGCGTAGTAGTCCTGAGTCGCCGTTAAGACGATCTCCTGACGTGCTGGGAGACCAGTGGAGTAGTTACCAGGACCGAAACCAAGATACTCAAACGTGTGGTTACCAGCACGAGCGATAGATGGTCTACGAAGTTCAACGTACCACTTCTGGTCAACAAATACTTCACTGTCACCAGCAAGAGAAATCTGTCTATCTTCAGCACCAGCAGAAGCATTACCTTCCTGTGCAACAATAGCATTGTCACCAGTGTAAGTGTTACGGTTAAATGCAGGTGTATCAATTAGATCAACGATTGTTTCCTTAGTCATTGAAGACTTGGAATCGTTGGTTCTAACTAGACCATGTACATAGTTATCAGCAGCAGAGTATGTTGCTGGTGGATCGATTAGACCCTGTGCAAATGCTTTCTCACTGTTAGTTGTACCAGCGTGTGTGAACCAGTAAGGATCGTTCTTATAGTTCTGTGGATAGAGATAAGAAATTGGTTGTGAGAACTTAAAATTACGGAAGTTATTTTGGTTACCAGCACCGAGAGGTAATGGTGAAATGTTACCACGGATAGCGGTTAGATAGTAAATACCATCTTGCTGGTTAGGAATTCTTCTCTGTAGTGTCTCAATGTCAAAGATATAGAAGGTGTCATCAATCTCACCAGAATCCTCAACAGAAGCAACAACATATCTGTTCTCGGATCCATCTTCCTTGATAATATCACCAGGAGTAACAGTATATACAGGTGCTCCATTCTGCTTGTAGAATAAGTCATCCTCACCTTTCTCAATCAATCTCTTGAGTGGTAAAGACTTACCCATATCTGGATCATCTAGGAGGTCAGCATAAATGCCACCCTGCTGGAATCTAGTGTTAGTATATGGAGAGTAGATTAGGTTTCCATCGATGACATCACCCTTAATGATTAGGTAATGATCAGAACCAACTTGGGTATATGCATGGACATATGCCGAACCAGAACTGAAACCAGACCACTGAATATAGTGAGGATCACTAGGAACACCACTTCCAATTGCCTTATTAACTTCAAAGAATCCACCCTGAGGAGCAGTAATCTTGACAGTTCTAAAAGAAGAACCGTTTAGTGCTGGAATCTCTGGGTTTGGTTCATAGTCATATACGTTAAGTTCTAAGTATCTGTCACCATCAACATCTCTTAGTCTACCAGACTGTACAGTCATGGTAACATTATTGTCGGTAGTGATTCTCTTTCTATAATCAACACCTGCTCCAGTAGTATCTCTACGGTATGGATCGTAGGCATTATTAATAGTTCCTAAGTTTTGGATGATCTCATTACTAGTCCAACCAATTCTTTCACCTGGGTTTCTATCGTTTTGGAAGAATGCATCTGACTTAAAGTTGCCAGGTGCAGGTTTCAGTAGGATTCTCTGAGGTCTTAGTCTACGTGTAGAGTCAGTCCTTGTTTTAAGAACAAATCCATTGATAGGATCTCTAACACCCTCAAGATAGTTAGGAATGACATAACGAATCTTATATGTTCTGTCATCCTTATCTCTGTCATCTTCCTGACGTTTGTAGAAGGAATCATTAGTCTTAGGATCAGGAGATGTGCGAACATCGCTGTTGCGACCAATTCTCCAGAGGATACTTTCCCTGTAAATTGATTGATCAGAAGTGCTGGATGTATCTTTGACCTTAATATACCATCTACCAGTTTCACTGTTAGAATACTCTTGTCCTCTTGGGTCAAATGCAAATGGAGTCTGTGCCTTGTTAGCATAAGCGACGAACTGTGCATCACTTAGTTGCTGGAAGGTGATTCTATTTGTATCATTGATAGCGTCTGCATGTGTCTTATAGATGCAGAATACCTTGTTTGGTTTGTCTAGACTTACAACGTAACGAGTGTAGAATTCAAACTCAGGGTTAAGTCTTCCGTTATCATCTGCTACACCAGCAGTAGAATCGCTGCTGTTTGCTGATGCATTGTCACCTTGTAGGTTTGCCGCAAGCAGTGGCAGTGGTGTGGAATCGTTAATCTGTCTGAAGAATACTCTTTGTGGAGTTGTGCTTGCATTAGGAACATCAAAGATGTGTGCAATATTAGCAACAATACCACCAGTAACAGCTGTTCCACCAGCAACAGCAACGTCTAATTGACACTTGTAAGTATCAAGATCGTACTTCTCATCAAGTACAAACTTGTACATATCAATTTCTACATTCTCATCAATCGTATCAGATTCAGATGAGTAGAGGTAGATACCAGCAGCAGCATTTGCTCTGGTTTCTGCAAGCATTAACTTAGTTTGATCGCTACCATTGAATAGAGCAGCACCAGAGTAATCATATGGAGCAGTTTTTCTACCAGGAGCGATGACATAATAAGTTCTATTAGTCTCAAATCCGTTAGGTAGTCTTACCAAACGCTTGTCAACCTCAACATACTTCTGTGCTTCTGAATCCCAACGTGGACGTGGAACCAGTCTTACTGCAGTACCAGTCTCAAACTTGTGGGGGTTAGCACCACCAGTTCCATCAATGTCAATGGTGAAGACAGTTGCTCTTGTAGCATAATCAAAAGAAGTTGCCGTTGCTTCTACAAGGTCAACCGAACCAATACCGTTGTTGATAATAGTAGTGATGTTGTCGATTAAAGTATCAACAGCAGATGCTACACTATCACATTCGGGATAACCTGCGTTGCTAGTAGAAATAGTAAGATCAGTTGTAGGTAGAGTATCTGCCCACTGTCCTTTTTCTAATGTAAAGTAGAGAGTGATGTTGCTTCCACCAGGACCCTGTACAGGAACAGTAGCACCACTGTTTAGTCTAGCATTCTCTACACCAAGTTCAATCTGTGTGCTACCAATCTTTTTCTTGATGAAAGTATTTTCAGGAATATTGGTGGTGATTGGTGTAGAACCACCAATCAACTGAGCATCAGAAGTAAAATCATTAGGATCATACTGCTGAACTCTCATACCAATCGTTAGACCAGTATTGCTACCAACATCAACAATGGCACTACCGTTTGTTAACGCACAACCATTTACCTGAGTGGTGTGGTTACGTAGAGCAGAGATAGCAAGATGTCTGATTGCATCCCATGCATCTAGAGTCTCGTTCTTCTCACCATCGATGTACTCTAGGTTGTTACCAATGAAGTATGCTTCACCAGCCTGGATGGTGTTAAGATTACCACCAAAACGTAGGTCATTAATAACTGCGTCAGTAATAATACCAACGTCTCTATAGCACTTGGAGATCTGTGCATTAGCAATGAATGCTCCAGAGGATACATCAGGTAGTCCAGTTAAGGAACCAGCATCGATAGCATCTACAATGATATCAGTTAGGGTGTGGATTGTTCCTCTTACGTTAGCACAATCCCAGTTACCATTGTCAACTGCAGGGACACCATCTAGGTTACCAGCATACAATGCATCGATCATTAGACCAACTAGGTTATCAATACCACCAAGAACATCAGAGCAATTGCCTTCAACATATGTTGTTGGTTGTGCAGGTACAGTTCTTGTAATACCACCAAGATTTCCTACACCAGCGTCAGTTCCAATACCTTGCAGAACGATACCGAAGAGAGTATCAAGTGCTGCCTCAACAGAAGAACAAGTTGGGTTGTTAGGATCAATAATTTGTGTAAGATCTTTTGTTTGTACACTATCACCTGTAGGTGTCCAGTTAGTTGGGATAACGGTGATGTTACGCATCACGTCTAGTGCAACACTCTTCGCCTCAGTGAAGACTCTTGCTGCTTCATCACGCTCTTCATCTAGGAATGAAGTGATTGCTTCACCATTGAACTGGTTAGTTACATATACCTCAGCGGCATCATATGCCTTGTGATTGCCACCAAACTTGAGGTTGTATAGGATTTCATCAACAACGTTATAAACATCATCTAAGCAGTCTTGCTCAGTAGTGCCAGGGCGAGGAGTCCAACCAAGAGTTCCCTGTGGATTCCAACTATACTGAGTGTTGGAATATACATCCTTCATGCGCTCATATGCTTCCTTAGCAATGAACTTCTTGTTTTCAGTGATAGTCTCGAATGCATTAGCATGAGTATCAGAAACAATAGCAGGATCACCAGTCTGATCTAAAGTAACAGTTAAATCAGTGGATGCTAGTTGGTTGTTAACCGCAAGGTTCATCTGATCTTGCAGTTTGTATAAAGCAATAATAGTCTCAGATACCTCACCATCAACACCACCAGCAGTAAGTGCGTTGTTATCGAAGTATTCTTGAATAGCAGCAATAGAATACTCGTTACCACCAAACCAGAGGTCTTGTGCAACAGCGTCAACAATCAATCCTAAGTCTCTACGGCACTTGGTATCACTACCGCCTGGGTACACAAAAGTAGGATTGTATGCATTGATAGCAGCAATTGCAGCATCAATAATGTCCGACTTGTTCGCCAAGATTAGATTACGAGAATCCTTATAACGACCAGCAGGATCAACAACATTAGATGCATCGATAGTAACAGTAGCATCAGTTACTGTCAAGAGGTTAGCAATTGCTAGTTTACAGAGATCACGAGCTCTCTTAAATGCAAAGATAGCAAATCTTTCTTCACCAACTAGACCATTAGCAAGAGGTGAACCATCCGCATTGAAGTAGAACTTAGTAGCGTTGATGATATTGCTGTTACCACCGTCTCTGAGGTCTTCTGCAATAGCGTCAACAATATGTCCGATGTCACGCTTACACTTAGTCTCGTCGTTACCAGCAAGGAACTGAGCGTTGTTCTCACCAGCAGGACCAAATGCAGTATACATTGAGTCGTATGCTGTATTGATAATCTCATCTCTATTGGAGAGAATTAGATTACGAGCATCAAAGTAACGGTTAGAGTCAGGATCTAGACCAGGGTTGACATAAGAAATGTTCTGTAAGTATGGGTACTTCTCTAGAACATATCCAAAGACTTCTTCTTGGAAGAACGTTCTGTTTGCTTCAATTAGATTAGCAGAATCTAATGCCAAGTTGTCAATTGTACCACCGCTAGGTGCTAAAATATCAGGTTTAGCAATATACTTGATGAAACCTGCAGGTTCAATCTCTGCACTATACTCTTGATCATCACCATCATATGCTTTTTCTAACTTAACGAAAATCTTTTCGTTCTGTCTAGCACCAAGTCTGTATCCATCAATAGATACAGCAGGACGCTTAGATGGTAGCAGCGCATCATCATTAGAATCTAGATATAATCTAGTATCGTTATATACTAGGTTACCGAAAGATTCTGTTTGGATACCTTCAACACCTGTGAGTGTTGCAGGGATATTGAATGGGTAGTAATTAATCTTCTTATCAGTCGTCTCAATTTGCTGAGGAGGAATGATAGAATCAATATAACCACCTTTGTCACTATTAAATGCAAATCCTTTGTGACCGATTGCATGAAGTGATGTATTACCGAAGTTGGAGTTCGAGTTGGTGATAGACATGTCACCGCCACTTTCCATTAGGAAGTGATCAGCAAAACCAACAGCGAAGATAGAAACGTTCTGGATGAATGCATCTTCAGAAGCACGAACGTGGAAGTTACGCCACTCATCTTTCCAGAAAGAATCACCCTTAGTGTGATAAGGGATGCTATCAAATGCATCTTTCAGAGATGCTTGGTTAAATGTATTGCTAAACTCGTCGTAGCGGATGAATGCTCTGTCATCCTTCTGAAGCGAAACGCCCGTATACTGAGCGATAACCATTGACTTAAAGCCTGTTGCCTTAAGACCATTTGCCCAGATACCACAAATACCCCACGTAGAGCGGATAGAGCAGTTAAAGACATATGGTGATGCAGATTCAACAGAATCAACTTCTGCTAGGGTCAATGCATTCTGACCAAGTGCAGGAGAAGATGTGATGTCAAGAACATCTCCTGGTTGAATGCCACTTGCACCAGCGTTAGAACCAGGACCAATTGTAGATACTACTTCACCAAATACAAAGTAAGTAAACTTTCTACCATCAGTAGGATCAATAGAGGCAATATTAAATGTTCCCTCTAGTTTATCATCAATCTCTGTGTTGAGAACAGCAACAGACTGACCAGCAAAGTAACCATGGTCAATTTTAGTTGTTACAGTAACTCTAACGTTAGAACCAGGGATTGATGGATCAGATGTAGCGTCATCAAACTGTAGACTTTCGATTGCTCTAGAGTCAGACAGTGGACCTACAATTCTGTTCTCCTGTACTCTTACATCGAATTCGCCAGGATCATCAATAGTTGGTTGGAATGCAGAGAATGCCTTTGCAATCTTTCTATAAAGGAGTTGCAGTTCTTCTTTATCTGCATACTCAAATACAGTTAGTTTGTGGTGAGAGTAGTTAGGAGCAGTCTTCTTAGTGAAGTCATCCTTAGAATAGTATACCTCACCACTAGGTACGGCAGCGTTAGGGTTGTAGAGAGGAGACAGTGAAGTTGTTTCACCATCTTTGATAGTAAACTGCCAGAAGTAACAACCACCAGTTACATTGAAGATGGCAGAACGCTTTTCTCTAGAGTCAGCAGGATCGGGAACATACAGAGGCTTGACCATCGTTCTACGAAGGTCATAACCGACAAGAGAAGTACCACGAGGGATAATTGCACCACCCTCAGTGTTGTTGAATTTATAGAAGATGTTGTCTGGATTAGACAGATCTAGAATAGAGTTGTCAGTCCACTCATTATTTGTATCATCGAAACCAAAAACATCAATAACACTGGTATCTACTACACCAGGACGGTTATCAATAAAGTGCTCACCAGGCATTAGCATGATGGTGAACTGGTCAAATCTATCATTATCTACACCAGGCAGATAAGAATATCTTGCCACTTCCAAGAAAGCACGCTGAATGCTCTTGAAAGGTCTAACAGGTGAATTACCCCTGTTGTTCAGTTCATCCGACGCATTGAAATCGTCTGGAGAAACATAAAGATATTTACCTGTTTTGCTGGTAATCAGGTTGTCCAGTCTTGTTAGTGGCATAGTATTATTCCGACCGAATGCTGCTAGGATTCTCTTCGGTATATTTATACGGTAGGATTATATCTATCCCCCATAACTGCCATCTTAACTATTTCCTTAAAACACAGAAAAATATAACTGAACTGCTCTCTATACGTTGTTCTATACATAACTCCCCCTCCTGGGATCGAACCAGGGACAAATTGATTAACAGTCAACCGCTCTACCGCTGAGCTAAGGAGGATTGAGAGCCAGATAACAGACTCGAACTGTTGACCTTTGCTTTACAAAAGCACTGCTCTATCCAACTGAGCTAATCTGGCATACGATCAAACTTGAGATGACCCCAGTTTGATCCCCAAACTTTTTGTTTGGTTTCGACATCTCTACCAATATCAATAACTTGATATTCAGTATCAGTCAACAGAATATTATTTTCTAGGAAAGTTTGTTTACCTTGCCACTGAACATAACATTCACAAGTAGAAGTGCCACCTTTAAATGTCTTCTCTCCCGCTTGTTCAAATATAATATCACAACCCTCACGGTATGTCAAGTGTGTATCAGAAATTGCTTCTAGATTTTTACAACCAACAAAACGATCTGGTGCATTCAGTTCGTAATTCTTCAGACGATATTTACCATCTTCTTCAATTACATCAATAACAAATTGACGATATGGTCTTTGACGTGCATAATTATATGCTTGCTCACCATAAAACCTCGTCTTTCCAATCTTTACATGCTTAATGTGAATGTGAGCATAACGAGTGGGATGACCCTGTGCTTGTTTTTTATTAGAGAAGTGACCTTCAAGTAATTCAAGAAATGTGTTCATCGGGCAAAACTTCAGGGTTAACGATATCTAGATCAAATAATACAGGGTGGCATTCTTCAGCAATTAAGTAATCAGAATACTTGAAGATGTCCTCCATAGTATACTCTTCATTGAGTGCTGCTTCTGCCAATATCCATTTGTCATTTTTATCCTCGTCTTCAAGGACATCGAAAGCAAATGGCATACTTTCAACATAATACATCAAAACAGGTACATTATCTACAAATAC
>Ga0209251_1000591_pt1 | contig 32246 bp, 17 predicted proteins | sample SaaInlV_100m_DNA_6_FD_184665 | JGI IMG/M metagenome (GOLD analysis project Ga0209251, IMG submission 184665) | Marine microbial communities from expanding oxygen minimum zones in the Saanich Inlet - Saanich Inlet SI073_LV_10m_DNA (SPAdes) (version 2) | ecosystem: Environmental > Aquatic > Marine... | reverse complement strand
ATTGTACGGAAGATAAAGTGAAAGCGAAAATTATTTTTGAAGAAAAATCAGAAACATATATTGATGTTGATGACAATCTTATTTTTTTAAACGATGGAGAATCTCTTCTGAGAACAAGTGAAATGAATGGCTTCAAACATATTTACAAACTTGATTTTTCTGGAGAGCATAAACAAGTAACAAATGGAGAATGGGATGTGATTGATTTTCTTGGTTTGGATCATGAAAAAAATACCATTTATTATTCTTCTTGTGAGCCTCATTCTACTCAAAAATCGATTTATTCCATAAATGTGGATGGATCAAATAAAAAAGAAATATCTCAGGAATCAGGTTATAATGATGCAGGCTTTTTGAAGGGCATGAAATATTATATTCACACCTATTCTAATGCCAATACTCCTCCTACTATTTCTCTCAGGAGCAGTGATGGATCACTTGTTACTGTTTTACAAGACAATAGTCGATTGAAAAATAAATTAAAGGAGTATCCCAAAATGAATCAAAAGATGATTTCCTCTATTGATTTGGGATATATTCAATTGAATACGAGTATGATTTTACCACAAGATTTTGATTCAACAAAAAAATATCCTGTTTATTTCAATGTCTATGGGGGTCCTGGGCATAATGAGGTTTTGGATTCTTATGATGCTGGTGACTATATGTATCATCAACTGTTGGCGCAGGAGGGGTATATCGTCTTTACTATAGATCCTAGAGGAACAATGTATAGGGGTGCAGAATTTAAAAAATCTACTTATTTAGAACTTGGAAAGTTAGAGATTGAGGACATAATTAATGCGGCCATTAAATTAAGAGAATATTCATGGGTGGATTCAGATCGTATAGGTATAATGGGATGGAGTTATGGTGGCTTCATGGCATCGCTTGCAATTACAAAAGGAGCAGATGTGTTTAAAACTGCTATTGCGGTTGCCCCTGTAACCAATTGGAGGTACTACGACAATATTTATACAGAACGATTTATGAGAACACCTCTGGAGAACACCTCTGGATATGACGAGAACAGTCCAATTAACCACGTGGATAAAATGAAAGGAAACTATCTCTTGATTCATGGCTCGGCCGATGATAATGTGCACTATCAAAACACCATGGAGATGATTAATGCAATGGTAGAAGCGGACAAACAATTTGATTTATTCATATATCCCAATAAAAATCATGGGATTTACGGGGGGAATACAAGAAATCATTTATTCAATATGATGTTGAATTACATAAAGGAAAACTTGTAGAAACGAAACCTTTTGGTAAAAAGTATGTATAAGTACTATTGATTTTAGAAAATACAAGTTGTATTTCGTAATTTTAACAAATTCAATTCAACGTAAATTTATATTCAAGAATGGGCGAGAAAGCAAAGATTATTTTAGAAGGAAAAGAACATGAATTACCTGTTGTAACAGGGTCAGAGAAGGAAAATGCTGTTGATATCTCAAAATTGAGAGCTTCAACGGGATATATTACTATTGATCCTGGTTACAAAAATACCGGCGCCACAACGAGTGCCATTACATTTTTGGATGGGGAGAAAGGAATCCTTAGGTATAGAGGTTATCCGATAGAGCAGTTGGCTGAAAAAGCTTCTTTTACTGAAGTGGCATATCTTTTAATTTACGGAGAATTACCAAATAGTATTGAATTCCAGCTTTTTGAAAGGAGTATCAAACGACATACATTGGTTCATGAAGACATGAAAAGGTTTTTTGAAGCTTACCCGGCAAAAGCTCACCCAATGGGAGTGCTTTCATCAATGGTTTCTTCATTGGCAACATTTTATCCGGAATCACAAAATCCAAATCGTAATTCTGAAGCGATAAATCTTACGATACAACGGTTAATTGCGAAATTGCCGACACTTGCTGCATGGTCTTTCAAAAACTCGATGCGTCATCCGTTTATGTATCCGAGGAATGAATTTAATTATTGCGAGAACTTTCTTCACATGATGTTTGCGATGCCTACCGAAGATTACAATGTTGATCCGGTAATCGTAAATGCACTAAATAAATTATTGATCTTACATGCGGACCATGAACAAAATTGTTCAACGTCAACCGTTCGAATTGTAGGTTCTTCACAAGCAAATCTTTATTCGTCGATTTCTGCAGGTATTTGTGCCCTATGGGGTCCATTGCATGGAGGAGCCAATCAAAAAGTGATTGAAATGTTATTGAAAATTCACATTGATGGTGGTAATGTGGATAAATGGGTGCAAAAAGCCAAAGACAAAAATGATCCGTTTAGATTAATGGGCTTTGGACATAGAGTTTATAAAAACTTTGACCCAAGAGCAAAAATCATAAAAAAATCATGTGATGAGGTTTTAGAAAAACTAGGGGTAAATGATCCACTACTTGATATTGCTAAAAAGCTTGAAAAAGTAGCTCTTGAGGATGATTACTTTAAAGAAAGAAATCTGTATCCTAATGTAGATTTCTATTCAGGGATTATATATAAAGCGTTACGTATCCCTACAGAAATGTTTACTGTTATGTTTGCTATAGGAAGACTTCCTGGTTGGATTGCTCAATGGAAAGAAATGACCGAGAATGGAGAGCCAATCGGACGTCCAAGACAAATATATACTGGTTACGAGAGTCGTGATTATGTGGAGGTTTCGAAAAGATAATAGTTAAGAAATAGTATCTCTTCTTTTCCCCTCAAATAATTCGTAGGAGCGAAAGCTACAATCTAGATTCCCGTTATATACTTTCACCTTTTTTGAGTGTTTCAAACCTATTGATTTGAAGCCCTCTTCACTCGAGGATATGATGCAGGCAGTACCCTCTTTTATTTCATGCTTGAGCCAGGTGCCAATTTCTGAGTATAATTCCTCATCCAATTCCAGTCTTTGACCATATGGCGGGTTTGAAATAATAAATAACGGTTCATCTGTTTTCTCAACTTCATTGAAAGGTTTACCGGATATTTCTATAAATCTTCCAAAACTGAATTCTCTCAGATTTCGTCTTGACTTTAATACCATCTCATCAGAAATGTCTGAACCAATAAATCTACAGGGTAATTCTCTTACAATTCTAGTAGCGTTATCATAAATTTCATCCCATAATTTCTGATCGAAATTTTTAAAGTTTTTAAAAGCATAATGTTGCCTTTCAATATTAGACGGGATGCCTGAAGCTAGTAAGGCACCTTCAATCAATAGTGTGCCTGATCCACAAAAGGGATCTAACAATGTAGTTTTTCTATCCCATCCAGACATTCTTATTAAAGAAGCGGCAACAACTTCATTGATTGGTGCTTCTCCCGAGGCATTGCGATAACCTCTTTGGAAAAGAGGATTTCCGCTTGTATTAACAGAGATGGTGACTTCAGTATTACTGATATATAAATCGATGAGAACCTGAGGGCGTTTAATCTCTATGTCCGGTCTATCCCCAGTGAGATCTCTAAAGTGATCAACAATAGCATCTTTTACCAATAAATAAGGGTAATGTGTGTTGGTGAATAAATCGGAATAAATGGCTCCTTTTACAGCAAAGGTTTTTTTAACGTCGAAATATTCAGACCATTTGATTTTCGATGCGCGATTAAATAAGTCATTTTCAGATTTAATTCTAAAACTGGTAATTTCAACCAAAATAGCAATACTACATCTCGAATGGAGGTTTAGAAAATAAACATCTTTCCATTTACCCTTAATTTGAACAGCTCTATTGAGTATTTCTATCTCTTTGTATCCGTATTCTACAAGCTCTTCTTTTAACGTTTCTTCAAATCCAAAAAAACATTTTAAGGTAATGGTTAATTCTTTGTCAAAACCATTCTTGTTCCCATTCATTTTATCTAATTTTGGTAAAATTCTATTACAAAAGAAAGCAATTGAAAATTAGTTTCCTCTTATTCACTGTGTTTTTTATTTCAGCTATTGGTTTTAGCCAGCAGCGGGTAGGTCTCGTTTTAAGTGGAGGAGGAGCATCTGCATTGGCTCATTTGGGTGTTATAAAAGCATTAGAAGAAAATGGAATACCAATTGATTATATTAGTGGAACCTCGGCAGGTGCTTTGATTGGGGGGCTTTATGCTTGTGGTTACAGTCCAGCCCAAATTGAGGAATTCGTGCTGTCAGAGGATTTCGTTATTATGGCAAAAGGTAAGATTTCGGAAAAAAATCAATTTCTTTTTCGAGATGTAGATAGGAGTGCTTCTGCTATAAGTTTTTCAGTTTCAAAGGACAGTATTATACGTAAATCAATTCCCTTAAATGTCATTACCCCATCCTTTTTGGATTTTGAAATGCTTATGAAAATGGGACATGTAAGTGCATCATACCACAAGGATTTTGATCATTTATTTGTTCCATTTAGATGTGTTGCATCTGACGTTGCACATAAAAAGAGTATAACTTTTTCTAGTGGCAATCTAAATGAGGCGGTCCGAGCTTCAATGACTTATCCATTGTACTTAAATCCGATTCGTATTCACGACACCTTGTATTTTGATGGAGGGTTGTATAATAATTTTCCTGCAGATGTTATGTATAGCGAGTTTGATGCCGATTACATTATTGGAAGTAATGTTTCTCAAAACGCAAGCATTCCTGATGAACGGGATATGTTTGGAGTTCTTGTTAGTATGACGACTACGCCTACAAGCTTTCATTTGCCTTGCAATGATGGGTTGATCATATTTCCAGAATCTAATATTGGGACTTTTGCTTTTGAGAAAGCAAAAGAAGCCATTGATGAAGGCTACAGGGCAACGCTAAATCAGATGGATTCAATTCTAAAGCATGTTGAAAGTCGGATATCAATAGACGAGCTTTCGGCCTCGAGAAAAACATTCAGATCAAATATTATTCCTCTCAAAATTTCAGGAGTGAATACTTTTGAAAGAAATAATGCCAATATCTCTTTTACACAGGCAACCCTGATCAAGGAAAACAAGAATGAAAGTCTTAATGCCGAAAAATTTGAAAAGCGATATTTCAGATTAAATTCAACTCCTGAAATTGCATATATGTTTCCTAATTTTTCGTTGAAAGAAGATTCTACGTTTGGTTTAGATTTAAAAGTAGATAAGTCGAAAGAATTCAAAATCGATGTTGGTGGTCATTTTTCTTCCAGACCTGTCAATACTGGGTATCTGGGCCTTACTTATCAAAACATGGGAAAATTTGCCACTGCTATTCATGCCGAATCTTATTTTGGAAAATTTTATGGCTCAGTGAAGACTGATTTTAAAATAGATTTCCCGTCTGTTTTTCCCATTTCGACAAAAGTGTACTTTACGATGAATCGCTGGGATTACTTTCAAAGCTTTGCGACTTTCTTTGAAGATGTAAGACCTTCTTTTTTGGTCCAGAATGAAATGTATGGTGGGATTGGATTCAAATTGCCTGTTACCAATAGCTCAAATACTGAACTCGATTTCCGATATTTTGCTCTAGAAGATGACTATTATCAGACAGATGCGTTTACAAATCAAGACACTTCTGACTTTACACGCTTTTCTGGCTACTCTTTATCATGGGATTATCAGTATAATACACTTAATCGGAAACAATTTTCGGACGAAGGGTCTAGTTTTTTATTTAAAGTGCGATTTATTGATGGAGAGGAAAATACTTTTCCTGGTTCAAACTCGATTTTAATAGATCCTGTGAATAGACAACATAGATGGTTGAACTTTGAAACAGAACTTCAATCCTACTTTCTTAAAAACAGATTTGTACATCTCGGTATTCATTTGAAATCTGTTTTTAGTACCCAGCCTCTATTCGCAAATTATACTGCATCTTTACTTTCGGTCCCCTACTTTGATGTGTTGCCAGATATGAATACCTTTTTTTTACCTGAATACCGTTCTTCTCAATTTTTCGGATCAGGACTTAATGTGGTCCTTTCATTGAAGAAAAAGATTGATTTGAGGTTCGATTCTTATTGGTATCAACCTATTTTGAAACTATCAAAAAGTCAGAACGGGGTTTTTCAGACTGCAAAATTATTTACGGAATCGAATTTTTTATTGTCATCATCCTTGATTTATCATACGATTGTGGGGCCAATTCGGATGTCTTTGAATTTCTTCCCTGAACAAAAAGATCCTTTCGCATTTCAGATTAGCTACGGATATGTTATTTTTAACGATAAAGCAATTAGATAAAATTAAACGATAATGGAAAAAATAATTTGCGGTATTCAACAAATGGGAATTGGGGTTCCGAATGTCGAAAGTTCATGGTCCTGGTATCGAAAGAACTTTGGCGTAAATGTCAAGATCTTTGAAGAAGCCGCAGAGGCGCCATTAATGACAAGATATACAGGAGATAAAGTGCATTCTCGAACAGCTACTCTCGCTTTAAGTATGGATGGGGGAGGAGGCTTTGAGATATGGCAATTTACTTCACGTAATACGGAAAAGGCAACATTTGATATTCAATTGGGTGATTATGGAATGATTGCGTGCAAAATAAAATCTAGAGATGTTCATGCATCATACAAGAATATGTTAGATAATGGTGTAGTAACAGCATCTGAAATCCTCCAAAGTCCGGATGGAATGGAGCATTTTTTCGTCAAAGGACCTAATGGAAATATGTTTGAGGTAATCGAATCGAGGGATTGGTTTTCAAATACAGGTCATCCATCCAAATGTGGGGGTGTTGCCGGCTCCATTATTGGTGTGTCTGATATCGACAAATCTTTGGTTTTGTATAAGGACATATTGGGTTATGATGAAATTGTTTATGATCAAACAGATTCGTTTGTTGATTTGAATAGCTTTGAATCTGGAAACGGGAAATTCAGAAGGGTTCTTTTAAAGCACAGTAAACCTAGAAAAGGGCCTTTCGCTCGTTTACTGGGAGATACGAGTATAGAACTTGTTCAGTCCTTGGAAAGAACAGATTGCAGAAAAATCTTCGAAAATAGATTTTGGGGTGACTGGGGCTTTATTCATTTGTGTTTTGATGTACAAGGAATGAATGAGTTGCAAAAAGAATGTGAAGAAAAAGGTTTTCCATTTACAGTAGATAGTTCAGATACTTTTGATATGGGTGAGGCTGGAGGAAGGTTTTCTTACGTAGAAGACCCTGATGGAACTTGGATTGAATTTGTTGAAACACACAAAGTGCCAATCCTTAAAAAAATTGGCTGGTATATTCATTTGAAAAAACGTAAACCTGGCAAATCTTTACCAAGGTTTATTCTTAAAATGATGGGGTTGAATAGGGTAAAAGATTAGATTACTTTATGCCCAATGCCTGATAAATAACATGTTGAATATCTGTTCGTATATTCATGTCTCTAATTTTCCAATTGCCTTGGTCTGGATGGACACGATTGGAAAGAAAAACAAAAATAATATCGTGCTCAGGGTCTGCCCAAGCTAAAGTCCCTGTGAATCCTGAATGGCCGAAACTGGTTGGTGAGGCGAGATAATCACAAGTTCCTCCTCCATTGTCTCGAGGACGATCAAAACCAGCACCTCTTCTGTTTTTATCGTATTGTTTCCTGGTGAAATCCTTACGTATTTCTTCATTAAAAAGGGTCTGACCGCCGTAATCCCCGTTCTTTAAAAACACTTGCATGATACTGGCTAAATCAGTCGCATTACTGAAAACCCCAGCATGGCCGCCGACTCCACCGAGCATCGCTGCTCCGGGATCATGAACATAGCCATGAATTAATTGCTTTCTAAAGTTGGAATCAAGTTCTGTGGGTACGATTCTTCCTTTATCAAAGTAATCAAGGGGCAAATATCTTATATTTTGAAATCCTAAAGGTTCATAAATCATTTCGTGAACAAAGTCTTCTTGTTTTTTTTGTAGTATGGATTCAAAAACCTTCTGAGTGAAATAATAGCATAAATCAGAGTATTTGTATTTTTTTGATCCAAGACTTGTATTTAGAATACGATCATACATGGTTTGCTCATAATCAGTTTTCAAGTATATGTCATCAGCAACTTTAAGATTATAAATAGAATCGGGAACACTTCGGTACAAGCTTTTTTTAAGCTGCCCCTCGCTCATGGTTTTCAAATAAAAAGGAATCCATGATTTTAGACCGGATTGATGCGCCATCATCTCCCGGATTTTAATTTTTGAAAAATCGGTATCACCCGTAACATTCTGAATATACTTGCCAAGGGAGTCATCAATGTCGAGCATACCTCTATATTCCAAATACATGGCAATCATCGTCGATGCGGCAATTTTAGTTATTGAAGCGATGTCGTATAGATCATCATTTTTTACTTTTTTAGAATTGATATCATAGGTGTGGGTGCCATAGCTCTTTCTGTATACGATAGAATCTTTTATGGCAACAAGTACTTGACAACCAGGAAATGCCCCTTCCGAAATCCCATTTAATGCAATTTCATCTATTCTATTAAAGCTTCCCGATGGAATTTTAGCATCCTTGAGGGATGAGAAGCTTAATCTCCCATTTGATTTGGTTTGCATTGATTCCTTAGAAGTAAGTTCAGGATTTGTGCCAATGGCACCAAAGAGAAGATGAGCTGTGGCGCTGATCGTTTTTTGGGTTGCGAATGGGCAATGTACGAGTGCGTCTATGTTTTGCATAGGTATATACTCCAAATAAGAAGCTGGACCATATACGACTGCCACAACAAATTCTTTATGAGACCGATTCAGTATCTTAAGATCATTAAGATATTTTTGAATTGAATCTGTTGGTTTGGGGTGAAATGAGACAATTAATACATCATTGAAGTCAAGGGCTTGGCCCTCTTTTTTTGGAGATGACAGGGATTTTGGGGTGATAGAATCGACATCGGTGAAAAGCTTCAAGTCTTCCCAAAGCACGTTTTTGTCTGCGCCAATGGAGAGGGTATTGATTTTTCTATTCAGTCTTCCAAAAGGAATCAAATCCGAATCATTTTTGATAACGTACAAATTGTTATCCTGTTGAACAGAATCAATAAGTATTGTATCATTCTCTAAATGCACTGATGAACCAGTTTGCGCAGTTATTCCTAATGCGTAAGTAATGCAACCTAAAAATAGTAGTGTTATTCTCATTAAAATTATTTTCTAAGCGAATCTAAATAGTTTTATCCTTTGTTCTTTACGCAATAATTCAATTTGTTAACAATTCTTATTGAAAGTAAATCCTAATGGGTAGAAATATTCTTGAACTTACTTTTCTTCCATTTAATTCTGCCGGAATCCATTTCGGCATGCCTTTCATTAGGTTGATAATTTGATTCTTTAACTCATAATTCACGTTATCTTTAATTTTCACATCTATGATTTTTCCGTTTTCAGAAACGATGAATTCTACAGGCACCAATAGCTCATTTGTATTTATTAAACTGTATAATTCATTTAATTTTAAGTTATGGGTAATGTATCTATTCATTTCTGAATAGCCACCTGTAAATTCTGCTTCAATATCCGGAAAGTCTACTACTACAGGTTCATTAATGTCAACAATTTTATAGTTTGGGTTTGTATTGAAGTTGATGTCAATCCCTTTCACTTTCACATTGTTATTTATTGATTTCGTTGTGTTTTTTGTGATTTGACTTGTCGATGAAACGTTCTTTTTAATATTTGTAGCTACCTGTTTAGAAACTTTTTTTAAAGGAATAACAGGTTTTTTAAGGTCTGTTTTTTTGGTTTTTTGAATCGTGAAATTTATTTCTACGGGCTCTACTTGTGCAAGCTCTTTTTGTAATTGATTCTTTTCTGAATAGGTAAATGCAGCGAGTACCATAGCTGAGGTGATTACAACACCTAGGTACACAAATGTTTTTTGACTACTGTTTTTAGGTTTTATCATATCTATTGTTTTGTGGATAATAATCAAAAGACATGCCATTAATAAGTGTAGTATTGACACTAACATAAGATACGTAATTTTCATCAATTTTTCTAAATAACTTGTCAACAATGACATATATAATTGTTAGTAAAATCAGGGGCAATTATCTTCTGTATAGGCTGCATAATGTTTAATTTTGTTACAAATTGAAGCTTTAGCTTATAAATTTTTTTTATGGAATTATTCGGGAATTTTGGTTCCAATTCTGATTTGTCTTCAACAATAGGCTTGTCAAATACAGGAAATCAATTTTGGAATTTAACCCCTGCAGAATTGGTGGAAGACACCATCTTGCAAGGTGAAGGGTTGCTCACTGATACTGGGGCTCTAGCAATTGATACTGGTGAATTTACAGGAAGATCTCCCAAAGATCGTTTTATCGTAGAAGATGATATTACGAAAGACGCTGTTTGGTGGGGTGGTATTAATAAAGGAATAAGTTCAGCTCATTTTGATACCTTATATTCTCGTATGAAATCATATTTATCGGGTAGAGATATTTATGTTCGAGATTCTTATGCATGTGCAGACGACGACTTTCGAATGAATATTCGGGTTGTAACAGAGTTGCCATGGTCAAATATGTTTGCATACAACATGTTTTTACGACCTGATGAGGGGGAGATAAAGTCTTTTTCTCCCGATTGGAATATCGTTTGTGCTCCTGGTTTTATGGCAGACCCTGAAATCGATGGTACTCGCCAACATAATTTTGCTGTTTTAAATTTCAGTAAAAAAATGATTTTGATTGGTGGCACTGGGTATACAGGTGAAATCAAAAAAGGAATTTTTTCAGTATTAAATTTTGTCTTACCTCATGATCGGAATGTGCTTTCAATGCATTGTTCAGCGAATATAGGCGAGAAAGGAGATACGGCAGTGTTTTTTGGGTTGTCAGGAACAGGTAAAACAACATTATCGTCTGATCCTAATCGAGCATTGATTGGAGATGATGAGCATGGTTGGAGTAATGACACTGTCTTTAATTTTGAAGGAGGATGCTACGCCAAGACTATCGATCTTTCGAGAGATAAAGAGCCGCAAATATATGACGCGATTAAGTTTGGTGCCATTTTAGAGAATATTGGATTCAACAATGAAAGTTCAACACCGGATTATACTGATGGATCGATTACAGAGAATACAAGAGTTTCTTACCCGATAGATCACATAGACAATATTGTATTGCCTTCAAAGGGAAGTTCGCCAAAGAATATATTCTTTTTGACTTGTGATGCGTTTGGTGTTCTCCCTCCAATTTCAAAATTGACTAACGAGCAGGCAATGTATCATTTTATGTCTGGTTATACTGCTAAAGTTGCCGGTACAGAGGTAGGTATTACAGAGCCAACAACAACCTTTTCAGCATGTTTTGGTGCTGCATTTTTACCTTTACACCCGGCTAAATATGCCACATTGTTAGGTGATAAACTCAAAGAATCAGATACAACGGTTTGGTTAGTGAATACAGGATGGTCAGGGGGTAGTTATGGTGAAGGGAGCAGAATGAAACTTTCTTACACAAGAGCCATGATTACTGCTGCTCTGGAAGGAACACTGGATCGCGAAGAATTCAAAACGTTACCCGTCTTTGAATTGGCATATCCATCTTCATGTCCTGGAGTCCCTTCAGAATTACTCAATCCAAAGCAAACATGGTCAGATTCAGCTGCATATGATGAAACTGCTTCCAAATTGGCATCTAAGTTTGTAGATAATTTCGAAACATATAAGGAAGAGGCTGATGCCTCAATACTTGCTGCGGCACCAAAAGTGCTCGTTTAATTGTTTCAAATCCATTTCATACCATAATAAAAGCCCTCAGTAGTGAGGGCTTTTTTGGTTTTTGGTAAATATTTAAGCACAAAAAAAACCCTCAAAGAGGGTTTAAATATTTTTTAACGATTCTTTAGAATTATCGTTTGGCCATTGTTTCGTCAGAAACAGAAAGCTTTTTCCTGCCTTTTCTACGACGGGTAGCCAATACTCGGCGACCATTTTTAGTTGCCATTCTACTACGGAATCCGTGTTTGTTTCTTCTTTTTCTTAACGAAGGTTGGAACGTTCTTTTCATCTTATTTTAATTCAAATAGTTATACATTTGAGGACTGCAAAGATAGAACTTTTTTATAAAATTCAAATCTTATCGATAAAAATATTTAAAAAAATCCTATACTCGTTTAAACAACTATTTTTGTAAGCTAATTGTTGATCATGAAAAATAGTTTTACAATCTCAAATGAAGAACATGGAAATAGATAGAAAGAAAAGAAATTTAATGTATTTCTTAAAGCCCTATTTATGGTGGTACTTTATCGGTTGGATATTTCTAATACTGTCTTCCTCTGCTGGCTTGATGTTTCCTTATTTGATGGGTAAGCTTTTAGGGGCGGGTTCATCTTCAGCGGGAACTTCCGCGCCAAGTAGTATTGAGTTATTAAATTTTAATAATGCTACGGAAGTGGCTTATGGTTTATTCATCCTTTTTGGATTCCAAGCTCTATTTTCATTCCTACGTGTGGTTATTTTTAATAATGTGACTGAAAATGCATTAAGAGACCTCAGAAACACGGCCTTTGAAAGAATGGTTTTTATGCCCATGAACTTTTTCGATGTGAACAAAGTTGGGGAGTTGACAAGTCGGGTTTCATCTGATATAACGCAAATACAGGACACATTAAGAACCACGGTTGCTGAATTCTTTAGACAAGTCATTATCATTCTTGGAGGTGTTGCATTTCTCTTTTTTATTTCATGGAAACTTGCTCTTATTATGCTTGCCACTGTTCCAATAATGGCTTTATTGGCAGTATTTTTTGGTCGATTTATTAGGAAGTTAAGTAAACAGGCTCAAGATTTTGCAGCTGAATCTAATTCAATTATTGAAGAAACACTATCCGGCATTTCAAATGTTAAGGCATTTACTTTTGAATATTTTGCCATTAAGAATTATAAAGGCAAAACACAGGAAATTCGAAACTTAAACGTAAAAAGTGGCATCTGGAGAGGGTTGTTCGTTTCCTTCATTATTTTTTGTTTGTTTGGTGCGATTGTATTTATAGTTTGGCAAGGACTCATACTGACGCAGGGTCCTAATCCTGAACTATCGAGTGAGGGATTCTATCAGTTTGTTTTGTTTACCATCATGATGGGGGCCAGTGTAGGTTCTTTACCTGATCTTTATGCAAATATTCAAAAGACGTTTGGAGCCATAGAAAACCTCATGGTTATTATTAATGATGAAACTGAAAACGACGGAAAAGAGGGCAAATTGAAAAAGGGTATTGTTGGAAATATTTCTTTCAAAAATGTGAGTTTTAATTATCCTCAGAGGCCAGACATTTCTGTCCTTGAAAAGGTTTCATTAGACATTAGTAAGAATGCGCAAGTTGCCTTGGTCGGTTCCAGTGGTTCAGGAAAGACAACTATCGCAAGTTTGATTTTAAGTTTTTATCATGTTCAAAATGGCGAATTATTAATAGATTCAGAAAGAATAGGGGATTATGATTTGAAGTATTTACGGTCTCAAATGGCATATGTTCCTCAAGATGTTCTGCTTTTTTCGGGATCCATTTATGATAATATAATTTTTGGCAAGCCGAATGCGACAGATGAAGAAGTCATTGAAGCAGCGAAAAAAGCCAATTCTTGGGAATTCATTTCTTCATTTCCTGAAGGAATTAAAACAGAAGTTGGTGATCGAGGAATCCAATTGTCAGGAGGCCAGAAGCAACGCATTGCTATTGCCCGTGCTATTTTAAAAGACCCAACGATATTAATATTAGATGAAGCCACATCGGCATTAGATTCAGAGTCTGAAAAGCTTGTTCAGGATGCGTTGGAAATACTGATGAAAGGAAGAACTTCCATCGTTATTGCACACAGACTATCTACCGTTAAAAAGGCCGATCAGATCTTGGTTTTAGATAAAGGATCTATTGCCGAATCGGGTAAGCATAAGGAATTAATGGATAAAGATGGGATGTATGCAAGGTTGGTAAATATGCAGCAGTTAGATTCTAACGAATAGGAGATTCACTTCTATATTTCTTACATTTATACGACATAACTCTACAATATGAAGATTTTATTAATACTCGTAATAAGCGTTTTTACGAATAACTTTTTGGCTCAGAAAACATTTTCTTCAAAGTCAGTATTAGGACACGAATTAGGAGCTGCGTTTTCTACGCATGCGCAAGTGGTTGATTATTTTGAAGAATTAAACCGCGTATTTCCAAATAATTCAAAACTGGAAATTTATGGGGAGAGTCATGAGGGGAGAACTTTACAGCTCATGTTTATAGGTAGCGAAAACACAATAAAGAACCTAGAACAGGTCAGAAATAACCATATAAATACAAGTGTAAATGAGAATATACCAATAGTTTGGTTAAGTTATAATGTCCATGGAAACGAAAGCTCAGGTACAGAAGCAGCGATGGAAACTGCGTTGATTCTTTTAAGAGATAAAAAGGAGTGGTTAGATAATGTTTTAATAATAATTGACCCCTGCCTAAATCCTGATGGAAGAGATAGGTATGTTAATTTTTTTAAACAATATTCTACATTATCAAAAAACTCAAATATACGATCAATAGAGCATCAAGAGCCTTGGCCCGGTGGTAGGTTCAATCATTATTTATTTGACTTGAATAGAGATTGGGCATGGTTGACTCAAGTTGAATCTCAACAAAGAATAAAAAAATACAATCAATGGATGCCCCACGTCCATGTTGATGTTCATGAGCAAGGAATCAATGAGAATTATTATTTCCCTCCTGCTGCGGAACCATACCACGAAATAATAACGGATTGGCAACGCGAGTTTCAAGAATACATTGGTGAAAATCATACAAAATATTTTGATGCTAACAATTGGCTTTATTTTTCCAAAGAGATTTTTGATTTACTATACCCTAGCTATGGCGATACCTATCCGATGTATAATGGGGCCATTGGTATGACTTATGAACAAGCGGGTAGTGGTAGAGCAGGAATAAGTGTTGCGATTGCCAATGGGGACACTCTCACCTTAAGAAGTCGGGTGGCTCACCATGTAACAGCCAGCTTATCTACTGTTGAGGTAGCTTATAATCATAAAGAACAACTCATTTCGGAGTTTCAAACCTTCAATAATGATTTCCCATATGCCTATCAATCCTATGTGCTTTCAGGAGATTCTTTCAAGATGAATTCTTTGCGAAGACTATTGGCTCTACATGAGATTAAAGTGGGAAAACCAAAGGAAGGGAGTTTAATTAAGGGATGGTCTTATACCTCTCAAGAAAAGACGACTTATAAGGTAAAATCGAATGATATAGTTGTTTCCGTCGATCAGCTCAAAGGGCCAATGGTTAAGGTTCTTTTTGAACCGCAAACGTTCCTGTCTGATTCACTTACCTATGACATCACCGCTTGGTCATTGCCATATGCTTTTGGCTTAAACGCTATTGCCTGCGAGTCTCAGGTACCAAGTGAAAGTGAATTATCCGTGCCCAATGATTATTTGGTTTCGCCAATACCTATGAACTCGAAAGATGCCTTTGCTTATGTCTGCAAATGGAAATCTATGGAATCTGCGCGATTTTTAGAGAGACTCTTAAGTTCAAACGTTAATGTTAAATACGCAAAAAAATCATTTCAACTTGATGGGAATCTATATGATCCTGGATCTTTGGTCATTGCAAGGGGAGAAAATTCAGAGCTGAATATTGATTCGTTGCTCATTCAAGCATCAGCTGGGTTGGAGCTTCAAATTAACACCTGTCTTACAGGGTCCGTGGAAAAAGGAAACGATTTTGGTTCATCGTCTTACCGAGAAATTCAAAGTCCGAAAATCGGATTTCTTGCTGGAGAAAGACTTTCTCCTCTTAATACAGGAGAGATATGGCATTATTTGGAACAGCGCCTCAAAACCCCTTTTTTAATGCTAAGACCTAATGATATGGCAGATTTTGGAATATCTGATCTCGATGTCTTGATGGTGCCCGAAGGGAACTTGTCAGCTGAAATATCAGCTGAGATCTTGAGTTGGGTTAAAAAAGGAGGTCGCTTGGTTCTTTTCGGTGAATCGGTAGAAAACTTTTTAAATCAACTGTCAATAGAATTATCAGAACAATCTAACGAGTTTCATGAAATGAGTGAAAGAGATGAGCTAAGCGAAATGATTACTGGAGCTATATTTGATTGTGAAATTGAGAAAAAACATGCGCTATCTTTTGGATACGACTCTTATCATACTCTTAGACAAAGCGCCTCTCGTTACAGACTGAAGTCTGGCACATCAGTATTCGAGCTTCCCAAAAACACAAAACAGGTATCTGGTTTTGTAGGTTCTAGAGTAAAAAACGATCAAGGAGGAGCCCTTATTACCGGTCAGGAGCAGTATGGCAAAGGCAGTGTAACATATTTTATTGATAATCCATTATTCAGAGGATTCTGGAGTAATGGTTTACTCATGGTTGCAAATGCAATATATTTCGTAAATGATTAAGGGTTAAATCAAACCTTTTGACCTCAAAAACTCATCTAAAGATTCAATATCGGGGAATAATACATCCCTAGCTTTACTTCCTTGAAAAGGTCCGATAATACCCATAGATTCAAGCTGATCAACAATTCTACCTGCACGATTGTAACCTAATTTTAATTTTCGTTGTAAAAGACTGGCTGATCCTTGCTGATTCATTATCACTATTCTTGCAGAATCAACGAACATGGCATCCATTTCGTTCATGTCTATTTCGCCTTTGCTTTCACTTCCTTCTGGAACATATTCCGGTAAGATCAGTGCGTCAGGATAGGCCCTTTGGTCTCCAATAAAAGAACAAATTTCTTCGACTTCTGGTGTGTCAACAAATCCGCACTGAAGCCGAATCATTTCTGATCCTGTTGAGATAAGCATGTCCCCTCTACCAATTAATTGGTCAGCACCGGAGCCGTCCAGAATGGTTCTAGAATCAATTTTGGACAATACTCTAAATGCAATTCTTGCAGGAAAGTTTGCCTTAATCATACCCGTGATAACATTTACTGAGGGGCGTTGTGTGGCTACAATGAGATGAATCCCAATAGCTCTTGCAAGCTGAGCAATACGTGCAATAGGGTGTTCGATTTCTTTTCCAGCGGTCATAATGAGATCGGCAAACTCATCAATAAGAACAACGATGTAAGGGAGGTATTTATGGCCTTTTTCGGGATTGAGTTTGCGTTTTACAAATTTCTCATTGTATTCCTTTATGGTTCTTACCTGTGCTTCTTTTAAGAGTTCGTAACGGTCATCCATTTCAATACAAAGCGAATTTAATGTGTTTACAACTTTGGACGTGTCTGTAATAATGGCATCCTCTTCACCCGGTAATTTGGCTAAGAAATGGCGTTCAATTTTATTATATAAGGTGAGTTCAACTTTTTTAGGATCGACAAGAACAAATTTAATTTGAGAGGGGTGCTTCTTATATAGAATCGAAACCAAAATGGCATTTAAACCTACTGATTTACCTTGTCCTGTTGCTCCAGCCACAAGAAGGTGAGGCAATTTAGTTAAATCAAAAACATAGGTTTCGTTTGTTATGGTTTTACCCATAACTACCGATAATTGTCCATCGTGATTTTGAAATTTCTCTGATGCGATTAATGAACGCATACTCACCATGTCTGGGCTTGAATTTGGCACTTCAATACCAATGGTTCCTTTTCCGGGTATGGGCGCGATAATTCTTATACCGAGAGCGCTTAAGCTCAAAGCAATATCATCCTCTAGATTTTTAATTTTTGATATCCTCACACCAGGAGCAGGAACGATTTCATATAAAGTAACGGTTGGTCCAACGGTGGCTTTGATTTTAGAGATGTCAATTTTATAATTAGAAAGGGTCTCAATAATTTTATCCTTATTGCTCTCAAGCTCTTCTTTGTTTACAGAAACTCCTCCTGAACCATATTCTTTAAGCAGTTCAACGGATGGTAGTAAATAACCTTCAAGATCCGCTTTTGGATCATATTCTCCATGTTCTTCTACCAGTTGATCTGCAAGATTCTTTTCACCTATTTCCTCAATATTTACGGTTTCTTCCTCTTCAGGTATTTCTATTTCAAATTCATCTTTTTCTTCAGTATTTTCTTCCAGTTCGTCAATTAATTCAGACTTGTTTTCATTATCTATCTCCTTAGGAATGGGTTCTTCACCAGAAAAGTTTACCGTTTTGGAAATGACATCTTCTTGTATTTCTTCCTCTTTGATTGGGTTGATGACATGCATGTTTTCATCATTTGAGCTAATCTCTTCAGGAACTTCCTCTTCTTTATCTTTTTTCGGAAATAAATAATTAAATAATGCCGAGTAATCAGGATTGAATAGAAGTGTGGTAATGATATACAACAATACCAATGTTAAAGTTAGCGTTCCAATTTCTCCCAATATTTGTGTCATCCACTGGTTGATATGGAATCCAAAACTACCTCCTATAAAATTGACATTGTCTGAGAAATAGGCCAGAAACACGGAGCCCCACAACATGTAAAGAATGGTTATGGTAAAGGTCTTGCCTAAAGGAAGCAAAGCCTTGTCGTATAAAACTTTTACTCCTGTAAGAAAAAGTAAAAAACAGATGCCAAATGAAGTGATTCCAAAAAGATCATAAATGAGATAGTGGGACATCCAAGCACCAAATTTACCCAGCCAATTATGAATTTCTATTTGATCGCCTCCAAATACAAAATCGAAAAAAGAAACATTAATTAATTTGTCTTGATCTAATTGCCAAGTCAACAGGTATGAAAAAGAGGCTATGGCTAAAAAGAATGAAAATAAAATAAAAAAAGAGCCAAAAACAGTGGCTATTTTCTGCGTATCAATTTTATCTAACCAAGTTTTTCCTTTCTTTCCCTTTTTTAAGGACTTTGTTTCACCCTTCTTTTTCTTAGAGGGGCTTTTCTTGTCTTGATTAACCGGTATAAATTCGTTCTCTTCCATTCAGCTTGAATATCTTACGAATATAAGTTTAAGATAGGAAGTATTTGGAGATCGCCAAACCATCTTTAAACACTGCTCTGTTAGTTATAAATTGAGTCTGTAAAATTGACTAGTTATCTGAATTTACTTTATCGATAAATTCGTCCATCGTTACAATTTCATAATCTTCAGGAATCATAAACATTGAGAGTGGAGGGTCGTACGATCGGTGAGATTCTAAGATGTATCTGTAGAGGCCATCATCATTGACGATATAATATAGAGTTGGAATACCTGAAAGACCTGAAAAGTTATTGAGGTACCTTGATGGGATGTTTTTTGAGTAGAAACAAATTAATTCATTCGCTAGCAACGGATGATTCATTATCGTTTTTTTACTTTTCAATCCTCCAATTTTTTTTATGCCACATTTCCTTTTGAATGAATAAAGACTGTCATTGTTCATGCTTTGTTCGTTATTCATTCGTATAGCAAATCCTTTATCATCAATTTCTAATAAGAGAATTGATTTCCCCCGAGTCATGTGTTTTAAACATTCTTGATATCCATTTTGCGAATCAAAATTGACAATTTTTAAAAGAGAATCTTTGGCGTATATGATCACCTTGTTTTCACTGTTTTCATCATTTGATGATAGCGGATTCATACTTGCGTCGACTTTGGTTATTTTATAAATAAGCTCTCCGGAGAACGAATTGGTTTTTTGACCAATCGTATTTTGACAGAACAAACTCAACAAAAGGAATACCAAAAAGTGTTTTTGTATCATACCATGAAAGTAATCATCAAAAATAAAGTAACCGTAAATTTCAGTGATTTTTATCAATTTGAAATTATTCGATGGCAAGCATACTTCGAATCGTTTTTGTTTTAAGGATTTTTAGTAGTTTCGTTTCTATAAAAAGTATAACTCGAAAAAGAGATGAATCTCCATATTGATAATGAAGTTGGATTACTGAAAACAGTAATATTAGGTATCGCAAATGATTTTGGAGGGACACCGTTGGCAAGTGAATGCTATGACCCTAAGTCGCTTGAAAGTGTGCGGAATGGAAACTATCCTATAGAGGAAGATTTGATCGGTGAAATGGAGCACTTTTGTGAAGTTTTGAAAAAACACAGTGTTGAAGTACTTCGTCCAGGTAATATCTTAGACCTCAATCAGATTTATGCTAGAGATATCGCTTTTGTTATTGAGGATAAACTTTTGATTCCTAACATCATTGAAGATCGTTCACGCGAGCTTGAAGCTGTTCAAAGTATATTTGGAGAGATAAGTCAGAATCAGATATTAAAAATGCCTGATTCGGCACGAATAGAGGGAGGAGATGTTATCTTGAAAGATGACTATGTATTTATTGGATATTCTAAAGAAGAAGATTTTAACCAATATAAGGTGGCTAGAACAAACATAGAAGGTGTTGATTTTATCAGAAAACACTTTCCGAATAAAAAAATAATCAACTACGAATTAAAGAAATCCGATGAAGATCCAATGAATAGTGCTTTGCACTTAGATTGTTGTTTTCAACCAGTAGGTCGAAATGGAGCGATTATTTGTCCCGAAGGTTTTAAAGACAATAAGGATGTTGATGCTCTGAAGGACATGTTTGATCCCCATGAGATTATCTTGATTGATGGAAATGAAATGTATAATATGAATTCAAATATTTTTTCAATTTCGGAAAACATTATTGTTTCACAACCAGAATTTGTTTCCTTAAACGATCGCTTGAGGGCAAGGGGTTACACTGTTGAAGAAGTCTCTTATGCTGAGGTCTCTAAGATGGGCGGATTATTTAGATGTTCAACAATGCCATTAAAACGAATATGAAACAATTGACTTCTCACATTCTCATGATTGAACCCGTTGCTTTTCGATACAATGAAGAGACAGCCGAAAACAATTATTATCAAAAGCATTTGGATACCTTTTCTGCTGAGGAGGTTCAAATGAAAGCATTAAAAGAATTTAATGGGTTTGTTACTAAGCTCGAACAAAATGGCGTGCATGTTCATGTTGTTCAGGATTCAATAAGTCCAGATACTCCAGATTCCATTTTTCCTAATAATTGGGTTTCGTTTCATCAAGATGGCAGAGTTGCATTATATCCTATGTGTGCTGAAAATAGAAGAAGTGAGAGGCGTCCAGACATATTAGATAAATTAAAAGACCGTGGATTTAATATTTCTTCAATTGTTGATTTTTCAGTTTATGAAGCCGAAGATTTGTTCTTAGAAGGAACAGGAAGTATGATTTTAGACCGTCAGAATAAAATATGTTATGCAGCACTTTCTATTAGAACGGATAAGGGTATCGCTCAACAATTCTGTTCTGAATTCGATTATGAGCTCGTTGCATTTACAGCAAATCAAACCCATAATGGAGAGAGATTGCCGATTTATCATACAAATGTAATGATGTGTGTAGCGGATGAATATGTCATAGTGTGTTTGGATACAATCGATGACAAAAACGAACGAAAAATGTTGGAACAAACCATTTTGAAGTCAGGAAAGGAAGTCATAGAAATCACAGAAGAACAAAAAGGCAGGTTTGCAGGAAACATGCTACAGATTCAGGGTAATGAAGCCTATTTGGTTATGTCATCTTCTGCCTACAATAGCCTCAGCGAACCACAGATTGAGAGAATTCAATCATTTAACCCGATTCTTCATAACGATATAAATACAATAGAAGCTTGTGGTGGTGGAAGTGCGCGCTGTATGATGGCGGAAATATTTTTACCGTATAACTCTTAAGGAATAACTACGAAGTTGGTGTATGAAGTCCCTAAGTCATTAGTGCATTTTACGATATAACTTCCCGGAGAAAAATGATGCTGAACCTCTATGTGTTTTGTATGATTGTAATCGAAATCATACATAACTCGCCCATTTGAACTGAGTATTTGAATATTGACTTTAACATCTTTAAGTGCTTCAATATTTATATGAAATATTGAATGAGATGGATTTGGATAAATGATTGGTTTTCCGGCATTAATTGGTCCAGCCATTTCATTGAGATCTAGGGTTCCATTGTCAAAATTCCAGTTTGCTTTATTTGCACAATACACGTTTTGACCATTTTCAAGCTCAAGTTCAAAAACAATTTCATTGTTTGTATTGACTTCAGTGATAACACTGCCTCTATTTATAAGCTGATTGTTCCCGAAATTAATTAAGGTATTTCCATTTTCTAGACGTTGTACACTTCCAATGGATGGAGTAAATAAGCTATCTGGATGAACATATTCCCACAACTTGGTTGCTGTAAAGTCAGTAAGATTTAGTTTATATTCTACAGCTCTTGAGCGTTGAATTCCACCAGTATATAGGTCACTTAAATTCCCATTATCGTACAATAAGTACCTGTTACTATCCAAGCTTTTGATACAATGCTGCTTGGAAAACGGGTAATCGTTAGTGAAAATAAAATCACTTTGTTCTCCGCCAAAGCGCCAAATTATTTCACCAGTTATTCTGTTGATTTTTGTTATTTCAGAAAGGGTTCTATTTGAGATGAGAAAATTTCCATCCTCGTCAATTTCAATGGCATTACAGTGCAGGAAGTCAAAAGTATTGTTGCCAAGGGAGTTTAAAATTCCTGGATAATTCGAAAGATAAAAATGATCGAAGCTTGACCATTCGAATAATACATTATGGTCGTTGTCTAATTCCTGAATAGTCAATCCCTGAATGTTTTGATCCTGGCTTCCATTTGGCACTATGGTGTCCGTGGCATAAGGTCTTATGTCATAAGCGAAAAGGACATAGTTACCAGAATTTAAAGCTAAAAAATCATGGTTGTCCGCAATATATCCGTTTTGACAATAGACACTATCCACAATGTTTTGGAGAGAATCCATAACAAACCAGCCTTTGGATTGTCTATCGAAAAATGTGATTTTGTTATTTTTATTTACCTGCCAACCCCAGCCTTTAAGTCCAAAGTCTTCACTGTAAATTAATGCACCTGTAGAATCTACAATATTAACAGGTTTACTTGGTGGGCCTCCAACATGAAAAAATAAATTACCTGGATAAGGGTTGTTAAATATATTTACATTGTAATTCGGTTGTGCGAATCCAAACAAAGAGAACATGCAAAATAATGTAAACACAAACTTGTTAGCAATCGAATTCAAATTAAATCTATTAATCTATTTCTAAAATTAAGACAAAATAGTGTAATGTGTATATTGAGTAAAGGTAATTCGTAACTTACACGTCTATTATAGAAAAACTTGACTATCGATGATTCAGATAAAAACCAATTTTCACAAACTATTATTTATTTTACTAACTACATTATTTTATTCCAATAATCTATCAGCACAAATAGAAGGAGCAAATTTATTCTCCATTGATCAGGTGGTTAATATAGAGCTTGATTTCCCCCAAAGTGATTTTTGGTCTCAACTTGAGGATAATTACACCAACATGGATGTAAATGGATCCATTTATATACCGGCTAACTTGACCCTCACGGATGTTACAGGTACTTATACTTTTGATAGCGTAGGGGTTCGTCTGAAAGGGAATTCTAGCTACGGTCATCCAGGAGATAAAAAATCATTCAAAATAGATTTTAACAAATTTATTTCAGGGCAGAATTACGATGGTATTAAAAAATTGAATTTCAGTAATGGATTTAAAGACCCCACTTTTATGAGAGAGAAATTATTCTTTGATGTTTGTAGAATTCATGGAGTCCCAGCCCCAAGAACCAATTTTACCACAGTTACCTATAATGGCGAACCATGGGGTTTTTACACTTTGGTCGAGCAATTGGATGATCAATTCTTAGATTGGAGGATGCTTGATGATGGCGGTAATCTGTTTAAAGCGGGCTCTAATTTTTCCGGAGGAGATGGCGAGGCGAGTTTAGAATATTTGGGTAGCGCACAAAGTGCTTATGAATCATCTTATGAGTTAAAGTCCAATGAAAATGCAAATGACTGGACGGATCTCATAGAGTTCATAGACTTTATTAACAACACCAATGATTCAGAATTTGAAACGAATCTTGCATCCCATATTGATCTTGGTCCATTCTTGAGCTCTGCTGCCTTGGATAATCTATTTGGCAATTTGGACAGCTACACACAATCAGCAAGAAACTACTATTTATATCACAATTTGGGAATGGATAAATGGCAATGGATTAAATGGGACGGCAATGAGGCATTTGGAAGCTACGGTTTTATGGGTCCATTAAATCCATCAAATTTGGATATCTATTATTATGCTTCAAATCGACCATTACTGGAAAGGGTTTTCGCAAGTCAGGCATTGAAGTCTCAGTACACATCTGAAGTATGCCTGTTGATAAGTACTATTTTTAATCCGGATTATTTAAACCCAATGATCGATGACTTAAAAGAACTTATTAAAAATGATGTATATGCGGACAACAACAAAATGTTCTCTAATGCTGATTTTGATACCAATATTGAAACTGATTTATCTGGAGGTGGCGGTGGGCCGGGGCCTGGTGGTTCTATTGAAGGATTGAAATCTTTTATTCAGGAACGATACAATTACCTTACAACAGCTGTGGATTGTGAGCCCTATGCAGGTATTGAGTCAGTGTCTTTACAAGAATTATCTATATACCCCAACCCAGGCACTTCTTTACTTTCCATTAAAGGAATCCAATCTTATCCGTGTCCTTATGTATTAAAAGGATTAGATGGTGGTGTTATTGAATCTAAAATATTGTTTGGATCAGAACAATTTATTGATGTTTCAGAATTGGAAAGCAACCTATATTTTCTCGATGTCGATGGTCATGTTCTGAAGCTAATCAAGCCATAAGCTATAGCAATAATATAAGGTCTCATTTTTGAATGGGGTTGATTATAAAATAACTCCAAATTGAGGCAACCTTCAGCACTTTGATGTTGTTATATATATGCTAACCAAAACTATGATCATGTTATTCGATACAAAAGTATCTGTAAATCCATTTCCTGTGGTCGCACTTAGATTGAATAGAAGACGTGTATTTCATGATTTTTTTATTGGGAAAACCAAGCATTTAATTGCTCATCCGAAACTTCATATTTCTAAAACCAAACCAAACAACTATGAAAGGCTTACTATTCTTTTTATTCTTTCTTATTTTCTGTTCAATACATGGTCAGAAAAACCTTGAAATCATTCAACACTATCTGTCTAATCAAATCGATAATGAATCGATTCGAAAACAAAATTTTAAGGATTTACTGATCACAGATGAAAGCTACTCAAGTCAGGTTGAAGCTGATCATATATATGTGAATCAAACATTTGATGGTATTGAGATTTTGAATTCCGGAGGTGTTTTTGTCATTAAAAATAACGAAGTCATTTATTCTAAGGTGCAGCTTATTACCGATATTCAAAATAAGATCAAGACAAGTCAATTTGCTATTTCTGCAAAAGACGCCATAAACTTTGCTTTAAGGAAGGTAGGCGTTTCGAGCAGCTCAAATCATAAGATTATTGAACAGAAAGGAAACTTATTTCTTTTTGACAAAGGAGATGCTTCTATAGAAAATATTCCGGTTGAGTTGGTTTTTGTTCCAACAAATTCCGAGACATTTCCAATTCACCTCGCATGGGAATTGAGTATTTATGAAAAATCTCAAAAACACTGGTGGAGTATTCAAGTAGATGCCCTTAATGGAGAAGTTTTAACCTTGAATGATTGGGTTGTCGAATGTACATTTGATGATGCCGATCACAAAAATCATCATCACCAATCCGATTTGAAGCGCCAATTAAATAGTGCGTTTGCATTGCCTCCACCAACCGACGCTTATAATGTTTTTGCCATACCACTGGAAAGTCCGAACCATGGTAATAGAAGTATTATTTCCGGCACGGACAATCTTTCGGCTTCACCTTTTGGATGGCATGATATTGATGGAAACGCAGGAGCGGATTACACCATAACACGAGGGAATAACGTGTATGCTTATGAAGATCAGGACGATAATAATGGTCCGGGATATTCTCCTGACGGAGGAGCTTTATTAGATTTCGATTTCCCTTTAGATTTAAATAATGCACCCAACACGAACTTAGACCCGGTCATTACCAATTTGTTTTACATGAATAATATCATGCATGATATTTGGTATCAGTATGGTTTTGACGAGGCGAGTGGTAATTTTCAAGAGAACAATTACGGTAATGGAGGTAATGCCTCTGATTATGTGAATGCAGAAGCACAAGATGGAGGAGGCACAAATAATGCGAATTTTGCCACACCTGGCGACGGAGCAAACCCAAGAATGCAAATGTATTTATGGTCAGCACCTACAGCGGATAATAATCTTTTGGAAATAAATAGTCCTTCCGCTTTGGCTGGCGCTTACCAGGCAGTTCAGGCTGGTTTTGGACCCTCTGTGCCGACCACTCCAATCACTGCTGATTTTGCTTTGGTAGATGATGATTCTGGTGATAATGAAGATGCCTGTGAGGCACTTACTAATGCGGCGACATTGAACGGAAAAATTGCGGTCATCAGAAGAGGTTCATGTACATTTATTAGTAAGGTTGAGGCCGCAGAAGCTGCCGGTGCACTTGCCGTAATTATGGTAAATAATGCAGCTGGCGCTCCCATAACGATGGGGGGGGCAGATCCGGGTATCGGAATTCCTTCTGTTATGGTGTCTCAAGCTGACGGTGAATCACTTATTGACGCTTTGCTCGCTACGACAACTGTAAACGGAACGCTTCAGAGCTCCGGGAATCTTGTTCAATTGGACGGAGATTTTGATAATGGAATCATTGCACACGAATATGGACATGGTATTTCTACAAGACTAACCGGTGGTGCGAGTAATTCAAATTGTCTCAGTAATGATGAACAGATGGGAGAAGGATGGTCAGATTGGTTTGGACTCATGCTTACCATTGAACCTGGAGATATAGGAACTGATGTAAGAGGAATAGGGACCTATGCCATTGGTGAGCCAACAAATGGTAATGGCATTAGACCTGCACCATATTCTACAGATTTAACCATCAATAATTACACTTATAATGCTTCAAATAATACAGCAGCAATTAGTCAACCGCATGGTGTAGGTTTTGTTTGGTGTACCATGTTGTGGGATTTAAGCTGGGCATTGATTGATGAATACGGGTATGATACAGACCTTTACAATGGAACAGGAGGAAATAACATCGCCATGGCCTTAGTTATAGAAGGATTGAAACTTCAACCATGTAATCCTGGATTTGTGGATGGTAGAGACGCTATTTTACAAGCGGATCAAATGTTGTACGGGGGAGCGAATGAATGTTTGATTTGGCAAGTTTTTGCCGCACGAGGATTAGGATTAAGTGCAGACCAGGGGTCAAGTAATAGCCGCTCGGATCAAACTGAAGCCTTTGACCTTCCAGCTGCTTGTCAAGCACCGACAGTTGCCCCGGCGGCATCTTTTTCGTATAATTCAGATTGTTCTGGAGAAGTGGCTTTCGCCGACCTTTCAACAAATAATCCAGATTCTTGGAGCTGGAATTTTGGAGATGGCAATACGAGTTCACTAGAAAACCCAACTCATGTTTATTTGAGTAGTGGTACCTACACTGTTGAACTGATTTCAACCAATGTTGTTGGTTCAGGTTCAAATTCAATCACGGTTACAATTTCTTTACCAGATGCTCCCATTGTTAATGACGCCACCACATGTCAGAATGAAACAGTTACCTTTTCTGGTAGCGGAAATGGCGTTTTAAATTGGTACGACGCTTCGGGAACAACTCTTCTCGAAACGGGAAATACATTTCTAACACCAAGTCTATCCAATACGACAAACTATCTTGTACAGAATGTTATTGAACAAGCACCACAATTTGTTGGTCCGGAAAATGGATCAGTAGGAACGGGTGGTTTTCACGATCAAACCACAGTTTTTGCATTAAATTTTGATGCCTCAACAGCTTTTAGTCTAGTTTCAGTATGGATCAATGCGAATACCACCGGGAATAGAACAATAAATTTATATGATGATGTCGATGGAGTCGGTAATGTCATTGATCAAATAACGGTAAACATCGCGAACGCGGGGCCCCAAAGAATAACTTTAAACCTCGATGTTCCGGCAGCAGGAAGTTACAGTCTTGGAGGTGTCTCAATGGATATGTTCAGAAACAATGGAGGTGTAAATTTCCCCTATTCTATTGTGAATGTTGTGAGTATTGTTAGCTCTTCTGTAGGGACGGGCTATTACTACTATTTTTATGATTGGGAAATTCAAACCAGCCCATGCCTAAGTCCTTTTACAAATGCAATTGCAACAGTCAACCCAATTACGGAGAATACTGATACCCAAGTATCATGCGGCTCTTTTACTTGGATTGATGGCAATACCTATTCTTCTACTAATGGAAATGCAACGTATATTTTACAAAGTTCTACTGGTTGCGACAGTATCGTCACACTGGATCTGACGGTAAATAATCCGTCATTTAGTACGGATGTGCAAACGGGATGTGATTCATACACATGGATTGATGGTACCACCTACTCCACGAGTAACAATACAGCTACCTACACGCTTCAAAATACGGAAGGCTGTGATAGTACGATTACCTTAAACCTGAACCTAAGCAATTCAAGCTTTTATACTGATGTGCAAAATTCATGTGGGCCTTACACATGGATTGATGGAAATACTTATACGTCAAGTAATAATACGGCAACGTACACCATTCAGAATACTCAAGGGTGTGACAGTACAATTACTTTGAACTTAAGTGTTGGTAACCCTAGTTCAGGAATTGACGTTCAGGCGGCATGTAATACATATACTTGGATTGACGGAACGACATATACATCCAGTAATAATACAGCCACATATAATATTGTTGGTGGGGGAGCCAATGGTTGTGATTCCTTAGTTAGCCTTGATCTTACCATTAATAATACAATCACTGGAACAGATGTCCAGTTCGCTTGTGGTTCCTACACATGGATTGATGGTAATACCTATACAGCTAGTAATAATAATGCGACCTACACCCTGGTAGCATCTCAAGGTTGTGATAGTGTTGTGACGCTTAACCTGAGTATTTATACTCCTGATTTTGTTACTGACATTCAAACAGCGTGTGATGAATTTACGTGGATTGATGGAAACACATACACTTCTAGCAACAATACTGCATCATACGTCCTACAAAACACGAATGGATGTGATAGTACGATTTCTTTAGACCTTACGATTAACAATGTAAACAGTACCATTCTTCAATTGGGTCCGGGAACAGCCCAAGCGGAAGCAGTAAATGCTACTAGCTATGTATGGCTGGATTGTGCAGACGGATTTGCGCAATTCCTCGGAGAAAACGACCAAACGTTTGAGTGTCAAGGAACGTGTTATTATGAAGTCGCTGTAGTGGTTTCTGAAAATGGCTGTTCCGACACAAGTGAATGTCTGATTTTAAATGTTTTAGAATTAGATGAGTCAATAAATGATCAAAAAATTTCATTGTATCCAAATCCTACGAGTGAAGTCATTCATTTTAGTGGACTGAATACCCTTGAGAGCATTGAAAAAATTGAACTGACTGATTACAATGGAAGATTGATAAAATCTATTTTTGACGTTTCAAACACGCTAGATGTTCGATTTCTTTCTGATGGGATTTACTTTTTGAATATTATTCATAATAACGGAACGGAAATTTTAAAAGTATCCATTCAGTAATTGGTTTTAAGGAAAATACTTTACCTACCGCAGTTTTAAATTTAGGATTCTTTGGTTTTCAAATTAAAAGCAATCACTCGGTCGATTTCTTCAACTACCTGAAGCGCATTTTTATTTGTGAATTGGAGTGAGGGTTTGGTTTTAATTACATTGTTAGAGGGGCCGTCGGTACTTATTAAAATATGATTGTTTCTAAGCTCGTTTTTAATATATTGGGCTAGATTTGTATTTGGCTTTCCGAGCTCATCAATAAGCTCAATACCCAAGAATAAACCCGAACCTCTTACGTCTCCAATACACGCATGTTTACTCTGTAATTCTTTGAATAACGATTTATAATATTGACCACATTTAAGTGCATTTTCTTGTAGTTTTTCTGATTCGATAACTTCCAATACCGCTTTACCGATGGCACAGGAAACTGGATTTCCGCCAAATGAGCTAAAAAACTCTACACCTTGCTCGAATGAGTTTGATATTGACTCAGTAGTGATTACAGCACCCATCGGATGTCCATTCCCCATTGGTTTTCCAATAACAACCATATCTGGCTGAACTTGATGCTGTTCAAATCCCCAAAAAACATCTCCAAGTCTGCCAAAACCTGTTTGTACTTCATCACTGATACATATTCCACCTTGGGAACGAATGGCATCATAAACTTTAGCTAAATATCCAGCTGCTAGTGGGATTTGACCGCCGCATCCAACTATTGGTTCACAAATAAAGGCAGCGATTCCCTCTTCTGTTTTATGAATTTGATCAATAGCCTCTTTTGCATAGCGCTTTCCACCTTCAGAACCTGAGTACTTTCCATTGTAGGCATTCGGGATTGCTGTTTTCACAATATGTGATTTTTGACCTTGTCCTTTGGGATGATTGAATTTATAGTCGCTAATATCAATTCCTATTTGGGTATGTCCATGATAACCGTGTTCCATCACCAGTATCTTTTCTTTTCCTGAATGAATTTTTGCCATTCGAATGGCAAGGTCATTGGCCTCAGAACCCGAGTTTACAAAGAAAACTTTATTGAGATGTGGAGGGAACTTAGAGAGTAATTTCTCTGTGTATTCGGGTAGTATATCGTAAAGGTATCGTGTATTGGTATTGAGCTGTGCCATTTGCTTTTGGCCTGCTTCCACAACAATAGGGTGTGAGTGCCCAACATGGGGAATGTTATTATAGGCATCCAGATAAGCGTTACCATAAACGTCATACATGTATTGAAAAGCAGATTTATCCATTGCGATGGGTTGGTCATAGCTCACGGAAAGTATTTTACTTACATGTTTCTGTCTTTCTTTTAATTTTTCAATTACTGGAACTGGTTTTTCATATGGTAAGCTTAACTCTTTTAATATTTCATTTTCAAAAGAAATGGGATTTATTTCAATAAGCTTAAAAAGCATTTTCCAAGCATTATTTTCACTTACCGAGGCGTAGGTGTTATTGGGATCATGCTTTTTAGCATTGGCTGAGTGACAAACACTGATGCAAAGTTTCGAGGCAATTAAATAATAGAGAATCGAAATTTCTCTTTCTTGAAGGGGGACGATTTTATGATAAGCATGTATTAAGGGGAGAGTGAATTCAAATATATTTTCTTTGTCATAGCTCATGTAAGTAATTGCAGTAGCAATTTCATTGATTAAAGGAGAATAAACCATATCCCCAAAATCAATTAATGCACTTACCTCATTTCCTTTGATTAAAATATTCCATTCGTTTGCATCACTATGGATGAATGACATTCTTAATTCAGGGGCTATAGGAGCTACAATCTGTTCAAATTGCATAAAAAAGTACCGAACCAAATTCTGATTTGAAACATCTGATATGTCTGTTATGTATTTTTTATTTAAAGACAGCTGTTGAATGTCCCACTCACATTTTCGGGCACGTAGCTCGGAGCTATCAAAACCCATTAATGCCGTATCCAGTTTTGCTAAAAAGCTTCCAAGAGAGGACGCTATTTGCTTATTTGAATCTAAATCACCCAGAAAATCACCATTTAAGAAAGACAATAATCTACACGAATTGACCTCTCCATGTATGACAAGATTCTTTGTATAAGATTCATCGAGAAATGGAATTGGCTTTGGGGTTTTGGAATTGCTTTTCTGTTGTAAATACAGTAATGCTTGACTTTCTGCTTCTAATAAAGCAAAATTAGATTCAGAGGCTGGATATGTTTTGAAAATGAAAGATTCTCCTTCTGTTCGGATGAGATAATTGATATTGTCGTACCCATTAAGTTTTTTTATTTCAATTGGTGAAATCCCGAATTCTTTCTTGATGGTACCCTTCATATCCAAATCCTAATAGGTTTGAGAAACAATGTAACTATCTCTGACTCGATTTTTGATTTTCTTTGTTTCTGACATAGATAAGCTTGTATTTGCTTTTGGAGCTTTCTCTTTGTTCAATGTCAAATAGGCCCAAGGACTTAATTAATGGTGTCAATTTTTCAAATCCGTAATTTCGTGAATCAAAATTGGGCTGTTTCTTTTGAATTAAACCACCGACATCACCAAGAAATGCCCATCCATCCTCATCTGACAAATCCGAAATTGAATTCTGAATCAGCATAATTTCTTTTCGAGCGATTTGTTCTACAGAGCTTTTTTGGTTCCCTTTAGTTTCTTTTTTAGGGGCCTTATTCGCAATAATTTCAATGTAAATAAATTTATCACAAGCGACTATAAACGG
>Ga0209251_1000590_pt1 | contig 32292 bp, 27 predicted proteins | sample SaaInlV_100m_DNA_6_FD_184665 | JGI IMG/M metagenome (GOLD analysis project Ga0209251, IMG submission 184665) | Marine microbial communities from expanding oxygen minimum zones in the Saanich Inlet - Saanich Inlet SI073_LV_10m_DNA (SPAdes) (version 2) | ecosystem: Environmental > Aquatic > Marine... | reverse complement strand
ATGCGATACTATAGTTTCATTTTCCCTGTAATCAACCAAGCAGTTGATATCGAAGCCAAGCTTCGTGCGGTAGCCGTGGCAGGCTGTGCTTGATGGCAAGCCGGCGTGAAGAACAGCAAGAAGACATTCGGTTTCGAGTTTTACGTTTGCTGACTGATAACCCACAGATGAGCACGCGTGACATTGCCAACGCGGTGGGGATTTCAAACGGGGCCGCTTTCTATTGCCTGTCTGCGTTGGTTGAAAAGGGTTTGTTAAAACTTGGCAATTTTACAGCGTCCACTCACAAAGGCCGCTATGCCTATATTCTGACCCCCCGTGGCATTCGTGAAAAAGGCGTATTGACGGCCAATTTCCTGAAACGCAAGCGGAACGAATATGATGCGCTGCGACGTGAGATTGCGGCGTTGGAAGATGAAGTGGGCATTTCAGTGGACGAGTGACAATCTTTTGACATGGTCTTTGGATTACATGCGTCAGTTATAGATTTTTATGACCTAAGTGGCGGTTCAGTTCTTTAAAATATGTCTACTTATCAGAGGCTTAAGCCCTTTGATGATGTTCTTAATTGATACTGTTTTAATCGGTCACAAGTCCCCCGACAGATCGAAGACTGCGTCCGTTTTAAAACTGTTTTCCGGTGTGCAAAGCCATTTAACCCTTGTAGTGACCTCATCAACTTCCAAGAGACGCTCGTGCGGAAATTTTGAGAGCGTGTAGTCGATATGTGCCTGCGCCATCTAATCAAAAATACGGGTCTTAGCCGCCACTGGGATACTGCAATTCACCGCCATATCCAGCTTGGCGCATTCTTTTCCAGCTGATTTGGTTAAGGCGATCACACCGGCTTTCGATGCAGAATAAGCGCTGGCATTGGGGTTGCCTTCTTTTTCGGCGATTGAATCGATCATAACGATACACCCATAGCCGCGCGATTTGATGCCGGGCAATACCGCTTTTTGCGCATGTGAGAACTACCGCCGAGGCTGACATCAAGAATTTGCTGCCAGTCGTTCAGCGGATAGTCTTAGACCAAGGCATTAGTCCAGCAATCCCGGCTGAATTTATCATTTGGGTAATCGAACCAAAGTCGTGTTTTATTTGCTTGATTGGGTTTTATACCGCTTCGTAATTGGTAGTATCGAGGCGAATAAGGCGCCGTGGGACATTCGGTAGCTACTCTTTTGCTAGGGTGAGCGCCGATTCGTCGGTATCGAGCAAAACAAGTTTGCCACCATTTGCGGCAAGACGTTTGGCGCAAGCAGGTCCGATGCCTGCGCTCCGCCGGCTATGATGGCTGTATTTTTTGCGTCGTCATGCTATGTCTTGCTCAATGACTTTAAGTTCTATTTTGTGCATGCTTGTGCAGCGATTTCCATCTTGCAAAAGCGGTCTAATTTACTCGCCGATAAGCCGCGTTCACGTTGAACTTTTTATGAAGTGTCTGTAACGTCAGTGGGGCAATACTCTGCCGGTTTAGTGGGGCAGGAGCCCGAGATGCCTGTTAGAATTAGTCTATCTCGCAACTTTCAACCGCTTCAAGCAGTGTTTGCACAATGAGGTATATTCTTTGATGTTTTTATTGGGTTTTATGTAGGTTCATATCAAATTGGGGTCAATTGGCGGGTACCCGCAGTTTTAAAAAGGGGCTATAAGTCTTGTTTCATCCTAGGCATCGGCGCGTTGTATTATGTGTTGTCCGGTTTCCAGTATGCTGCTTGATACGGAAAAATTTGATTGTTTGCGGTGAATTTGATCTGGTGAGTTGCAACGATTGTTAATATTCTTTGGCGTTATTTGAGGAGGCATATATGGCGTTTACGCTTGATCATCGGGACATACGTGAAGGGGTGACAAAACTTTGTTCTGGTTTTGTAGGTGAATACTGGCGCAAAACAGACCGCGACCAAGCCTATCCAACAGAATTTGTGCGGGTTCTGACCGAGGAAGGGTATCTTGGGGCTCTGATTCCCGAAGCCTTTGGCGGCCTTGGATTGCCTCTGTCGGCGGGGGCGGCCATTCTCGAGGAAATCCATCGGTCGGGTGGTAATGCGGGTGCGTGCCATGCGCAGATGTATACCATGGGCACGGTTTTGCGCCACGGCACAGAAGCGCAAAAAGCTAGTTTCTTACCGGGGATTGCCCGTGGTGAATTGCGGCTGCAGGCCTTTGGTGTGACCGAACCCAGCAGCGGTACCGACACCTCTGCGTTGCGCACAACCGCGCGCCGACAGGGGGACTGCTATATTGTCAATGGTCAGAAAATCTGGACAAGCAGGGCAGAGCATTCCGATCTTCTTTTGCTTTTGGCCCGCACGACACCGCGTGATCAAGCGGTGAAGAAAACTGATGGTCTGTCTGTTTTTTTGATTGATATGCGCGATGTTCTAGGAAAATCGCTTACTATTCGCCCGATCCGAACGATGATGAACCACGCAACAACCGAGCTGTTTTTCGATGATATGGAAATACCCGCGTCCAGTCTTGTGGGAGAGGAAGGTAAAGGATTTCGCTATATCCTATCGGGGATGAATGCCGAACGCTTGCTGATTGCCGCTGAATGTATTGGGGATGCGAAGTGGTTTATTGAAAAAGCTTCGGCCTACGCTGGCGACCGTACGGTTTTTCAGCGGCCCATCGGGCAAAACCAAGGCGTGCAATTTCCCATTGCGAAAGCCTATGCGCAGATGCGAGCCGCCGAGTTGATGGTACATGAGGCAATCCGGCTTTACGAGGCTGGGGGCAACCCTGGCGAAGAGGCGAATTTGGCCAAGCTTTTGGCTGCAGATGCCAGTTGGGCCGCAGCCGAGGCCTGTGTTCAGACCCATGGGGGATTTGGGTTCGCTGAAGAATATGATGTTGAGCGTAAATTCCGCGAGGCGCGCCTGTATCAGGTGGCGCCGATTTCGACCAATATGATCCTATCTTATATCGCCGAACATGTCCTTGGTATGCCGCGCTCGTATTAACGCGGGCGATTGGATTCAAGTACTCAATCTGCGGTCAACAAAAATCTTCAGGCTGGCTCAAGGCCAAACTAAAGGGCAGGGGGAAGGGCGCGAGCGTGGTTTTAGCCGCCAGTATGGCTCATGTGGCGGCTCATCTGACCATCTGGGCGCTGGCGTGAATAATCAAAATCGTGGCCTTTGGGCTTGCGGTCAATCGCATCCCTAATCGCCTGTTCCAACTGTAGATCAGCGTTGCTGTTTGCGCGTAAGGGGGTGCGTAAATCGGCCATATCCTCTTGACCAAGACACATATACAACTCGCCCGTGCAGGTCAGCCGCACCCGGTTGCAGCTTTCACAAAAGTTATGTGTCAGCGGAGTTATGAAACCAATTTTCTGACCGGTCTCCTCAAGCCGCACATAGCGTGCCGGTCCGCCTGAACGTTCGGTAAGGTCTATGACGGTATAGTGTTCGCGCAAGCGCGCGCGCAAATCTTTTAGCGACCAATATTGATCGAGCCTGTCCTCATTGCCCAGATCACCCATCGGCATCACTTCGATCCAGGTCAGGTCCATATCGCGCTCAGCGCACCACTGCGTCATCGGGATCATTTCGTCTTCGTTAAAGCCCTTCAGAGCCACGGCGTTCAGCTTGACCCTAAGACCTGCCCGCAAGGCGGCATCAATGCCGCGCTTGACTTGCGGTAACCGCCCCCAACGGGTTATTTCGGCAAATTTTGCCTCGTCCAGTGTATCGAGCGAAATATTCACCCGCCGTACCCCTGCGGCGTAAAGCTGGTCTGCAAACCGTTCAAGCTGCGAGCCATTGGTGGTCAAGGTCAGCTCTTGCAGAGCGCCGGTTTCAAGATGTCGCCCGATGCTTTGAAAAAATGTCATAATGTCGCGGCGTACCAAAGGTTCGCCACCGGTAATTCTGAGTTTCTTAACCCCCATAGACACAAAAGTGCTGCACAGGCGGTCTAATTCCTCAAGCGTCAACAATTCTTTTTTAGGCAAGAAGGTCATATTTTCCGACATGCAATATACACATCGGAAATCACATCTATCGGTAACAGACACCCGTAGGTAATCTATCTGGCGCTGGAATGGATCTATAAGAGGAGTTTTCATGAATTTTACCGTAGGGTCTGATTTTACGAAGTGCAACTGTTTCCGTGCACTGCTCAAGATATCGTGTGATCCGTAAGTCTTTTTTACATTTTGAAGTGCTCGTTGCCACGTCAACATAAAGCGCCCAACAGGAGCGCTTTTATTTACGCGGCATTATATTCGCTGATTTGATATCTGGATTTTTCCAACCATTCTGGGTTGATTTCAACCCCCCAACCGGGCGTGTCGGTGACCACAGCCTGACCGTCCGAAATTGTGAATGGCGAGGTGACAAACAGATTTTCTTGCCAAGGATAGTAATCTAAACCTTCGATTGAAAATTCGAGATATTTGCCAGCATTGGGAATGGCGCGCAGCAGATGCATGGTAAACAGGGTCACCATCGAAAGGTTGGCACAGTGCGGTGTGACTGGCAGCCCCGCCAATTTGGCCATTTCAACCACTCTCAGGGTCCGGCTTATGCCGCCTAGGTAACACACGTCTGGTTGAATAATATCGACCACACGGTCCTTTATCATCGTCTGCCAATTGGCGAGCATACAGTCTTGCTCGCCACCGGTGACATCCAAATCCAGCGCGTCTGTGACCTGCTTGGTTTGCTCGAACTCCCAATAGGGGCAGGGTTCTTCATAATGGGAAATACCGTTGTCTTGTAAAAGCCGGCCCACTTCTATGGCGCGGGCCGGTGTGAAACAGGAGTTGGCATCGACCAAAAGGGCGATCTCGTTACCCATGGCGCGTCGCATTGTTGGGACAATCTGTTCAGTGCGTCCGGGCCACTCATCCTGATTGCGGCCAACTTCCGCGCCAACGCGAAACTTGAAGGCATCAAAGCCATGGCTGTCGCGCAACCGACACAGGCGATCTGCTTCGTCCTCGGGGGTGATATCGCGCTTCATTGATGATGCATAGGCGCGAATTTTGCCGGGTGAGCCGCCGAGCAGGGTCGCAACGGGCACCCCTTTTTGCTTGGCACGCAAATCCCAGACCGCAGTGTCGAGCCCGGTCATGGCACGGCAGATATATGAGCCGGGAAATTTATGCTCGCGCTCGGTCACAAGATCGAGCATGTCGTCCAGTTCTGCGATGGGTTTGCCCAAGGTCCAGGGCGCAACTTGGCGGTGTAGGACTTGGGCGGTGATATCTGAGTGATAGGTCGAGAGCTGGCCCCAACCCTGTGACCCGTCTTCGGTGGTGACGCGGGTAAAGCCGACAAATTCATTGACAAAGCTTTCGATGCTTTTGATTTTCATGACAGATTTCCTTGTCAGCGTTGATTGAAACAGATCAGGTCGGCGGCTTTTTCCCCCACCATGATTGCGACGGCATTGGTGTTTCCAGTTGGAATATCGGGAAAGATCGAGGCATCCGCAATACGAAGCCCTTGAATGCCGTGAACTCTAAGTTTGGGGTCGACCACGCTGCTGGCAGGATCACGCCCCATCCGGCAGGTGCCGCATTGGTGAAACACGCTCCAGGCATTTTTACGGACAAACCTGTCGAGATCTTCATCAGAGGTTACAGCGTGACCAGGTGTAATTTCAGCGTCGATCACATCAGCCAACGCTGGTGAAGCGGCAATATTGCGCATCAGCCGCAACCCGTCTCGCATAAGCTCTGTATCATGACGCGTTGACAGATAATTCGCGTGCAACAGCGGGGCGTCTGCCGCATCAGGGGAGGCAATTTCCAGATGTCCAACGCTGGTTGGCTTGCAGGGGTTAAACCCCAGTAAAAACCCGGCAAAGCGATCTGGCGTCATAAGTGGTCGGGTGCCAACCGGAGCACGGGTATAGCTGACCGGTGAGAAATAGATTTGGATATCTGGGCTGGCCGCATCCTCGCGCATCCGAATGAAACCGCCGGCTTGATTAAGGCTGAGTGACAGTGGCCCGCTGCGGGTGAACAGATATTGTAATGCAACCTTGATTTTGCCCGATAGTGGGCGCAGTACCTGATTTAAGGTTTGCACTTTACTGCGGTAATGCAAATCCGCCCCGAGATGATCTTTGAGGTTGCGACCGACCTGAGGCATGTCCTGCACCACGGGGATATTGTGCGCCTGCAAAAGCGCACCGGGGCCAATGCCTGATAATTGAAGCAGTTGTGGCGAATTGATTGCCCCGCTGCACAGAATAACCTCGGCGCGTGCGTGCGCCGTTTTGAGCTGTCCTTTTTGCAAATAACGCACGCCGGTCACCTTGCGGCCCTCAAAGCAAAGTTTCTGCACATGCGCCCGCAGCGCAAGCGTTAGGTTGGAGCGGTGTTGGATTGGGGTGATATAAGCTCTGGCGGCCGAGGCCCGCAGACCATTTTTGGTGGTGATCTGATACAGTGCGGCACCTTCCATCTGACCGCTGTTATAATCGGGGTTATACGCAAACCCCGCTTGTTCGGCCGCCGTTAAGTAATTGGCGCATAAAGGATGGGCATCGTCTGCGATATCGCGTACGGTTAGTGGCCCATCGCTTCCCCGGTCTGGATTTGCGGCGCCAAGCCAATTTTCCATCCGTTTAAAAACAGGGGCAACATCGGTCCACGACCATCCTGGTGCATCTTTTGCCCAGTGGTCATAATCTTGTGGATGCCCGCGCACGTATACCATCGCGTTGATCGAACTTGACCCCCCCATGACTTTGCCGCGGGGCCAATAGATCCGATTGCCGTCCAGGGTTTCGTTTGGTTCGGTGGTATATTTCCAATTCACTCTTTGATCATAGAACACCTTGCCGTATCCCATTGGGATGCGCACCCAAGGATGGCTGTCGGCGCCACCGGCTTCAAGCAATAAAACGCGCTTATCAGGATTTTTCGTTAGCCTGTTGGCCAGTGCCGAGCCTGCCGAACCAGCCCCGACAATGATAAAATCGTACTCCGACATTTATCACCCTTATTCGCTTTGTCGTTTCAACAGTTGAGATGCGACCAATAACCCCGATGAGATTAATATCAGAATTGTGGATATGGCCGCAATTGTTGGATCAATTTGATCTCTTAACGCTAAAAACATACTTCGTGTGATCGTCGAATTGTCACCTCCGGAGACAAATAAAGAGATTATGACTTCATCAAACGAAGTTAGAAATGAAATCAAACAAGCTGAAATAATTGAAAATTTTATTTGTGGAAGCGTGATCTCAAAAAAGGCTCTGATGCGGGTTGCACCAAGAGACCGTGCAACTTTTTCTTGGTTCATGTCATAATTTTGTAAAGCGGATAAAACAATTATGAGCACGAGAGGCATTGCGACCAACGAATGCCCCAGCACCAAGCCCAATATGCTGTTGACCATTTTGAACTGGACGAAAAAATAAAACAGCCCGATCGCCACAAGGATAACAGGAACCATTATCGGCGAGATCATTATTGGAAATAACATATTGCGCAGGCGATTATCACTGTTGATCAACCCGTAGGCGGCCATCGTCCCGACAGGCGTCGCCACAAAAATGGTCAGAACGGCAACTTTTACAGATGTCCACGTCGCTGCCATCCAGTCATTGAAGCCGTTTTCCACCTTCCATGAGAAAAAATAGTTTTCATACCATCGCAAAGACCATTCCTTTGGCGGAAACTCCAGGTATTGGCTGGCTGAGAAAGACATCGGGATCACGACCAACGAAGGTACAATCAGTAAAAACAGCACAACTGCGGAAAAGACATATAGCCAAAGCCGGTCACCTAATTTGATCTGGGTTTCAGACACATTTTTGTTCAACCATTGCATCGGTCAGCGCCCCCCACTCAATTGTTCGATCGAAACCAGTTTTGAGGCGATATAGAGAATAAAGGCCGTGACAGTCAGCAAAACAACGCCCAGAGCACTGGCTGCGCCCCAACTGAAATACAACTCGATGTTACTGGAAATTTTCATCGCTGCCATGATGACCTTACCACCACCCAAAACTGCCGGTGTGACATAAAAGCCTAAACACAATACGAAGACGATTAGCAGGCCCGCCAGAAGACCGGGAATAGAGAGTGGGAAAAATACTGTCCAGAAAGCACGGGTTGGCGTTGCGCCAAGGCTAGAGGCGGCTTTCAGGCAGTCTTTGTCGATGGCTTTCATGTTTGCGTACAGGGGTAATATCAAAAACGGCAGCATAATGTGCACCATGCCGATCAGCGTCCCTGACGTATTATGAACAAATTTTATCGGTTCGGAAATAATGCCCAGATCAATCGCCATGTTGTTAAGCAGGCCTTTGCGCTGCAACAACACCAACCAAGCATAAGTTCTGACAAGAAGGCTTGTCCAAAAAGGTATCAACACCCCAATCATGCAGATGTTGGCCCAACGGTTTGATAATTGCGACATGAAATAGGCGAGAGGGTATCCCAGTAAAGCGCAGATGAGAGTCGTGAGTATGCTGATCTTAAAGGTCGTGATAAAAATTCGCAGATAGGCTTTGCTCTTTATCATCCGTTCATAATTTTCGAAAGAAAGAGTGCCGTCTCTGCCAATAAAAGACATAAAAAGTAGCCAGCCTATAGGAATAATAATTAAGGCTGAGACCATAATTAAATAGGGCATAGTCAGTCCAAATAACTGATATTTTTCTTGCTGAGCCAATTTCTTAAGGTCGGTTTCATTGATATGTTCGCCGGTTGCTATCATCGGTCTAATCCACCAGAAAACTGTCGGCGAACCGCAGGCCGACTGATATTTTTTCACCAGTTTTTGGTAAGGACTGCATTGTTTCACTGCCATTGGGCAAACGCATGCGAAGTTCTTGCCCACCATAGATTTCTGGGTCTAATTTTATAACCATCAACTGGCTCTCGCCCTGAAAGATCGACTCTTCCACCAAGCCATCAAAGAAGTTTGTGTCTTTTTCGGTTCTCTCCGCCAAGAACAGTTTTTCCGGCCTCACCATTAATAAATAATCGCCGTCACGGTCCGGAGTTTGGTTGGCGCAAATTTCTGACGCGCCAAGATACGCTGCTCCGCCTTGGACTTTGACCGATAATAGGCTGGATTCTCCTATGAAATCAGCAATGAAGGCATTGTTGGGGCGCTTATAAATTTCATTGGGCGTATCCAATTGCATCAATTGCCCGTCGTTAATGACCGCAATTCGGTCAGACATCGTCAAGGCCTCTTTCTGGTCATGGGTTACATAGACAGTTGTTATGTTCAGGCTGTCGTGCAATTGCCGCAACTCGATCTGCATTTCTTCGCGCAGTTTTTTATCCAGCGCCGAGAGCGGCTCATCCATGAGTAGAATTTTTGGTTTAAAAACGATTGCGCGGGCCAAAGCGACCCTTTGCTTTTGCCCACCTGACAGTTCGCCGACGCGTCTTTTGCCCAGACCATCCAGCTTAACGATGCTAAGAGCTTCGTCCACATTAAGTTTCGTTTCAGATTTACTCACACCCCTGAGTTTTTGGGGATAACCGATGTTGTCCTCAACATTCATATGTGGAAACAACGCATAATTTTGAAAGACCATTCCGATCTCGCGCAGATGAGGAGGTTTTAAAATAATCTCTTCCTCGCCAAATTTTACACTGCCATAATCAGGACGCGTGAAACCGGCCAAAACCATTAAAAGCGTGGTCTTACCAGAACCTGAAGGACCCAAAAGGGTTAAGAACTCTCCGGAATTAACCTCAAGATTAACATCGTTCAGAGCGTGGAAGTCGCCATATGTTTTTGTGATCGATTTGATTGATATATTAAGCGCGTTGGATTGCATGAAGCTTCTCTTTGATTTGAAATGTGGGGGGACGAAGATCCCCCCACATTCATAAAATTTATTACTCAGTCATCATTTCGGTATACATTTCAGCAGCAATGGTGCGCCATTTCGCGTACCAAGCTGTTTTCAAGGTCAATTGATGTTTCGCATTGTCTGGGTGGCTGGGCAATGCCCGTGCTGTGGCATCATCAAGCAGTCCCAACTCATACACTTTCTTATTTGTAGGTCCATAAGTGATGTGTTTCGCGAATTCGGCCATATATTCGGGCTTCATCATTTCCCCGATGTATTTCATCGCCAGATCTTTTTGCGGCGCGCCCTTTGGGATGCCATAGCCTTCCCAATCCATAATGCCACTCTGCCAATCATAGGCTACATTGGCACCGTCTCTTTTGGCCACATCAAAGCGACCATTCCAGCCGGTTGTCATATCGACCTCACCGTCCTTCATCAACTGGGCATGCTGGGCGCCAGAGGACCACCAAACAGCAATATGCGGCTTGATCGAACGGATCTTGTCTAATGCGCGCTCGATGCCCTCTTCGCTGTCGAGAACATTATAGATTTCTGACATTGGCACACCATCGGCCAGCAAAGCCGTTTCAAGCTGCGCATCCACTTTGCCGCGCATTGCGCGGGTTCCCGGGAATTTTTCTACATCATAGAAATCTGCCCAGGTTCTGGGGCCGTTATCACCGTATGTATCGGTGTTCCATGCTGCGACAACTGAGAAAATGTCTGCACCGGCACAGTATTCGCTGTACATATCCGGAAGATGGTTGCTCACATCGATCACAGAGTAATCAAGCTTTTCCAGAATGCCTTCTGCGCCACCGGACGCACAGCCGCCGGCGCCGCTGGAGAAGATGTCAAACTTGTCTGCTCCGGATTTGACCATCAGTTTGACGTCTGAAATGCCGCCGTATGTATCTTCTTTTACCGTAATTCCCATCGCTTTGGCGGCAGGCTGAAAAATTCCAACTGATTGACCTTTTTGATAGGCCCCTCCCCAAGACACAATTCTAAGGGTGTCGGCCGTTGCAGCTGATGAAAAACCCAGCATGCCAATGAGGATCGTTGAGATCGCCATTTTTGTTTGATTTTGTTTATTGCGCATTTTAATTCTCCCATCTGTTAAGTACCAGTCAATATTGACGAAGATTTAAGTCATATCAACATTCTTTAATTCGACACTAAAACCCGATAAGCATCAGGGCCACGTGTCGAATTGGCAATAGCCTATTTTTCTTTATTTTTGCCTCTTTAGTTATCTTTATTATCGCCTCCTTAGTTACATGAACACTTTCTGAACGAATATTTTAATTTTCGCAGACGCGTGTCCGTTTTTCAGTGTTGTCGGTTATACCCTCCGGGCCGCAGATTTATACTGCTGGCGGTCTTGCCAACGGTACCAAGCGACCGCTGCTGGTAAGAACCATGGAGTGCCTTTGTAAAACGGTCGGGTCGGAAATTTCAGGTCATCGAACGCCGTTTGGCCCTCTTTTTTGCCGAGAATTTTTTGGCCCAATTTCATCCCAAGATAACTGGCCATTGAGACGCCCGATCCGCAATACCCCATGGCGTAATGCACACCGTTATGGACACCAGTATGGGCCAATTCGTCAAATGTATAAGCCACTGTGCCGCTCCAAGAATGAGATACCTTGAAGCCTGTCAACTCGGGGAAAATGCGGCACATATCCTCATAGAGCGCTGGTCCGCTGATCAGCGGGTTGGTCTCTCTGGCCGAGACCCGGCCACCAAATACAATTCGTTTGCGATCAGGAGAGGTGCGATAGTAATAGACCACTTTACAGGTATCGCTAGCAATTCGGTCGGTTGGAAATAGCGTATCAACCAATTCGGTTGGCAGTTCTTCGGTGGCGATAACATAACTGCCGATTGGGATCACCCGACGCTGAAGCCAAGGAGTGAGATCGGTGGTGTAGCCATTGGTCGCGATAATCACATCCCTGGCGCTTACTTCCCCTTTTGAGGTGGACAATATAAACCGATTTTTTTCTCGCCGCAGACCGCTGACATGGCAATTTCCGGTTACATGTACGCCGGCCTCTACTGCCCTATCAAGCAAGCCCCGATGATACAGACCGGGGTTGACCGAGGCGTGTCTTGGAAAGACGACACCGCCGAAGTACACGTCCGACCCCAGTTCCTTGCGCTGGTCTGCTTTCGGAATGGTGTACGCTTCAATGCCTTCTTTATTGTTTAATTGCTCCGCGTCCCGGGCAATCGCTTCATAATGCTTTGGGGTATGTGCTGCGTGATAGCGCCCGCTGCGGTTGAAATCGCACTCGATTTTTTCTCGCTTAATAAGTGTTTCAATCCATTGCAGAGCATTTTCGCCTTCTTTGCGTATCGCGCAGGCTTTTTCGAGGCCATATTTAGCAGTTAGATCTGAAAGTGACGGCTTGATGCTTGTGCTAATCTGCCCGCCGTTGCGAGTGCTGCAGCCACAGCCCGGATTTTCAGAATCTAAAACCAGTGTAGAACGGCCACCTCTGATGGTCTCCAGTGCCGCATTTAGCCCGGTGTAGCCCGATCCGACGATCACAACATCAACTGTCTTCACAGGCCTGTCGGGCAGTGAGGGCTGCGCAGGCAATAGATCAAGCCAATAGGCATGTTGCTTTATATCAGTGGTAAAGCAAGACTGAAATCTGTTGGCTGGCTGGCTGGAAAAGCGCTGATGTGGCGTGTCTTTCGCTTCGAAAGCGACCATTTTAGTCCTCGCATCCCGTATCTTGATGATCAGATTAGGCAGGTGATTTGATTAAAGCAATTTAAAAACTTTTATTATAATATATAATTTGTTTATGAACGCTCCAGCAGTTTTTGGATTAGGTTATGCCAATCACCCATCGACATATGAAAGTTTTTAGTGCGGTTATTGAAGCCGGGTCCGTATCGCGTGCAGCAACCCGGCTAAATCTGACCCAACCAGCGGTTAGTATTGCACTAAGCAATCTTGAGGCCGAACTTGGGTTTTCACTGTTTCACCGGTCAAAAGGGTTCTTTGCCCCGACCACGGAAGCGCTGCACCTGCATGGTGAAGTTACGCAAAGTTTACTGGCTTTTGCGCGGATGCATCAACGGGCGGATGAAATTCGTTCCGGCGCGGTGGGCGCTGTGAGTATTGCTGCAAACGGCGCCTTAGCAATCAATTTCCTGCCCAAGGTGATAGCGGATTTTCAGGTTGAAAACGCCGGATTAAGCGTGGAGCTAAAGGTGCACAGCTCGCGCCAAATTGCGTCTTTGGTCAGCGGTGGTCAGGTAGATATTGGTTTGATCGACACGCCGGTTCCGGTGGCCGGGTTGAAGGCCGAAGTGTTTCGGCTTGAATGCGTTTGTATCATGCGCGACGATGACCCTTTACAAGCGGTTTCGTTGGTGCGCCCTGATGATCTCAGCGGGCGGTGTCTTATTGGCATTACGGGTGATCACACGGTGGACCGACAGGTGGACTCGGTGCTTTCACAGGCGAGAATTGACGTAAAAAGGTCTGTCTCCAGCGCATATTTTGCCATCGCCCGTAATCTCGTTGCTGCTGGCGGCAATCTGTCGATTATTGATCCAATAAATGGCAAGGCCCGGCTCTCTGATGGTGTACTTTGGAAACCTTTTGAACCGCTGGTTGAGCATGAATTGGCAATTATCGTCGCAAGAGAACGCCTTAGCAGCCGGTCGACTGATACAATGTATGAGATGATTAAAACCGCAGTACAACAAGTGCGCTCTGCCTGATGTGCAGCTCGCAACTGGATGAAGGACGCGCTGAAATGCTGTGCAGGTCCAGCGGTTCGAACGCACCCGCTGCTGCACTTTAAGGTAACCATGTTGTGGCGCGCCACCTATGGGTGAGTTGTTTTGGATGTAACAGCCCTTAAAGTACGCAGAGTGACAAGTTGTCCAATTTTATAGTCGTGTTTGAAAGGCGCCGGGTCAGTTTGGCGATGCGCTATAAGATATGACAAAATCGGTTGTTTGGCGTGTTTGCTTGGTCTAAGTTCTAACCTCTGCCTAAAGTTATATGGGCAAAGTTCAAATCTGGCTGTGAGGTCTGCCGGCGCAACCCTGAAAGAAAAGATGAGTGATATTCTAGACGGGGTGATGCAGGGCATATGGTTACTGGTGACCCTAGACCCAGAGCTGATTGAAATAACACTGCGGTCGCTGCGGATCACCGTCAGCGCCCTGTTGATTGCTTCGGCTATCGCGTTGCCGCTTGGTGCTCTTTTGGCGGTAAGAAGGTTCCGCTTTCGGCGCATCGTGATTGCTATACTGAATGCGCTGATGGGATTGCCGCCGGTGGTTGTTGGTTTGTGTGTCTATATTATTTTGTCTAGATCCGGTCCATTGGGCGTTCTGGGCCTGTTATTTACCCCAAGCGCCATGGTGATTGCGCAAGTGATTATTATTGTCCCTTTGGTGGCCTCGATCGCCCATCAGTCTTTGCGCGACTTGTGGTCGGAATATCATGATCTGTTAATATCGATGAATACCAGTCAATGGCAGCGCATAACAACGCTGCTTTGGGATGGACGGCGCGCACTTTTGACAGCGTCTTTGGCGGGGTTCGGCCGTGCCATCGGCGAAGTTGGCGCGATTATGGTCGTCGGCGGCAATATTGATCACGCAACCCGGGTGTTGACCACAGCGATTGCGCTTGAGACCGGCAAGGGAGACTTTGGGCTGGCACTGGGTCTTGGTTTCGTTCTGATTTTCATGGCGCTTTCAGTGAATTTGGCAATCCATTACTTAACGAGGACAGAAGTGGAGGGGCGCTGGTGACCTCAATGATGCCGCTTGTTGTTGAAAAGGCTCAGGTCCGTCGCCGCGGTAAGGTTTTGATCGGGCCGGTCAACTTTACCTTACAGACCTCTGGCTTGACGGTTGTGATGGGGCCAAACGGATCGGGGAAAACCAGCTTGCTGAGAATGTTGCACGGCGTTGTCCGTTTGGCTGATGGCACGGTGTCTTGGACTTGTGACAAAACCAGTGCGCGGGCAAAACAGGCTTTTGTCTTCCAAAATCCGATTATGCTTAGGCGGTCTGTGCGTGACAATCTCACCTTTCCGCTGCGGATTCTGAATGTGCCGCGCAAAACTGCAAATGCTGAGGCCGAAAGGTGGGCGGCACGCATTGGTCTGGAGCAGGCTCTTACACGATCCGCCACTGTGCTGTCTGGGGGAGAAAAGCAAAAACTAGCCCTCGCCAGAGCATTGATTCGCGAGCCCGAAGTGCTGTTTTTGGACGAGCCATGCGCCAGTTTAGATGGTCGTGCTACGCGTGAGATAGAGACATTGCTGTTGCAGGCTCGCGCAGACGGCACGCGGATCATTATGGCGACACATGATGTGGGGCAGGCGCGGCGTTTGGCCAGTGAAGTGCTCTTCATACTGCAGGGCAAGCTGCATGAGTTCTCGCCGGCGGAAGTATTTTTTGAAAACGCAAAAACTGATGCGGCGCGGGCCTTTCTTAATGGGGATATTATTGAATGATAAAACGACTGATGACCTTTTTGGGGAGTTTTGCAGTCAGCGCAACTATCGTGTCAGCAGATAACATGCGGATGGCGGTGACGACGTCATTTCACAACTCGGGTTTGTCTGACAGTTTGTTGCCGGCCATCGAAAAAGACATCGGGCTGAAACTCGACCTTTTGGTGGTTGGCACGGGGCAGGCCATTCGCCTTGGAGAAGCGGGAGACGTTGATGCGATCCTTGTGCATTCGCGGAGCGCAGAAGAGGCTTTTATTGCCGCGGGGTACGGGACCCATCGCCGTAACATAATGTATAATGATTTTGTCTTTGTCGGCCCCAAAAGTGACCCAGCCGAGATCGCGGCCGCGCAAACTGCACAAGATGCGTTGGTTAAAATCGCCGGTGCCGAGGCGCTGTTTGTGAGCCGTGGTGATGACAGCGGTACGCATAAGAAAGAACGCAGCCTGTGGGCTGAAATTGGGATTGATCTTGACCAGAAAAATTGGTGGTACCGGTCTGTCGGTGCGGGTATGGGGGCGGCATTGAACACGGCAAGCGGGATGAATGCCTATATAATGACGGACCGTGCCAGTTGGTTGAACTTTGGCAATAAGGGAGATCTAGCGTTGCTATACGCCGGTGATCCGGTGTTGTTCAATCAATATGCCTACTTGCCCGTTAATCCGGCTTTGCACCAACATTTGAAAACCACTGAGACCGCACGCCTTGAGGCGTGGCTGACCTCGCCGCGGGCCAAAGAACTTATCAATAACTATCAGATTTCTGGCGAAAAGTTATTTTTTTTCAACGCAGAGTAGGTTTCGTCACAGAGGGTTCCCTGTATGAGAACGGCTCTGTTATGTGAGGATGGGCCTCAAGCTGATTTTGGCCTGTCAACCAACCGGGTGGCAACACACTCGCTGTCAAAGGCTGCGAGGCTGACTTTCGTGTTGCTGGTAAAGATCAGACGTCGTTCGTTCGGTTCAATTGATATTTGTGGTATATGGCTGACCCTGATACGCAGGTTCTTTTCCAAATGCGTTTTAAACTGCTCTTCCATAAGATCGAAATAAGACAGACCGGGTCCGGCAATTGCTACGGGCATTGGCCCGTGAATCGTCATCAGACGTGATAATCCCATGGCCAAGACGTCAGCGGCTTGTCGAAAGGCGAACCGTATCATCTGATCTCCTTGTCTGGCTTTGGTCGCCAGCTGATCCATTTGATCCTTGGGTATAAATTTTGCCGGAATATGATCAGCGGGCGCATCAAACGCACTGCGTAGGATGCCGTAAAATCCCGAATAGGCTTCGATACACCCCTGCACACCGCACCTGCAAAGTGGCCCATCGGGCATGTGCAGCATATGCCCAAACGGCGGTGCCTGATAGCTGGTCTGTCCATTGCTGTCACGGCTTGCGATGCCGAGACCGATACTGTCCCCAAGTGATAAAACTGCATGATGGCGCGCGAATCGACCCGCTTCTTCCAGTTTTGCATGAGCCGAAAAGCAGGTCTCGTTATTGACAGTGACTTTCCCTGCCCAATCGGGTCTTAAAAGAGCTTCAAAATCAATCTGGCTATCGCCAAACACTGGTGACCACATCAATTTTGTACCGCCACCGCCCACCAGACCTTTGGTTGCAATCGAAACATGGGCAATATCCTCGGCGGCCAGCCCGGATCGTTCAGCCAGACGAAACAGATCATTGCGTACTTGAGCCCCAAATGCCGCCGCATCGGTCTCAGAGTGGTGGCGTGGCACTTTGAATCTGTCGAGCAGAACATTGTTGTAATTGATTAGTGAATATTCCACTTCGCCTGAGATGATATGAATAAAGGCGAGGCGTGCAAATTCAGGGTTAAGCGTGAGTAAAACACGTGGCCTGCCGCGGCCTTTCGAGGGTGGCTGTTCTTGCTTAAAAAGCGCCCCCTCTTCAAACAACTCAGCAGTGATAACAGACACCGTTCCCGATGCCAGACCAGAAACTTCAGCTATTTCGGTATGCGAACTGGGGCCGATCCGTCGTAAGCTCTGTAAGACCAGTGCGCGATTGTGATGGCGTAAGCCCTCAGTTGTGTTCCTATTTCTCATGTTATCAACATATTTTTCCCGTCTAAATAATAGATTAGACAGATTTTGTTAAGTTACCAGTCTTTTTTTTCGAGAGTCGAATTGACTCACCTGTAAAATCATGTTTGGTTTTGCTCGACTGTCATGAAAAATTGATAGTGCATGCAACATTGATCACATTGATCAACGTTTTAAATCTTGTGGGAGGATCACATGAATAAAGTTTTAACAGCGGCTTTGGCCGCATCCGTCGCTGTGTCGGCACTCTCGACAGCGGCTTTTGCCGAGGGTAAAAAAATTGGTGTTTCTTGGTCAAATTTCCAAGAAGAACGCTGGAAAACTGACGAAGCTGCAATGAAATCTGCGATTGAAGCAAATGGTGACAGCTATATTTCGGCAGATGCCCAATCATCTGCAGCCAAGCAATTAACTGACGTCGAAAGCCTGATCGCGCAAGGCGCTGACGCTCTGGTCATTCTTTCAGTGGACAGCGGTTCAGTTGGCGCAGCCGTTGATGCTGCATCTGCGGAGGGCATTCCTGTTCTCGGGTATGACCGTCTGATTGAAGATAACCGTGCGTTCTATCTGACGTTTGATAACAAAGAAGTTGGCCGTGTGATTGCACGCTCGATCCAAGCAGCTGTGCCAAGCGGGAACTATGCGATCATCAAGGGTGACAAAGGCGATCCTAACGCGCTTTTCCTGCTTGAAGGCATGATGGATGTGATCGGCGCTGATGTCGAATCTGGTAAAATCAAAATTGTCGGCGAAGCCTTTACCGATGGCTGGAAACCTGACAATGCTCAGAAAAATATGGAACAGATTCTAACCGCCAACAACAATAATGTTGATGCGGTAATGTCTGAAAATGACGGCATGGCTGGCGGGGCGATTGCTGCTTTGCAAGCTCAAGGCATGAACATTCCAGTATCTGGACAGGATGGCGATCATGCCGCTTTGAACCGTGTTGCACGTGGCACTCAGAATACATCTGTCTGGAAAGATGCCCGTCAACTTGGTGCCGCCGCAGGGAACATCGCGGCCGCATTGGCGGATGGCGTTGACATGTCGGCAATCGAGGGCGCTGTGAAATGGTCTGGTGGCGCCAAAGGCGTTGAAATGGACGCGATTTTTCTTGCTCCAACTCCAATTGACAAAACCAATATCAATGTTGTCATTGAGGCGGGCCATATCGCCAAAGCTAAAGTCTGCGAAGGTGCGATGGCCGGTGTGAACGGCTGCTAATCTGCCTTTAAGAAAAGTGGCGTGCCGGCTGGTTTCCTCCGGCACGCTATTTTTTTTAGTTAAAGCGACTGCGACTGAACTTTTGTCTCACTTTATAGGTTGGAGAGTGACTTGACCGATAAACCCACCCTGCATGGCGCCGCTAAAGTGGAAAAGGAAAGCCCTTTTATTAGCTTTCTGCGTGCAACTGAAATTGATGCCCGCCTACTGGGTATGATTGCCGCTTTGATCCTGATTTGGGTCGGCTTTCACTTTTATGGCCAATTTGTAAACGGCTTTGGAGCTTTCTTAACGCCCCGCAATCTATGGAACCTGTCCGTGCAGACCTCTTCGATCGGCGTGATGGCCACAGGGATGGTTCTGGTGATTGTTACACGTCATATTGACCTTTCAGTCGGATCGATCTTGGGTTTTTCGGCGATGTCGATGGCGATCTTGCAAGTATGGATCCTGCCCGAGTTTCTGGGCTTGGGGCACCCGATGATTTGGATCATCACGGTTGCGTTTGGCCTTTTGATTGGGGCTGCAATTGGTGCATTTCACGGTTATTTAATTGCGTATCTTAGCATCCCCGCATTTATCGTGACGCTCGGTGGCCTTTTGGTTTGGCGCGGCGCGGCGTTTCTTTTGGCCCGCGGTGAGACAATTTCACCTGTTGATGCTACGTTTAAGCATTTGGGCGGAGGCCCTTACGGCGCAATCGGTTCGACGGGAAGCTGGATCGTTGGACTGTTGGGCTGCATTGCAGCCGTGGCACTGATTTTTTCGGGCCGGGCACAGCGTCGGCGCTTCCAATTTCCTTTGCGGCCGGTCTGGGCTGAGGCGTTCCTCGCTTTGGTGTCCTGTGGCGGTATCATCGCTTTCGTGCTGTTGGTTAATTCCTATCCCTGGCCCAAAGGCATCGTAAAACAATATGTCAAAACCAATAATATTGAGACCCCGGTCAGCGAGATTTTCATTAGCCATGGTTTTGCCATTCCTGTTTTGATTATGATTGCGGTCGGCATTGCCATGACTTTCTTGGCAACACGTACTCGCTTTGGACGCTATGTATTTGCGATCGGCGGCAATCCTGAGGCGGCTGAACTGGCTGGGATCAATACCCGTTGGGTGACGGTTAAGATATTTGCGCTGATGGGCATGCTGTGCGGCCTGTCCGCGGTTATTGCCTCGGCAAGGTTGAACTCGGCAACCAATAATCTTGGCACGCTGGATGAGTTATACGTCATTGCTGCGGCCGTGATTGGCGGAACGTCATTCGCTGGCGGTATCGGCACGATCTATGGGGCTATTCTTGGGGCGCTGGTGATGCAAAGCCTGCAAACCGGAATGGTCTTGATCGGCTTTGATGCCGCTATTCAACAGATTGTGGTGGGGACCGTTCTGGTGGTCGCCGTGTGGATCGATAGTGTTTACCGGCGTCGCGCCAAATGAGGAGTGAAAAGATGAGTTCTGAGACATCAGGCACACCGCTTGTCGAAATCAAAGACCTGTCTATCGCCTTTGGGGGCATCAAGGCAGTAGATCAGGCTTCTGTCGATCTGTTTCCGGGGGAGGTTGTGGCTATTCTTGGGCATAACGGGGCAGGTAAATCGACGTTGATCAAAGTTCTATCTGGTGCGTATAAGCGCGATGGAGGACAGATTTTTGTCAACGGTGAAGAGGCAGATATCAACAACCCTCGGGATGCAAAGCAATATGGCATCGAGACGATCTACCAAACGCTGGCCGTGGCCGATAATGTGGATGCTGCGGCAAACCTCTATTTAGGGCGTGAAATTCTGACCAGCTTTGGTACGCTGGATGATGCGGCCATGGAGGCCGAGGCGCGCAAGGTGATGGGTCGGTTGAATCCGAACTTTCAGCGTTTCAAAGAGCCGGTCAGTAAATTATCTGGCGGGCAGCGACAATCAGTGGCGATTGCCAGAGCAATTTTGTTCAACGCGCGGATCTTGATCATGGATGAACCCACAGCTGCGCTTGGACCTCAGGAGACTGAGCAGGTCAGCGAACTGATACAGCAGCTTAAAAAAGAGGGTATTGGTATCTTTTTGATCAGTCATGATATTCATGATGTCTTCGACTTGGCGGACCGTGTCGCAGTTATGAAAAACGGTCAGATGGTCGGTTATGCACGCACCGAGGACGTGTCCAAAGATGAGGTGCTTGGCATGATTATCATGGGTAAATGCCCGGCTGGAGCTGTGCCTGGTCCGGGGGCGATGCAAGAGGCATAACTTCTGGTTTTGGCCCCGGGGAACAGGCTAAGGGGGTGATCTTCTGCCCTCACTTCTATGGGGTGGTCTATATCGCTATTTTAGTGTGGGGTTGGATTTTTATGTTTGATAGGCTCTTCGCGACTGCGCTTTTAAAGTTCCATCGTTCGTCTGGGTGTTTTGGCATAAGGTTAAGGGCTTGTTTGGCTGCCCTAACAGCAACCGCTTTTGTGGGCGCCACAGATGCAGACCCTTTCTCGGCCCCGGTCTTCGATCCGGTGGACATCCCGCACCATGTATATGACGGGGGCTGGGAATATTACGTTGGCGGTGGGATGGCGGTGTTTGACTGCGATCAAGACCATATGCCGGATATGTTTGCTGCTGGGGGCGCGAATAAAGCAACGCTATTGCGAAACGTCTCAACCCGTTCTGGCGATATCCGATTTGTTGAAAATACCCCGCCGGAACTGTCTTTGGACCGTATTATTGGAGCTTATCCGCTAGATATAAACAGCGATGGTTTCATGGACCTTGCCATTTTGAGGGTAGGAGAAAATAAGCTCTTGATGGGAGGTGTTGATTGTCGGTTTACACCACATTCCGAGCTCCTTGAGAAGTATGAGCAGGGATGGAGCACGGCGTTTTCCGCCACTTGGGAAGAGGGGAATGTCCTGCCGACGCTCGCGTTTGGCAATTATGTAGATCGGACTGATCCCGAGGGTCCCTTTGGTACCTGTGATACAAACTTTTTGTTTCGCCCTGAGGGATCGCGCTATGTCGCCCCGATCGTGCTTGAACCGGGCTATTGCCCGCTGTCGATGTTATTTACCGATTGGGGGCGTCGTGGCCAGGCTGATTTGCGTGTCAGCAATGACCGCCATTATTACTTGAACGATGGCGAAGAACAGATGTGGCAGATGGCCGAGGTTCCAAGGCTATATCAGCCTGAAGATGGCTGGCAACATCACAAGTTGTGGGGCATGGGTATTGCCAGCCGCGATATCACAGGAGATGGGCTTCCAGAGGTGTATTTGACCTCAATGGGGGATCAAAGGCTGCAAATGCTCAATAAGGACACAGGTGGGCCGTCTTATCGCGATGCCACCTATGGCCGTGGCACCACGGCGCACCGTCCCTATACTGGGGGCGACGGTCGGCCGTCAACGGGGTGGCATGTCAGGTTTGGCGATGTTCAAAACGATGGGCTTGACGATATTTTCATTACCAAAGGCAATGTGCAGCAGATGCCAGGTAGCGCGATGGACGATCCTAATAACCTTTTACTACAAGCGGCGGATGGGACGTTTTACGAAGCGGGAGAGAACGCAGGAATTGCGTCATTGCTGCGGGGGCGTGGCGGCGCGATGGCAGATCTTAACCTTGACGGGTTGCTCGATCTGGCGGTGGTCAACCGTCAGGGTCCTTTGGAACTTTATCAGAATGTCACACAGGGCGCTGGTAACTGGCTAGCGGTAAAGCTGCGGCAAGCGCCCCCCAATCGGGACGCTATTGGCGCATGGATCGAAGTCAGGCTTGGAGACCACGTGTTCGCCCGTGAATTGACTGTCGGGGGCGGTCATGCTGGCGGACAGATCACGGCAGAGCATTTTGGCTTGGGGTCGGCGCAATCTGCACATATTCGGGTGATCTGGCCAGATCACACCGTTTCGGATTGGCGCCAAGTTGGGGCTGGTAAAATGGTTTTTCTGACCCGGGATGCAACTGGCCTCAAGGTGAGCGCTTATTGATCTACCGGCAGACCACTGGGAACCGTTTGCGGCACACCAAGTTTGCCTGCCAAGCTTGCGGTGTCTGACAGGGCGTTTAGGAAAGCCACAATTTGGATGATCTCCGTCTCGCTCAGGTTGCTGGGCGATAATTCGTTAGCTGCGGCAATCGCGGCTTGTTCGTCTGGGTCGTGCGTGGCTCTAAAGTCCTGGCTATTTGGCAGGTCGGGCAAAACCAGCTGTGCGACGTTATACGCTTTTAGAGACGCAACGGGATCAAGGTGATGACGGATCATTGCTTCCAGCGTCGCATAGGCGCCGTTATGGCCATAGGGTGCGGTCTGGGCGATATTGCGCAGGCTGGGCGTGCGGAACTTATATGCATCTGCCGGGTTTCCGGTGACCCTGAGGCGACCTTCGTCGCGGGCGTGTGTCTCGAAGCGGGCACTCTTGCCGGGGCCGACTTGCGGCAGGGCAATGGCATGAAAGTCGTGATCGGTTTGAAATTGCCCGGCGTGGCAGGTGCTGCATTGCGCTTTGCCATAAAACAGGGACATACCCGAATGTGCTGCCTTTGGCAGGGGTTCTCCAGTTCTGAGATATTGATCAAATGGGCTATCATCGGCGCGCCACTCAAAGGCGATAAACTCTGCAATGACGTCCGAGATATCGGTGAACGTCACGCTATGCCCTGGCCCGTTGATCTGCTCAAAAGCGCTTTGATATTCTTTTATATCAGCAACCCGTGCCGATATAAGCGACCAAGCACCATCTTCACCCGTTAAAAACCCTTGCCGAACGGCGCGCGCTACATCGCTTTCAGTGTAGTGACCTGCCATTTCATCGGGTGAGAGGACCGGAAACATTGATTGCGCCGATAAGACCGAAGCAAACCCCTGAACCATCTCTGTTCCAAGTGGTGTGCGAATGCCTGAGGGGCGCGTTGGGTCAGCTTCGAGACGACCATCATGGAACATTGTGGTGAATTCATGCGCGCCTAGATTAAACAAGGCTGGCGCATTGCGCGGCACCCTTTGCTCGGGCAGGTTTTTGGGGTCAATCATCCGTTTGGGCCCAAGTCCATGGGCACCGTCGCCCAGACCCAGCGACAACCCATCTGCGGTGGCATGTTTTGGATGGTGGCAGGTGGCACAGGCGACGGTTTTACTGCCGCTGAGGATCGGATCATAAAATAATAATTGGCCCAAACGCACCTGAGCCATATCAACTGGGGCATACGTGGCATTTGCCTTGGGCAAGGGGTTGGCCATAACGCCGTTCGTTAGTAGGGCCATGGCGAGGATAATGTCTATTGGACGTATCATAGTGAAGAGACTTCAATTGTAAGGCGCTGGTGATAAGGACGCTCGGGGGTGCAGATGATTGAGGGAAATTGTGACTGGTTTGGGGCGTCAGGAAAATGTTGGGGTTCCAGACAGAGGCCGGCAAATGCTTGGTGTGTCTGCGCCTCCATAGGGGGGGCTTTGGCTGAAAGTTTGGCCCCTGTGTATAGCTGTAGGCCGGGTTGGTCCGTCCACAGCTTTAGACACAGGCCGTTGGGGGCGCTCAGGGTTGCGGCGGGCTTTTTTGCTGTTTGGTCCAGAACCAGATTAACGTCTGCACCCTTTTGGCTGGGGTCGGCCTGCCGGATCAATTTTTGCTGTCGGTAATCAAACGGCTGACCGTCGAGTTGTGCGATCTTTCCGGTTGGGATCAAAGCGCCATCCGTTGGAGTGTAGGCGAGTGAGGCAATCTGCAACTGGTGATCCCAAATGGTGCCACTGCCCATCAGGTTGTAATAAGAATGCTGCGCGAGATTGATCGGTGTCGCCCGATCCGGCATTGCGATCATATCATAGATAAGCCGATTGTTTTGCAGTCGAATTGTCACTGTGAAGTCAACATTACCAGGAAACCCCTGATCCCCGTCTGGTGAGCGGTGGCTTAACTGCACGCCCGTTGCTCCGTCAGGTTCGAGGGACCAATTGCGGCTGGCAAGGCCCCTTGGGCCGCCATGCAACTGGTTTCTACCCTCGTTGGCTGCCAGATGGTAAGTGGTGCCGTCATGGCTGAACTGGGCGTTTGCAATTCGGTTGGCTACGCGGCCGGCAATGATTCCCAACGAGCCGCGGTGGCGCAGATGGTCGGCAGGATCGCGGTAACTCAGTACTATTGGTACTAAAGCGTCGCCTAAAGGCACCCGCCAATCATGGGTGATGCACCCCAAAGATAGTATGGTCACCGACATGTCGCCAGCGTCCAAACGGTGTGATTTTAGATCTTTGAGGGCAATGTTGTCCATGATATTTAAACGAAGCGATTGACGTAGTTTTCCAAAATTTCTTGTTGGCCTGATTTTGGCACTGGGGAAAGCTGGGCGTCGAGCACCCTCTGCGTGATGCTGGCCAGGTCGCTCTGCAGCATGGCCTGTGCTTCTGGCGTATTCCAGCCGGCATAGCGGTCGTTAAGCGCTGTCTGCAGTCCACCGTCTTCGATCATCGCCGCAGCGGCTTTTAATCCTCGCGCGCAAATATCCATGCCACCGATATGCGCCGCAATGAGATCTTTTGCGTCCAGAGATTGACGGCGCAGTTTGGCGTCAAAATTGGTTCCGCCAGCTTTAAGGCCCCCATTTTTAAGGATGTGATAATAGGCCATGGCCACTTCGGGCACGTTATTGGGGAACTGGTCGGTGTCCCAACCAGATTGATAATCGTTGCGGTTCATGTCGATAGAACCAAGCACGCCCAAAGCAGAGGCGGTGGCAATTTCATGCTCAAAGGAGTGGCCGGCCAAAATAGCATGCCCCTGCTCGAGGTTGAGCTTAACCTCATTCTCAAGGCCATATTTTTGCAAAAAACCAAAGCAGGTTGCCGCATCATAATCGTATTGATGCTTTGAGGGTTCTTGCGGCTTGGGTTCGACTAAAATCTGACCTTTGAAGCCAATTTTATGTTTATACTCGACGACCATTGCTAAAAACCGACCCATATGATCTAGTTCAAGGCCCATTTCGGTGTTGAGCAGGGTCTCATAACCTTCCCGGCCGCCCCAGAGCACGTAGTTTTCACCCCCCAGTTTATGAGTGGCATCAAGACAGCTTTTGACGGTGGCTGCGGCAAACGCAAAGACATCCGGATCAGGATTGGTTGAGGCCCCGCTCATCCAGCGCCGATGGGTGAACATATTAGCGGTGCCCCACAGCAGCTTGGTGCCGGTGGTTTGCATTTTTTCACCAAAATAATCGGTGATTTCATTCAATGTGCTGAGATTGGTTTCAAAGCTGCCGGTTTCGGGACGGATATCAGCATCGTGCCAACAGAAATATGGCACATTGAGAAGGTCAAACATCTCGAACGCGGCATCGGCCTTTAAACGTGCCCGCTCCATGCTGTCCTGCGGGTGCCAAGGACGTTCGAAGGTTTGCCCGCCAAAGGGGTCGCCACCCTCCCACGCGAATGAGTGCCAATAGGCGACTGCAAAGCGCAGATGGTCCTCCATGCGCTTGCCCATCACGATCTCGTCGGGATCATAATGATGAAAGGCCATGGGATCGGTGCTGTCTGCACCGGCGAAGGTAACTTTATCAATGCCGTGGAAAAACTGCGTCATGAGATTGCCTTTAATGCTGGATAGGTGGCGCGATATCGTTGGTAAGCTGCGTCATAAGCTGCGGTTAAAGCGCTTCGAGGATGAATGGTTTTTGCCACTTTGGGCTGGGTCATGACACCGTCGGGCTCTGCCCCGGAACACCCAACCATAGCAAGGCGGGCCGCACCAAGAGCCGCACCGAATTCACCTTTTTCAGGCAAATCAATTGGCATGTTCAAAACGGTTGCCACCAGTTCGACCCAAAACGGCGACTGTGCCCCGCCACCGATTGCCAAGGCGCGTTTCACGTTGGTGCCTGTGGATTTCAAAGCCTCTAAATTGTCGCGTAGGGCAAAGCTCACGCCCTCCATTACCGCTTGCGTAAGGTCGGTGCGGTTTGAGGCGATATCAATGTTTAGTAGCGCACCGCGGATGGTACTGTCATTGTGCGGGGTGCGTTCGCCCGACAGATAGGGTAAAAACTGAATTTGGTTGGGTCCATTGATCTGATTTCCAAGCGCGTCAGAAAGTGCCGCTGCCTCTACGTCGAGATTACGCGCAAGCCAGTTTAAGCTGTCGGTTGCGGCCAAGATAACCCCCATTTGGTACCACCGGTTTGGCACAGCGTGGCAAAATGTATGAACTGCGGAGGCTGGCATTGGCGAAAAGGTGTCTTTTGCGGCCAGTAAAACCCCTGACGTGCCCAGAGATACAAAGGCATCGCCTTCGCGCAACGCTCCGACGCCGCAAGCTGCAACTGCGTTGTCGCCACCGCCCCCCACCACGGTTACATCTGTTGAGACCCCCCACTCGGCGGCTATTTCTGGGCGCAGGGGGCCTACAGCGTTAGAGCCCTCCACAAGGTCTGGCATCTGGTCCCGGCGCATATCAGAGTGTGATAACAAATCCGCAGACCAATCGCGTGCGCCAGTGTCCAGCCAGGCCGTGCCGGCACTATCGGACATGTCTGACGTATATTGTCCGGTCAGCCAGTAGTTTAAATAATCCTTTGGTAGAAGGACCTTGGCGATTTTAGAAAAAACGTCTGGCTCATGCTCAGCCAACCAAAGGACTTTTGGAGCGGTGAAGCCCGGGAATACAATGTTACCTGAAACTTCTCGAAATCCCGGAATCGCATCCAGTGTTGCGGCTTCGTTGTAGGCGCGACTGTCGTTCCACAGCATGCACGGGCGCAGTACCTGACCGGCGTCATCGAGAAGCGTTGCCCCATGCATATGGCCCGCAACACCGACACCTTTCAGCGCTGAAAAAGACTTTGGATGCGCCAAGCGCAACGTGGCGGTTACTGTATTACAAGCGGAGATCCAGTCTGCTGGATTCTGCTCGCTCCAGCCGGTTTGGGGATGCTGCACAACATAGGCTGCCTCGGCAGATCCGATGATTTTGCCATTTTCCTGCACCAATAATCCGCGCAGCCCGGACGTGCCCAAATCCAGTCCTAAATACATCTTAATCCCCCATTGGAAGCCCATCATCACGGTTTTATTTCGAGTGTCAAATTAAAAAATTTACTGATCTTTGAAATAATGTTTCTGAATCTATATACTATAGTTTTATACCTATATTGATTTCGAACTCAGTCCACGCAAAGAGCTAATTGGTAAGTTGTTTTCTGCGCTTGTTTTGTGTCACGTTTAACGCGGCACTTTGTAGGATCGTTTGCGGATGGGCGATCTCATATGGTCTGGTTGTAAAATAGATTTGATCGGTCACTAAGCCTTGTTAGCCTGCTGTATTTAACACGCTTTATCGCGTTCGTTTTGTAAACTGCAAAAAACGGTTGAGTGTTTTATGCATTGAGCCAGTGTCAGGTTGAACCCATATCAGGTCTGCCTTTGAGTTTGTGTGTTGTGTGGTTGCCTTGATTTGTTTTCAGTTGGTGGAGCAGCGTAATGATTTAGGGCAACTCAAGCTGTATTTCACAATAGCAACCTATCAGACCTAAATGTTAGAGCGCTGGGACGTTTGATAGATATATGGATGTCTTATGGAAAATGTGATGCTTGACCTCAATACGGCCGCTTGGACTTGGATACATAAAAATATTAGTGGGTTTTTAATTTTTGTTTTGATGGCTTTTGTGCCATTTGCGTCATTGGCTGAGGCATCTGACACTGTGCCGTGTTCCGTCAAACTGAAATTTGAAGCGGATCAAAGCGGCGCGCTCGTCGTTTATACCCTCAGCATGCAGGTCAAAAACCCAACGATGCGGCCAATCGAAACGGTGTCTGCACTGATGTATGACCTGCAAGGAGCATCAATGGGTAACACTGATGCGTCGTGCCGCCATAACGATACATTGCTTAATGGGGGGGATACTGGCGAATGCAACAAAGTTCTGCAGGTTGTGAACAGTAAGTTGATGGAGAAACTGGGAAACGAGATGTGGACTGCGATTGTCAACGATCAAATGGCCAAATTCGATCGTATCGCCAGCTGTAAGATTGTTGGGTTTCGATATGTCCAGTAATTTGGCCGTGTTTGAAGGCCTCTTAGACGCTTTCAGCTAGGGTTTTGTGTCTGCTAATTAGCTGGTTGATAGATAGGTAAAGAATATAAGTCCCTCATGAAAGTATCATAGTGAGGCTCATTTTTTTTATGATTGTCGGTGTCTGATGGAGGTCCACATGAGACGGACAGTCTCTGGTGCGCGCTAAATCTATTTTGGAACAATGTTGCACCGGTCTGCGCTGCCCTGTATCTGTTGTTAATGCAGTAAAGGGGTTACCATGAGCAGAGCATTTGTATTTCCGGGTCAGGGGGCCCAGACCATCGGAATGGGCAAGGCGTTGGCGGCCGCTTATCCTGCCGCTAAGGCGGTCTTCGATGAGGTCGATGAGGCGCTGGGCGAACGGCTCAGTGACCTTATTTGGTCGGGTGATCCTGAGGCGCTTACACTGACAAAAAATGCTCAACCGGCTTTGATGGCGACATCGCTGGCCGGGATTCGGGCGCTTGAAGCCGAAGGCGTTACGATGGCTGCGGTTGACTATGTCGCGGGCCATTCTTTGGGGGAATATTCCGCATTGGCGGCTTCTGGTGCAATCAGTGTGCCTGATACGGCGCGATTGTTGCGTACCCGTGGGTCCGCAATGCAAGAGGCGGTTCCGGTTGGTATGGGCGCAATGGCGGCGCTTTTGGGATTGGATTTTGATACGGTTGTTTCATTGGCGGCAGAGGCTGCAGATGGTCAGGTCTGTCAAGCCGCAAATGATAACGATCCGGGCCAAGTGGTGGTATCAGGCGACAAGACCGCGATTGAACGGGCGGTTGAGCTGGCAAAAGAAAAGGGTGCAAAGCGGGCTATCCTATTGCCGGTCAGCGCCCCGTTTCACTGTGCATTGATGGCTCCAGCAGCCGAGATAATGGCCCAAGCACTGGCGGATGTGACGATCCTTTCCCCTGCGGTGCCTGTGATTGCGAACGTTAGCGCAAAGCCAGTCAGCGACCCGAATGAGATCCGTCAATTGTTGGTGGCACAGGTGACCGGGGCCGTACGCTGGCGGGAAACAGTGTCTTGGCTGGGAGCGCATGGGGTGACTGATGTTTGGGAAATAGGCGCTGGTAAAGCACTCTCTGGAATGGTGCGGCGCATCGAACGATCCATCGCCTGTCGGGCAGTGTCTACCCCTGAAGACGTCATATTGGCGGTACAAAATCTTGAAGAAAGCTGAGTTGAGGAGTGATCATGTTTGATTTAACGGGCAAAAACGTTTTGGTGACAGGTGCATCGGGGGGAATCGGTGGCGAAATCGCCAGACGCTTGCACGCGTCGGGTGCAAGCGTTGGGGTGAGTGGCACCCGGCTTGAGCCGTTGAAAGCTCTGGCCGCTGATCTTGGTGAGCGCGCGCATGTCCTAGCCTGCAATTTAAGCGACACAGCGGCTATTACAGAGTTGCCCAAACAGGCCTCAGAAGCGATGGGCAGCGTGGATATTTTGGTCAATAACGCCGGTATAACCCGCGATAATTTGTTTATGCGGATGTCCCAAGACGAGTGGCAGTCCGTACTTGATGTGAATCTGACGGCGACCATGTTGCTGTGTAAGGGTGTTTTGCGCGGTATGATGAAGGCGCGCTGGGGGCGCATTGTCAATATCAGTTCGGTGGTCGGTGCGACGGGAAATCCAGGACAAGCCAATTATGCCGCTTCAAAAGCGGGCATGGTCGGTATGTCAAAGTCGCTGGCTTACGAAGTTGCAAGTCGAGGCATCACCGTCAACGCTATCGCTCCCGGTTTTATTGAGACGGCGATGACGGCAAGTTTGAAAGACTCCCAGAAAGAAGCGATTCTGTCGTCTATACCCAGCGGACGCATGGGAGCCCCGAACGAAATAGCCGCTGCCGTAGTGTATCTTGCGAGCGAAGAAGCAGGATACGTCACAGGAACGACCCTACATGTAAATGGTGGCATGGCGATGCTTTAAAACGGTGGTAAAGGTGCAAATATTAAACAATTTCAGCGAGCCATGCAGGATTTAAGGTTGTTTTGAGGTTTATTTATGTCAATTAAGAGTATTGGACAGGATGATGTGGACACTGCGGTGAGAATTATTGCTCATGCGAGAGTGTTCTTGATTTAAATGACCATGGAAAACGTTTGCCTATAGCAGATCATGTGCTATAGGCGGCTCAGTTTCACCGTGCAACTCAATGAGTAGACCGGTCCAAACCGTTCGACGCGGTTTACGAGCGGCCCGCCAGGGCAATCAGAGCCATCCCAGTCGGGTAAGGGCGAAAACAGGAGCAAACGCTCCGATAGAAATGAGGAATTTAAGATGAGCGACATTGCGGATCGCGTTAGAAAAATCGTTGTAGAACATCTCGGCGTTGAAGAAGATAAAGTTGTAGATAACGCATCGTTCATTGATGATTTGGGCGCAGATAGTCTGGATACAGTGGAATTGGTCATGGCGTTCGAAGAAGAGTTCGGCATTGAAATTCCGGATGATGCAGCGGAAACAATCCAGTCGTTTGGCGATGCAGTCAACTTCATAAACGAAGCTGTTTAACCTTTTGTAAAATGATAAAAATTTTAACCCCTGCGATAAAGCGGGGGTTTTTTTGTGTTACGGCGGCGTTCTGGTATCCTTTTCGCCTAAAAGTACTGAGCTACAAGACAAGCCCTTGCTCCGTTGGGGCAAGCCGAGTTAAAAGAAAATTTCAACCAATCGAGTAAAGAGGGTCAGTGATATGCGGCGGGTCGTTGTAACTGGACTGGGGCTTGTAACGCCTCTCGCATCTGGAGTTGAGGCGACCTGGAGCCGCCTGCTGAATGGAGTCTCGGGCGCGGCCACGATCAGTCGCTTTGATGCCAGTGGCCTCGCCACAAATTACGCCTGTGAGGTGCCTTATGGCGACGGGTTAGACGGAACTTTCAATCCTGATGACTGGATGTCTGCCAAAGAGCGGCGCAAGGTGGATGATTTTATTTTATATGGTATTGCGGCAGCCCAACAAGCGGTAGTCGATTCTGGATGGTTGCCCGAGGACGAAGAGGCTCGGGAACGTACAGGCGTCATGATCGGTTCTGGAATCGGCGGCTTGCAATCGATTGCTGAGACGACGCTTTTGCTCAGAGATCGCGGTCCGCGACGGGTGTCGCCATTCTTTATTCCCGGTGCATTGATTAACCTGATCTCAGGGCAGGTCAGTATCCGGTATGGATTTAAAGGCCCGAACCATTCGGTCGTCACAGCCTGTTCAACGGGTGCGCATGCCATCGGGGATGCGTCTAGAATCATTAAGTTGGGCGAGGCTGATGTGATGATTGCTGGGGGGGCTGAAGCCGCCATTTGTGAAATCGGTATTGCCGGGTTCAATGCCTGTAAAGCTCTGTCTACCAAACGATCTGATGATCCGGCAAAGGCCTCACGACCCTATGATACCGACCGCGATGGTTTCGTGATGGGCGAAGGCGGCGGTGTTGTTGTTTTGGAAGAATACGAGCACGCTGTGGCACGTGGTGCGAAAATTTATGCAGAAGTCATTGGATACGGAATGTCTGGTGATGCGCATCACATCACGGCACCCTCTGAGGATGGCAAAGGGGCCGAGCGTTCGATGCGGGCGGCTTTAAATAATGCAGGACTGCAGCCAGACGCGATCGATTACATCAATGCGCATGGCACCTCG
>Ga0209251_1000582_pt1 | contig 32537 bp, 16 predicted proteins | sample SaaInlV_100m_DNA_6_FD_184665 | JGI IMG/M metagenome (GOLD analysis project Ga0209251, IMG submission 184665) | Marine microbial communities from expanding oxygen minimum zones in the Saanich Inlet - Saanich Inlet SI073_LV_10m_DNA (SPAdes) (version 2) | ecosystem: Environmental > Aquatic > Marine... | reverse complement strand
CCAGGTTGGTTCTGATGCAAGTCCATCTCTGATTGTTAATAAGTCCAGTCAGAATGTCGGTATCAAGACTGCTGATCCTAAGTTTGAACTAGATGTTAACGGAACAATCCGTGCTAATGTCTATGAGAACTTCAAGTTTACTGATCTTCCAAATAACACAAGCGAAGAATCTACTTTTGCTAAGAATCGTGTTCTGAAAGTCAATGCTACTGGTGATGGATATGAGTTAGTTGATATCAATACACTTGATATATTCTCTCTATCAAGTTATGGCGTTAGTAATGACGGAACAGTATATACTGGAACTGGTAGCAACGTCAATAACAAACTTAGAATTTCTGGAATCAGCACTGCTAAATTTGCTGTTGGCGAAAAAGTCAAAGTGTTTGGTGCAAATCTATCTAGTGATAGTTCACTGGTTACTGGTATTCCTGCTATTCCTTCATTCTCTAAGGTTGGAACTGCTACTACTGTTAGACGATATCGTTACTGGGTTGCTCAGTATCATATGAGAACTGGTAAGGTTGGTGTTGGTACTCAAATTAATCCAGCAGCAGGTATCGGACAGGTAGCAATTGATAATTTCAATGATCAAAATCACGTTACTCTTACATTGAATAGGTCAGATACTAATCATGGTATCTTGGTTTATCGTCAAGAGTCTGCTGACGCTGGTGCTGCAAACATTGATGATGCAAAGTTAGTTGGAATTCTTGGACCCAAAGAACTGACGAATGCAACTTCTGGTATCACATACAAAGATTTTGGAACTTACGATCAAACTGAATGGTCACCTAATGATAATAAGAATCAGTTTGATGATGATCAAATTCACTTCCCCAATATTGCAACTACTGGACAGAGAAGGGGATGGGCAATGGATGAAATTGTATCCATTGAAGCAGGTAGCATCACTGTAAACGGTCAATACAACTTGAATAATACTGCTGGATTTGGAACAAATACAAATGTTAAAGTTGTACACGATAACACCTACGGTCTTACCCTAGCAGTCAATGATATCATTGCAAAAGGTGGTAGTTACATCAACATTCCTAGTGGAGTATACCTTGCACAGAAACTTATCATACCAACAGCATTTACCATTAAGGGTTCAGGAAAGAATACTATCCTGAAGCAGCAATTCTTCGCTAATGATGTAAATGATGGAGCAGGTAATTCCCTTGCATTTGATAACAACTTCGTTGGTATTGGAGTCACTAACGGTACAGATATCACAATTGATAATCTTACTATTGACGGTAACAATTCAAACAACATTAGATTTGAATCAGATGATGATAACTACATGGTCTACTTCAGAGGAATCTCCTCAAGTCTCTTTAAGAATATTGAACTTCGCAATAGTCCTGCACACGGTTTACTAATTAAAGAAAGTAACAGAATATCTATTGAGAACTCATCCTTTGTTGATGGTTCCATTACTGATAGATATCCATATGAACCAATTAATGCACAAGAGTCTACAGTTCTGAGAATCAATGATTCTGTCTTTGAGAATTATCCTGGACCTGTGGATGTTTCTGTTACTTCTGTAGTTTCTACGGGTGGTAACATCATCCGCAACTGTGGAACTGGTCTTAGAACATACGCAACTGGTAAGATTACCACTAGCAACAACATTATCCTCGGACCATCTGATGAGTATATCCCATCACCAGATATCTACGATAGTGATTTCAATTCTATCAACGTTACTATTGATAGAGCAGCAGATTTTGTTGGTCCTATTATGCAGTACATTGAAGATGGAGATCCTAAAGATATTAGTACCGGTAAGGTTACTATCGTATCTGCTGGTATCGGAACCATTGTTGGTCAGGGAACCACAAATGAAACTCTTGGAACTAGATTTGTTGAATTTGATATTACCACAGTCAATGCTGGGGAATTCGGTAGACAGAATGGTTATATTAATCTTTCAATGCCTCTTTCCAAGACCAGTCAAATCGGTCTCACCAGTTCTCTTGGATATAATATTATCGCACAGGAATACCTAGATCTTCCTAGTGGCATTTCAACGTATATTGGAATTAGTTCTGGACAGTGGTATAATAATGGTTCACCAGTTGCTACAGGTGCTGCAACAACTGAATATAGAGCTATGCTTGCCGATCCAGATAAACTTGATATTATATCTGTCGGAGATGTTGTGAAACTTGTTGATCATTCATCTTCTCCAAATCTTGCGAGTCAGGTGCTTTCTGTTTCAGAGAAAGTTACCATTAATGTTGCAAAGAAACAACTGAAATTGACTGGATTTACACTTACAGCCGGGACAGACGGTGACGCGAGTGGATATATAGTTATAAGGAAGCAATTCGTAATCGCTAAAGGAAGAGTCGGAGTAATCTAATCCATGCCAGACAATACAAACGTAAATGCTAATTCAGCGGTAACCGTTGTAGGTAGAACCGCTCCGGTCCCTCCTGGGCAACAAAAATCTGAAAAGTCAATTCCTGTTGTTATTGCAAGTGATCAATCTGCAATTCCTGTTGTAGAACAGAATAAAGTTCAATCAGAAGTTGCTCTTTCACTTCTAGGAATACCAAGATCAGAAGTTGCTCTTGGTATTTTTGCTGACGTTAACACCTATGATGTTAATCCTACAGAATGGACATCAACACCAGAGCAGTTTGCCTCGGTTAGTAATGCTTCTGGCACAATATATGCTGGTGTTGGACAAACAATGGGTTGGGGTTTAACCCATGTCCCAGAAGAATCTGGTGCATTACTTGAAGCACCTGCTGATAAATCTGCTATTCTAACATCTAAGAGATTCTTTAGATACCAACCTGGTCGTGTTTCTGCTGCTACATTTGGTGTCAAAACAACTTTAATTAATTCTACTGGTGTTGATATTAAGAATCCAGCAGTACGTAAGTATGGTATCTTTGATAACTACGATGGATACTATTGGGAATCAAGGAACGACGGAACCGGAGATAACTTTTCTGTTGTAAGAAGAACGCAAGCAAATACTTTCGCCAACCCTTTAGAATTTGGTACTAGTGCTGGTCAACAGACTTCAGATTATGGTGTAACAAATTTATACAATGCTCTAGAACCAAGAGCATCTGAATCTGTTGGTGCTGGTGCTACTTCTGTTCCTCCTGGATACACTAACCGTAAATTAGGTGACCTTGTTGTCTTAAGAGACAACTTGATGATGACACATGCTGCGGTCTATGATGAATCACTCCTGCAACCAAGGCATGAAGTAGGTATTACATCAGTCTTTGATACTGGTGTAATTAGTATGGTTGGTCTTGCCAACTCAATTACAAACGCAGTGTATAATATCAGCACTGGTTTGATGACAATCACAACCGAGGATGATCACGGATATAAGAATGGTAAGTTCGTTACCTTGACTGGTATCGGAATGACCTGTCAGTATAGTTCAACACCAAAGTATTACCCCAATAGAACAACTGGATATAATGTTGTAAGAGTTGATGGTGTAAAACAGTTTACAGTTAATGTTGGTGTCTCAACTGTTCAGACATTCTATGCATCTAATGGTGGTGGTTATGTTGTTGGTCTTACAGCTGGACAGTATGTTTCTTATGAAAAAGGTTCTAATAGTTCTACAATTGGTGGATTGTTTGACGAGAAGATCTATAAGGTTGCTTCAGTTGGTGTTAATACTACCACTGGTATCAGTACTGCTACACTTACAGACTTGGATGGTGTTGCTGTAACTCCAACCAATGGTACAGGTTTTACATCACATGTTTTAGTGACTCCGGTTCCTTTTATTCAACCAACATCTAATAGTGCTATTACAGGCACTACAGGATACGCTACAGTTAAACCAACTGGTATGTTCCCGTATAAGTATACGAAAGACGATGCCAGTGAAGGTTATATTGATACATCATTAAGTTCTGCATTAAGTCCTACACTTAAACAACAGATTTTGAATGTTAATAATTATTATGATAAGTGGGTCAATCAAAATGTAGACATTCAATATTGGGGAGTATATGAATATCGTATCCCAAGGTCTAGATTTAGTGGTGACCGATTAGATGCCCTAACAGATGACTTACTTTATAGTGATGCTGTTGCAGATAAGAGAGCAGGTTCTTTTGTAATTGATGAAGACACTAATGAAATCGTAACTGATACTAGTATTTGGGACCTTGACCTCACAAAGGTTACCATGTATAAGATTGAGTTCTCATGGTATGGTGCTGTGGGTGCTATGTTCCTCGCATACGTGCCTGTAAGCAACGGAGAGGCACGTTGGGTTAGAGTTCACCATCTACGGGCATCAAACCAGTTGAAGGTCTCCTCACTGGGCAATGCGACCCTTCCTATCACATATCTTGTGTATGGTGGAGGTAATCAGAATAGAAATGGATATTCTAATGCTTTAAGAACTGCAAGTGCATTCGGTTATGGTAGTGCATCAGAACATATTGTTAAGTATGGTGCTTCATACTACATTGACGGTGGTGACCGTGGAACAGTTAAATTGTTCAGTCATGGAACCCCACAAGAAGAAGAAATATATGGATTAAAGAGAAAATTTGCAGTCGGAAGTGGAACCACACAGGCATCACTTACTGCTGCAACTGATACGAATGACCCATACATTGTTGCTGGTGCAACATCAGGTTTGTCTACTGCATACTATACTGGTGCAAAGATTATAACCACTGACCCTCTTGACCAAAACATTGAAGTTACTTATGTAAATACGGCTAATAATCGTATACATCTTAACTCTCCACTGAATGCTACTACTTCATCTACCATCACGATTATTCCAAACCGTGTAACACCACTGGTTGGTATTAAGTGTAGAGACTTTATTCAGAGTAGTACAGGTAGGGATGTAAGAAACAGAACTCAGGTGTATCCAACCAGAATGTCTACTGGTTCTGATGCAGTTGTTAAGATTGACCTTTTAAAGTCACCTGTCTTCCAAACAACTTCAGTAATCGTAAAACCATCTGCAGCACTTCCACAACTTAGTACTGTAGTTAATATTGGTAAGAGAGGAAAACCAACTCCAGTTGAACTCCCCTTGATTCAATATACTGGAGCACATACATTTGTTCCTGGTAGCAGTGACCTTTCAAACGCAATTGCCTCACTCAATACTAGTACCAAGTATGCAATCACAGCAGTTACATATAATTCTACAACTGGTACTATTTCTGCAACTACATCGTCTTCCCATGGATTGAGTGCCGGAACTGAAATCAGAATTAAGAAAGAGTCTTTAGCATTCACTTGTTCTCTGGATAATAACACTGCTATTAAAGTATACCCTCGCACCACTGACCCAATCTTTGATGGTAATGCGCCAGGTGGAACTGATTTTAACGGAGCAATCTCTGGTGACTATAGCAGACCAGTTACACTTCGTAGTGGAACTAGTGGAAGCACTTTAGTATTCAGTGTTACTACTGATGCTAGTACAGGTAATGTTGGTTCTCATGCTGAATACATTAGAGACATTGGTGGTGGTGCTTATGGTTACATCAGAGGATACTTTGAAACTGATGCTTCACAAAAACCAATCTCAATTTTAGGTTACCTAGAAAATAGAGGTAAGGATAGAACAAAAGGAATTGATGTCGATAGTTATTACTTCTATGCTTTAGAATCAACTTCCGATAGTATTATTCTGAATAATACTGAACCATTTATTAGAGAAGAAGATGCAGACGCAGAAGGAAACTCAGTTGGTGCAGAACCAAGTGAATTCACACTCGCACAATTATCTTCAATCAAAGTGAGTCCGCAGAATAAATCGCCTATTCCAAAGACAGGAACAATTGTAGCAAGTCTCTACATCCCTGCATCCGGTGAGAACTATGACTTGTCTCCTTACTTTGACTACAATAAAGAGTATCTTTCATTCCCCCTAACTAATGTTGTAGACAGTCTGTATCTATGTGGGTCCACACAGAAAGAATATAAACCCGGATTATTCTCTCCTGCTGCAGGTGCTCCAACAGCGACAGGAAATGTATCAGTAAGTCTTACTTGGGAGGAGCAGTGATCCATGGCGAACGGAGGAAAGGACGTAAAACTGGGTGATGATAAACGCCCGGTAAATATTATTCCAAAGAATGAAGATTTTCTTTATAACATTGCCAACGGAGAACTATTAACTGACGAATTTGGAACACCACTCATTACAAATGTGGATCAGTTCTTCGTTGCTGATGCGACAGCAGAAAGATCCACATCTGTTGTATTCCCAAAGGAAAATCAAGATGCATACAGTAGATTAAGATTTTCAACTGTTGGATTACATACAGCCACCTACAATGTAAACTTTGACGTTAGCATTAGTGCTGCATCTGCACTACAGAGTGGTGGTTCTGTAGTCGCATTTAGTCAAACTGTCTCTCGTGTATCAGGTGGTTCTGTTGATATTGGTTTAGGAAGCACACAATTTTCACAATACCCCTTTGTCGAGGTTAAAACAGTTTCCGATCAGGGTGGATTAAAAAACAAATTATATTTCCGTGATGATGTTGGTATTGCTACCACAGTAGGCGTTCAACTTCTTGATACAGTAGAAGGTGCTGGAATCCCAGATGGAACTTTTGTTTCAAATGTATATAATTCTAGGATTGAATTGTCGAATGATGTTGATATCACAGGCATACAAACAAGTTTAGTATCTATTGGCAGAGCAGTAAAACAATTAAACCTTTCCGATAATGTCTTCAAAGTAACGGAACAATTTAGAGAGTCTAGTGAGGTAAGTACTACACTTCTTGGTATCAACAGAGCAGAAACACAATTAAGTTTGTTTTCAAATGTATCATCTTATGGTTTGAATGAAGATGATTTTGAATTCTATGAAATTACTAATGGTACTAGTTTTGGTACTTGGGACAGGAGAGCAAATGCAATTTATGGTGATAGATATAATGCAGGAACAAAGGAAGAAGTACAAGAATCTGGTATTAGATTAGAAGCATTTGCTGTACCATATTCATATCCTTTTGGACCTAGATTTGGTCAGGTAGGTTTATACAATGAAGATTTATTCAATCGTTATTTAAAATTTATTGATCTTGGTAATAAGTTATTTACTTATTACAATAGTGGTCCAGGATCAAGTCAGGGTTATTCTACTGAATGGAAACAACAATTCCTAGATCCATCACAAGTATATGTATTATCGGGTGATGTTGTTTATGCTGCTGGTATTGAGCAGTCGTTTGCATTAATTGATACATGGACTGATGTTTGGAGAGATATTAGAGATAGTATTCTTGTCGATCCAGTTACTTCAACTTCATACACCTTTGCTTCAATTAATTTACTAAACTTAACTGGTGGACCATATGGTTCGGATGATACTCGTCCAGGATATAGTGATGGTAATAAAAGATATGCATACCTTCAGTCTAGAAGAGTATTCAGGTATCAACCCGGTCGTATCAGTGGTTTTACCTTTGGTTTAAGATCTTCTGTAGAAACTGTTAGTGGTGTCACAATGGAGTGGGGTATTAAAAACCCTACAGACCAGTATATACTTCAAATCAATGCTGGACAACTTAAAATTATTCGTAGAAGCACAATACCTCTTCCCGTATCTGCACTGAAAAGAAGTGGATTAACTGCTTTGGATCAAGTTCGTAAAGAAACTGGCGACCCATTTGACAGTCAAGAATACTGGACTGTTGAAGTTCCTAGAGATAACTTTAACGGTGACCCACTGAATGGTAACGGACCATCTGGGTATTTGATTCAACCTAATAGGGTTACAATGTACAAGATTGAGTTTGGTTGGTATGGTGCTATTGGTGCTAGGTTCTATGCATATATTCCTGCCGGTCCTGGTGAAGCAAGATGGGTAGTCATTCATACATTTGTTATTGAAAACTCAATGGGTTCTCCTTGTTTAGAAGACTCTTATTTTAGATTAGTATACTCACTTGATGTTGCTAAAACTTCTGATGTTAGAACACCACAGTTCCTTTATAAGTATGGTGCATCGTACTATATTGATGGCGGCGACGAGGGAACCTCACAAATATTCTCTTCAAGTTCTAAAATAAAATCTATCAATAAAGTTAGTGAAAGGTCTTTAATTGGAATCACACCAAAAGAGTTTATACTGAATAGTACTGGTGTAGAAATTAAGAATAAAAAGTTAATCATTCCAACCACTCTGAACATCACCAGTGATTCTTTAGCAGAAATTAAAGTTGTAAAATGTAGAGCATGTCCTGGATTTGGGCATGTTTATACTCCTGGAATTGCTGCTACTACATCTGGACCAAGTGTTGAAGTTCAAATGATTGCTAGCAATAGACTTGCAGCAGTTAATGATTCATATTTTCAACCATCTGATCTTGGTTCTAAAATCATTGCTCCAAGTATTTGGAATGCATACATTAGTGATTTGCAAGATCCTGTTGGAAGTGGAACTTCATTTGAAAGTGCAATAATCAAGGGGTATCCTGGTACAAATGGTTATCCAACTCTTGCGGATAGAGAATATAATATTCAAGTTAGAGATGCTGTTTCTGGTATAGTAACTACTTTAAATGCTGGTCCTGGTGTTTCAACTTATGGATATCCAATTCGTTTGAGTAGTCAGAATAACCACTATGCTGCTTGTGACTTTAAATTTACTGGATCCAAAATTGAAATTCAATTCTTAAATCCATCACAAGGTGATTCGTATAGTCACTTTGCTGACTTTACAGTGGGTATGACAAACTATACGCCTTCAATATCTGGTTTAGATTTATTAGGTTTCATAAAACCTGGTATAGGATTAACAACTCTTTTACATACAGGTCACCCACAAAAGGGTACTGATGTTTTATATGCTCAACACACTCATTCAAGGGCTGGGCAAGATGAAAATGGTACTGAGTTAAATGAATCTTGGAGTCCACGAAACCCACCAAGAAGAATGGCTTTAGACTATAGAATTCCTTCTCCTCCAGGTAATTCTACTGGTAGATGTTCATTAGTAACTGTTGAAGTTCTGGATACTTCAGAAATTAGTGGATTAAATCAAGTCAACTATTTGCCAGGTCCCAGTGCTAATCCATCTATTCCAGATCCATTGGGTAGATTATTCATACTAAAGCAAGGATCATTTCCATCAGGAATTGATTACGATGGTGGTCAAATTAAATTAACTTCAGAATTATCTCCATCATCTGCAACATTTGTTGGAGAGGTTGAGTTTTACCTCAATGCTGACGGAGATGTATTTAATTGGATTCAAATCAGTGAATCTCTTGGAACTCCAGGTTCTGATTTCTCTATTGATATTAGACCGATTAAAATTGCAGCAAGCAGTAATCCAACTAGACAAAAGTTGTTTAATTATGATCCATATCCACTATACTTCTTTGCAAAACTTGGTGACAATGCTGCTATTAATAATATTTCTATCAGAGAAACATCAGGAAATTTTGTAAGAACAATTTCTCCCAAATTGTATACACTTGGTGATAATGTAGAGGTTACTAATGCTGGTGGACAAGCAGACACACAAGGAGCAGCACCAACTAATTTCCTTGAGGTTTCTAGACTTTCATCTTCTTTAATTGATAAACAAAATGAACAGAATCTTAGACCATCAACATCTGTTGATACAATTTATATTGGTGAAAACCAAACTAGTGAGATTGATATGTCTAAGATCTTTGGACCTGATCGTACTGTAATTACTCCAGACAATCAGAACCTTGAATCATTCTTCCTAGTTGCTAAAAAACTTGATGATGGTGTTTCAGGTGAAATTGAAGCAACATTGAACTATAAAGAACAATAATAAATAAAAGAAACCTTAGGTTATAATGGCGAACCGTAGACCCCTCATAATTAATGCTAGCGCAAATCAGATTCAGGAAATTACTGATTCTGATACTTTGACTGGCAGTTTTAGTATAGATGTTAGTGGTGTTACTGGTGAAATTACCATAGAAGGTTCTGCACCTGCCTCTGCAACTAGTGCTGGCACTGCAGGTGATATTCGTTATGATGCCAGTTATCTATATGTCTGTGTTGCAACAAACACTTGGAAAAGATCAGCACTCGCTACTTGGTAATAGGAAAGATACATGTCAATTAAAAATCCAAAACTATTTGGTCTTAATGTACTCAGTTCCTTTGCTGATGTTGAAAATAAAAACATATCACTCCAAAATATTAATCTTCCTCCACTGGATTTAGAAGTAATTCTTGGTTCAAGTGATGCTGGTGCAACACGTAACGATTGGATTAGTTTCTCACGACTAGTTGATCCTTTATATAAGACTTTAGATAGACTATTCAGAGATAGTGGTACGTTTATCGGTCTGCTTAATGAAAGAGCAGGAACAGATGGTTCTCTGTTTGGTAATTTAAAAATCAATGGTTCATTGAGTGGTAATGCGATTAGATATAGGTATGTTGATGGAACTGGTGGTAGTGCTACCATTAAGATTGCAGATATTTCAACTTCAAGGACTAGTGCATGGAGTTCTGCGGCAAGTCCAGTATTATCTACCTCTCCAATTTCTTATGGTGCAAGACTTGGAATTCGTAGTGGTGGAGTATTAAAATTTGGAACAGCAACTGGTACAGGTCCAAGACTTCAGACTTCTATCGTACCACAGGCAAAGGAATTTCCTTCAGAGTTTCCTACACATAAAATACAAACATCTATTGGTGGGCAGACAGTAACTCTTTATGCTATGAAAGGTATCCCTGTCGTATTCAAGGGGTTCTTTAGGAATTTAAATGCAACAATTAAATTAACAGATTTAATTAGTGATACTCCTGCAAGTTGGAAGATTATCGAGACAGGAAATGCAAATAGATATTCAAGTTTTAAAAATCAAGGCAATACAACATCTACAATAAGATATAGGTCTTCAATTTCTAGAGAAAGATTTATACAATTTTATTACAACCCTGATAAAATTCGTGAAATTACTATCACATCTGCAAATATTAGAAGTTTACCGGCAGTTAAGTTTCAATCAGCAACAAGAATTGATCTTTCCTATAATGGATTAAGAGAGTTCCCAATCTTAACGACTAACAATACTCCATCAGGAACCACTGGTATTGCAGAAAATTTAAATATATTGCTATTAAGAAGAAATCCATTCTATCTAAGTGAATTTGAAAATGAAAGGAAATTACAGAATTCTACGTATGATGGTTCTTTAACATTCAACGATGGTAGTGTAAGAACAGATACGATATTAGATAAGATCCCTTCTACACTTACGCAATTATATTTGGAAGGAACTTTTTATGGTTCAATCACACAGAATATATTTGCCGATAGATTCCCATCGTTAACTGTATTCGATGTTGGTAGAGGTGGTGGAGCATATTTCCACCCTGATTCTGAAGGAAGTGCTGTGCTTCCTAATGTTGCAAGTACAGTAGAAACTTATAATGTCACACGTAATGACTTTAGGTCAATTGGATCTGGTAATATTTCAGAAGGTCAATATAGTATTAATGACTTAGAAGGTCTCATTACTCTTGCACTGAGTTCCAATTATTACTTAGGTGGTTTAATAACAATACCTAGTGCTAATAATGTTATTAGAGATATCAATATTAGTGGAACTGGACTGCAATTTCCCGCTGGACTTGCTGGAAAAAATTCATTAGTAACGTTTACCGCATCTTATGGTAGAAGTCTTGGAAAACTAATTGATAAAGAAAATAGCATTGATTATAGATTTGATGGTTGCGGAGCACTTACCACTATTGGATTATATGCTGCATCTCTTTCTCAGAGTAGATTTCCAGTATTCACTAATCCAAGTTTAACATCACTTGACTTAAGGTACACTAATATAAGAGGCGGAGGATATGATGGGAGTACACCTAATGATAGTTACGTAATCCCAAGAGAAACTTTCCAATCTACTCCAGAATTGGCGAATATTTACATAGATTCTGGAAGTCTATTGACGAGTTCGATTCATCCTGATGCCCTTGTAGATATTACTGCTCTTTATTATTTTTGGTATCGTTCTTATGGTAGAACTGGTGGTCTCCTTCCAAATTTTGGTGGTAATCCTAATCTGGGTGTTCTTAGATTATTCCAAAATGCTTTTACTGGATCATTACCAAACCTAGCAGCTAATCAAAATATAAGATATGTAGAATTTAACAATAATAAATTCACCAACGCAATTCCAACTTATAGAAATCTATCAAAACTTACTAATCTATATTTACATAATAATCAGCTTACTGGGATTGGAAAATTTGAAAATCTACCTGTCTTACGGTATCTTTATATGCATAATAATCAAATTTCTGGGCAAATCCCAGACTTTAGTGAATGCCCTAGACTATATTATTTGATCATGTCTAGTAATAATTTCACAGGGTATAAAACAGGTTCATTTAAGGAATTGTATCGAATTAGATATATAGACTTGTCTGATAATAATTTATCAGCACAAGCACTTGATCAAATACTTAAAGACCTCTACGATAACTGGGTATCCGTAAATCGTGGTGGAGTCACAGTAAATCTTCGTGGTAATGGCGGATCTGCCAATATTAGTACTGATGCTTTAGATTTCATCACGCTTTTGAGAACAAAAGGTTGGAACATCACTCACGATTAAAAAACAATGCCAGTAAAACAGAACCAAGGATTTAGAAGAGATCTAAATTTTGAAGAAAATACGAATGACGTTTTATCACTGAGTAATCTGGGTGGTGTAGGAGTTGCTGGTGACTTAAGAGTTATACAAAATAATCTAAGAAATACTTCGTATCTAGCATTCAACTCTGTAAATTTGATTACTGATGAGTTTATTTTTAATACAGATAAAATCTTAGATGTTAATTCAATCTCGTCAGAAATTTATGAAGACAATGATAACTTTAAGTCAAGTTTAGTTACTGTAACAACAACAGTTCCGTACAATACATATCCGGGTGAACCTATCGTTCTTGAGAACGTAACTACTCCTGGAACAGGGTCAACAATTTTTAATGGTAATTTTGCTACACAAACTATAGGATTTGGGGGAACATTCTTCACATATAAATTGGATAATGTATTATTCACTGATACTGCTGAATCGGGAGAGTTGACTAATGCAAAGATAACATTTAAGTCCAATACACAGTTTGTATATACAGATGATGATGTTGTTACTGTAAGTCAATCTGTTAGTGTAGGTTCAACAACTCTAAATGCTGGAACTGAATATTTTATATGTAATTCTGATTCTGAATCTAAATTTAAGTTATCATTTTTTGACAGCACAGTTGGTATAAGCACGATTAACATAACATCAACTCCACCTCAATTTGATTTTATTAGAAAGGAATTCGTCCTTCAACAAAATATACTTAATTTTACAGAACCAGACGTTCAGGATAATGAACAGTTTAGTTCTTACTTATCTAACTCAATCAATGATATTTTTGATTTAACTCAAGCAAATGTTGAGAATGCGGGATACTTTATTGATAAAAAATACAAGGGTACAGATAACACAACTACAGATGAAGACATAAAGTTTGAAGGAACAATCAATCTATTTGATCCCGGTCAGTTCAATACTACTAATTCAGCACTAAGTGCTGAACAGTCTCCGGGTATTTTTATTGGAAATACTAGGGCATTCTCAACTGATAATAATCCATGGACAATCGATGGTCTAGACCTAAAGACAGACAGTGCTGAGGTTACAATAGGAGAACTTTTATTTGCAAATGATATTACAATTACTGGAGTGAGTCAAATATCTGGTTCAGAAGTAGATGTAGAGTCGTTCACTCATAAGGTTCCGGTTACAATTAATGGGGAGACATACTATCTGTTGATGACTCCCTGAACCAAAATCAACTTTTAATTCCAAAAAAGGCGATTAAAAATCTCCGGCAAAAAATTGGTTAAAAACCTTTTTGATTTTTACACGCATAATATATTATATGTGATTCCGTCTCCACCTTTTAATTGGAGTCTATTATTGGATTTGTTCGTAGAAGAATATAAAGATATTTTAGATGTATTTACAGTTGCATTAAATGCATCAAATTTAACATTACCACCGGTAAGTTCAAGATTTGGTGAAGTAGTGGTTGTTTCTAATCCTTCCTCAGTTGGGTTAAATGGTGGTGAGGTGTCTGTTGGGGGGCAGCAGAGTGATCTGTCTTGACCAGAATTTGTAGCAGTAAAATTAGAACCAGGATTAATGTTTTTAGTAATTGCTGGATTTACAGTAATAGTATTGCCTACGATTGAAGAAATTGTTGTTCCTGATGCAAATGGGAATCCTTGAATTACCCAACCTGGTGCAATTGTTCCTGAAATATTATCAACTGTTAGTGTTGTATCACCTGCTGTTGCTGATGCATTTACTAATATACATTGAGTTTGAGCAGGAACACAGAAAGAACTCAATGCCCTATCAATCAGACCTCTAGATTCATAAAAGTAAAGTGCTCTAGTACCAAATCCTAGGGCAGGGGAAAGAATTACTTGATTAGTTGAACCATTAGTACTAATTCCAGTGTAACTTGAGACACCATCAAATATTGCAAGTTGATTACTTCTAAGGTCATTGGTATTTCCATTACTAATAGTAACTAATCCTGCACTAGAACTTGCTGTAACTCTCTTAACAAAACCACGATGATTAATAGTAGTAATAGTCGCATTAGATCCTGTTCCTGTAGTTACAGTATCAATAACAATAAAGTCATTAATCACAACATCAACGACACGAACTGGTATATTCACATTTGAGGTCAATCCTGATGCAAAAAGATAATTACCGATTTCAATATTCGTAGTATCAGAAATTGAAATAATTTTAACACCTGAAGACCAGGTAGCAGTAAAAGTTTTTCTTACAATTCCAGCAAGAGTTGTTTTGGGAATGTATTTGATATCAACTTTTTTAGTTGATTTGACTTTTACATACTCATTACTATTTGTTCCACCAATAAGACCACCGCCAAATAATACAGATTGATTTAAGAATTTATTAAAACTACCCTGTGCTCCATCTGAAAAATCATAATCTAATGAATATAAGTTATTATACCGAAGAAAAGCATTACCAGTACTTGCTGGGGGTTGGAAAAGAAAAGATATTGCTTTATTAATTCCTCTAGCATCTACCCCAACAGGGACATAGAATCTAAATCTGATTCGATATCTATTAAATTTTTCTAATGTGTATGTATTAAAACTACTCGAAACCGAAGTTCCTGCTGTTCTAGTAAAATTAATAGCACCAGTAGCAATAGATGTAATAGGATCACCATCTGGGTTTTCGAGTGTAATTACTCCAGTATTGCCTATTCCGCTTACTGTAGAACCTGTACGAATTCCAGAACCAGATGCAGTCATACCAACACCAATATTCTTTACATCTCCTGCTGGAATTACAACTATTTCAGTACCCTCAGTTGTTCCAGTAGTTGATTTGGATAAGTTAACTCTAGAATATTCTGTAAAAGTTCCGACACCAGATGTATATCCTTCAGTTTGAAAATCAGCGGTAAATCCTAAAGTTGAGTTTGAATAAAATCTATAAACACCGGTTTGAGTTGGGACAAAAAACCCATCCCATTGAGCACCACCAGCAGTATTAACTGATTGTGGGTGAATTTTTGCTGTATATTCAAAATTTCCACTTTCCCAGAAATTATCACTTGGGAGTGTTCCTCCAGTTGTAATTCCAGTAAAAATATCTGTGGTATTTTCAACTTGGTCTTCATTAAAATAATTTGCGGTAAGACCATTACCACCATTAAGTCTAGGAATTCCAGAAGAAACTTTAAATTTATCTAAACGGTTTTGATATGTGATTCTAGGAACAACTCCAATGTTGATTCCACTGGTATTGGTTTCCTGTACAGCACTACCAATAAATTCTCTATACTCATCTGGACCTAATCCTTCTGCAAAAGAATTACGAATTGCGTCTAAATCTTCAGATATAAAAGTCGCATCAACACTATCAACAAGTGTATCAAGCAAGTTATTCAATGCAGATGTTGAATCGGAGAGATCGGAGAAATTCTTATCTCTCCTTAGACCAACTCTTTTGAAAATCTTTCTTTGAGATGCCATTTTGACTTTTTCTAGTATTTAGTGTAGAATAAATAAGTTACCATTACTATTTAAGATTTATGGACCCAGATAAGATGCTCGCGGAACTTCAAGAGAAGGAATCAGAGATTAGAGCAGAATTAATTGATCTAGAAAAACAGTTCAATGTAAAGAAAGAACAATACCTCAAAATCCAAGGTGCATTAGAAGCATTATCACTGGTTGGAGATAACAACCAAGAAGAACAAGGATAAATAAAAGGAGACTTATATAAGTCTCCTTTTTTGGTATATACCGAGTAGAATAAATGGCAACACCGTATAGGTTAAAAAGGTCTTCTATAGCTTCAAAAAGACCTAAACTTACAGATTTAGATAAGGGTGAATTAGCACTTAATTTTTATGATGGTCACCTATTTGCGGAAAGAGATACTGCTGGTGTCGGAATAGGAACAACCATTGCAAATTTAACTCCTTGGAAGGAGTCCTTTGGCGGTTTAGCAATTAATTATGAAAACTCGGTAGGTATTGGAAGTACAAATCCAGTAGCAAAACTGGATGTTGTTGGACAGACTGAATTAGACGACTTAAATGTTTCTGGTATTACAACATTTAAAGGTAATATTGATGCTGATGGTAATTTAGATGTAGATGGACAAACAGACCTAGATGTTCTGAATGTTGCAGAGACTGCTACTTTCTCTGCTCTTGTAGATATTAATGCTAATCTTGATGTAGATGGTTACGCTGAACTTGATGATTTAAATGTTTCAGGAATCACCACTGCTGTTGGTGGAGTTCATGTAGGTACTGGTGGAACCATACTTTCAACAGGGTTTGGAAGAGTTGGCATTAATACCACTCAAGCAGCAGCAGGATATGAGTTAGAAGTATACGGAAACATCAACATTGTTGGTGATGATGTTGAATACTATCAGAATGGAGCAAGAAGAACTGCTGGTGTTGGTGTCCATTCCAGTGCAAATATTATTGCAGGATTTGGTGCAACAATCATTGATTTTGTTGGATCTGCTGTATCTTCAATTACATATAATGCAGTTGCTGGAATTGCTACAGTAAACTTAAGCAGAGGAGAATTTAGTAGAGCAACATCAACATTTACTGCAAGTGCAGACCAAACATCATTTACGGTATCGTATACACCCGGATTTGTTGACGTTTTTGTAAATGGTGTTAGATTAACCGGAGCAGATTATACTGCAGGTAATGGAACTAGCGTTGTATTATCACAACCAGCATTTGCTGGCGATATTGTTGATATTGTTGCGTTCAATGATGATGGATTTGTAGATAGTAAGTGGACTTCCCAAGATGGAACACCAGCAAATATTTTCTATACAAGTGGAAATGTTGGTATTAACACTGCACAACCAAGGCAGACACTTGACGTTGAAGGGAATGCTAATTTCACCGGAATAGTAACTGCCAGTAAGTTTGTCGGACCCTTTGAAAATTCTGGTGATTTTACTATTGATGATTATGTAGTACATTCTGGTGACACAAATACTCGATTTGGTTTCCCTGCAGATGATACTTTTATAGTTGACACTAGTGGTAGTGAGAGATTCCGTATAACCGATGTTGGTAGAATTGTTTTTACCAGCACAAATTCAGTTCAGGTTGCTGTTGGTACAGAAGGGCAGAAAGACTCTGTAGGAACAGCAGTAACTGGACAAATCAGATATAACACCACTAATTCAGAGTTTGAAGGATTTGGTTCTGGTGGTCAATGGGGTTCTCTTGGTGGAGTCAAGGACGTAGATGGTGATACATTTATTACTGCAGAAACGAGTTCTGGTAGTGATGATGATACTCTAAGTTTTACCGCTGCTGGAACTGTCAGAGCAGTCGTAAATGCTTCTGGTGTTGGTATAGGGACGACAATACCACGAGGTGATTTAGATATTGGTGAACAATTTAGTATAAAAACAACTACCACAACAGTAGCAGCAACTACAGCATCTACCATTGATACTTTATCAAAAACAGTTTACAGATCATCCAGATTCCAAGTACAAATTACTCAGGGAACTGATTATCAATCTTCGGATCTAATGGTCATTCACGATGGAACAAATGCATCCATTATTGAGTATGGTTCTATTGCAACAAATAATATGTTGGCATCATTTACATCAACAATCAGTGGATCTAACTTATTGTTACAAGTAACTATGGGTTCTTCTTCGAGTTCAACAATTAAGGTTGTACGGTATGGTATTTCGATATGACAATTTCAATAAATAACATCAGGAGGAACCCTATAAATGCCTATTAATAGAGAGTTATCACAATTTGGTTCATTTGTAGAGGTCGCGAATTCTACAAAACTTGGTATTGTTAATCCCAATGTTGGTATTGGCACCACAAATCCAACAGTAAAAGTTGAGGTGCATGGAGATATAAAGGTAGTTGACGGAAATATTGATGCTAATGGGAACTTAGATGTTGATGGTTATAGTGATCTTGATGAACTAAACGTTACTGGTATTGCAACCTTTACCAATGGCATCCAGTGCTCTGGTAGTGCAATGAATGTCACTGCTGGTTTTGTTGCCAACACTGCTAGAGTTTCAGATTTAACAGATAATAGAGTTGTTATTGCCGGTAATTCTGGAGAACTGGAGGGTGATAGTAACTTTACCTTTGATGGATCTACCTTAAGTGTTGGAGCAGATTTTACACTAACTGGTATTGATACTGGAACGTCTGCAGGACCAGAATTTAAACTCTTTAGAAATAGTGCATCACCTGCCGATGCAGATTATCTTGGACAGATTAAGTTTGCTGGAGAAAGTGATACTGGTGTAGAGAGAAACTATGCTAAGATTACAGGTAAGATATTAGACGCAAGTAATGGTACAGAAGATGGTATCATTGAGTTTACACATATAAAAGCAGGTTCACAAAATATTTCTGCAAGGTTTAGAAGTGATAGTCTTCAATTATTAAATGGAACTAATTTCTCTGTTGATGGTGATTCCACATTAACTGGTGACTTAGATGTAGATGGACATACTGATCTTGATTATGTTGCTGTTTCTGCAGCAGCAACTTTTACTAGTTTAGTTGATGTTAATGGTGGATTACAAGCAAATACTATAAAAATAGAAGACTTAACTGATAATCGTGTTGTAATTGCTGGTGTTGGTGGAGAACTCGAAGATAACAGTAAATTTACTTTTAATGGTGAAACAGTCAATATTAATGCCCAATTAACAGTATCTGGTGTCTCCACATTTTCTGGTGGTATCAGTATGGGTTCAGGATCGGTTGGTCTTACCACCAATTCGATCACTGGTCCTGCAGAGATGTTTATCGACCCTGCAGCAGTTGGTGATAACACTGGAGTTGTTAGAATCAAAGGTGACTTATATGTTGATGGAACTACAACTCAGATTAATTCTGAAACATTAACAATTGCAGATTTTGTTGTTGGTATTGCATCTACAGCAACAACTGATTCTCTTGCTGATGGTGCTGGTATCAATATTGGTCCAGATAATACATTCAAGTATGACCACACTAATACTTCACTGAAGTCTAGTGAGAATCTGAACGTTGCCTCTGGTAAGACATATAAAGTTAATGGAACTGATGTTCTCAGTGCCACTACATTAGGTAGTGGTGTAGTCAATTCTTCACTGACGAGTGTAGGAACTCTTACTGGGTTAACTCTTTCTGGTGATATTTACTTAAATTCTACAGACAAAAAAATATTTTTATCTAATGATTATGATCAATATATTACTGCTAATGGTACTTACAATTACCTGGCATTTGGTGCAGCAAATCAAGAAAGACTTCGTATAACTTCTGGTGGTAATATTGGTATCGGAACTGATAATCCGGGTGCAAAACTTCATGTTTCAGCATTAGGTGCTACTGATGAACCAACAATAAAAGTAAGTAGTGAAAACTCTAGTATATGGTTAAGAACTGCTGGATCTAGTGGATCGTTCCCCACAGGTGGAGTCGGAAATGATGGAGAATTAATTTATCTTGGTGGAGATTTTAGATTTGGAGTAGGAACTGCAAGTAAAAACTTAATCTTTTTCAATGGTTCTGGATATACAGAAAGACTTCGTATAGATTCATCTGGTCTGGTTGGTATCGGAACTGATAATCCCTCATACAAACTTCAAGTTGAAAATTCTGGAGTTGCATTAGGTAGATTTTTAAGAACCAATGCTGGTGCAGGACTATTTCAGATAATGTCCCAAGATGGTGGAAATATAGTTCTTGGTCTTGGTGATGTTTCTGATCCTGATATTCAATATATTAAATCTGATAATTCAGATAATTCTCTTTCTTTAGGAACAAATACTGGAGAAAGACTTCGTATAACTTCTGGTGGTAACGTTGGCATCGGAACTGATAATCCAAGTGCAAAACTTCATGTAGAAGGTTTATCATCACTATCAACAACATTAGACACTGGAGGAATTTTACTTTCTGATACTACTACAAAAACTTATCCAACCAGTAGTAGTTTTAATGTAACTGCTGGCACTAATATAAACCTAGAGTTAGGCACAACACAAACAATTACTGGCGGATATAATTATGTAACTGCTGATAATAGAACATATACAAAGAGTGCAGGAACAACCAGTGATATTGAACGATTATATTTTGCTAGTTTTAATCAATCTTTTGCTTGGTCAGACGCAAATACATGTAAACAGTATATTGGTTTTGCTGATAAATTTACATACTCAGGCATCAACGCAAATGGTAGAAGTAGCTCATATCTTGGTGCAAGCACCCAAATAACCCTATCTCCACCCGATGGAGGAACTCAGAGTATTGCCAATGTTACGAGTCCCTCTTTACGGATCTTGCCTGGTGGCACATCAAATGTAAATATTACAAATTATTACTCCTATAGTCCACAGTTAAGATTCACTAATAACAGTGCAGGAACAAAAACAGTAAATATAACAAATGCTAGTTATTACGATACATCTCAGTATTGGGGGGTATCAGGTAGCACTGGAACATTAAACGCAACTATCACCAACCTGTATGGGTTGAGATTACGTCCACCAAGTGGTAGTACTGGACTAACAGTTACAAACAACTGGGGAATTTATCAAGAATGGAGTGATGCCACTAACTATTTTGCTGGTAATGTTGGTATCGGAAGTGATGTTCCACAGGATGAACTTGATGTTCATGGAAATATTATTACCGGTGGTCTTAAACTCGTCAATAATGATCGCGGTAATCCAACTAGAAAAATTGTAGTAGGGTCAAGTTCAGTTTATCATATTAGATTATACGATCCTACCGATACTACAAAACTTCAAAGTGTATTCAAAGTAGATGGTACAGTTGGCATCGGAACTGATAGTCCAGCAGTTCAATTACATATAAATTCAACAGATGCTATCAGAGTCCCTGTAGGAACGACCGGAGAGAGACCTACAGGTGCAGCAGGTTACATTCGTTACAACTCCTCAATTGCGTCTTATGAAGGGCATAACGGGAGCGAATGGGCAGGTATTGGTGGTGCTGCTGAAGTTGAAACAGCAGTATCAAGCACTTCTGCAACAACATGTGAGTCATTCGCAAAAGCATCTTATCGTTCTGCTTCTATTGTCGCACAAATTACTCAAGGTTCTAGTTATCAGGTAGGTAACTATCTGTTGATTCATGATGGAACAACAGCAACACTTGTTGAAGAATCTGCGGTTGCAACTGGAGATATGTTAGGAACATTTACTGCAACAATCAGTGGAAGTAATGTTGTATTCCAAGTGAATATGAATAGTGCATCATCGGCAACAGTTACATCTAAGATGACTAAGGTCTCTATTCCTTAATCTAAATAGTATGACGGAGGAACATCAATAAATGTCAAAGATAAGAGTTGGATTTAGTTCTGACTGGAATATAAAAGGTAATAATGTTGGATTTGGGACCGCAAATCCTACTGCATCCTTACACGTTGTAGATACCTTAAAGGCAGATTTTAATATTACTGGTGTTGCAACACTGACTGCTTATGGTGGTTTTGTTGCACAGAATCAGCATGTTACTGAACCATCAAAGATTGGTATTGCAACTGTTGGTGTCGGAACATTCCAGCAATACTATGAAACCGAGACAGGATTTACTGATTTAGGTGGTGTTCATCACGGAGATGATCAATATTACAATACACTCTCTGAGGATCTGGTCATTGATGATGGTCAGATCTTAAATATTACCGACACTGATATGGTTGGTGTTACAACCATTGGTGAGTATGACCCACACAGTCACTCATCATATGTTTGTGCAGGCTCACTGGAACAAGTATCAGTCACTGGACACTTCTCTGTTCCAAATGGTGGAAGTAATGATAGAAAAGATAATCCAATAGAAGGAACCGTAAGATTTAATGATGACCTGAATACACTTGAGTTCTTTAATGGAAATGAGTGGAGACAATTCACTTATAATCAAGGACAAAGTGGTCGTGCAATTGTAGGTAGTTCTGCGGATGGTGGAAGAGAATACATTGAGTCGTATAATATAACAACAACAGGAAACACAACATATTTTGGTGATTTATTTCAAACAAGATCCGAAGCTGCTGGATTTGCTTCAAACATAAGAGGTCTATTTGCTGGTGGTAGTGTTCCAACAGCAACAGATACAATAGATTATATAACAATTGCATCTGAAGGAAATGCAATTGATTTTGGCGATAGAACAGATACTGGATATGGGTCTGGAGCAGTATCAAGTTCAACTCGTGGTGTAATGGCTGGAGGTTGGAGTCCAGGAACACCAAGAGAAAGTGGAAATACTGAAGTAATAGATTATGTTGAGATTTCTACTGTTGGTGGTGCTGTTGACTTTGGTGATTTAAAACCAGGAGGAACACACGGAAGTCCTGGATTATCATCTCCAACTCGTGGTCTTTTTGGTGGAGGATATTGGTCCACTTTTCCTTCCACTACAAGTCCATATCAAACATCCTTTATTGGTTATATAACAATTTCATCAAAAGGAAATACAATAAAATTTGGAGATTTAACAAATAGTTTAGCAAGATTGGGTGCTCTTTCAAATTCAACTCGTGGGTTATTTGCAGGTGGATATCAAAATCCAGGTCCAAGTGCTGCCGTAAATACAATTCAATATGTCACAATTGCATCAGAAGGAAACGCACAAGACTTTGGTAATTTAACAGTAGCAAGAGCAACTTGTGCGGGAACAAGCACAAATATTAGAGGTGTTTTTAATGGAGGAGGAGCACCAACTTCAGTTAATGTAATTGATTATGTTACGATTATGTCTGCAGGAAATGCGATTGATTTCGGTGACTTAACAGACATTAAAAGAAGATGTGGTGCAACATCAGACTCTCACGGTGGTTTAGGAGGTTTCTAATATGGCTAAAATAAGATTCGGTTACTCAGACGACTTTACAGCAAAGAATAGTGCTGTTGGTATTAATACCACTGAACCACAACAGAATTTAGATGTTGATGGTGTCGTAAAAGGTCAAGACCTTAAAGTTACTGGAATATCTTCTCTTACTGCATATGAAGGATTCCTGAGAGCAGACCACCAGATTACAGAGAACACAACCCTGACTTTTGATCAAGGACCAAGTGCGTCACTCTCTGGTGAGATTATTGTTGGAACTGGTGTCACTGTCACGATTGCAAGTGTGGGTCTTGGAACCACAACAGTTGGTAATGGTTCTGGCACAATAGAAAATACGATTGATACCACAGATGCCACCAGAGCAGGTGGAAGTGAGATTGAGTGTCTGAAAGTCTTCAATACTTTCACACCTCCAAGTGGTGGAACAAATGAGAGACCATATGCACCAAAACCAGGAGAGTTATACTATAACTATGACTTTAAGACTATTGAGTTCTTTGATGGTTATGGTTGGAGACAGGTAGATAATACAACCAGAAGTGGTCGTGGTGTTTTTGGTGGGGGAAGTAATCCATCATTATCTCCAGTATATCCAAATGCGATTGATTTTGTAAATATTCCATCTCTAGGTAATGCAATTGATTTTGGAGATTTAACTCTTGAGAGAACTAATCTTGGAGCTTGTTCTTCTGAAATTCGTGGAATATTTGCTGGAGGAAATGATGCTAGTTATACGGATAGAATAGATTATATCACCATTGCATCTCAAGGTAATGCGATTGATTTTGGAAATGTATCAACAACAAATAGGTCTTATCTTTCTTGTTGCTCATCATCAACTCGTGGATTATTTAATGGTGGATACACACCAGCAAATCAAACGGTAAATATTATTGATAGAATTGAAATATCCACAATAGGAAATGCAGTAGATTTTGGAGATTTATTTCATTATGTTTATGCTGCAGCATCTACATCATCATCAACCAGAGCGATTGTTGCAGGAGGCGTTGGAACTCCAGCACTCGGAACAAATCCATCAACAAGAAACGGACAAATACAAAAATATGAAATTGGTAGTGGAGGCACATCAATTGATTTTGGTCAATTAAGTGTTGCTAGATGGATTGTGAATGGTATGTCTAATGGAACTCGTGGAGTATTTGCTGGAGGACAAGGGTCAACTTATTTCAGTGTGATTGATTATATAACCATAGCATCTGAAGGCAATTCTTTGGAATTTGGAGAACTATCAACTGTAAGAGATGGAGTTGGAGCAACCGCAAACAAGACAAGGGGATTATTTGCTGGTGGTAGAGAATCTGTATCTCCTGGAACCAATGGTATTAATGTGATTGAATACATTACTATGACATCTCTTGGAAATCCTGTGGATTTTGGAGATCTAACTGTTCCAAGACATAGATGTCCTGGTCTATCAGACTCTCACGGTGGTTTAGGAGGTTTCTGATGACTGATAAATATAGGAAAGTTGTAGTGTAATGCCAAAAATAAGAATTGGTCTATCAACTGATTTTAATTTAGTAGGTGAGCAGGTTGGAATCGGCACCACAAATCCAACTGCTCGCTTAGATGTTGCTGGACAGATTCTTGCGGACAATACTGCTGGCAGTGGTGGAATATCAACCTTCAAAGAATATCAAGGTTTTCACCAAACACAAAGTAATATCACTAATAATGTATTAATTGATAATGGTTCTAGTGGTCCTTTCAGTTCTCTATCCGGTGAGATTAGAATTACTGGAGAGACAACAGTATCATCTGGTTCAACAGTAGAAGTAGGAAAGACAAAGACACTTACTGTTACTGATAAGTTTGCTGTTCCTTTTGGTGATACAAATAGTAGAGACAATACACCAGAAGCAGGAACAACTAGATTCAACCAAGACTTCGGAACACTTGAGTTCTTTGATGGAAACAATTGGAAGACAGTAAATTCATATGCTAGAGGTGGTGCTGCTGGTCGTGGTCTTTTTGCTGGAGGTTCAGACCCTGGTCTGATTGCAACAATTCAAAGGGTTCAAATTTCCACAAGAGGTAATGCACAATACTTTGGAGATAGAACTATTGCAAAAAATATAGTATCTGGGTTTGGTAATGAAACAAGAGGAGTATTTGCTGGGGGATCTACTGGTGGTTTTACTAATATCATAGATTATGTTACCACCGCATCAAGTGGAAATGCAACTGATTTTGGAGACATATCCACTGCAGCAGGATATATTGGAGGTCTTGCATCATCGACTCGTGGGGTAATGGCTGGAGATTATACTCCAGGAGCATCAAATGTTATTCAATATGTTCAGATACATACCACTGGTGATGCAGTTGATTTTGGTGATTTAACACTAGCAAGACTTATTAGTAGTGGTGCGTGTGCTTCACCAACTCGTGGTGTGATGGGTGGTGGATGGATTCCTGGCAATAGATCAGATGTAGTAGATTATATTACAATCGCAGCAAAAGGAAATGCAACTGATTTTGGTGACTTGACTCAGAGAAAATCTGCTTGTACTGCTGGTTCAACTGGAACTAGAGGAGTTTGGGCGGGTGGATATTTAAATATTTCACCTTTTATAGAACATTACAAAACAATTGAATATATAACAATTGCTAGTGGAGGAAATGGAATTGATTTTGGTGAAAGAACTTTTGCTGGTGCATATTCTGGTGCAGCATCATCCCATACAAGACTAGTTACATGTATGGGATTTACTCCAACTCTTACTAATCGTATGGATTCCATTGAGATGAACACAGGAGGAGATGCACAAGATTTTGGTGATGCTGTCACCGCAGCTAATGCTCCTGGTGGTTGTTCAGACTCACACGGCGGACTAGGAGGTTTCTAAAATGGCAAACTTAAGAGTAGACAAGATTACAAGCACAGAAACCTTTGAGAAGACTGGTTCGGTTCAGTTTGATGGGACTGGGGATTACTTATATGTTTCTGGGACTAATCAAGACTTTGCATATGGAACTGGAGATTTTACAGTAGAATTTTGGATTAATACTAGTAATTGGAATATAGTTCCTTTTGATACTCGCCCCTCGGGAACTAATGGAGACTATTTTACGTTATATATTGATGTTGATGGAGCTCTTACTTGGTATGAAGGTGGTGCGATAAAAATACAGGGCAGTGATGGAGCAATAGTACAAAATACTTGGGTTCATATCGCGGCGGCAAGAAAAGGAACATCGGCAAAATTGTTTGTAAATGGTGTCCAAACAGGACCAACATTTACTGATAGCACAGATTATTTGACCACTGCCAATAGACCTTTCATAGGAGCACAAAGTAGAGGTGGAGGGTCTTCTGCAGTTAATGGTTACTTATCCAATTTCCGAGTTATCAAAGGAACCGCACTCTACACAGAAAACTTCAAGCCTCCGATGAGAGAACTTGAAGTCACACCAGAGACTGTTCTTCTTGCTTGTCAATCAAAGACTGATGCATCACTTGAGAAGACTGGTAAGACTATCACAGTCACCGGAAATGCAGTTGCAAATGAACTCACTCCTGGTATTCTGACACCTATTGTGAAGTCTGGTGGTGGTAGTGCAATCACTGGGTCTGTTGAGTTTAGTGGGACTGGGGACTTTTTACAAATTGTTAGAGGTTCTAACACAGACTTTGAATTCGGAACTCAAGATTTTACAATTGAGTTTTTTGCACATTTTGCAAAGACTGGAATGAGAATTATGTCCACTGGTGATAATGGAAATTATACTACTGGTGGATGGGTGTTTGAAACTAATAATAAATTTGGAGCACTCAATTCTGATGATGTCAACACTCCGTTATATTATGGGGAATTCACATATCCAACAAATTCTTGGGCACATATTTCTGTGGTTAGAAATGGTAGTAACATATATGGATTTGTAAATGGAATTCAGCAATGGTCTAATACAATAACAGCAAATATTTTATTTTCTGGGACTAATGATTTTTCTTTAGGAACTGGGAGAAGTGGCACCAGTGGATTTGGTGCTTATAATTTATCTTCGTCTTTTATGATTAAAGGTTTCATCTCTAACCTCCGTGTAATCAAAGGTACTGCACTCTACACATCAGACTTCATACCACCAACCAGAGAACTCAAAAAAGTTCCAGGCACTGTTCTTTTATGTTGCCAAGATGAAAATAGTGTCACCACAGAAATAACTGGGAAGACTATCACATCAAACGGAGATCCAGCACCATCAAACTTCACACCACAAGTCGGTGATGATAGGAAAGTAACCTTTGAGGGTGTCACCAAAATAGACACAGATGCTTATTTCTATCTCCCAACTGGTGATACTGCATCAAGAGAAACAACCGGAACTTATAATGCAGGAACTCGTGGTATTTTTGGTGGAGGATTTGTCGGACCTAGTTCTGGTTCACAAAGAGACACAATACAATATATAAACATTGCGACAACTGGAAATGCCATTGATGCTGGAGATTTGACTCAAGCGAGATATGGAAATGCAGCACTGGCATCTGATACCAGAGCAGTCTGGGCAGGAGGAATTAATCCATCACCATCATATTTTAATACAATAGATGCTGTTGAAATCATGAGCACAGGAAATGCTTTTGATTTTGGTGATTTATATGCGAATGTATATTATCCTGGAGGAGTATCAAATAGGACTCGTGGAATTTGTGCTGGTGGTTATCAAGCTCCATCTCCTGCTGGTTTTAAAAATAATATTGGGTATATTACCATTGCGTCCAAAGGAGACACTCAAGATTTTGGAGATTTAATCACTGCAAAAAATTCATATTCAACATTTGGATCACCAACTCGTGGTTGTTTTGCTGGTGGTGCATCTCCAAGTAAACTTAATACTATTGAATATGTCACTATTGCAACCACAGGAAATGGACAGGATTTTGGTGACTTGACCGCTACAAGAAACTACGGTGGTGGATGTGGCAGTGCTATCAGAGGATTAGTTGGTGGTGGTTCCACTCCGACTACAGTCAATACAATTGATTATGTGACTATTTCAGCAATGGGAAGTGCAGCAGACTTTGGAGACTTGACCTCTGCAAGACAAGAAATTGGTTCTTGTTCTTCTGCAACTCGTGGTGTTTTTGCTGGTGCTTGGTCTCCTTCCAAAGTTAATACAATAGATTTTGTAAGCATACAAACAACTGGAAACGGAAAAGATTTTGGAGATTTAGTTAATATTGGAGTTATGCAAGAGTGTGGAACATCAAATGGTCATGGCGGTCTTGGATAAATAATGACAGAGGTAGTATAACATGTCAGGTATTCCAGCAGGTGCAATGAGATTTAACTCCGACTCACAGAAGTTGGAGTATTGGAATGGCTCGGCATGGTTTCAGGTTCATACAAGAGAAACTTTACAAGGTAGTACTCGTGCATTGATTGCAGGTGCTGGAAGACCTGGACCCGATACCAATCATATTGAATATATTAATATTACAACACTAGGAGACTCTGTTGATTTTGGAGACCTAACAAGAGCAAGTAGGCATGTTTGTGGAAATGTGGCATCACCAACAAGAGGATGTTTTGGTGGCGGATATAAAACTGGAACTGGTGGATATGCTGCTATTGACTATGTAAATCTTGCATCTACAGGAAATGCACAAGATTTTGGTGATCGTGCAGGAGGAAATAATTGGTCTTGGGGTGGGTGTTCTGATGCAACCAGAGGATTATGGATTGGTGGATCATCACCAGTTAGTGATAAAATAGATTTTATTACAATCGCATCAACAGGTTCTACAACCAGTTTTGGAACTAATAATGTTAATGACAGAGATACGGCAGCACTTGCATCACAAACTCGTGCAGTGTTTGGTGGAAATGAAAGCGCAAATCCAAATATTGATTATGTAACAATTCAATCAACAGGAAATAGTATTGATTTTGGATCTTTTCCGGCATCAACCGGAACATTTTATTCTCGTTCAGTACATTCAAATGGTGTAAGAGGAGTATGGGGACCACATGGAATGAATGCACCAAGAACAGATTATCAGTTTGTAACTATAGCAACACTTGGAAACACTCAGGATTTTGGTGATAGTTCCAATGGAGCGGGCGGATCTCAAACCTGCGGTTCAAGTGGAAAAATTAGAGGATTTACTTTTGGAGAATTAGTATCAGGTGTCCATACTGGTATGGAATATATCAATATAGAAACAGGTGGAAATGCAGTTGAATTTGGTGAATTGTCTTCTGGTGGTGTCACTACTGCAGGTTGTCTAACCAATTGTCACGGAGGTCTATAATGGGAATATTACGCACCGATAAAGTTTCAGGGTTAGAAACACCCACAGCAGTCACAGGGTCTGTGTATTTTGAGGGGACTGGAAAAGCATTATCATTCCCCGCAGGTAATGATTTTGCCTATGGCACTGGTGACTTTACTATTGAGTGTTGGTTATATCCCACAGTCGTAGGACAGGTTTCTGGTGCTTCGTACTCAGGACATATATTTTTCAGTCAAACAGTTAGTGGAACAAATTATTTTGCATTTTATTTTGATAGTAATGGAAAAATTTCTCTTTATAACACATCCTCTGGTGGTGGTTCTGATTTATTTACATCAGCACCGGATGGTTCTATAGTTGTAAATAAATGGCAACATGTTGCTCTTTGTAGGAGTGGTAGTACTCTAAGAGCTTTTGTTGATGGAACACAAGTAGATTCTATAAGTAATACTTTTGATTTTACTAACACAGATCGCAACCCAACAATAGGAAATTATACACACAATTTAACTCAACTACCATATAATGGTTATGTTTCTAACTTCCGTATCCTCAAGGGAACTGCACTCTACACCGCAAACTTCACTGTTCCAACACACGAATTAGAAGTCATTGGTGATACTGTATTACTCTGTTGCAATAACCCAGACTCCGCAGGAGCAGACGGAACAGGAAAAACTGCTACAGTCAGTGGAAGCGCACCAGCATCAACAGTCTCTCCAGGGCTCACCAGAGACTTCACATACGGCACAGAGTTTCAGGGTGTCACAGTATTTGATACACAAGGATATTTTGTTCCACCATCAGGCACGACAGAACAAAGAGGCAGAGGTCGTGGATTGTTTGCATGTGGAGCAGTTCCTGGAACTTATTATACTGATATACAATATGTAAATATTGCATCACAAGGAAATACTTTTAACTTTGGAAATTTGACTGGAGAATTGCTTCCTGGAAGAGAGGGATCTGCATCAGTATCTAGTGAAACTAGAGGTATTTTTGCTGGGGGATATCACGAACCAACTGGAAGAGTAGATGCTATTCATTTTGTAACAATTTCCACAACTGGAAATAGTGTTAACTTTGGTGATTTGTCTGCTGCTAAAAACGCATTTGCATCTTTTGGAAGTTCGACGAGAGGATGTTTTGCTGGAGGTTCTACTGGAAGCAATCTAAATGTAATAGAATATGTCATAGTTGCATCTCTTGGTGATGCACAAGATTTTGGAGATTTAACTGCTGCAAAAAATAGTGTCACGGGATGTTCAAGTCCAACTAGAGGGATAACAAATGGTGGATATACTAGTGAACCTACAAATGTAATAGAATATGTTACCATTGCATCGACAGGAAACGCACAAGATTTTGGTGATTTGCAAAATACTCTCAGCAACTCGGCATCCTGTTCTAGTTCAGTGAGAGGAATATCCACAGGCGGAGCAACTCCTTCAAGGATTAATACAATTGATTACATCACCATTGCATCTACAGGTAATGCACAAGATTTTGGAGATTTAACTGCTGCGAGAAATGTTGCGGCAGGAACATCAAATAAAATTCTTGGTATTTTTGGTGGTGGAGCAACTCCTTCAAGGATTAATACAATTGATTACATCACCATTGCATCTACAGGTAATGCACAAGATTTTGGTGACTTTGGAAATGGAGGTCGAAGATCTAATTTAGTTGCCTGCTCCGATTCCCACGGTGGTCTCTCATAAATATGTTAGAGGTATAAAGATATGAGTCTCCCCCCATCAGAAGTGCCACAAGGTGCAATCAGATTTAATACTGACTCCCAGAAGTTAGAGTTTTATGCTCAGGGAGAATGGTGGGTGATGTCTACTGATACTCCCAATCTTGGAACGAGTGGTGACTCAACTCCTGGTGCTCGTGCTTGTTTTGGATCAGGAACAACTCCAAGCGTTTCTAATACAATAGATTATATTAACATTGCATCTACCGGCAATGCAGTTACTTTTGGTGGATGTGCTAACAACACACAAGGCGGAAGTGGTAGTGTAGCATCAAGAACTCGTGGTGTATGGGCAGGTGGTCAGCATCCTGGAGCTAATGCTGATATTCATTTTATAACAATTGCATCAAATGGTGACTCCACTGATTTTAATGCTAATTTGACCAGTAGTAGAAGATTTGCTGCTGGAGTTAGTAATGGAACCAGAGGATGCTTTGGTGGAGGATTAAACTCAACAGATGTAATTGATTATATTACTATTGCATCAACCGGAGTTGCAGCAGTTGATTTTGGTAATCTAGTAACTAGTAGAGGGCAATGTGCTGGTTTAGCGTCACCAATTCGTGGAATATTTGCTGGGGGACATGCTCATCCATCACCAAGTAATTCAGTTCAGGTCATTGATTTTATTTCCATTGCAACTCTTGGAAACGCACAAGATTTTGGTGATTTAACTAATAGTGGATCAGAAGATTTATCTGGTGCATCAAACGCAACAAAAGGAATGATTGCTGGGGGTTCTCCAGCTGGTAACGCAACTCAAAATACAATTCAGTTTATCACAATTGCAACATTAGGAAATGCAGTGAACTTTGGAGATTTAGTCGTCGGTAGAACTTCTTCTGGTGCTGCATCATCACCGACTCGTGCAGTATTTGCTGGTGGATATACTAATCCTGGAACTACGATGACAAACTCAATTGATTATGTAGAAATTGCAACTGAAGGAAATGCAGTTGATTTTGGTAATCTTACTAATTCAAGAGATCAACTAAATGGCCTTTCTAATGCACACGGAGGTTTATAAGTCATGGCAAA
>Ga0209251_1000581_pt1 | contig 32551 bp, 19 predicted proteins | sample SaaInlV_100m_DNA_6_FD_184665 | JGI IMG/M metagenome (GOLD analysis project Ga0209251, IMG submission 184665) | Marine microbial communities from expanding oxygen minimum zones in the Saanich Inlet - Saanich Inlet SI073_LV_10m_DNA (SPAdes) (version 2) | ecosystem: Environmental > Aquatic > Marine... | reverse complement strand
GTTCGACTCCGAGTCGGCCATGGCGAGCGGAACGCACGAGGCGCGCTCGAAGGATTGAAGAGAATGTTACTTTGTGCCGACGCGAGGACCGCGGCGCTCGGCGAAACTCCTTCACTCAACGAAAATTCAGAGAGAGCCAAATTCGGCCACCACTCTTCGGGCGCGCTTGGTCTCGAAACGAGACCTTCACGTGGGTCGCGCGATGCCTCCGCCGGTCCTGAAGGACGGCGAAGTGGTTTCCTCGCGGTACCGGGTCGCGGGGAACAAGCCGATCGGCGCCGGGCAGTTCGCGGAGGTGTTCCGGGCGCTGGATCAGACGAGCGACCAGCGATCGCCGACGTTCGTCGCGATCAAGATCGAGCGCGAGGAGAAGACCACCTCGCGCGAGGTTCGGGCGCTGCAAGACCTGCAGGGATGCCCCGGGGTGTGCCGCCTGCTCGGTCAGGGCTCGCACAGGAACCAGCACCCGTTCATCGTGATGCAGCTGGGCGGGGAAAACCTGGCGGACATTCGGCACACGCGCGTCGCCGAGCGGCGGCACAGCAAGAGCACCATCGCCTGGATCGGCGTCCGCGTCCTGGACACGCTGCGCGCCATCCACGCGCGCGGGTACGTGCACCGCGACGTGAAGCCCAGCAACATCACCGTCGCGCCGCGCGGGTCCGGCGCTGGGTCCGGCACACGCGAGCTCCTGCTCATCGACCTCGGCCTCGCGAAAAAGTTTGAAACCAAAGAAGCGAGGGAGGCGTCAGCGCGAGACCGCGAGGAGGGCGAAGCGGCGGATGAGCGCGTCGCGTTTCGCGGGTCCACGACGTACGCGTCTGTTAACGCGCACGCCGGCATCGAACAAGGCCCGAGAGATGACCTGTGGAGTTTGTTATACGCGCTCGCGGAGATGCACGAGGGCACTTTGCCCTGGCGTGGACTCAAGGACAAAGGCGCGGCGGATGATGAATCCGTGAAGCGCGGAACGCACGACTTGAAAAAGAAAGCGCTCGCCGAACCGGACACGCTGTGTCCGACGCGGGGCACGCCCGATGCGCTGGTGCGTTTCTCGAAACGCCTCGAACGCGTCGCCAACGCGCACGACGAACCCGACTACGATCGTCTGCGCTCGATTCTGCAAAGCCTGGATGACCGACCGCTGGACTGGGAAGTGAGCGGCGGCGACGGAGGCTCCGCGGCGACCGCGAGCGGCGCGGCGCCGGCGAGTTACGCGGCGGTGGCGGGAAACGACGCCGCGAAAGATAAAGACCCTCTTCCGCGAACGAACCAAACGCTTCCGATGAGCAAAGTTAAAGCTTTGATCGAGCACAAAGCTTGTGTGCCGCCTTTAGTGCAGAAGTGGGTGGAGAAGATTGGCGAGGAGCTGGACGCGGGGCACGCCGCGGATGTGGTGAGCGGCGTGTGCGCCGCGGCTATCGAAACTTCGAGACTGGAGGACCCGTACGTCGAGGAGTACGTGCTGCGTCTTTTGGACGAGGCCGCGCAGGCGGGCAAGGACGGGCGCGCGTACGTCGAGGACAGGAGGAACAAGAGGAAGAGGTAGGGCTTCTGGTTTTATCTGTAAAGGTATCGAAGGTACCGCCGGTACGTAGGTTGTGCTCTTTTCGGTAGACGACGTTTGGCCAGCAGACGTTTCCTATTTTTTCCTTCTTCCGAAACTGCGAAACAGCTCTACCGAAAATCCGCTCATCAAAAAAACGACATCCCGACGACGTCCCGACGCACTCTCCTTCGCGCTCCGCGCGTCGCCGGAAGCGATGCGGTCGACGACGCGCGTCGCGCGATGCGGCGCGGTCGCGGTTCGCCCGGAGACGCGCGCGCGGAGGTGCGCGTCGAGGCGTCTCGCGTGGGCTCGCGAGCGCCCCGCCACCTTTTCGAGGAAAAGCGCGGCTCGGCCAGGCCGAACGCTCAAAGACGGGCGCTCCCGCGTGACGACCCGCGCGTCGAGCGGTGAGGACCCCGATCGCGAGTACTACGACGCGTGGAGCGCATACCCGGATGACCCCAACGTCCCACCCGAAATCACCCAGCTGCTCCGCGAAGCCGGCTCCGGGGAGGTGTCCATGTGGAGCAGCAAGCCCCCTTGGTGTCAACCGTGGACCATCGTGTTGACGGGCGCATCCGTCGTCGCCGCGCCGACGGCGGTGCTCCACCTGAAGTGGCTCTCCGCTCTGGTGGCGCTCCCGATCTTCGCGTGGTGGTACGTGTTCCTCATCATCGCTCCGAAGCAATACAGCGACTACGTCGAGTCCGCGCGGTCGTATTACGACAAGCGGCGATGATGAACGCGCGGAACCGTGACGTACTCGCACACCCAGCGAAAGGGCTGCGAAGTGCACGGCGCCGAAGTTCGACCTCACTTCGTGCCGTATGTTTTCGTCATCGTTCTCCCAATGACGCAGACACGCAGTGAGTATTTAGTCTGATTTAATGCATAGACTAGCAACGGAACGAACACCCCAGTCGTCGCTCATTCAGCCCACACTCGCACGCGCGCGACCCGTCGCCCGCCGCGCCCGCCGCCACCCTCGTCGCAGTGACGCGCGACGCGCGTCCGGCCGCCTCGAGCGCGACCCGGAGGCTCGCGGAAGCGCACTCGTCGCCCCGTTGGCGCGACGCGAATTTCGCCCGCAGAGGCGCGCATTGTTCGGCGTAGACGACCGTAGGGGAGCCTCTCGTCGCGATGAGCAAGAAGCACCTGACGGACGAGGAGCTGAGCGCGGAGTGGCCTTACCTGACGCGGCGCCAGGTGAAGGAGTTCAAGGATGCGTTCGCCATCTTCGACAAGGACGGCGGCGGGTCGATCACGACGCAGGAGCTCGGGGACGTCATGCGCTCGCTCGGGCAGAAGCCCACCACCGCGGAGCTGGAGACGATGGTGCGCGAGATCGACGCCGACGGCAACGGCGAGATCGATTTCCCCGAGTTTTTAACGATGATGCTGCGGAAGATGAACGAGGGTAACCCCGAAAAAGAGCTGATGGACGTGTTCATGGTGTTCGACAAGGACGGCTCCGGCACGATATCCCCCGACGAACTGCGATCGGCGATGCGCGTCATCGGCGAGAAGCTCACCGACGACGAGATCGAAGACGCCATCAAGCTCGCCGATAAATCCGGAGACGGCGAGGTGGACTACGACGAGTTCATCCAGTTCGTGCTGAGCGACTGATGAGAGGAGCGACGTCGAACGTCACGCGCGTGTCGTTTTGTAGTAGTAAACGGAGGGCGTACGCGCGGGTGCACGCCGTCTCGCCGGCGCGCCTCGTCGCGCGACACATTGTACCGAAGACAAAAAGCCTGCGAAATCCGCGAACACTCGATGCGCGTTTCGTCGGGCGGAGCCCCCCGGTTGTTTTCTTCCCTCGCGCCGCCGACAAACAATCGACGCAATCGGGGCTCTCCCGAACAGTCCCAGGCGCGCGGGGTCGGCCTCGCGCGGATGCGGTGATCCGCGGGGGGTTCGGGGTACCGGTCGAGGGGGTGTCGACCCGGGCGCGCGTCGGCTCGACGCGTCGGATCGACGCGCATGGCTGCGGCCGCGCGACGCGCCTCGCCCGAAAAACCTTCGACGACGCCCACCCCGGGCCGAGGCCAGAAGCAGGTCTGGATCGATGACGCGGCGTGGAACCTGGAGGACCGCGGGTCGTGGGTGGGGAGGAAAGTGACCGGCATTTTCATGGTCCTCGCCAGCAGCGCGATCCTGTACCACGCCACGATGGCGGCCGTGCGGTTCTTCGAGAGCGCGCGCGACGCGGAGGAAGACATGAGCAAAAGCACGTACTACGCGTTGCTGGTGCCGGTGACGTTACCCGCGACCATCGCGTTCGTGTACCTGAACTGGCTCAGCGCGAGCTTCTTCAAGTCCGCGTGAGGCGCCGATACGGCCACGTCGTCTCGGGTCGCGTGGACGACGAGGCACCGCGCGACGCCGGGCGCGCCGAACGTATGGGTACGTAGTCGGCGCGGCCGCGCGCGCGCCACGCGCGAGACAAGGTGAGTCTTCTTCCCCATACAGCACGCGTTTCTTTTTTCGTTTTTCGCCCGTAAACCTAAACGCGAAGACGACGATGCCCAGACGACCTCGAACGCGCGGGCGGACCTTTGATGCCCGCGCTCGTCTCTGCGCCGCAAAGATTCACGCGCCAAACATAAACCAACGATGTCCTCGTTCGTGGATTCAGTTGACCTGTCTCGTTGGCACAGTTGGCGAGCGTTTGTTTTTTGTTTTTTTGGTTTTTTAACGTCGGCTTCGGCTTTTTTCCTTCGTTCGCGTACGACCCTACCCCGGACGGCAAAGACGATACCCACGTCCCGCGCGTCCCAAGTCGTGCGCCAGATGAACCACGGCGCGATTCGTGTTGCAGACCGAGACTCTCCGTGTCCGTGCGCTGTGTCTTTTTACGCGCTTTTATTCCACGAGCCTGCCTGCCACGGTGTTGGGTCGCCGAGCGATCGGCAGTGACCCGCTCTGTCCAAGTGTTGCGCTCAGAACGAGCCTTTGTCGCGCTCATCGAAGCCGATCCCAGCGCGTCGCGATGACGGGGAGGCGCCGAGGGTGCTTTTACATGTATTTCGGTTTTTATTACCGTTCCCATTATGACGCTCGTCATATATGGAACGCTTCGTCTTTCGGAGCGCGTCATTCTAGCGCTTTCAGGCGCCGCCGCGTTTGGTTTTCGCGTTTTCTCCTGACTATTCGCCCGCGCGACACGACGACCGCTCGGTGATGAGACCAGTGGATTAGGAAGAGCCGTATGATCCGGATTCGAACCCGGCTCTTTGATTAGACGTTTTCCCACTGAGAGTCGGTCGTCGAAACGCGCGTTCGCGGCGGAGCCGTCGGAGCTTTTTTCGGTTTTTTTTGGTTTTTTTTCGGCTGCGGCGGCGCTTCGCCCCGTCGACGAAAGATGCGCCATTACCTCTGAACCCCCTTCTCGTCTTCGTCGGGGACGGGGGTATGAAAGGGTGGCGACATCGAGGGGTTGACCAACAAATCCCCCCCCGCGACAAAAATGAAACGGGGGTCTACGACGGTCGGCATATTTTATCGCGGCGTCGGTCTTCGCGTCTTTTTTTTTGTCTCCGCGCGCGAGACGGATTAAAACTCACCGCCGTCCCCCGCGCCCGCGCTTCCTTCTCCTCGCGCAGGCGACGAACGGTAATGTCGAGAGCGTCGTTGACACGCGCGCGTGTGCGCGCGACTACCGCGGTAGTCCGTGTTGTAACACATACAGTAATATAGATATTAATACTCCTATCGCTTTCATCAGAAGAGGCGCGGATCGGCGTTTCTTCGAAAAGCGCTCTCGCGCGTTTCGCCGCACCGTTCGCGCGTCAAACCGTCAATCATCAATGTCCCTCGAGCATGTCGAGTCGGCACCGTCGCGAAAGTTAGGCGTCCGTTTTCGAACGTTGCGTTCCGAGAAAATCTCGCCCTCGCACTCGGCGGCGCGCGGGGCGCAGGGCGGGCGAGCGCGTCCGTCAGCGCGGGCGCGATGTTCGGCTTCTCGAAGAAGAAGAAGGAAGGCTCCGTCAAGGGCGGGTCCGTCCGGTCCGGCAGCGACCGGGGCACGGTGCGTTCGAGCGCCAAATCGCTGTCCAAGACCGCGCCGAGGAGTGATGGCGCCAAGGCGCGCGGTGCGAAGCCCGGGTTGGACGACGACGACTACGGCGAGCTCTTCGACGAAGGCGCGCTCGAGACGTTCGCGGAGGAGGGCATCGACAGCGACGTCGAGGCTGAGGAGAACGAGCGGTACGTCCGCCGGCCTCGGCCCGCGGAGGGGAGCGTGGAGCGCGCCACGGAGGGGGGATTCCTGAGTCGCCAGCCCTGCCGCGCGGCGCTCGCGCCGCCCACCGCGCACCACACGTCGGCGAACGCGCACGAGAAGCCTTCGCACGAGCTCCAGCTTGATTTCGTGTACGGGTATCGCGCGCACGACAGCCGCCACAACATCGCGTACAACGTGGACGGGCTCATCGTCTACCCCGCCGCGGCGGTGGGCGTCTGTTACGACGCTACGGAGCACGCGCAGCAGTTTTTCACCGCGCACACGGATGACGTGCTTTGCATGGCGATGCACCCCGACGGCGAGATCGTCGCCACCGGCCAGGCGGGACGCGACCCCAGCATCTGCGTCTGGTCTTCGACGACGTGCGAGCTGCTCGCGGAGCTGAAAGGGTTCCACAGAAGAGGCGTGGTTTCGCTCTCGTTCGACGGCACGGGGCGGTTCCTGAGCTCGGTCGGGTTAGACGACGACCACTCCGTCGCCGTGTACGACTGGCAAAGTAAACGAATGCTCGCCAACTCCAAGGGCGACGCGAACCGCATCTTCAACGTGGAGTACAACCCGCACGACGGGCGGATCGTCACCGGAGGGGTGAAGCACGTCAAGTTCTGGGTCATGGAGGGTGGGTACCTCGTCGGCCGCCGGGGCGTTTACGGCCGAGTCGGCGGCGCGGCGACGGTTTTATCAATCGCGTTTCACCCCGACGGAAGCACTTTAACAGGTACGCAGAGCGGCGCGATTTACCAGTGGGCGTTCGGGGGCGAGCAGTGCTTACAGAAGTACGAGTCGTTACACCAAGGCCCGTTACACGACATGTTCGTGAACGAGGAGTACATCGTGACCGGCGGCAAGGACGGGAAGGTGCACTTCCACACGCAGTATTTCGAGCGCGCGTTCACCGTGGACATGTCAAAGGTTGTGGAAACAATCACCGACGCGCAGGGGAAGCCGCTGTGCTGTTACGACGGCAAGACCCCTTGCGTCAAGGCTGTGTTTTTGGAGGGCACTTCGCTTTTAGTCGGCACGAAGGGCTCGGAGATTTTCGAGTTTGACATGTCCACGGAGACGTCGTGGCGCGTGAACCGCCGGATCGTCACGCAGGGGCACGCCTCTGCGGTGGATGAAAAAACGCGGACGCAGACGTGCGAGCTGCGGGGTTTGACGACGCACCCGTCTCTGCCGCAATTCGTCACCGCCGGCGACGATAAAACGCTTCGGGTCTTCGACATGTACCAGCGCCGGCAGATCGCCGTGCGCAACGTCTCGAGCAAGGCGCGCAGCGCGTGTTACTCGCCGGACGGGAACTTGGTGGCGTGCGGGTTCCAGGGCGGCGGGTTCATCGTGTTCGAGACGTCCACCGGGAACGAGCTCGTGGCGAAGAAGCACCGGAGGGAGGAGATTTCGGATCTGAAGTTCTCGCCAACCGGCCGGTGGCTCGCCGTCGCGTCGCACGACAACTTCATCGACCTGTACGACTGCGACCGCGCGTACAAGCGCGTGGGCGTGTGCAAAGGGCACAGCTCGTACGTCACGCGCGTCGACTGGTCCGAGGACGGGCGGTACCTGCAGAGCACCTCCGGGGACTACGAGCTGTTGTTCTGGGAGATTCCAAAGTGCCAAGCCGTGCGCTTCCCGGCGGCGCTCAAGGACACGCGCTGGGACTCGTGGACGTGCGCGCTCGGGTGGCCCGTGCAGGGCATCTGGCCGAAGCACGCAGACGGCGCGGACGTCAACGCCGTCGCGCGCAGCGCGGACCGTGAGGTGGTGGCGGTCGCGGACGACCACGGGCTGGTGAAGCTGTTCCGGTACCCGAGCGACGTCGGCCGCGCCGACTACCGCGGGTACCTCGGGCACGCGCCGAGAGTCGCGAACTGCGCGTTTTCGTACAACGACGAGTTCCTCATCACCGTCGGCGCGAGCGACCGGTGCGCGTTCCAGTGGAGGCACTACGAGACGGACGAAGGGGACGAGGAGATGACCAGCGAGGTGGAGGAGGAAACTCTGACGGCGATGGAGGATTACGAGGACTTCGCGGTGACCAACCAGGTGATGAAGATGGTCGTCGTCGGACGCGCCGGCGGCGCGCCGCAATTCGCGCCGGCGAGCGCGCTGGACGCGAAACCCAACCCCGAGATTCCTCAAGGCTCGGGTCTCGATCCAGGCTCAAGGCTCGCGTTCTTGCCGTGCGCGCCGTCCATCTTCGCGCCCGACGGCTACCTGCGCGAGCCGGACGCGCTCGCGCCGTGCATGGAGGCGGCGGAGCTGGAGTTTGCGCACGGCTACCGCGCGCACGACGCGCGCGATAACCTCTTCTACACGGCGCGCGGCGAGGTTGTGTACCACGCGGCGGCGCTGGGCGTGGTGTACGATCGGGAGTCGAACACGCAGAAGTTCCTCGTGGACGTTCCCACCGCCGAGGCCACCACGGGGCACGCGGACGATATCGTGTGTTTGGCGCGGCACCCCACGGGGTCCATCTTCGCCACCGGCGAAGTCGGACGCAATCCGCGCGTCATCGTGTGGAGCAGCGACGACGTGAAGAAACCGCTGGCGATTTTGCAGGGTTTCCTGAAGAAAGCGGTGGTGTCGTGCACGTTTTCGCGCGATGGCGCGTTGCTGTGCGCGGTGGGCGCGGACTCGAACCACTCGTTGGTGGTGTACCGGTGGCAAACTGGCACGATGCTCGCGTCGAGCAAAGGGTCGCCGGAGAAGATTGTCTCCGTGAACTGGTCGCCGTTCCAGGATTACGTGGTGACGTGCGGCATCAAGCACCTCGCCTTCTGGAGCACGAGCCCGTTCGAGAGCCGCAAGGCGGTGCTGAACAAGAAGGGCAAGATGCAGACCATGCTGTGCTCGTGTTTCCCCGGCCCGGACACCACCGTGGTGGGCACGCAGGACGGCAGTCTGTACCTGTTCAAGGGGTACCAGCTCGCCACCAACATGCGCAAGGCGCACGCCGTGACGCACACCGTGCACGCGACGCGCGACATGGTCATCTCCGGCGGGAAGGAGGGCAAGGTCAAGTTCTGGACCGTCGACCTGATGCAGTGCCTGAAGGAGGTGGTGATTTCCCACCCGAACGCGGTCGGCTCGTGCATCAAGAGCATGCACCTGAGCGGAAGCATGCTGCTCCTCGGCACGCGGAGCGGCGAGATTTACGAGATGGACACCACGTCGTACTCGCACGAGCTGCTCCTGCAGGGCCACGGCTACGGCACCATCTGGGGGCTGGCGACGCACCCCTCGGAGCACCAGATGGTGACCGTGGGGGACGACTGCACGGTGCGCGTCTGGGACCTCGCGGCGAGGCGGATGGTGATGGTGCGCGACCTCGGCGCGCGCGGGCGGAGCGCGGCGTACCACCCCGACGGGAGCCAGATCGCCATCGGCCTCGCCGGCGGAGGGCTGGTGGTGCTCTCCGCGGACAGCCTGGACACCGTGCACGCCAAGAAGGACCGCGAGGAGCCCATTCACGAGGTGAAGTACTCCCCGAACGGCCAGTTCCTCGCCGCGGGGTCGCACGACAACTACATCGACGTCTACGACGTCTCCAAGCAGTACGGGCGCATGGGCGTGTGCAAGGGGCACGCGTCGTTCGTGCGGCACATGGACTGGTCCACGGACAGCACCATCCTGCAGAGCAACTCGGGCGATTTCGAGCAGATGTTCTGGGAAGTGCCCAGCGGGAAGCACATCACGTTCCCGGCGGACGCCAGGAACGTGGACTGGGCGACGTGGACCTGCGTCGCGGGATGGCCCGTGCAGGGCATCATGCCCCGATACTCCATGGGCACGGACGTCCTGTCGTGCGACCGCTCGCACACGCGCACCATCGTCGCCGCCGGCGACGCGTACGGGTGCCTGAAGCTGTTCCAGTACCCGGCGCACAAGGGCGCGGCGGGGCGTACGTTCGGCGGGCACTCCTCCAAGGTGACGCAGGTGCGGTTCACGTTCGACGACATGTACGTCATCACGGTGGGAGCGGACATGACTATCATGCAGTGGAGACTCGTGTTGTGATCGTAATACGTTTGATACCAATTCTTCTCGCGGCGTTTCCGGTTCGCCCTTCTCATCGCGCGGCGGCGGAGTGCGACTGTAACGATCGGAGCGCTTTCCGCCTCGTCGCCATGCGCGCGCTCTCCCTCCGCGAACCCTTCGAGCCGATGCTCGTCGCGCTCCCGATGCTATCGCGGTTTTTAGACGCCGCCGCCTCCTTCGGGGGGGCGTTCTCGGCGTCTGTCGGCACGGACGGCAGGGGCGCCGCCGACGCGCGGCGCGGCGGCGCCGGCGAAGGCGATTCGCCGAACGTCATCCGCGACAAAGAGTGCCGCGAGGATGTCGGTCTCTGCGGCGCGGGCGTTTCGTCCGAGCCCGCCGCGGGATGCTTCTTCGCGGAACTTTCCATCATCGTCGCGATCGTCGCGCGAAGCGACGCGAGCTCGGTCGAGGCGTTATCCAGGCCGAGCGAGGACCTTCGCTTGATCTCCGCCTTGCGGCGCTCGACGCCCGCGCGGATCTTCGAGAAGCTGATTTTCCCAGCCGCCTCCGTCATCTCAAGGATCTTGGACTTGGGCGTGCCCAGCGCGGCGGCGTGCGCGACCGCGACGGGACCGGCGAAAGCCTCCAGCGCGGCCGCCGCGTCCGCATCCAAGTCTTTCGGACGCATGCCGTGTTCCCACATCGCGCGGCCGAGAGCCGAGGCGCTCGCCTTCGTGTCTGCCAGCTCTTTTTCCAAAACGTCGATGCGCGCCTCCAGGCGCGCGTCGGCGGCGAAGGGTTGGCCGCCCGTCCCGCGGCGCAGCGCCTTCTCCGCCTCGGCACGTCCCTCCTCCGCGATGGCCTTCGCCGCCTTCGCCATCTCGGACTGTTCCTTGAGCTGCTTGGACTTGGCCACCGCGCGCGAGAGTTCCGCCTGCAGGGACTTGATCTTCGCGCGTTTCTCCTCGAGGCTCGCGACGAGTTGTTGGTTCTCCATCTCGAGCATCACGTTCTGGCCCTCGACCTCGCCCTTCGCGCTCGCCAGCTCCTCGGCGTGCGTCTTCCGCACCAGCGCCAGCTTCGCGTCGTACGCGTCTTTCTGATCCCTCTCCAGAGACGCGAGCTTGTCCTCGCGCTCGCGAAGCGCGTTCTTCAGCGCCTTCACCTCGCCGGTGACCTGCGACAGCTTCATGTCGCGGCTCGCCACGGTTTTGTGCAGCGCGGCGATTTTCTTCTCGGCGTCGGCGATGGCGGCGGACATCTCCCCGAGGAAATTCAGGCTCTCCTTCTCCACCTCGTCCGCCTTCGCCTTGGCGTCGTCCGCCTCCGCGAGCGCGGCGGCCACCTTCTCGTCAGCCTCGGCGAGCTCCTCCTCCATGCGCATGAGCTCCTCGTCGTAGCCTTCGTTGCGCTGCGCCTGCAAGTTCGCGTCGCCCTTGAGCTCGTCGAGCTCGCCCGCCAAGCGCTCGGCTTCGCGCCGACTCGCCGCCTCCGCCGCCTCCGCGGCGGAGAGCTTGGCTTCGAGCGCAGCACGCAGCGCGTTCGCGGCGTCCTCCTTCTGCAGATGCAACTTCGCCGCGGTCTCCATGGAGAGCTTCGTGTGCTTCCTCTCGCCCTCCAAATCCGCGGCGAGCTTCACGACTTGCGTCTCCAGCTCGGCGCACCGCGACTCCGCCTCGGCAAAGGCGAGGCGAGCCTCCGACGCGCGGTTCTCCGCCTCGGCGACGGCGCGACGCGCGTCGAGCTGGTGCGCCTCCAGCGACTTGCGTCGCCTGCGATCAGAATCCGTCGCTGCAAGGGTTTCGTGTGCGGCGGCGAGCTCGAGCTTGTGGCTCTCGAGCTCCTCCCGCGCCGCCGCGAGCGCGGCTTCCGCGTCTGCCAGGCGCCGCTCCGCCTCTTCAGTCGCCACGCGGCTCTCCGCTTCCTCGACGCGCTGGTCGGCTTCCGTCTGGATCTGGAGCATCGCGCCTTCCAGCTCGGCGACGCGTTCCATGTTCGCCGACGCAGCCTGCGCCGCAGCCTCTTGCGCCTCAGCCTCGACCTGCGCGCGCCGCTCGCGCTCCATCTCTGCCGCGTCCTCCGCGGCGGCGAGCTCCTCAACCAGACGCGCCGTCCTGGTTTCCTCCTTGGCAACCTCCGCGGCGAGCGCTTCGGCGCGCGCGCGCGCCGCCGCCTCCGCCTGCTGCGCCGCGCGAAGCTCGCCGTGGTTCGCCTCACCAGCCGCCAGACGCGCCTCGAGGTCGCGCATCGTCGCCTCGCTCTGCGTAAGCAGCGATGAGAACTGGTCGCGCTCAGCTGCCGCCGTCGCCGCGGACTTGGCGGTTTCCTCCGCGGCTTTCAGCTGCGCGTCCATGTTCCGCACCATCTCCTCTCGCTCGGTGAGGGACATCTCGAGCCGACGCATGCGTTCGGTCTGTTTCTTCTCCGCGCTCATGGCCTGCCTCAGCTGTGCGCTGACGGTAACGAGCTGCGCGTCCCTCGAGTCGAGCTCCGCTCGCATGGTCGCGAGCGTCGCGCGCGTCGACTCGAGTTGGCCGCGCACCGGCGAAAGCGCCGCGCCGCGCGCCGCGACTTCCGATTCGAGCCGGCTACGCTCCCCCTCGCGCGCTCGCAGTTCCCTGGACGCTTCCGCGAGGGAAGCGTCGCGTTCCACGAGCTGCAGCTTGAGCGTTTCCACTTCGCGCGACGCGTTCGCCATCGCGGACTCGTGTTCAGCCTTAATCTCGCGGATCTCAGCCTCCTTGGCCTCCATGCGCGCGACGTTTTTACGCGGCGTCCCGTTGGCGCGAGCCTCTTCGCGCTCGGCTTGCGCAGCCTGCAGCTGCTGCTGCAGCTGCAAGGCGTACTCCGCGGCGTCGTCCAGCTCAGCCTCCTTCTGCTCCAGAACCGCCGCCCCGTCGCGCAAAAGCGCGTCGCGCTCTTCGCAGGAGGCTTTCATCTGTTCCGTCGCCGCAGTCGCCGCGGCGAGTTTCTCTTCGAGCGCGTAAATTTCCTCCGCGCGCTGCTCAACGACGCGTTCCAAGTTTTCGCTCTTCGCGCGTGCCTTCGCGTACTCCTCCTCAGCCTTGCGTCGCTCGGCGCGCTCTTCCTCCAGGCACCCCTCAAGCTCCTCCTGCATGATCTCGAGGTCCGCGCGTCGCTGGCCCACCTCCGTCTCCCACTGCTTCGCGGCGGCGCGCGCGTCCGCGGCGTCGCGCTCCGCCGCCTGGCGCGCGGCTACGAGCTCCAGGAGCCGCTCCTGGCTCTGCCGCGCGACGTTCTCGGCGGCTCGAAGTTGCTCAGCATCCGCGTGGGACATGGAGGGCCTCCCCGCGGAGTACACGGACGAGCGTCGTCCGGAATCGCCGAGGGAGTACCGACCGATACCTCCGCCGAGGCTTTCGCGTCGCGTGGAATCGAAGCCGCCGCCGGCGTCGAGCTGCATCTGGTGCAACTGGTGGTTTTTCTGCGCAAGCTCGGCGGCGGTGCGGTCAAACTCCGCCTGGACCTTAAGCACTTTCTCCTCGCGCGCAGCCTTGCTACGCTCTGCCTCGTCGCGCGACTTCTCCGCGCGCTCAAGCTCGCCGCTAAGCTGCTGCAGCATGCCCGCCTGCGCCTCGATGGTGAACTCGCGCTCCTCCACCGCGGCGGCTTCGGCGGCTTTCGCAGCTTCGAGCGCCCTCGCCGCCTCCGCCGCCTCCGCGCGCGCGCGCTGCGCTTCCAGGCGCTGCGCCTCGGAGGTGGCCTGCAGGCTGCCCATCTGCGCGCCGAGTGAGGCCACGTCCGACTGAAGTTTGTGTTTCTCGCTCTCAGCCGCGTGGAGCTTCGCCTCGAGCTCGGCAGCCTTCGCCGCCGCCGCCGCGTGCGCCTCCCTCGCGGCGCGCGCCGCCTCGAGCGCCGCCGCTTTTCCCCCCGAATCGGGCAGCGTCTGCATCGGGCCGGGCGGCGAGTCCGAGGCTCGGCTGAGCAGGCCGGAGCGGCTGAGCGCGTACGCCGCGACGGCCGCGGCGTTCGGGCGGTGGTGGCTCACGCCGCTTTTGGGAGTGGTCACCTCCGGTGGGCTCTCGTGGCTCACCGAGACGGGCCGCGAACGCGCGACGCCCGGGCTGTGGTGCGCCCCCGCTCCGCCGCGGAGGCTCGCCATGAACGCGGAGACCGCGTCCGGAGAGGGCACGAGCTTGGTCGCCCCGGCGGAGGGCGGGCTCTTCTCATCATGCGTGGTGGGATAGATGTCGTGTTGATGCGCGATACCGCGCGACCCCACCGCGGGGGGCGAGGGCGTCGCGCGCGTCACCGTCGCCTTCTTCCCGGAGCTTTTCGGCTTTTCCGTGGACTTCGATGCCGACCCGCGCGCTCCGAGGGCTGCGGATTTGCGCCGCACGGAGCCGTTCTCCGGCGCCAAAGGGGCGCGAACGCTCGAGGACGTTCGCCCCGACGTGGACTGCCCCGCTGAAGCGGGAGTGGCCCCGGCGAAGCTGCGTCGCAGCCTGGACGTCGTCCCCGTCTTCGGGGTCGTTGTCGAGTTTCGGGCGGACGCGAAGGAGCTCAGAGATCCGCGTCGGGAGTCGAAGGGCTGGCGCGCGCCGCCGCCGAGCGACGTGCGCCCCGCACCCTGCGACGCTCGTCGCGCCTTCCACTCCTCCAACTGTCTGCGCCGCTCCTGCGCCGCTTCCTTCCCCTTGGGGTCGGGCGCGCGGAACGACATCGCGTCGTGCGCTGCGCGTCCGGCACTGCCGCAGTGCTTCCGAGAAAACGTCCGTGAACGGTCATAAATCTCGACCTCGACAGTTCCGATTTGTTCCCCGCAGTTTCGCGCAGTCTGCAGTGCGCGAGCGTTCCCGGACACAAAATCCCGCCAGTTGTCTGGCCGGGTGTTGCCGATTTCCTCGTTTTGCGACCTCGAAACGTCGGAGTCGAGTCAGTCCCGCGTGCGCACCTCCGCGTCCACGCCCGAAGACCGACCATGGCCATGACCGCCGAGGAGGTTCGGTACCCCGACATCTATCTGGAGGCGTCCGTGCCGGTGCAGAGGAAGTCCCCGGAGAAGAGCGAGCGCGGCGACCCCTCGTTCGCGCGATATTTTGACATCCGAGGTGGCTCGTCGGGTGAGACGCGCGGGCAAGGACAGTCCGCGTCGACGTCTGGCGCCACCGCCCTCGCCGCGCAGGTGAAAGAGCTGCAGGTGCGTTGCATTCGCTCTCACGCGGACGAGCGCTGGCTCGTCCGTCGTCGCCTCGCGTTTCAACCAACCCCTTTTTCGTCAATTTATTTTCCCGCGTGTTCGACCGACGTCTTGCATGCGCCAGATCCGCCCGAGCGAGCCTTAACCGTGAGCTATCAAACCCCCAAAACCGTTAAACAGGCGAAACTGACAGAGAAGACGAACGAACTGGAGGCTATCAAGGTACGCGCAGCTCCTCGACGACTCCGGTCGACCCCGTACGCCTGTGCCACCCCACCCCTCGCTTTGTCCTTCACGTCGGCGGGCCTCGTAAAGTTTCCTCGGACCGACCGCTGAATTTCGTCCACTTTCCTTTTTCGTCCGCTCGCCGCAGGCGCGAAACAAGCTGATGGAGGAACACATCGAGAGCGTCGGGGCGGACAGCGAGGGAATCGTCAAAGCGAACGTTCGAGTGTTGCTGTACGCCTTCTTTTTCGTCGTGGGGGCGCTGTGCGCGGCGGTCGCGGCGGCGTTGCACTGGGAGCCGGTGGGTCTGCGAGCGGCTCGGGTTCTCGCGGGTCGCTGGAGCGAGGCCGCGGTGTGCGACGGAATGTGCGAAGCGGCGGCGCCGCCGGAGACGCCCGCACCAGACGAGGGACGATTTTTCTGGTCGCTATGGGGTCGCTAAATAGACTACTTTCGAGACGAACACGCGGCACTCCATAGACTAGAACTCGCCTTCGTCGAACGGATCAACGTCGCGGACGCCCTCGCCGACGATGCGCGCGACGCGAAGAATGGCGTTCACCTGCAGAACGGGACCGGGGAACCTGAGTTAGCAACGCGCCGCGGAATGTAATCACGCAAAATCGCAAATTCCGAACGGAAAACGAGGGCGGCGTTCGATTGGGTGCACCGCTGGACGTACCGCGAGATAGGCGTAGAGCAGGTTCTGCACGTTCACGGTTTGGCTCTTGTCGAAAGCGCGCGAGAGAAAACGGCGCCACGCGGGGACCGGCTTCAGCGGCGCTACGCCCGCCGCGCGTCGTTGTTCCTCTTCGTCCAGCAATTCCAGAGCTCTCCGGATATCCGGATCGTCCAGGTCGATGTCCAGCTCTTTTGCCTTCGCGCGCAGAGCGTCGTCGTGCCTCTCACGCGCGCGCGCCTCAAGCTTCTTCATCACCTTCGGGTCGTCCAGGTCAAGCCCGTGGGCGAGCGCGCGTCTCTTCAACTCGGCATCCGACAGACCGTCCGGAAACAGCGTCTCCGCCGGCGACGGGTCGCTGGGTCCGGCTGGCGCGCGCATCTTCGCGCGCTCCTCTTCCGTGTACAGCCCGTCGCGGGACTGAAACATGCCTCCGTAGGTTTTCTTATCCTTCACGTTCTGTGCCTCGAGCTCCGTCTTGTGTTTTTGAAGCGCCGCGCGCACAACCGCATCCTGCGGCGCGAACTTGGACGCTTTCGTCAAATCGCGCACCGCGAGCTCGAGCGACGCCGAGCTATCCATCTCCACGTACGCCATGGCCCGCCGGTAATACGCCTTGGCGTTCTCTACATCCATCTCAATCACCTCGCTGCACGTCCACACGACTTCATCCGCGGACGTGCGCATGCGCAGCTTCAACAACTTCAACATACACGCGGCCGCGTTGAGGTACACAGAGGCGAGAAAAGCGCGCGCTTCTCTTTGCTCGTCGCCCGCGAGCGTTTCATCGTCTTTGAAGCACAGCAACTCCTGGTCCTTGCCCACGGTTTTGCGGACCCAATACCGAAACACAGCCACCGCCTGCGTGTACTTCAACATGGCCTTCGTGTATTGCGCCTCCGCGAAGAGCGCGTTTCCTTCTGCTTTCGCCGCCGCCGCAAACTCGATCTTCTCCTTCACCGATTTGGACGCGCGCACTTTCGCGTACTCCTCGCTCGCGTCGTGCGCGATGGTGTTCTTCACGAACTCCGCGGTCGATTCCCACGCACGTCGTTTATCCTTCATCTGGCGTTGTTTCACCTCACCCGCCTGCTTCATGAGCTCCTCGAAGTCCATGTTCACCACCTCCTTAGCCTTCGCGAGCTCTTCTTCCTCATCTGGTGTGTCGCGATCGGGGGGGACAGGAGTGGGAAAAAGGTTGTCGTTAGACGGCTGGTGGCCACGGTATCCGGAAACAACAGGAGGGGATGACGCGCGAGAGACGTACCTGATGAGCATCCAGCCGCTTCTTCTATCCTCGCCATGCCGATACCGCCCGCACTGCGTTGTGTGCAGGCTGCGGGAAACGGGCGCTCTGAGCTATAAAAGTCAGGTGCCGTCCTGAAGAAGCAGTCAGCACGTCAGCGCTGACGGTCACCTCGATCACGTCGTGGTACCAAAAGACGTCTCTCGTGGAAACGAACGGACATCAGACCGCAGACGCCATCGCGCAGGCGCGATGGCTGACACCGCTAGCGAGGAGGAGGAGGAAGACGTGGTGCCTCTGACCCTTCGCGATTGCCGTCCGGGGCTGTGGGTGGAGGTGAGAACGCAGAACAGACACATCACATGGCGCGGGATCATCTCATCCGTGGAACCGCAGCGGGAAGCACCGGTTCGTGTGAAGTGGCTCGGCGAGTGTAAGGGGAAAGGCTGGCCAAGCGACATGCCTGACCACCTGTTCATTTGGAAAGGCGGTGAGCATTACATCCACGTCGAGTCGATACACAACGTCAGCGATGACCTGTTCCACGCCGCGCGTCGCGATCGCATGCCGACAGGGAAATTGCCTCTGAAGGAGGATACGGGTTTTTACTGCTTGTCCTACGAGTGCGACGGCCGGTGTTCAAATAGCGTCGCGCCCAACCATTACAGGGTGCCCAGAAAGGAGCCCAAGCCGCCGCCCAAAGAACCTAAAAAGGCGACGACAGTCACCAAACCCGCGAAGCGTAAGCACGAAGAGACGAAGCCTCAGAGCTGTTACGTTTGGGAGCCGAACATCACCGCCGATTGCAAGCCCTGCAACACGCACTCTCCTTTCACGTACATTCGGAGCAGAGTGTTCAGCGACTACGACGGGCCGGGGACGTACATCACGGAACCGCGACACGTGGGGGAATGCCATTGCATGTTTCGCGTGAGAAAACAGCTCACGAAGCTGATTGGTCCCGTGAAAAAAAGGCACTCTGAAAAGTTGTGCGCGTACAGGTCGCTTCAAGCCGGGAGCGTGAACTATCCGCTTCACATCGTCGCGGACGACGGCGGGAAAGGAAACGGCATACGGTCCATAGGTTTCATCCCGAAAGGCCAGCTGGTGATGGAATATGTGGGTGAGATCATCACGAGCGATGAGGCGGCGCGTCGAGAGACCGCTTACGCCGATCGTGGGCTGTTTTACCTCCACGACATCCACGGCAAAATCCTGAAACACACGAAAGAGAAATTCGCGCTGGACCCGACGGTTTTCGGAAACGCCGCGCGGCTGTTCAACCACTCGTGCGAACCGAACGTGACGACGCTGGAGGTTCACAACGAGAGGAGGGAAAACGACGCAGTGACGTGTCACGCGGGCATGAAGGACGGTGATCCGGGCGATTCGGGCTGGGATGGGTCTGACAAGCTCTCGAACTTACCTCGGGTGCCCCGCATCGGACTCTTCACGATGCGAGACGTACAAGCCGGCGAGATGTTGTCCATTGACTATTCGCCGGGACGTACTGGGAATAAGCTGCAAAAGGTCACACCGTGCCTGTGCGGGTTACCGACGTGCAAAAAATGGCTTTTCTGACGTAGGCGTAGGCGATGTTGACGAATATTACGACGCGCGCGCGCCTTCCACTGGTCCTGACTTCCTTCATAACTGTATTTTTCGCTTTTCCGCGATTGTTCGACCGTTCTTGACTGGGGATATTTGCGATCGCGCCCTTTTTCGCTTTCCTCAGACTCGTTTGGTCCGAAACGACGTAGACCTTTCGCTAGCGCAAGAGCCGAATGGGCGTCAATTCTTCGGGGGCTGCAAAACCGAATTTTCCTGAGATCGAGCGCGATGATTCGGAAACCGACTCGCGAGACTGACGATGGCTGTGATTTTTTTCGGAGGACGAAAAGCGCCGTTTGACGCGAATGCCCTCGCTCGAGCGCTTTGACTCCCAGCCGCTTGGCAGCTTGGACCGAAAGATCTGACTGCTCTGCCGCGGTTTTCGCGCTCGGAAAGCGTGTTTGTGATCGTGAACAACATGCGAGCGTGGACGGCGGTCATAACGCCCAAGCGCGGAGTGTATTTTGACTACTCGTGAGCTTGTATCAGTATGGGGGCGCACAACGTCGATAAGGTGCGTTTGTCGCCATCCCGCTTCTTACCTGCCGACCCCGCTCGCGACCCCCAACGCTTTCGAAATTTCCCAATTACTCGATTCCGCTTTTTATCGCGGGCGCGGACGCGTTCTGTCCCGACGAACCCATCGCTGACGAACCTCGATCCTGTTCCTCTCCACGACGTCGCAGCCTGCGCTTTCGGTCGGCTACGGTGAGGATGTCTTCAAGGGCGCCATCGCTGACAAGTACCTCAAGAAGGAGGGCCTGAAGCTCGCGGACCTGGAGGACTACTCTTGGATCAATGACGCGTCGAAACCCGACAAGATCGCCAAGGCTATGCTGGCCTGGGCGCTGGACAAGGGTGCTACCTCGTTCTGCCACTGGTTCCAGCCCATGACGTCGACGTTCCGTCATGGTGACACCGGCCAAGTCCAGATGTCCATGCTGGAGTTCAACCGCGACGGCACCACCACCTTCGAGCTCAAGGGGAAGCACATTCTTTTCGGCGAGACTGACGGGTCGTCTTATCCCAATGGCGGCATGCGTGCGACGCACACCGCGGGCGGCTACCTCGCCATCGACCCTTCTTCCCCCGTTTTCCTCCGTGACGACTGCATGTTCATCCCTGCGTGCTTCGTCTCCTACAACGGCAAGGCCCTCGACGAGAAGACCCCCCTGCACCGCGCGCACCAGGCCATGTCCAAGCAGGGCGCGAGGCTTTTCAAGCACCTGGGCTTCGAAGTGACCGGCATGGTGAACAACATCGGCCTTGAGCAGGAGCTCTTCTTCATTCCGCGCGAAGCGTACGAGCGCCGCATGGACCTTCAGTTCACTGGTCGCACGGTTCTCGGCAAGATGCCCGCGCGCGGCCAGGAAGGTTGCGACCACTACATGGCGCCCATCAACGTCGTCGGCCCCGCCATGGCGTGCATGAAGGAGATCCAGGAGCAGTGCTACAAGCTCGGCATCCCTCTGAAGACGCGTCACAGAGAGGTGGCGCCCAACCAGTACGAGTTCGCGCCGGAGTTCGGTTCCGTTATCACCCAGACGGATCAGAACCTCATGGTGATGCAGATTTGCGAAGAAGTGGCCTCCAAGCACGGTCTCGTCGCGTTGTTGCAGGAGAAGCCTTTCTCCGGCGTGAACGGCTCCGGCAAGCACAACAACTGGTCCATCTCCACGCTCTGCGGCGCGCAGCTGCTTAACCCTGGCGACCTGACTAAGAGATCCGGTAACCCCGAGATTTTCCCCATCGTGATGTCCGCGATCGTCGCTGCGGTCGACGAGTACGGTGACCTCATGCGTCTCGCCATCGCTTCCCCCGGCAACGACTTCCGCCTCGGCGCGATGGAGGCGCCGCCCTCCGTGATCTCCACCTACCTCGGAACGCAGATGACGGCGTACCTCAAGGACTTCATGGAAGGCAACGTGTACGAATACAAGCCTGCCACGACGCCTGTTGATCTCGGTGTGGACATCCTGCCCATCGTGCACGCTCCTGCTGAGGATCGCAACCGCACGTCGCCCTTCCCTTACGGCGGCCACCGCTTCGAGTTCCGCGCCGTCGGGTCGTCCCAAAACGTCTCCATGGTCAACACCGTGCTCAACGCCATCACCGCGAAGTACTTCGCCACTATCTCCGAACGCATCGAGGCTGGTGAGAAGGCCGTTGACGTGGCTCAAGACCTGCTGAAGAAACACTCCAAGGTCATCTTCAACGGCAACGGGTACGATCCCAAGTGGCCCGACGAGGCTGACAAGCTCGGCATCACTCATATCGACTCCGGTGTGGAGGCCATCAACAAGCTGGTGGACCCCAAGAACGTCGCGATGTTCAAGGAGATGGGCGTCTTCGACGAGGAGGAATGCGCGGCTCGCAGAGAAATTTTGCTGGAGGGGTACATCGGCACCATCGAGATGGAGGTTGGTTGCATGATCGACATGATCAACCAGTACGCCATCCCCTCGGCCAAGGCTGCCGGCATCGACACCTCCGCGATGGCTGAGGGAGTGACGAAGCTCAAGGCGGGTCTCGCGGGCATCCACGCTGCGACGGATAACTTCGAGTCTGCCAAGCTCTGCCGCGTCCTTCGCTTGGAGACGATGATTGAGGTGCGTAAGATCGTCGATGAAGTCGAGGCTGAGTGCCCGGCGAACTTGTGGTCGTACGCCACCTACAAGGAGCTTCTGTTCCTTGACTCTGGAAAGTTCAAGTAAACGCGACGCGAGAGAAGAGAAGACGATATATTTTTAGTGTACGTGCGAGAGTTCCCGGAAAAAAAAAACATGCGGGTGCTGCTTGACTAGCACAGCGACACCCAAGACTCCAGGGAATCCCCATTTATCCTATTTTTATACATACAAGACGCATGATACGTGAACCAAATTAAATGTTACCCGACAGACTCTCGTGCTGAGCCACTGCTCATCATCATCGTGCCGCTCCAGACTCAAACCACTGCTTCCAATCTGAAACACGAAATGGTTTTTGGTTTAGCAGTGCACATCGAAAAAAAAATCAGTACGAAAATTTTCACCTGTCACTCTAACAAGAAAGGAAACGGCTCGAGCTTCTGAATAAAAACTCAAGATTAAACCCTCACGAAGATCAGGCGACAAGAGAACGTCCTCGCGCTGCATAAAGCAAAGTGATAACCAGGCAGCACATCAGCGATCCAATCGAACACGCGTGGATCGCAAAACTGAGCAACACGTGTCCTTAAGCATAGACGTGCGATGTGAAGGACGCTAAAATCCAACCGCACGATACATTGTGCCCGAGTGCATCATCGAAAAAGATGCGGCAGTGCGTCAAGAAGAAACGACAATGGGCTGGGCTTCCACAGCAGAGTAATAATTCAATAGCGCGTAAAAACCTGAGCATGTGAGGGTGTTTCAGAGAAAATTAAACGTGCAACACATCGAAATTCAATGTTTGCTTTCATGTGACAGTTCATGACAGCTTTCGATACTATATGCGTAGCAGTTGTCGAAGTTCACTTCGAATGAACAGCTGGGCGGTTAAGTTCATCCAATGTACATCTATTAGAGATCATGGTTAGAGAGACGATGATGTAATTCGCTTCTTCGTGTCCTCAATACTGCAGCAAAATGTGAGGAAACAATGCTTCAATCCTTATACATCCTAAAAGAATTCAAACGACTTGAACAAAGCGTCAAAACAACATGGAGATTCAATACAACCGCGCTGTGAACGAGCAACAAAGGATTCAAAGCGTAGTACTTCATAAACGTCCGTTGATGTCAGACGACGAGTCGAGGTAATGAATTGAACGATTGATATCACATAAAGCGCCAAACGCTCTCTCTATTCGTCTCATCTGGTGCACTATGAATGTGAGTCGCGTCACAATACACCATCACTTCGTGACCTTTGCGATACTCTGGTCTGCCGATTGTTTCGACGGGGAGATCTTCAGTGCTTAAATCCTCCCACTGAATGATCGTCCCTTCATCGCCATCTTGACGCAAGGGGTGCGACAACTTGCAGGAATGACTGAACACGCCGACGCCGCTCCAATAACTTTCAGGCGGGAACCCGAGCATCACGGTGAATCTCTCCAGACCTGAATCTTGATGCCAAGAATGACGTTCTTTTCGTCTACCCGTGCCCGTGATATCTATGAGCGATCCGTGACTATCTTCGCCACACAACGCGCCGAGGGTGTGAATGAATGTCTCCCCGTCTAAGCCCGCCACGCCGTGCTGCTCGAAGAGCTCGGTGAAAGCGGCATACCCCGTTTTCGATGCTTTCCAGTTGACCATCAACGAAGAACTGAGCGAACGAATAGCAGCATTGGCCTTGGCACTCATGTTCTTGTCCTCGATGAAGAGATCATCGCGCATCGCCTTCCGTATGCCGGTCCTGAACTCCGTGCTGGAGTTGAAAGCTGCTTCAAGTCCTGTTCCCGGGAACAGGTCTTCGAGTCCGTAAAACTTAACGTGCTCTTTCACGGCTGCGAAGAGGGAGAAAGGTGGAACAATGGGTTAGAAACTGGGCATGGAAACATCCCGAGAAGTCCAATCATGATCGTGATGCTCACCATCTTTTCCCGGTCGCCTGAGTTCAGGAGGGACCTCGAAAACATCCACGTCATCCCACGCTCGGTATTCTGTTCCCGCAGACTTCTTCGATGCCTTTTCAGAACTGATCTCGCTATGCTTCTTCGGGCTCACCCCTGCCGCTGTATTCGAGCGTAGGGGAACATCGGGTCAGAGGGGACTCTTCAGAGATTATCTGAACGTGATTGTGCGTCAAGCGTCGTGCCTACCTGAAGCGAACGGATCCGCAGCGACGGACTTCGCACCGGAACCAAACGGAGAAGCAGCGGCACCTCCGAAAGGTGAAGGCGAAGTCGACGCTGCGTTCTTCGCGTCACCGAACGGACTGGAAGCGCAACGGACCGTGGTTTTGCTTCTCAGTCGACACCGATGCCCCAGACGTAAAGCCGGACGTGCCCCAAGACACGTCAAACTCATCTTCTCACTGCTCCGCGAGCCGCTATTCTGCCGTCGGTGACTTGGTCATCGCAGTTTTCTTTCGGTTCCTGATCCGCTTTTCGTTTGATTTTCTGGCTTTTCGGAGGAAAATCCGTCAGCGACTGCACTTTTCGTTCACACGGCACATCGGCACACGAAAACCTCATCCGCTTCACTCCGTCGAGCGCACCCACGACACGCGTCCGAAGACTACGTGAGTCCCGTGGGGGTCAGTGGGCACGTGCACGCGAGGCTAGTGTGCGCCGTGGCCTCTGGCGATGCTGCGTGGGGTCGGGCGTTGGCAACTTCGAAACTCGGTTAAGTGGATGGTGACATCCTCCTCGACGCTCGCGGCGTCGTCCAGCTCCCTCGCCCCGAGCGCGTCACGTCTCGCCTCCGAACGCGGAGCTAAAACGAATCCGTTAGCGTCTCGCGAACGAAGTTACCCCGTTCGAGCATTACGACCAACCCGTGCAGCAACGCCATCCTTGGTTGATGGAGAAGAACGACGCGCGTCGTCTTCGAAGGCCTCGTCTTCTTCCTCGGAGTCGGACGCAAATGATCTTCCTCTACGTTTCGCGGAAGCAGCGCGTTCCACTGGCGCATTTCACCCCGGGGATCTCGTTCTGGTTTGCGTGAGCGGCGGCGCAGACTCCGTCACCCTTCTTCATCTCCTCGTTCAGTTGCGCGACGCGTGGAATCTGGACGTTCGTGCGGTACACTTCAACCACGAAACTCGCGGCGATGAATCAGCCGACGACGCCGTCTTCGTCAAGGCGCTGTGCGCGCGACTCGACGTCGAGCTTCACATTCGCGTCCCCGAGAAGCCCTTCGCACCATCCAATTTTCAGGCCAACGCGCGACAATGGCGTCGAGATGTGACAGTTGAACTCCTCGAATCGCTCGAAGCGAATGTCGCGCTCCAGGGTCATCACGCTGATGACCAGACCGAGACGACGCTGTTGAAACTCCTTCGCGGGTGTCACATATCTCGCGTCGCCGGCATGCGTCCGCGCGAGGGCGTTTTCGGTCGCCCGCTTTTGTCGTTCGCGAAACGCGAACTCGTCGCGTTTCTCGAGTCTCGCGCGGAAACATGGCGTGAAGATCCCAGTAACGCATCGCCGAAGTACCTCCGGAATCGCGTGCGCGCCGAGCTGATCCCTTTGCTTCGCGAACTCGTCGACGAAGGCGGTGTCGAGGCTCGCATTGAAGCGTTGACCGAGCAGAGCGCGCACCTTCGCGAACTGCTCGACGACGTGCCTTCCGCATACCTGGCGCTCGGCGATGGTCCAGTGACATCGGCTTCTCCTTTCGATAGGTCGTATCTTATGCGAGGTGAAATCGATCTCGATGCTTGGTGCAGGCTTCCCACGCTCGCGCGAGAGGACCAACTTCGCGCGTACGTTTCTGATTGCGCCGGGGTGGACATGGAATACCACGTCCTGCGCAAGATGTGCGCGCACCTCTTCGCACGCGCGAACGCCGACGTGAACGCCGCCGCCGTGCCGGAATGGGAATGGCGAATACGTGGTGACTGGGTACTGTGCAGCGTTGGATCCCGAGCGTGGGCTGCAAAAAAGCCTCGCCTCGACTTGGGAGCGAATGAGGGGAAACAGACATCAGACGCGAACGATGGGGACGGTGACGCCGAGGCGCGTGCTGTTGGAAATGAGGTCGTCATCGACGCGGGCCGAGGCGTTTCCATCACGCACCCGCCGGGTTGGTTGGTTCGGGCGTCTTGGGAAAATTCTGCATCTACAGACAGTTCTGATGAAGGCGTTCGGTTGGAGAATCTTCCCGATGTGTGCGCGTTGCGACTTCGGTTTCGGCAGCCCGGCGACGCGTTTCGGTCGGGGCACTCGAGACGCGTGAAGCTGAAAGACTGGATGCGAGGAAACGGCGTACCCCTGCACGCGCGTGATCGGACACCGCTCGTTTGTCTGGGGGATGATATTTTGGCGGTGTATCCGCATCTATCTGCAGATGCTTCGCCGAGCGAGGATGGAAGCGCGAAGGACGTCAGGAACGGCGCGCGGCTTAACCTCGTCGTCGACTGCGTCTCCGTCGACGACGCTGAGACGGCGAATGAATTCGAGTGACAGAACAGACGAGAGCGCGGCGATACGCGGTGGCTTGCTTTTACGAGTGACAGACCGTGTACACGTACGAGCACCCGTGTGTCATGCGATTCATCCTATTTACGAAAGCTTGTGTTCGCGTCGCGCGTCGTTCGAGTCTCGACTGTCGCGTTCTTCTCTCTCACCCGATCATGTTCCACAAGTCGTTGGTCAAGTGGTATTCTGAGCGGTCTCCCACGGCAAAGTCGATGACCTTGAGGTCCTTCCCCTCGTGCGCGTTGACCCGCCCCGCTATCCTGTCCGTGACCTCGTACTGCCAGGAGATCTTGGAGATGTGCGCGTAGAGACTGAGCTCGTGTTTCGCGCGCGGGACCTCCTCGGCTGCCACGGAGTCCACCTCGGCGCGACGCACTTTCAGCGTCGCGCCCCGCGATTTGAGCTCCTCTTGCAACTCTTCCAACGACTGCGCCTCTTTCTCCATGTTCGTCAGGTTCTCGCCCGCCGCCCGTTTCTCGGCCTCCGCCTCCGCCACCCGCTTCTGGTGTTCCGCATCAGGCGCCGCTGCCGCGTTCACCTTCTTCTCCGCCTTCTCGACGCGCTTCACCATCTCCCTGATGACCGTCTGCATGTGCGCCTCGCGCGTGTCGCACAGCTCGCGAACCTCGGCGAATTGCTGGTTCAGCTGACGCACCTTGACGGCGTCTTCGTCGGTGGAGTAGATGCGCCGCATCTCCTCGATGAGCTCATGGCACTCGGCGAAAGCGCCGTCCGCATGGGAGACGTCGGGCGCCATGACCGCCGGCAGATGCGAGTGCGCACGCGCGTCGCGCCCCGAGATGTGCGCGTTCCCCTCCCGAAAACCGAGCAGCTGGTTTGAACTCAACGGACCGGAGGAATCCTCGGAAGTTGAAAACGCCACACGGCCACAGCTGTATCGGGCACCATTAGACTCTAGTTTCCTGGGTTAAAAAAGTCAACGCAAAACGGCGAACCATTATTTTCGGCACCCGCGGCTTTTTTTCCGGACGCCCCCTCCCTCCCTCGTCAGTGTCGTCCGCGCATCGACCCCACGGGACGCGTCTCTTCTCATCCGCGACGAAACGGCAGGTTACAGCTCACGCGGAGGTACGCACCCCTGATGACGGCGCCAGCCTCCCCCCTCGGGCGCCCTGCCTTGTCGTTCCGCTGATGGACGCTCGTCGTTCGTGACGGCACACATCACCACGCGTTTCGCGCGCGTGGCGACGAGCCCCATCGTTACGGCCGACGACGTCGCCGCCTCGACTGCCTCGTTTCCACATGCCGCGCGTGTCTGACCCGAATTCCGCCTTTCCTCGTCCCCATCCCCTCGCAGCGACGGTGAGACCACCATGAGCGTGAAAGGCAAAGTGAACGTTTTCTCGCGCGTGCGTCCCGGACTGGCTCGCGAGGACGGCGACCAACACTGCATCATCAACCACCCGGAGTTGAAGAAGTGCGTGGTGCGCGTGGAAGACGATGCCGTCGAACGTGTCCTGGCCGGCGGATCAGCCGCCCCGGGCAAGGTCACGGAGAAGTCGTACTCCTTCGACGGTGTCTTCGACCCAGATTGCACGCAGAAGGAGGTGTACGAGGAGGTGGGAAAGCCGGTCCTGAAAGACGTGCTGCAAGGATACAACGGTTCCATCCTCGCGTACGGCCAGACGAGCGCGGGTAAGACGCACTCGCTGCTGAACAGCGGCATGGGCATGGACGGCAGACCTGACCCCAAGCAAGCCGGTCTGTTACCCCGTCTCGTCGCCGCGCTTTTCGTGCACATCGGCGCCGACAGCAAGCACGCGTACACCGTGGAGGCGAGCATGTTGCAGATTTACAACGAGCAGATAGATTGTTTGCTCAACGAGAACCGGGAAAAAGGCCAGGGACTGCAAGTCACGGGGAAATCCGAGGTGAAGGGCCTGACCTGGATCGCGTGCAAAACGCCGAGCGATATGTTGATGTGCTTTCAGCGCGGCCGCAACAACCTCGTGTACGCCGAGACGAAGATGAACAAATCCTCCAGTCGCTCGCACGCCGTGTTTCAAATTAAGATCTCCAAGAGGTCCCGCGCCACGTCCAGGGCGATGGTGGGCGGTGGAGGCAAAGTGGAGATGAAGGCGACTTTCGGTAAGCTCACCGTCGTCGACCTGGCGGGCTCTGAACGCATCAAAAAGAGCGGCGCGTCCGGCGCGCAGTTCAAGGAAGCGACGAACATCAACGGCAGCCTTTTGGCGTTTGGCAACGTCGTCCAGGCGCTGGCGGAGAAGAAAAAGTTCATCCCGTACCGTGACTCGAAGCTCACGCGCATCCTCGAGGATTCGGTCGGGGGGAACTGCAAGACGAGCCTGCTGGTGTGTTGCTCGCCTTCCGTGGAGTCCTCGGACGAGACGGTGTGCACGCTCGATTTCGCGTCGCGCGCGGCGCGGATCGAAATCACCGCGACGATCAACGAGACGACGGTGATGGTGGACGCCAAGTCCCTCATTGCGGACGCCGCCGGGGAAGGCTTGGACACCGCGCTCAAGGAGAAGCACCGTGAGATGAGCGAGTTGGAGAACAAGCTTCGCGCGGCGAGCTCCCAGAACGAAGCTGCGCTCAAGAAGGAGAAGGAAGAAGCGATCAAGAAGCAAAAGGCTGAGATGGCCAAAGCGGTGGAGGCTGGCAAGCTGGTTGACACGTACAAGCTCAAATCCGAAGAGGCTGCAAAGAAGATCAAAGAGCTCGAGGCGGCCGTCAAGGAGGCGGCAGAGGCGAAAGAGGTCAGATTAGAGATGAAGAAGATCGTCGACGAGAAAGAGCGCGAAGTGCAACTTCTCAAGGCGACGCTCGCGGAGGAGCGCAAAGCTCGCGCGCAGGCGGATGACGAGCGTGCGAAAACGCTCGTGCGACAAGTGTCGGAGACGAAGGCACTCCTCGACGAAGCGAACGCACGCTCGTCCGCCCTCGAGGCGCGCGCCGGCGAGGCCGAGACTCTCGTGGCACAACTTGGCGAGCAGCTTCAGGAGTCGACAGCCGCGCTCGAAGCTGCGAGCGCGGAGGCGTCGGCGGCTGCGGTGAGAGCCGCGGAAGAGCACGCCGCCGGCGTCGCAAAGATGGCAGAGGAGCACGCTGCCGCGCTTGTGGAGAAGGAGTTCGAAGCCATGGCGCGGATCGAAGACGCGGTTGAGGCTGCCAAGCTAGAGGCAGAGGCAGAGGCCGAGAAGAAGGAAGCGGAGCTGGTCCGTCAGTGGAGTCTGAAGTTGAGCGACCAGGCGGAGGCCGCCGCGGCTGAGCTTGCGGAGCTCGCCGCAGAGCTCGCTGAAACGAAAGAGTCGTTCGACGCAGAACGCCGAGAAAACGAAGAGCTCGTGGAAACTCTCAAATCGGAAACGCAGGCGAGCTTGACCCGCATATCCACGCTCCAACGAGAGGCAGAACAGCTCACGTCGGAGATTGAAGCCGCACGCGCCGAGGTCGTCGAACAGCGCGAGGTGGCGGCGGCGGAGGCTGCAAGGCTCGACGCGGCGCACGCCGAGGCGCTCGCCAACCTGAACGAGAGAAGACGCGAGGATGCCGCCGCGGCAGAGAAACGCCTTGCAGAAGCAGACGAGGCACACGCCGCTGACGCCGAAGCTATTCGCGCGCGCGCGGAATCGCGAGAGAAGCGCTTGTCGTGGGCGTTCAGCGCTTCGAAGGCGTTACTCGCTGAGACCAACGCCGCGATTCTGGCGGACCACGCGAGGATGAAACAGAGGTTCGACGCGCGAGACAGTCGCGACGACGACGTGGAGAAAATCGCCGAACTGAGCGCCGAGGTGAACGCGCTGGATAACTTGAACATGCATCTTCGCAGGGAGACGCAGGCTATCGCTCGTGAACTCGATAATCGAGACCAGAACGATTACATCTTCGGAAACGCCCCTGGGCACCGATCCGCGGCGGGTCCGCGAAAATCGCTCGGCTCGCGGACGCAGAGCGTCTCGACGGGCCGCACGATTGACGCGTCATCGTTCCTCACGGCGAAAGGAACGAGCGTGGGGACGCGAAGGACGGTGCGAGGTCAATGAGAAAATACATAGAGTAACCGACAGTGGTATGTAACATAGTGAAACTTTCGTCAACCTACTACAACTGATTCGAGAAGGAGACGCTGCCTCGTCCTCCGCCCCCGCGCCCTCCGCGCCGCGGGGGATTCCGGTTCCCCGAACCGAAGACGTTACTCGGCGTCGGCGTCCAGCAGTCCGGCTGCATCTGCATCGCGTCGTCGTCATCGGAGTAATCTTCAGAGAGGCGACGATTCATTCGTCGCTCATCCCGCGCTTCACTCCTGTCCTGCTCGTCCCTGTTCTCCCGCTCGTCTCTCCTGTCTCGCTCCTCGTCTTCCCTGGCTCGCGCCGCCGCGTCCAGTTCTTCGTACCGCGCCGCGTTCAGTTGTCTTTGCGTACCGAACAACCTCTCCTGCGCCAGCGCGCGAATGTCCTTACGAACGTTTCCTCTCCCCTGTCCCGCTCCATTCCCGCCGCCACCACCCGCGCGGTTTATGTTCCCTGACAAGGCGTCTATGATGCTGCTCGATGTGTTTCTGACGCCGTTGTGGATCAAGAGCGCGTGGCCGAGAGGTATGCCTACGGCTTTAAGGTCGCACACGTCCAGTTTCTTAACTGCCTCGATCGTTTCGACCTTGTCGTCGACGAGCGCGTTGAAGTACATCTCCATGCTCTCACCGTCGTCGTCCTCGATGTTGTCGAGCAGGAATCGCAGATCTTCAACCTTTTCCGCCGCGATAATCTCGCGCTGCGTGCAATCGTCGTAATAGTCCTCGTGCTTTCGAAACGATTCCAAGAGGCGTTCCACTTCCACCGACCTCAGACCTTGCTTCGCGAGCGCCTCGCGTGTCAAGCGCTTCAAGTGATGCAGTAAGTTGTTTTCCTTCCTTCCGGTCAGGTCGATGTGGAACACTGCCGACTTGCCCAAGGAGAACTCCAGGTACGCGATGCCAGCGTCAGCATCGCATTGACCGGGCACGCGCGTCGTTTCGATCACCGCTTTCCTGATGCACGCGGAGACCATCGTGAGGTTCCTGGAGACCAAAACCTTCCAGCGCACGGAATTCCCACCGAAATTTTCAATCGCGTAGTGGATAGCCTCACCGTCCAGCTCCAGGAGCACGGTCTCGACGCTGCACAACGCGGTTCTAGAGCGCGGCTGGCCATAACTGTACACCACCTCCAATCCGAACGGCAAACCGCCTTGGCGGTACACGTCCAAGGCCCCCCCACCCGCCGCGCGCGGGGGGAGCATGACGGTCCCTTTCACGCAAAAGTACAAGTGCGTCGCGGGTTCCCCCGTCGAATACACGGTGTCTCCTCGTGCGTACACGTTGACGGTCATCGCGGACGAGAGGTGCATGATCATGTCGGCACTGGCCGACGCAAACACTCTGCACGAGCGGAGAATGTCGCCGTACATCGCCTCTGCCAAAACTCTGCGCATATCCTCCGACACGTTTTCGAGAATTTTGTTCAAGTCGTTATACTGCTTCGAGTTGGCGTACTTGAACAGGTAGAACGAGCGAATGCGTCGGCAAAACTCGGGACCGGGGAGGGCATCCTCTTTGCGCCACTTCATCACGCGGTTGTACACGTCCTCGCGTTTCAGAAACACGTTCAACACGTTGAGGTTGCTGTAAAACTCCCGCGAGGCTTCGTTCATCTCGTCGACGATGGTCATCACACCGCCAATGATCGCGGCGTTGGCGATGGCTCCGACTATGAGCAGGAGCGAGATGTACGCGCGGAGCAATGAGGACTCCGAGTCAGGGTCTTGTCCATCACCCATCCCCGTGGTGATCCACTTCATGCCCCACACGAAGCAGTAGTAATACTTCTTGAACGTGGTGACCTTTTCGTCCAACTCGGTCATGCTGGGAAAGAACACCTCCAGCGCCGGCGAGTCGGGGTCGTACAGGCAAATCAGCGACGTGAGACACGCGATCCAGTGCGCAGTGACGAGCAAGACCACCAGCAGCACGGAGATGTTCAGCGCCTGGTAGTCGATCGCGAAATCGGCTTCGTACTTCTTCACAATCTTCAACCCGCGGAAGATGCGAAGCATCTTCAGCAGGCGGAACAGCTTGAGCACGCGGAAGAATTTCAGCGACCCGAGACCCCCGCCCTCGCCTTCGACGAGCTCGATGAGGTCGAACGGCATGATGGACAGCAGGTCGATGATGAACATGCCTTTCAAGTACCTCACGGCGAGCTCCGGCTTCGAGGTGACCCAGACGCCGTCATCGCCCTCGAACGGCGTGACGAAGACGAGCCACATATCGACGAGGAAGATGATGTTTATGAGCTGGTTCACCCAGAACAGCATCTGCACGTTCACGCCGGAGAGACCGTCCATGAACGAGATCTCGTACGGAGTCACGAGCGCGGTGAACACAAGCAGGTGCAGGGTCATCAAATCCCACATCTGGACGTACCGATGGCGGGGGTTCACCACCTGCCACGCTTGGTCCCAGAAAGGATCGGCTTCGGTGAACACGGGGTTCGCGGCCAAACCTTGCGTCGCGACCATGCGGGACTTGGTTTTCAGCAATTCTTTCCTGGCTTTGTTCCTTTCAGACGCGCGTAGACGCGTCGCCTTCGCGTCGCCGCCGTACACGCTCTCGTCGTCGCTCACCACGGATGGGGGCCTGCGGTGAGGCGACTTCATCGCGCCTGGCTTATTTCTCGGAACGCCCTTACGCAGGTCGCGCTCCTCCTCCTCGAGCTTCTCG
>Ga0209251_1000579_pt1 | contig 32560 bp, 28 predicted proteins | sample SaaInlV_100m_DNA_6_FD_184665 | JGI IMG/M metagenome (GOLD analysis project Ga0209251, IMG submission 184665) | Marine microbial communities from expanding oxygen minimum zones in the Saanich Inlet - Saanich Inlet SI073_LV_10m_DNA (SPAdes) (version 2) | ecosystem: Environmental > Aquatic > Marine... | reverse complement strand
TTCCAACTTTTTTGTCAGTTGGTTCGTCACGTAAATTATTGACTGCGAGCAGGGCGGTAGCTAACAATCCGGGACCAAAACCGGCGAGAATGACTACTGCCGAAATTTCCAATGACTGTACATAATAAGTACCGCCGACTGCAACAGGACCAAAAAATATCAACACAAACAAATCACCCAGTCCCAGATAACCGAGAGGCATTGGACCGCCGGTGTAAAGAATTCCGGAAGCAATTGAAAGTATCCCGATAATCACAATCGGCCAACCGCCGCGGTAAACAAGGTAAATCCCTACCAAAACCGCTAGTCCGAAGACGAAGACGAAATTTCTCAACATAGCTTGCGGAGTGACTAATCCGGCTTGTGTTGCCCGCATTGGACCGAGACGTTCCTCTGTGTCGGCACCCTTGATGAAATCAAAATAATCGTTGGAAAAATTAGTACCGATCTGAATCAGCAGTGCGCCCAAAAGGGCAACGAGTGCTGCTCCGGCGTGACCTTTACCCTCCGCAAAAGCCATGGCGGTACCGATCAAAATAGGAGCCAGCGCCGCGCCTAGAGTTTTTGGTCTGACTGCCAGCAGCCAGACGTTTGAATTTTTTCCAGAATTCATGGACGGCGTGTGAATTGTTTAAAATCCGGTTTGCGTTTTTCCAGATAAGCATTGCGGCCTTCCTGTCCTTCTTCTGACATATAATAAAGCATAGTCGCGTTGCCTGCCATTTCCTGTAATCCGGCTTGACCATCGCAATCCGCGTTTAGAGCAGATTTCAAACAGCGTAGTGCCATCGGGGAATGCTGAAGCATTTCCCTGGACCACGCCAGAGTTTCTGCTTCAAGATTTTCCAGTGGTACAACAGTATTGACCATCCCCATTTCCAAAGCTTGTTGTGCATTGTACTGGCGACAGAGGAACCAGATTTCACGGGCCTTTTTTTGTCCTACCATTCTGGCGAGATAACTCGAACCGTAACCGCCGTCGAAGGAACCTACTTTAGGTCCTGTTTGACCAAAGATCGCATTATCAGCCGCAATTGTCAGGTCGCACATGACGTGCAAAACGTGTCCTCCGCCGATGGCATATCCTGCTACCATTGCCACAACAGGTTTGGGACATGTTCTGATTTCACGTTGAAAATCTAAAACATTGAGACGCAAATGCCCTGTTTCATTGTCTTTGTAACCGGCATCACCACGCACACGCTGATCACCACCTGAACAAAATGCTTTTTCACCCTCTCCTGTTAAAATAATCACGCCAATCTGCGTGTCTTCACGTGCATCTTCAAGCGCATTGCGCATCTCACGTACTGTCAGTGGACGGAACGCGTTTCTTACTTCAGGACGGTTGATTGTTATTTTAGCAATGCCTTCTGTTGATTTTTCGTAACGGATGTCAATGTAACTTCCAGATGTTTCCCAATATTTTTTACTCATTCTGCTCCATTTCTGCTATAATAAATTTCTTAAAAAAACGCTTATTTTAACACAGCTTGACTGTCAAAACGATAAAAAAGCCTGTTGATTAGTTTTAAGTGGAAATAATTTTGAAAAAGCTTGATTTGAAGATGATATTAATGTAATTATATATAGTTATTTTAAAAACAATCTTATTAACTCAGAGAATTAGAAGATGTTTGCAATTATTCGCACAGATGGAAAACAGTACCGCGTTGCTCAAGGCGATACCGTTCGTTTAGCAAGAATGAGCGCTGAACCTGGAGACGTATTTGAAACAGATCAGGTGTTGGCAATAGGTGGAGAAGAGAGTGAGCTGAAATTCGGTAGCCCTGTTATCGCAGGCGCAAAAGTTCAGGGGACTGTTGTTCAACATGGAAAAGACAAAAAGGTTATTGTTTTCAAACGCAAGCGCCGCAAGACTTACCGTCGTAAATACGGACATCGTCAAGGGCACACTATGGTGAAAATCGAAATGATCAGTGCCAAAGAAGTTTCAGCCAAAAAAGCAGAACCAAAAAAAGCAGAACCAAAAAAAGCTGCGCCGGTAAAAACAGCGGTTAAAAAAGCCGCAGTGGAATAACCTTTAGCCTCATAAAAGAAATGGCACATAAAAAAGCAGGCGGCAGCAGCCGTAACGGTCGTGATTCAAAAGCTCAGAGACGAGGTGTTAAAAAATTTGGCGGAGAACTTGTTAAAGCCGGAAATATTCTTATACGTCAGGTCGGCTCGACTTTTCACGCAGGTACAAACGTTGGTACCGGAAAAGATTTTACTTTGTTTTCTCTGATTGAAGGACATGTAAAGTTCATTCAAAAAGGAAGTGGAAAACACAAACGCAAATATATCAGCGTTCTTCCGGACGCAGCTGCAGCAACTGCTTCTGTTTAAGTCATGGGCTCTAAACCCCGTTCACTTTCGGGCATAAAGCCTACCGGAACCCCCCATTTAGGAAACTATCTGGGTATGATAAAACCGGCGATACAATTACAGGAAACGCATGAGACGTTTTACTTTATCGCCGACTATCATGCTCTGACCTCTGTACGTGATCCTGAACAACTCAGGGAGAACACTTACGATCTCACCGCCGTTTTCGCGGCACTTGGTATGGACTTTGAGAACCATGCATTTTTCCGGCAATCCGATATTCCTGAAGTTACCGAACTGACCTGGATCCTTTCCTGTATTACATCAAAAGGTTTGATGGAGCGTGCTCACGCTTACAAAGACGCGATGGCTAAAGATCAGGAAGTGAGTATGGGACTGTTTAGTTATCCCGTGTTGATGGCTTGTGACATACTGATTTATGACTCAAATTTTGTACCTGTAGGACAGGATCAACGTCAACATCTTGAAATTACGCGTGACCTTGCGATTCGTTTCAATCATCTTTACGGAGAAGCGTTTGTAATACCGGAAGCAATTATTGAAAAAGAGGTTGCGACTATTCCTGGCCTGGACGGCAGAAAAATGAGCAAGTCCTATGGAAACGTGATTCCTTTGCTGGCACCTGAAAAACAATTTCGTAAAGCAGTTATGAAAATCACTACTGATTCAAAATCAGTGGATGAACCGAAAGATCCGGAAACATGCAGTGTTTTCGCACTGTACAAATGCTTTGCCGGGAAAAAAGAACAGGAAGATTTGGCTGAACGGTACCTCGCCGGAGGCTTGGGTTATGGAGAAGCGAAGCAACTATGCTTCGAAACACTGAATGCTGAACTCAAGGGACCACGTGAAATCTATCAGCAAATCCGTAACGACAAGACAAAGTTAAACGGTATCCTCGAATCCGGACGTGACAAGGCACGTGTCATTGCCAGAGAGGTCATTGACAGGGTACGCGACAAAGTTGGTTTGTGATTTTCGCAAACGCAACAACCTGTTTTTAATCTCCAACAATTTCAAAAAATTTTGTCTGTTCCGGACATTAGTGTTCATCCGCTAAAATCAGTGACTTAAAATAACCTCCAACCTTCAACGTCAAATGATTCCTGATATTCTTGCCTCTCGTTACTCCAGTACTGAAATATCTGCCATCTGGTCACCGGAAGGAAAAGTCCGCTTGGAACGTGAATTCTGGATTGCCGTGATGAAGGCACAGCGAAATTTAGGTGTTGATATTCCGCAATCAGCGATTGAGGCGTACGAGCAAGTTCTGGAGCAGATTGATTTGGAAAGCATTGCAGACAGAGAACGTGAATTACGGCACGACGTTAAGTCACGCATAGAAGAATTTTGTGAGTTAGCAGGTCATGAACAGATTCATAAAGGTATGACCAGCCGGGATTTAACGGACAATGTTGAACAACTGCAAATTCTACGTTCACTGCGTTTGTTGAGGAGCAAAGCTGTGGCTGTTCTGCATCAACTATCGTTGTGGAGTTTGCGCGGTAAAGACATCATGCTGGTCGCACGCACCCATAATGTTCCAGCACAACCGACAACTCTGGGCAAGCGTCTGGCAATGTTTGGCGAAGAAATTTTGTTTGCTTTAAAACGGCTTGATCACCTGATCGAAAATTATCCACTACGGGGTTTGCAAGGCGCGGTTGGAACGCGGCTTGATCAGTTGGTTTTACTGAACGGTGACGAAAAAAAAGTAAAACAGCTTGGTGAACAGGTACTGGAACATCTTGACTGCAGAGCGTCTTTTAACGCCGTGGGGCAGATTTATCCTCGTAGTCTTGATGTGGAAACCGTGCGTGCGCTGATTGCAATCAGTTCAGGAATTTCTAATTTCGCGAGGACACTGCGTTTGATGGCAGGACAGGGATTAGCTGGCGAAGGATTTCAACAAGGACAGGTTGGTTCATCCGCAATGCCCCATAAAATGAATGCCCGCACCTCAGAACGGATCAACGGATTTCACCAGATCCTCAACGGTTTCGGTACAATGCTTTCCGGGTTAAGCGGAGATCAGTGGAATGAAGGAGATGTTTCATGTTCTGTCGTTCGCCGTGTGGCGCTTCCAGGAGCTTTTTTCGCTGCGGACGGACAACTCGAAGGGGCACTTACTGTGCTCGCTGAAATGGGATTTTATGAAGACGCAATCGCAAAGGAATTAAAACAGTATCTGCCATTTCTGGCATCCACCTCTTTACTGATGGAAGCACTGCGAAAAGGCGGTGGACGGGAAATTGTACATGAAGCAATCAAGGAACACGCAGTATTAGTCGCGGAAGCATTACGTAATGGTGAGATAAGCGAAAATGATCTGGCTCAACGTCTTGCGGATGATGATCGAGTGCCTTTGGATTTTAGTGAAATTTCGGACGTGCTCAACAATCCACGGCGTTTTGGGGCATCGGCTCCCGAACAAGTTGAAATATTTGCTGAAGAAGTTGGGAAATGGACTAAACGTTTTCCGGAAGCCAAAAACTTAGTTCCGGAAGCACTGCTTTAAGTTCTGAGGATTTGATGTGGGATAAGGAACCGTTTTCACGGCTCCTTATAAATCCGGCATGAAGTGAATTATTCTGAAGATTCGTACTTCTTTAATTCCACTGACTTCAGATGTGCCAGACGCAGGCGGGTATAAACCTCGATCAAAAATGGTCTCAGTTCATTGATGTCTTCGTCATCTGAAAATTCTGTGAAGAATTTAGTGTACTGATCTAAAGCGGGAACTAACAGTCCGCTATCTTTTAGCAAACCGGCATACATAAATCCGCTTTCATCCATACTCTGGAACTGACCTTTTTGTTTTTCAAACTTGGCCAGATTCTTTCCGGAAAGCACCTTCAGGTTTGCGGCTTTAGTTGTGAAAGCCACTTTCCCGCTGCCGTCCAAGACTTCAACAAAATATTTTTGTTTCTTGCTGATAGGTTTTATACTTGTACGAACAATATCACCTCCTGTTGAAGGCACTTCATAAACAGCAGAATCTGCCCAGGTTTTGGTTTTACGGTCCTTAGTGCCCAAGTGTAAGCGGTAGGCGTAATCAGCACCGGCGGATTCCCATGCCAGTTCCGAAAAATCAGCGGAAACAGTGTTGGTTGCCAGTTTGAGATCGATGCCTTCTTTTTTAGCTGCACGCCGTACGGTCGTATATTTTTGTGTCTTTGAAAATTGCTTGGATAATCCGGACAACAAACCGCCACCGGAACTTGTATCTCCTAGACTTCCTTCAATTACTTCCAAACCGCCTGCAGTTACCTTGACTGTGGAATTGGCCGTCAACAAGGTGGTTTCATTCGTCTTTTGATTCAGAAACTTGATTGTACTATCTGCACCAACCTTGACTAAATAATTATTGTAGACAAACTTGTTACGGCGTACTTTTTTCCAACGGTTGCCTTTTTTGCTGTATTCAATTTTCCCTTGTATTTCAACCAGCATTCCCATGGGAACTTTTTTCGCTAAAGCAGGCTGCAGAGCAAAAGTAGAAAGGAAAAGTAATAATGTGATTAATTTTATGAAACGCATGACGCCTCCTTCATTTTAGATTAAAGAAACATATTCTTGAATTGATTACCTTCGAAAAAAGAGACAAACACCGCTTTTGTAAGCAGGCAATCCTTATGTATAATGCTCAATCCACGTGCATCAATCAAGCTGAAAAGTGATCTTTTATAGTACGATTATCAAATAGAGATTTAGCTACTCAACCGGACTGAAATGGCCCCCAAGTCAAGGAAATTATTTCTCATGAGTTAAGGTGTAAATTGTTTGTCTTTTGCTGAATTAATAATTGTTGGTAACTATTTCATTATGTTCTTAAGTTCTCATTCTTAGTTCTGATATACATCAAACTTCTATTCAAGTTTTTCAAATAATTTCCACTGGCATTCCGAGCTTCAGTTCTCCCTTGATAGTCGTAATCAGGTTCTGGCCAAACATTACTTTACCATTCACTTTTCGATAAGTAGCTAAAGTCCGCAAAGGTTCTTTTCCGGAAAACTTTCCGTTTTCAGGATCAACTGTGGTGAGGATACAACGTGAACATGGTTTTACGATATTAAATTCACACTCGCCAATTATGATCTTTTTCCAACTATCTTCCTCATATGGTTCCGTGTTTTTCACAACAAGATTTGGGCGAAAACGCTTCATCGTTACGCTTTCCGGAAGTCTGCTGTTGAGGTCATTTAATGATGCTTCAGAGATCAGCAGCAAAGGAAATCCATCTGAAAACGCGACTTGGTTTTCGCCAACCGCATAGTCCGCATCAACCGGACGATTGCTGTGATCCGGCATATAAACTATTGCACAACTTTTCCCAATATATTCACTTATCCATTTTGTTGCTTGCGGATTTGTTGTCCATGCTTCACAGAGGTCACTCCAAATTTCAACTTCTTGAGATTCCCCTTCTGTGGGAAATAAAGGAAGGCAGAGTTTGGACATTCCGGGTGCATTCAAATTCAGTGTCTGAGTTGAAAGGCTTGTGTTTATCAAAGCCATATTCGGATATGTTCTTTGTGACATAAATTGTCCCGAATCATCTACAACCATCCAGCGCCTGTCATGCGCCAAACCTCTTGCTTCAGGAATGACGTTTTCCAGGGATATTCCTCCTGCTGATTTTAATGGATAGATATTGAGTTGACTTAAAACTGGTTGAGACATTTTTCGTGTTTCAGCAAAATTATTTTTGACTCATTATTTTGAAGTTTCGGTAAAAAGTCTGCAAGCTCGAAGTGAAGTAGATTATAAAAATGCTCCTTTTCTATTGCTTGTTTTTGGAAATTTTACGAAGGAGACACTGTTTCTGTTTTGTGCAATCCGGAAACAGTGTTCAGACAGCACTGCGTACATTTTCAGGCACCAACAATGTGTAGAAGATATCGTTTCGGAAATACTAAATTTATCTCTCCTGAACATTCATTATTGTCAAGATAGAACGGCAAAACGACATATTCCTCATCCTGAGCAATGCTCCGCAGAAAACCCAATTGTAGGATATGACGACAACGTGCGACTTTTAATTTGTCACTCGCAGGCCAGAGTCCCAGTAAACTACGGAACAAATCACGCAGCATTTCTGCTGTTTCAAGATAAATTACGGAATCGGCTTCACGTAAATTATGATAAATATTGCGGTAAACTTTTGAATTTTTGCTGTGAGACAGCGAAGCAAATCCCTCTCCTACGGAACGGCTGAGATGTAAAATCCAGACTGATTTTGATTGTGCCATCTCAAACAATGAAAAATAAGAACGCCCGGGAGACCAACTGTGTAAGTTGGCATAAGAAAGGCATTGTTCAGGTAGAGGAGTGATTTTAAATGCTCCAGGCAGGAAGTCCTGTAGTTGAGCCGTTAATGTGTTAACAATCTTCTGAACCAGGAAACTGTCTTTTGAATCAGAGTCACTACCGATCTGCATAGAAAAGCCTTCACCGGGGAAACTATCTTCTTCCTGACTGGTGTAGATTTCGGAAACATCAAAAGTGTCTCGAATCATTTTATTGTAAATTTCTTCAGAAGAAGGTACTTGGTCGGGAATTTGATTTTGCATTTTGCGGAAATTTAAATTTCAAATCAGGAATCACCGGGATCCTGTTTCCTGTAGTCTACTTCAAACAGAAAGCAGGAATTTGCTTGAGATTAACACATATATTAAATTATTGGAACTACCCAATGACAAGATTACAGCTCATGTTAATTTTTGCAAGAGCCGAAGGATAATGTTGAGATACAGTTTGCACTTCAATTTGTTGCGGATAAACACCGTGCGTTTAGGTTTGTCAACGAAACCCGTGTATTTGTTGTCGTCTCTTAAATTTATTATTCTCTGTGTGTTTTGTTTTTCGGAGATTGTATTTTTAGGTGCAAAACTGCAGGCTGAGAGTCATGATAAGCAACTTCAAAAATACGTTAAGAATGCAAATACTTTAGAAGCTAATAAACTTAAAAAAGCAAGGGTTGCGGCACAGAAAACAAATGGACGTATAATAAAATATTATCTTATCAAGAAATCTGTTGTCCAAAGCAAGAAAGCTAAAGCAAATACTGCAGCCGTTAAAATGGTGGACGCCGGCTTGATAACTTCCAGTATGGTTAAAAAAAACCGCTGGTTTGTACAAAAACCTTTTGAAACTTCTTATTCAAAAATCAGCAGTATCAAACTTTATCAGCCACCTCGGTTGAATTCTGAAGAAAATGAAAAGATCAGCCGTAATGCATTTGTAATTTCTAAAAACCGTGCAAGGGATACAGGACCGAACAAACAAGGTGCTATCTACTCAGAAGACACCAGTCGTGAAGCTCAGAATATCTCTACAACAAGGGCACGTGAGACTGGGCCTGTGAAACCTGATATTCTCTACTCAGAAAGTGTAAGTAGGGCCGCGAAAAATTTGTCAAATGAACGCTCAAAAAAATACACAGTATTACGAAAAGGTCTTGTCTACTCTGCCGAAATGTTGAAGAGTATGGGGAGAAGACCTCCGATAAAATATGCTCCATTTAATTCTGAGTCTTCTGTCGAGGAAAGGAGCAACACCGGTGATTAAGTATTTTCGACCATGCTAGTTCTTAGTATCTCACGAAAAAAAGAAGTTCAGTTGAAAAATAAGCAAGAATTATTTACTGCAGGACCTTAATCATTTTACCTCATTATTTATTGTCTGCATTTAACTAATACCTACGAAATGAAAAATTGTAGAATAAAAACTTTTTAAAGATCGGCATTATTAAGATTTCTCCCACAGTCGAAATGACTCATCGTTTATATTGTCTTTTTAACGTCACTCAAAGTGCAGGTTCCTAACTCCAACTGAAGAGATTCAACAATGACTTCAAATATCAAAAACGATTTAGATCCTCAGGAAACACTGGAATGGGTTGAGGCAATGGAAGCAGTTGTTGAAAGGGATGGTCACGAACGAGCACAATTCCTTCTGCGTCAATTAGCAGACCAGGCTGTTTTGTCCGGTGGAGGAAGTCCTTATTCTGCAAAGACACCTTACGTGAATACAATACCTCCGGAACTTGAGGTACGCTCACTAGGTGACCAGGAAATGGAATCTAAGATTCGTTCCATTATCCGCTGGAATGCTGCAATGATGGTCATGCGTGCTAACCGTGACTCAGCGGACCTTGGTGGGCACATCGCAAGTTTTGCTTCATCCGCTACACTTTACGATATTGGATTCAATCATTTTTGGCGTTCACCATCTAAAGATCATGGTGGTGATTTAGTTTTTTTTCAGGGACATTCAGCCCCGGGAATTTATGCCCGTGCATTTTTAGAAGGCAGGCTGACTGAAAAGCAAATGGACAACTTCCGCCGTGAGTCAGAAGGTCAGGGAGTTCCTTCATATCCGCATCCCTGGCTAATGAATGACTTTTGGCAGTTTCCAACTGTTTCAATGGGACTGGGGCCTATCATGGCGATTTATCAGGCACGTTTCCTAAAATACCTTCATAACCGTGGTTTGGCAGACACATCGGGACGTAAAGTTTGGATGTTTCTGGGGGACGGTGAGACTGATGAACCGCAATCTCTGGGAGCAATCGGACTGGCTGCGCGTGAAAAACTGGACAATCTTATTTTTGTAGTTAACTGCAATTTACAAAGGCTAGACGGTCCGGTACGGGGAAATGGGAAAATAATTCAGGAACTTGAAGGTGAGTTCCGTGGTGCAGGCTGGAATGTAATTAAACTGATATGGGGTTCTTACTGGGATCCTTTGCTAGAGAGGGATAAAGAGGGCTTGCTGCGTAAACGTATGGATGAAGCCATTGATGGCGAATATCAGGCTTTCAAAGCGAAAGGAGGTGCTTATACAAGGGCTCATTTTTTTGGTAAATATCCTGAACTGCTGGAGATGGTTTCCAATATGTCGGATGAAGATATCTGGCGACTGAACCGCGGCGGGCACGACCCTCACAAAATTTACGCAGCTTACTATTCTGCTGTTAATCACACTGATCAGCCAACGGTGATTCTGGCCAAGACAGTCAAGGGATACGGCATGGGCGGTTCAGGAGAAGCGATCAATATTACTCACTCCCAGAAGAAAATGAAAATGGTTGACCTGACAAGTTTCAGGGACCGTTTCCGGGTGCCAATTTCCGACGAAGAAGTAGAGCAAATGTCGTTTTACCGACCGCCAGATGACGCCCCTGAAGTTGCCTATCTACAGGAATGCCGTACTTCTCTTGGCGGATATCTCCCCGTTCGAAGATTAAAAGGCGACTCGCTGACAATTCCAGCCTTGACTGTCTTTGAGCGTTTATTACAGGATACCGGCGAGCGGGAAATTTCAACAACGCAGGCACTTGTGCAGGCAATGACATTATTGTGCAGAGACAAGAATATCGGCCAGCGTATCGTGCCGATTGTGCCTGATGAAGCAAGAACATTTGGTATGGAAGGGATGTTCCGCCAAATCGGAATTTACGCACATGAGGGGCAGAAATATGAACCAGTTGACCGTGATCAACTCATGTACTACAAGGAGAATCAGAGCGGTCAATTATTGGAAGAAGGCATCACTGAAGACGGTGCAATGTCTTCCTGGATTGCAGCAGCGACAGCATATACCAATACCGGAATGCAGATGATTCCGTTTTACATCTTCTATTCTATGTTCGGTTTCCAGCGGATTGGTGATCTGGTTTGGGCCGCAGGTGATATGCAGGCACGCGGATTTTTGATCGGTGCAACTTCCGGACGTACCACGCTTAACGGGGAGGGTTTGCAGCATGAAGACGGTCACAGTCAAATCATGGCCGGAAATGTGCCTAACTGTGTTTCTTATGATCCTACTTTTTCATATGAACTGATGGTGATTCTGCAGGACGGAATGCAGCGTATGTTCAAAAAACAGGAAAATGTGTTTTATTACATCACTACGATGAATGAAAATTATTCACATCCCGGTCTTAGCAAGGGGCAAGAAAAAGACATTGTAAAAGGCATGTACTTGTTTAAAAAGGCTAAAAAGGGAAAAACTAGAGTACAGTTATTAGGTTCAGGATCTATTCTGCGTGAAGCGATCGCTGCCGCAGACTTACTGGAAAAAGACTTTAAGGTACAGGCGGATATCTGGAGTTGCCCCAGTTTTAATGAATTGAAACGTGACGGAGACGAAGTTTCACGCTGGAACCTGCTGCATCCGGATAAAAAGGCTCGCCAGTGCCATGTAACACAATGTCTTGAAAGTACTGAAGGGCCTGTAGTCGCAGCAACTGATTATGTAAAACTATTTGCAGACCAGATACGAGCTTATGTACCTAGATCTTATGCTGTGCTTGGAACAGATGGTTTCGGCCGGAGTGATTCGCGAGAAGCTCTGCGTAAACATTTCGAGGTGGACCGTTTTTATATTACTGTAGTGGCATTAAACTCACTTGTTGGAGAAGGCGGCATTTCAGCTAAAACGGTGAAGTCTGCCTTAAAAAAATACGGAATTGACACCGAAAAAAATAATCCATTGTTGGCCTGAGGAGAATCCGCATGAGCAGAATTAAAGACGTACTTGTTCCAGACATAGGTGAATTTGACGCAGTTGAAGTTATTGAAGTGCTGGTCAAGTCCGGGGACAAGGTTGCAGTGGAAGATCCTTTGATCACATTGGAAAGCGATAAAGCTTCAATGGATGTGCCCTCTCCCTTCGCTGGTACAGTAAAAGATTTAAAAATAAAAGCCGGAGACAAAGTTTCACAAGACGGCCTGATTCTTACTTTAAAGGTTGAAGAAATTGAACAGGATTCTCCGGAAACATCAAGAGAAACAGCCGAGAAAATAGCTCAAGAAACAGCATCATCAACTTCATCCACTCTCAAAACTGCACCGGAAAAAATCTCGGACGCTGCTATTGTCAAAGCAGAGTCAGTAAGTTCAGAATCGAGTACTGCAGAACGTGTTAGGCTTCCACCACCAATGATGATGCCTGTTGAACAAAAAGAATTTTTACGGGCACACGCCAGTCCATCCATCCGTAAATTCGCCCGTGAATTAGGAGTGGACTTGAGCCGTGTCCAGGGTTCAGGACGCAAGCAGCGGATCACCAAAGAAGACGTTCAGGAATTTGTAAAGCAGGCATTGGGAGGAATAGCTTCCGGAAGTACAGTAGCAGCAGGTACTGGAATTCCGGAAATGCCAGAAATAGATTTCAGTAAGTTTGGTCCAGTTGAAATTCAGCCGCTTTCACGGATCAAAAAGAAGACCGGCATAAATCTACATCGAAGCTGGCTTAACCTGCCAATAGTGACTCATCACGATGAAGCAGATATTACGGAACTTGAATATTTCCGTAAATCACTCAAAGACGAAGCTGCAAAGCAGGGTGTGAGGGTTACTGCTCTTGCTTTTTTGCTGAAAGCATCTGCGGTGGCAATCCGCAAACATCCTAATTTCAATTCATCATTAACTGCTGACCGTGAAAATATAGTCTTGAAGAAGTATCTGCACATTGGAGTTGCAGTTGATACTCCTGAAGGTTTGGTAGTTCCGGTAATCAGAGATGTGGAACATAAAGGTTTGCTTGAGCTGGCAAAAGAATTGGGCGAGCTTGGTGAACGTGCCCGCACAAAAAAATTAAAAAGCAGCGATCTCCAGGGTGGTTGTTTCAGTATTTCCAGTTTAGGCGGAATCGGCGGGACTTCTTTTACACCGCTGGTGAATGCTCCGGAAGTTGCAATTCTCGGCGTAACTCGTTCCAGAATGATGCCTGTTTGGAACGGCAGTGAATTTTTGCCGCGGTTGATGCTGCCTTTGGATTTGACTTACGACCACCGGGTGATTGATGGAGCCCAGGCAGCACGTTTTATGGTGGACCTGTGCAATATTCTGGGTGATTTACGGAGGATGTCACTATGAGCTTATCTGACATAAAAGTCCCGGATATTGGTGATTTTCAGGATGTGGAAATTATCGAAATAATTTGTAAAATTGGCGATAAGATTCTTCCTGAAGATCTTCTTATTTCTGTGGAAAGTGATAAAGCCACAATGGAAGTTCCTTCACCAACTGCTGGAGTTGTCCGTGAAATAAAGGTAAAAGTAGGTGATAAAGTCTCTGCAGGAACATTGATTTTGAAAATGGAAGAGACTGAAATATCAACTGAAAAAAATAACAAGCAGTCAAATGAAAAAGTAGCCTCCGCAGAGAAAAGTGTAGAATCAACGCCTGCTCCCGAAGCTGCAGAATCCTATTCTGGAAAAGCTGACATAAGCTGTGATGTGCTGGTGCTTGGTTCAGGACCCGGTGGTTACACTGCGGCATTTCGTGCAGCTGATCTGGGGCAGAACGTAGTTTTAGTGGAACGTTACAAGCGTATAGGTGGAGTGTGTTTAAATGTGGGTTGTATACCGTCCAAAACTCTGCTCCATGCTGCAAAAGTAATCGATGAAACTGAGTCGATGAACGAACATGGGATTTCTTTTGCTAAACCAAAAATTAATCTGGATCAACTACGTGAATGGAAAAACGGAATTGTAAATCAACTGACCACTGGTTTGAAAAGTCTGGCCAAACAACGCAAGGTACAAATCGTCAGTGGAGTTGGTGAGTTCTTGGATCAGAATCATCTTTGTGTCACTAATGCTGAAGCCAAAAAAAGCACGATACATTTTGAAAACGCAGTTATTGCCGCAGGTTCACAACCGGTTAAATTACCTTTCCTGCCGGAAGATCCACGTATCATTGACTCAACAGGTGCATTGGAACTGACTGCTATTCCCGAACATTTGCTGGTGATAGGCGGAGGCATAATTGGTCTGGAAATGGCCACGGTTTATCATGCACTGGGTTCTAAAATCACCATAGTGGAAATGCTAGACGGATTGATGGCAGGTGCGGACCGTGATATTGTGCGTCCGTTTCAAAAGCTGATTTCAAAACAGTATGAAAATATCTGGCTGGAAACTAAAGTGACAAAAGTGGAAGCTCAGAAAAAAGGATTGAAAGTACATTTTGAAGGAAAAAATGCGCCGGAAAAACCACAGATGTTTGATCGAATTCTCAGCTCTGTGGGTCGTACCCCAAATGGTTTACGGATTGCTGCTGAAAAAGCCGGTGTTGCTGTAGATGAAGGAGGTTTCATAAAGACTGACTCGCAAATGCGTACTAATGTCTCAAATATATTTGCAATAGGAGATATTGTTGGGCAGCCGATGTTGGCACACAAAGCAACTCACGAAGCAAAAGTCGCGGCAGAGGTTATTTCTGGAATGAAAAGTCATTTTGATGCCCGTACCATCCCTTCGGTGGCCTATACAGATCCAGAAGTCGCTTGGGCAGGAATTACGGAAGAGCAGGCCAAAAAAGAAGGTATTGCTTTTGGAAAAGGAAATTTCCCCTGGGCCGCAAGTGGGCGTAGTTTGTCTCTGGGACGTAGTGAAGGAATGACCAAAGTTATTTTTGAAGAAGGCACTAAGCGTGTCATAGGTGTTGGAATTGTCGGACCAAATGCAGGTGATTTGATTGCAGAAGGTGTCCTGGCGATTGAGATGGGCTGTGACTCAGAGGATCTAGCCTCGACGATACATCCTCATCCTACACTTTCTGAAACCGTCGCCTTTGCTGCAGAGGCTTTTGAAGGTACGATCACTGATTTGTATCTTCCAAAAAAGAAAAAAAACAGTTAAGATACTATGTATGGTCAGGAAAAATTTGCTTTGATGTACGTATAACAGATATGGTAAAATGCATTTATTCAAAAAAACACTTGACAAAAATATAAATATTAGCGAAGTTGTAACTACCTACTTTTGATAATTTCAATTCTATTTCAAGTATATCCACACAAGACAGTTTCTTACCCACTTTATTTTAAAATCATTAATTACGCTTTTTGTAAATTGAATTTTCTGCAAATACGTTAAAAATCATCATCCTCCCAATTAATTTAACACACCATAGTATGGTCTCTATTAATCGAGATCCCATTATTAAATAACCTCCTGAGAAATTACGCATGCCTAAAATTCAGCCGGAAAATGACGACGGCAACAATACAAAAAGAAATTCAGATAATGATTCTAAACCTGACACACTCAATTTAATTGAGTTGAAGAAAAAAGATATCAATTCGCTAATTCAGATTGCACGCGACTATGATATTGAAAACGCGAACAGCATGCGTGGTCAGGAACTTCTCTTTGCTTTGTTGCAGGCGCAGACAAAACGTAAAGGAATCATTTACGGAGCAGGAGTTTTGGAAGCACTTCCGGATGGTTTTGGATTTCTTAGAGCACCGGATTACAACTACCTTCCTGGACCGGATGATATCTACGTTTCTCCTTCTCAGATCAGGCGTTTTAATTTACGTACCGGTGATACGGTAGCAGGTCAAATCAGACCTCCAAAAGAGAGCGAGCGCTATTACGCGTTACTTAAAGTTGAAGAAATAAACTTCCGTGATCCGAATAAGGCTTTTGAAAAAATTCTTTTCGATAACCTCACTCCACTCCATCCCAACGAACATCTAAACCTAGAACGAAAAGACGCCGATTTAACCACCAGGATTATTGATCTTGTATCTCCTATTGGTAAAGGTCAGCGCGGAGTTATAGTTGCTCCCCCAAGAACTGGTAAGACTATGATTCTGCAGTCGATTGCAAACAGCATCACTGAAAATCATCCTGAAGTTGATTTAATTGTTTTGTTGATAGACGAACGTCCGGAAGAAGTTACTGATATGCGACGTTCAGTCAACGGAGAGGTGGTTGCTTCAACCTTTGACGAACCTGCAACACGTCACGTTCAAGTTTCTGAAATGGTACTGGAAAAAGCAAAACGTCTTGTAGAACATCAACGAGATGTGGTCATCCTACTGGATTCAATCACCAGACTCGCGCGTGCTTACAACACAGTTATTCCTCCTAGCGGAAAAATACTTTCCGGAGGTGTTGACTCAAATGCGCTTTTCAAACCAAAAAGATTTTTTGGTGCAGCTAGAAACATTGAAGAAGGCGGTTCACTGACTATCATCGCCACGGCACTGATTGATACCGGCAGTAGGATGGACGAAGTGATTTTTGAAGAATTCAAAGGAACCGGTAATATGGAACTGGTGCTTGATCGAAAACCGGTTGAAAAACGTATCTTTCCGGCAATTGATCTCAGTAAGTCCGGCACACGTAAAGAAGAACTGCTCATGGCAAAAGCTGATCTCGACCGTATATGGGTTCTGCGTAAAGTCCTTTCTCAATTAAATGTAGTTGAAGCTTTGGAATTTCTTATTGATAAAATGGAAAAGTTCAAAGAAAATGTAAATTTTCTTAACATGATGGATAAATAATTTAAGTTGAAAAAACCTTAACCTTTGATAGTAAATAGAAAAATGAAACCTGATATTCACCCAATATTTGAAAAAACCTCATTCCGTTGTGCCTGTGGTACAATTTGGGAGACACAGTCATCAAAAGGCGGAGAAACAACTGTAGAAATCTGCTCTAACTGTCACCCATTCTTTACCGGTGCAGGACAAAGTTTGATCGATACTGCCGGACGAATAGAAAAATTTAACCGTCGCTACAACCGGGCTTAACCGGAAATGTTAGATAAACTTGCAGAAATAAATGTACGTTTTGAAAAACTGACAGACGAACTTGGACAACCCAACGTGGTTCAGGATCAGGAGCGTTTCAGGAAATTAAGCCAGGAACACTCAGGCATGCAGGAAATTGTTGAGTGTTATCGCAGTTATCTTGAAATTCAGCATGAACTAAAAGACAACCGTGAATTAGCAGACGCAAAGGACGAAGATCCGGATATCCGCGAAATGGCGGAACTGGAGATTCCGCAACTCAAACAACAGTTGGATGAACTGGAAAAACAAATCCAACTGTTACTCATTCCTAAAGATCCAGACGATTCCCGCAACACTATAATTGAAATTCGCGCTGGTACTGGCGGAGACGAAGCGGCATTATTTGCTAGAGATCTTTTCCAGATGTATGCTCATTTTAGTGAAAGCCGAAAATGGCGCATCAAACTTCTCAATGAAAGCAAAAATGATCTAGGAGGTTTCAAGGAAATCACTTTTTCAATTGAAGGCAAAGATGTTTTCAGTCACTTGAAATTTGAAGGTGGAGTACATCGGGTACAACGTGTACCGAAAACTGAGACACAGGGGCGCATCCACACTTCAGCCGCAACTGTCGCAGTCTTACCTGAGGTTGAAGATGTTGAGATTGAAATCAATCCCGGAGATTTACGCATAGATGTTTATCGCTCAAGCGGTCCAGGTGGACAGAGCGTGAACACAACAGATTCTGCAGTCAGGATAACTCATCTGCCAACAGGTCTGGTTGTCATCTGCCAAAATGAAAAATCCCAATTAAAAAATAAGGCACAAGCATTAAAAGTTCTCAGAGCAAGGCTCTATGAAAAAGAACTTGAAGTCCAACATTCCGAAAACGCAGAATTACGCCGCGGGATGGTTGGTTCCGGAGACAGAAGCGAACGTATCCGGACTTATAATTTTCCACAGGGACGTATGACAGATCACCGTATCAATCTAACTCTCTACAAACTTGAAGATATAATGCTCGGTAAACTGGAACAGGTGATTGAACCTCTGGTGGCTCACCACCAGGCAGAACAGCTGAAAGCCTCTTGAACATAATGCTCTCAGAGCATTATGTTTGTTCTCTTCTGCTTTAGTTTGTTTTAGCTTCCTTTAGCTTGTGCGGGTTGCAGAACTGACCTAAATTCCAAAACCTAAAACCCAAACATTATCCCCGAAATGGCTTTTGAAACTTTGCTCAGTCCACTAAAAGTTGGCAACACAACCCTGAAAAACCGAGTCATGATGGGCTCCATGCATACCGGACTTGAAGAACAGCCGGATGGTTCATCACGCTTAGCGGTTTTTTACGCGGAACGTGCACGGGGAGGAGTAGGACTCATAGTAACCGGAGGATTTGCACCTAATGCAGCTGGTCGTGTTTTTGAGGAAGGTGCGGAATTAGTTTCCGAAGATCAACTTGATTTTCACCGTCCGCTGGTAAAAGCAGTTCATGAGAACGGTGGAAAAATAGCATTACAGATTTTGCATACAGGACGTTATGGCATGATGGAAACCTGCGTCGCGCCCTCACCGATTACCGCACCAATCAATTTTTATCGTCCCAAAGAATTAACGCATGAAGAAATTTTACAAACCATAGAAGATTATGTGCGTTGCGCAAAGCTGGCAAAAATGGCTGGTTATGACGGTGTAGAAATAATGGGTTCTGAAGGTTATCTGATCAACCAGTTCATTGCCAAATGTACAAACAAACGCAGCGATGACTGGGGTGGTTCTTTTGAAAACCGTATCCGATTTGCTTTACGTATTGTGGAACGTGTACGGGAGGAATCTGGCGAAAATTTCTTAATTATTTTCCGTCTTTCCTGTCTTGATTTAGTAGAAGACGGTAGCAGTTTTGAAGAAGTTGTTGAACTCGGACAACGTGTAGAAAAGGCCGGTGCGTCTCTCATAAATACAGGTATAGGCTGGCATGAAGCACGTATTCCAACGATCGGTATGATGGTTCCACGTGCTGCATTTGCCTGGGTTACGGGTAAATTGCGGCCTCACCTCAATATTCCAATCGTGACTTCCAACCGTATCAACGATCCAAATGTTGCAGAAAATCTATTAAGGGACGGAATTGCTGATATGGTCTCTATGGCCCGTCCATTATTGGCGGATGAAAATTTTGTTAACAAAACGGCAGAAGGACGTACTGAAGAAATAAACACTTGTATTGCCTGCAATCAGGCTTGTCTGGATCATCTGTTTCAAATGAAAACTGCAACTTGTTTGGTAAATCCCCGCGCGGGACGTGAGACAGAATTAAATTACAAAACAGCAGCCAATACAAAATCGATTGCAGTTGTTGGAGCAGGACCTGCCGGAATGACTGCAGCCTACATTTCTGCAATGAGGGGCCATCGGGTTACTTTGTTTGATCAACGCTCAGTACTAGGTGGACAAATTAACTATGCTGTGAAGATTCCCGGTAAACAAGAATTTAATGAAGTCCTGCGCTACAACCGTGTAATGCTGGCAAAATATGGAGTAGAACTGAAATTGGGACAAGCCGTAGATCATGAGACTTTAATTTCAGGAAATTATGACTTAGTTGTGTTGGCGACCGGGGTACGACCTCGTGCACTGGAACTGGAAGGCAGAGATCATGCTAAAGTGTTGAGTTATTTGGATGTATTAGACGAGGAGTGTCTGGTGGGCCAGAAAGTTGCCGTGATTGGAGCAGGGGGAATTGGTATTGATGTTGCGCATTATTTGACTGCTCAAACTCCTTTTTCAGGAGATGTTCCGGAATATTTACAGGGTTACGGTATTTTGGACTCTGAAAAAGCATTGGCTCTGCGTAAATCGAAAAAAAGGGAGGTCACTGTTCTTCAGAGATCCACCGATAAAATTGGTAAACGTCTCGGAAAAACAACAGGTTGGGCACACATCCAAACTTTAAAATCTCATGGTGTAAAACTCCTTACAGGAGCAACTTATCTTAAAATTGATGATGCCGGACTGCACGTCAAAGTTGCCTTGAAGAATGGTGAAGAAGCTCAGGAAATAGTAATGGATGTGGATAACGTGATTGTTGCTGCAGGACAGGAGCCGAGACTTGACTTGGAAGCTTCACTACGTGAGGCAGGTATGGAAGTACATGTGATTGGCGGAGCTAAAGCGTCGCTCGGACTTGACGCGAAAACCGCAATCAAAGATGGGGCTGAATTAGCGGCAAATCTTTAAAATATACAAAACTTAAGCTGTATAGAAGTATTTTCCGCTCTGAACGGCTTTGACTATCCATCCGTCTTTTTCTTCTTCCCACCATACATGCCGCTCACTTTCTGCTAAAAATTTAGCGGCTTGTGACGTGGAAAGTATTTTTTGCGGATTCACAGCAGCCCAGTTGATCGCTACTTCCAGGGAAATTCCGTACCAGCGCATAACGTTCCTCACACATTGATCCAACGTTACCGCAGAGCCAACGGGACGTGAAGTTTGCTGATCGTAAATTACAGGATCAGACCCAAGTACTAATTCCAGCGCACCCAACCGGTAACGCCCGGGAGCTGCCGATGCTCCTGCTGTGGCATCCGTGATCAGTATAACACGTTCACTACATTTTGCCCTTAAATAGACTTTCAATATTTCCGGCGAAAGGTGGTAACCGTCTGCGATAAAACTGGCGTTTAGCTGATCTTCACCAAGTTGAGCTATGATTGGATTATCGTTTTTTCGCAGTTCTGAGCTTGTGCCGTTGCCAAGATGTGTTGAGAGTGACGCTCCGGCTTTGACCGCCTCCCGAATTTTATCAACACCCGCGGCAGTATGACCTAAAGCCACAATGATTCCATCAAGAACTAATTTATCAATAAATGCTAAAGCACCTTCTACTTCCGGGGCGAGCGTTAGCAAACGGATATTTCCACCTGCTGCATCCTGTAAACGTGAAAACATTTCCGGATTCACCGCACCCATTTCCTGAACAGGATGACAACCAGAAAAACCGGGGAGTCTTGAAAGGAAAGGGCCTTCGAGATGATAACCCGCGATCATCGTTTTTGCCAAGGATGAGGAGTATCTGGCAGTTTCCAGATCAGCAAGACAGCTTTGCAGATGAGTTTCGGATGCAGTGATGATTGTTGGCAAACAAGTTGTAACTCCAGAAGCCAGCATTGCCTCAAGTGAGTGTTCAAGAGAATCTTGGGTAATACCGGGTGTATTAAAATCCACTCCTCCGAAACCATTAACTTGTAAATCCACCAGTCCTGGAGTTTTCACCCACTTTTCCGCACTTTTTAAAACAGCAATCTCAGACTCCTCTGCAACTTGGATTTCAATAATCGGCATGTAGTTCCTTTGTTTTAGCGAAACACGCACAAAAATTCACAATAATAACGGTTTCCCTGTGTCACCGTACCGAGTGGGGTTGTGAATTGTTGGTGGTTTATTATTTTATTGTATGCATGTTATTTTAGTAGCGTTGCCATTCAAGTTTGTTTTTTTCAATCCACTTATAATGATCTTTGAATGTTAATAAGTATGCCGCTTCTTCGTCCAAAACAATGGTTACTCGTGGATGCATTTGTAGTATTGAAGCGGGGCAACTTGCTGAAATTGGACCTTCGATCATTTTTCGGATAGCATCCGCCTTTTTGGCACCGTTTGCCAACAAAAGACAATGTCGTGATTCCATGATTGTGGCGATACCCATGGTGACAACATGACGTGGAACTTCCTCCAGTTTGTCGAAGTAAATCGCATTATCCTGCATGGTTTGTTCACTAAGAATTTTGACCCAAGTTCGTGATGCAAAAGAACCAGTGGGTTCGTTAAAACCGATATGTCCGTTTGCGCCGATCCCAAGAACTTGTAAATCAATCCCGCCCACAGCCTTAATTTGCTGTTCATATTTACGACACGCTTCCCGGAGGTCTTTAGCATTTCCATCAGGAAGATGTACATTTTTTTTGTCTATATCCACAAGATTAAATAAATTGCTCATCATATAAAAATAATATGAACGCTCATCTTCCCGAGATAAACCAGCGTATTCATCCAGATTAAAAGTCGTGCAGTTTTGAAAACTTAATTCTCCGGACTGCTTCATCCGGATCAGCTCTTGATACATGCGGAGAGGCGTACCACCTGTCGCTAAGCCCAAAACAGGTTTTTCTTCGGCCTTAATAATTTTGCTGACAACACTTGCGGCTACCTGTGCTCCAGCTTCCAGTGTGTCACGAATCAGTATTTCCATAATAATTCACTATTAAATTAATGATATTTTATTTACAATTGGACTTCATTTAAATAACATATTGGACTATACCGGACGAGTCAGGGTGTGTCCAGTTTTAATTGTAAGAGAAGAATATGTTTTCCATAGGAATTGACGGCGGTGGTTCAACATTGCGGATTGGAATTTACGGAGAAAGTCTGAAATGTATCTACCTTCTGGAACTTTCCGAAACTGCTAATCCCAGCGTCCTTGGTTTTGCTCAAGCAGAAGAACTGCTGAAGTCTACACTGCAAAAAACTCTTGACGAAGCAGGAATTACTTCCTCAACTGTTCATTACGTGGGTGCAGGCATGGCAGGAGCTGCGCAAAATCCTGACTGGCTCAGTACTATTTTAAAGCAGTCTTTGCCACACGCGCAGATAACAGTAGCACCGGATTATGAAATTGCGCTGATTGGCGCACATGGGGAACGATACGGTGTTTTAGTTCTGTCCGGAACTGGCAGTGCTGCCTGTGGAATTGATGCCTCCGGTGAATCTGCTCATTCCGGAGGTTGGGGCTATTTGCTGGATGATGGCGGAAGCGGTTACTGGCTTGGCTTGGAGATGTTGAAGTCCGCAACCCGTGTGGCTGATGGCTGCATGGAGGAGACAAGTCTTTATCAGCAAACTTTCTCACATTTAAAAATTACTACTCCGGATGAGTTGATAAGCTGGACCTATAATCCTGAAAGAAACAATCGGGACATCTCAGAAATGGCTCCTCTTGTGCTGGCGTGTGCTGCTGCAGGTGATCTAGAAGCACATCGAATAGTAGAAGACGGAGCTGAGCAATTGTACCAACTGTATTTGAGCGTAGTTAAACGCTTGGATTTCACCAATCCTCCAGTGATGTTTGCAGGAGGATTGCTTAGTTCAGCTACCTTTTTGCGTCATTTGCTGATGCAGAAAATCGGCCTCGATGAAGTGCCTACCCCAAAGTATTCTCCTGTAGAAGGTGCCGCGTTAATGGCTAACTTGTAAAAATATCAATAAATACAATTGGAACCAATTAATGATATATAAAGTTACGTTAAGAAATATCTTCTCTGAATATTTATGTTGACAAGTGGATTAACTAAATATTATCATAGTGGCCTATACCGGATTGGTCTGGGGTGTACAGTTTTTTTATTCAGTAGCACCTTAATCTTTCCATATTGAATGAAAAATGATATATAAAATAATCTTAAGTTTAGAATGGCGACAAGTTTAGCTGCTTTGATTTAAATATATCTTAATTTTTAAAAATTTTACAAGGAGAAACTATGCGATCAATAATAAACACTCTGGTAAGTATATTAATACTGTCTCTAATACCAGTAACTTTGCATGCTGAAAAAATAACTTTTCTAACACCTTCTTGGGGTATACCTCCAGATAAAGCCTTATTAGAGTCATTTCAAAAGGAATCGGGGATTACTGTTGAAATTCAATCCGTTCAAAACAAAGATCTTTTTAGTCGAACACAAATTGCAGCGGCCACCGGTCAATCTCCAGCTGATGTGATTTTTCTTACTCAAGAAGCTCCTTCAAATCTTGTGGCTATTGATATGATGCGCTCATTAAATGATCTCCAAGCTAAGGACCCTCTGGAAAATGACCTTACTGGTCAAGAATTTTGGAACATCAAAGGAGAACAATTTGGTGTACCTGTTTATGCACAACTGGTCATGATGGATTACAATACAGACAGACTTAAGAAAGCCGGATTTAACTCTCCACCCAGTTCATGGTCAGAACTGAATAGAATGGCTAAAAAGCTCAAATCCAGCGGTATTGATAAGCATCCAATTGCAATGAAAGCCAGCGATTGGTCTTGGTATCTTATGGCACTTTCTATGGGCGACCCTATGTTTGATAACGATCTGAAACCTGTTTTCGCTAACAAGGGATCCAAATCAAGAGAGGCTATGAGAATGTTACTTGAGTTTTTTTCGGAAGAATTAATTAGTCCAGAAATTGTGGCAGGAACTGTAAACCAACATTCAATTTTCTGGAGCGGCACGGGAACATTTCATCAAGGATGGCAGGGTTCAATTAGAGTGGGCAACAATGCGGAAAAGTCAAAACAAGCCCCACATGTTTCTTATATGGTCTTACCAAGTGTTGGAAATACATGGAGTTTCCCTGCAGCTATAGGTATTGCTAAATATTCAAAAAATGTTGAGGCTTCCTGGAAATTTATCAGATGGTATACAGGTAAGGCTAATCAGAAGAGTATATATAAAGCTTTTGGTCTCTATCCTTCACGTGCATCAGTCGCAGCTGAATTGAACGGTGAAGGACTGGTGGATGGATATTCACAAATTCTGGCACAATCAAAGAAAGTGGACGAACTACCACGTCAAGCTCTTTGGTGGGGGCCATTCACTGCAAAAGTTTCAGAACAAATTTTGACTGCAGTACAAACAGGCTCGGATTCTGATAAGACTGTCGACAAAATTGCAGCTATCTGGAACGAACTTAAATCAGAATATGAATAATACATCAGTAGTTTTGACGGTGCAGTTTTTTCCCTCTCCGTCAAAGCTACTTTGATCAATTTTTTCACAGTCTCGTGCTAACTGATAGTCTCCCGGAAAACCGTCAAGATATAGTATTTATCACGGTTATTCTGCTTCCTTTGATAATACTTGTTGGAATACTAATATATCTTCCTGCAGTTGACTCACTTATTGTATCTTTCACAAATGAAAATCTTAGGATACGCCGACTTCCTAAGTTTATCTGGCTGGAAAACTACTCAAAACTATTAGAAAATTCAGAATTCTGGATCGTCACTGCCAGATCACTCTTGGTGGTGGCATTGACGCTTCCGTTGGAATTATTGATATCTCTCGGTTTGGCTCTGTTGCTCACAGAAGTCTTCCCTGGCAGAGCAATGGTCCGTACTTTGGTTCTTTTACCATGGATGCTTCCGCCAATAGTCAATGGGTTTTTGTGGGGATGGCTTCTTAATGGGGAATACGGAGCCCTAAACGGACTCCTTTATCAATTGGGAATAATAGATGAATACGTAACATGGCTAAGAAATCCGGACACACAAGTCATTTGGGTAGCTGTAGTTCAAACATGGACACGCTTTGCCTTTCCAACAATTATCTTACTTGCCGGACTACAATCGATACCAAAGGACCTAATAGATGCAGCAAAAGTTGATGGAGCCAGTAGTTGGCAATCATTTAAGAGTATTGTGTTGCCGCTGCTCATGCCAAGTTTCGCAATTGCATTGACAATCGAGTTTATAGCAGCTTTCCAGATATTCGACGTAATATGGACTCTTACCGCAGGAGGTTCTGCCGGTGGAGCGATCAATCCTTTTACTAAAACTCTAATGCTATACAATTATGAATTGGTCTTCAGGGATCTCCGAATTGGTTTGGGTGCGGCCTTGTCATACCTTATCCTTTTCCTTTCTTTAGGCGTAGCTATTGTATTCGTGACAAGACTTTACAATCAAGCTGTCAAATCTTAATAGATATTCACAAAACTGCAATGCCTCTTTATCGCAACTTTAATTATATTAAGCGCATCTGGATATATTTTTTCTGCGCAATTGCATTGCTTTGGGCAATTGGTCCTATTTACTGGATTTTTGTCTCATCAATTTCCACCCGCATGGAACTCTATGCTACACCAATAAAATCCTGGTTTCCATCTGAACCAACTTGGGACGCATACATTAGACTTTTTCAAGGGGGAGGTAAATATAGAGGGGGTGATGTCAGTCCAACTGAAGGATTGATGTGGACAAGTTTATTAAATACTCTTTTTGTCTCAATTATATCTGCTGCTTTTGTAACATTTCTATCGACCAATGCAGGTTATGTGTTTGCTAGAATGAAGTTCAGAGGAAAAGGGTTCTTTTTCTTTTTCCTCATGCTGATGATGCCTTTACCGCTTTGGGTCTCCATTATTGCTTTGTTTTTCATGATCAGCAAAGCTGGTTTGATCGACACACTTTCTGGCATGATTATGCTGTTTATAGTTTTTCTACTTCCCCTGGGGATATGGCTTATGTCAACCTTCGTAAGGGAGATTAACCCTGAAATTGAGGAGGCGGCTACAATAGATGGTTGTAACCGTTGGCAATTGATGAGATGGATAGTATATCCACTTTCAAAATCCGGTATGGCAGCAGTCTTTCTTGTCTCTTTCCTAACAGTTTGGAATAATTTTCTTTTGCCTTTGATTTTCACAAGAAGTCCTGATTCACAGATGTTAACAGTGGTTCTTTCACTCTTTGTGGGGCAATACGAAGTGGCTTGGGAAGACATGGCTGCTGCAGCTGTGGTTACAATGCTTCCTCCTTTTTTGATAGCACTCTTTTTTCAGCGATTTCTCATACGCGGAATGACATTAGGAGCAGTCAAATGAAAAATAATTACAAAAAATTTGCGGCTAAATCTGGGGAATTATTCCTGCTTGCTTTTGCTGGTGAAGACCCTAATCCAGCAGTTGAAATGATTCAGGAATATGGATTGTCAGGACTTTATTTAAGTAATGACAACATTCCTAATCGGAACTCTGCTTTAAACCTTTCACAGGTTTTTCAAGCTGCAGCTAAAAAGCGGGGTGATTCTCTGCCTCTACTTTTGGGAGTTGATCAGGAAGGTGCATGGTCAGTTATGGCAGAGGATTCTCATCCGGGTCCAGGAAACCTTGCACTAGGTTCAGCCGGGAACCTTCCTCTTACTCAGCAACGTTATCATGACATTGCTCAAGAGCTTCGTCAATTTGGAATGAATCTAGTTCTTTCTCCATGTGCGGATGTAAATACCAATCCTTTAAACGCTATAATTGGAATGCGTTCTTTTGGAAATGATCCAAAAAATGTAGGTAAACATGTCGCTGCAGCGGTAAAAGGAGCACTATCAGGAGGAGTTCTCACCACCCTCAAACACTTTCCCGGACATGGTGATACTAGTATAGATTCACACAGAGACTTGCCGAAAGTTATGCGGTCTAAAGAAGATGTATGGTCAATTGATCTCGCCCCTTTCAGAGATGGTATTAAAGCAGGTGTTGACGTAGTTATGACATCACACATCTTATATGAGGCACTGGACCCTGAAAATCCGGCAACTTTCTCTAAAGTTATCTTACAGGAAATTTTACGAGATAAATTAGGTTTCCAAGGGGTTGTTATTTCTGACTCAATGAACATGCATGCTCTACGAAAATATTATAAGCCAGTAGATGCTGCTGTAGCTGCCTTATCTGCAGGAGTAGATTTGATCATGCTTGCTGAAGAACATTATGACCACGATGGTGATTATCAAAAACGCCAAAGGCAGTTAATTGATGATGTAACTAAGGCAATTCAAGATGGACAAATTCCAGAAGATCGACTGCATTCAGCCTTCGAGCGGATTAGGAATTTAAGAAGACTCGCTGATAGAGAGTCTACTGAAAAGTCAAAAAGCTCTAACTGGGTAAACAGTTCTCAAAAGACTGCTGAAAAAGCAATGCGCTTGATACAGAAGCATCAAGACTGGTCATATCCGAAAGTAGGTAGCAAACTGTCCGTTGTTCGTGCTTCAGCGGAACGAGCATTTGATCCTGTTATTAAAACACGAGGTATTGGTCCAAATCCCAGGAAATCATCATTTGATTATTTCGTGGCTGAGCTAAAATATTTTTTTGAAGTTCAAGTTAGAGAAGTAGATCAAAATTTAGTAGATCAGCCAGATCATTTAGTGATTATTCTGGAGAACTACACTCTTCCAGGAATGGACTTTGACCGCTCATTTGATAAAACGACCATAGACTGGGCCAAAAAATTTACAGCTAGCAGAATAACTGTTGTAGCATTAAGAGATTCTTTCGATCTCCCTGAAACAATGCCTTTGACCACTTTGTGTACATACAGCTTTCGAGAAGAATCAGCTAATGCTGCAGCAAAATGGTTGGCAGGAGGAGTCAAACATATACGTAACGGAGACGCCTTCATCTAGAACTAGCTTTTTCTTAATAAATCTTAGTTTGCTATATGCATATCTTTAAATTTGTTTTTAAAAGAATGCTTTCTGAATACGTAAGCAATTGTTTTATGTTTTTAAGATTATTATTAATACCTTATAAGGCTCAAGAAATAATTATTTTCAATCGTAAGAAAGTTCTATTTTTACAATATATACTGCCAAATAACTTTTTTGAAAAATTATGATATTGGTTATAATGGACTATACCGAACCGAACCGTAGGTGTCCAAAAAATTGGGGAATAGATGTTTCGTTAATTTTTGTTCATTTTTAAAATGAAAAAAGGTGTCATTTTGGCAAGTTTGTTGACATTGAAAAAATCATTGATTCTCATAGGGGCAATGTTTTTTTAGGGAACACTTTTGGAGAAGACGATTATGCTGACAGAGCAACCTAATTCTGACACACACCATTTGCATCAAATGACTGCTATAGAGATTGTGGAGACAATGAATGCAGAAGATGCGACCATTGCAAAATCTGTCCGTGAGGCACTTCCAGAAATTGCGTCAGCAGTAGAATTGATTTCAGAACGTTTAGAGAAAGGCGGCAGACTGTTTTATGTTGGAGCAGGTACGAGTGGGCGTTTAGGAGTGTTGGACGCATCGGAATGTCCACCAACTTTTGGTACGCTACCGGAGAAGGTTCAAGGCATAATTGCCGGTGGAGAAACGGCGATATCAGATGCTGTTGAAGGTGCTGAAGATGACCGCAGTGCAGGTGTTACCTCAATGCTGAAAATCAAAATTGATCATCGTGATGTGGTAGTTGCTATTGCCGCAAGCGGAACAACACCTTTCGTTCTCGCAGCAGTTGAATTTGCTCGCGAACAGGGTGCGGTTACTGTTGGGCTCTCCTGCAATTCTCCATCTCCTTTATTGGAGAATGTTGATGTGTCTATTGGTATTCCGGTTGGCCCAGAAGTGCTGGCCGGCTCCACTCGGCTTAAGGCTGGAACAGCACAGAAAATGGTGCTTAATATGCTAAGTACCGCTACGATGGTCCGTCTGGGAAAAGTTTACCAAAACAGAATGGTGGATGTACAGACAACTAACAAAAAATTAATACAAAGGGCAATGGAAATGGTTTCCGAACTTGGTGAAGTTTCACCGGGTATTGCAACTGAATTGTTGCAGAAAGCTGGAAATCATGTAAAGACTGCTGTTGTAATGGCAAAGTTAGGAATCAACTCAGAGAGTGCCAAAAAACTTCTTGAAGCAGAAAATGGACACTTGAGTAAAGTCTTAGGAGAAACTTGATGAAAGTGAAGCATGATTAAAAACGTTATAGGATTAATGAGCGGTACTTCGATGGATGGTATAGATGCGGCATTTTTGAAAACGGACGGATTGCTCCAAGTTGAAGTAGGTGAAGCGATTACAGTACCTTATTCTGAAGATTTGAGGCAAAAATTATCAGCACTTGTTTCTTCTGGTATGTATTCTAAAAACGTAGAAGAGCAAATCACGTTAAAACACGCCGAAGCCATTACTCAACTACTAAAAAAAACAAATACTGCTGTGGATGAAATCGACTTGATTGGTTTTCATGGACACACCGTTTTTCATTGCCCTGCAAGAAGAAAGACTTTGCAAATTGGAGATGGTGAGCTACTTGCGAAATTAACAGGAGTGGACGTTGTTTGTGATTTTCGTAGTAATGACGTGAAACAAGGAGGACAAGGTGCACCTCTGGTTCCACTTTACCATCAAGCAGTAGCAACTAAGTTAACAAAACCGTTGGCAATTTTGAATTTGGGTGGTGTAGCAAATATTTCTTGGCTTGGTCATGAAAATGAGTTGCTGGCGTTTGATACAGGTCCTGGAAACGCTTTGTTGGATGATTATATCAGTTTACATTTGGGAGAAAAACAGGACACGGGCGGTAAGTTATCTTTGTCAGGCAACGTTGATCAAGGCAGTCTAATAACTTTATTAGAACATCCTTATTTTTTGAAGAAGGCACCTAAATCGCTTGATCGCAATGAATTTGATTGGACACCTGTTTCTAGGTTGTCTATAGCGGATGGAGCAACTACTTTATGCGCATTCACTGCTGAAGCAGTAGCAAGAAGCATCCAGATAATTCCGGAGCCTCCTGAAATTTGGTTGGTGACAGGAGGGGGGCGTCATAATCTTGCTATGATGCAAGAACTAAAAAACAGACTGGATGCTCCTGTAAAATCAGTTGATGATATTGGTTGGAAAGGAGACTTTTTGGAAGCTCAAGCTTTTGGCTATTTGGCGGTACGTAGTTTGAAAGGACTGCCCCTGTCAATACCATCAACCACTGGAGTTCCACATCCTTTAAGCGGGGGAGTCTTTTTTAAAGCTGTAAAATAATTGAAATATGTTTAAAGAACTAAACTGTAGTGAAAAGCTAGAAGACTTAATAAATAAGGAACTCAAGGCAGGAACTTTTCCAGGAATAGAGATTCTTTACGCAAAAGGCAGTGAGGTTTTGCTGCACAAAACATGGGGTAAAATAGCATCTGGAAACTCAAGTCCGTTACTTTTGGACACGATCTTTGATGTTGCTTCTTTAACAAAGCCAGTAGTGACGACAACTTTGCTATTGATGATGCAGGAAAAAGGCAAATTGAAGCTGAACGATCCTGTGCAAATTCATCTTCCAGAATTTTCCGGCAGAGGGAAAAAACAAATCACTTTGCGGCATTTACTGTCACACGTTTCCGGACTTCCGGCATGGGAAAATCTTTATGAATCGGTTGCTAATCATGAAGAAGCCCGTAACCGTTTGATGAATATCCCCCTCGAATATTCCCCAGGGGAAAAAATGATTTACAGTTGTCTAGGATTTTTGGTGCTGGGTGAAGTTCTCAGGAAATTTTGTACAAAAGATTTGTCAGCTGTATTCTACGAGAAAATTGCTAAACCTTTAAAATTGCCTAATAGTCTTTTTTCACCGTACAAAAATCGTAAAAACTTAAATAATGTAGCTCCAACAGCATACTGTCCGATACGTAATAAAGTTCTGCATGGAATTGTTCATGACGAAAATAGTTTTGCTTTTTCCGAAGAAGGTGGAAATGCGGGTCTTTTCTCAACTGCAAAAGATCTTCATCGATATACTCAAATGTTACTGAACGATGGTGTACTCAATGGCGTACGCATTCTTAGTCAAGAATCCGTGCAGGAAATGCGGAAAAATCAAAATCCGTTAGCGTTGACTCCACGTGGATTAGGATGGGAAGTAAAAAAACCTGTTTCAACTTTAAACAAAACGTCATTAGAATTTAGTTGTGGACCGAATTTTCCGGATAATTCGTGCGGTCATACCGGATTTACCGGTACCTCTCTCTGGTTTGATCCTGCATCAAAACAAATAATAATTGCTCTTTCTAATAGAGTTCATCTAACAAGAGAGAAAAATATGGATGCAATGAAAAAATTCCGAGTAAAGCTGCACGGACTGTTTAATCTGAATAATACTAGCAGAAAAAAGACTAACCTAAACCTAACAGCTGTAATCTAATATGAATATTGAACAAAATACAACTCCGCTAAATTCAATAACAAACTTTGAAGATTCGTTGTCTGAGGTAAATCCTGAACTCGCAACTCCATTGTATATACAAATCCGTGAGCATTTTCAAAGTGGAATTCAGGCTGAACACTATCCAGTACATACACGTCTGCCTTCTGAACGACAGCTTGCAGAGCGTTTTAAGGTCAGTAGAATGACTGTGACTAAAGCGCTTAAGGAGTTGGAACAACAAGGTTTGGTATACACCCAAACCGGTAAGGGGACATTTGTGGCTTCCCGTCAAAAAATTGACCAGACTCTGGAAACGTTGACCTCATTTACTGAAGACATGGCTGATCAAGGAAAAAAGGTTACCAGCCGTGTTATAAAAATGGGTATTGAGCAGGCAGAAGAATTTGAAGCCAACAAATTAAAAGTCAGTCCCGGCACAAGACTGTTTGTTCTTGAACGGTTTCGCTTAGCAGATGATGAAATCATTTCGCTGGAATGTACTTTTATTCCTTATGCTTTATGTCCGGATATTGAAAAAAACTATGATTTTTCGCAGAAATCACTTTACCAGGTTTTAAGAGAAAAATACTTTTTTCAGTTGTCGGTTGCTCAACAGACAGTAGAGGCACGACGACCAACTCCAGAAGAAATAGAAAAACTTCAAATTGGTCCAACTGACCCTGTGTTGAGTTTTACTCGCACAACTTTGAATTCTCAATCAAAACCGGTTGAATTTGTTAAATCGGTCTATTTGGGTGACCGATATAAACTCCGGATTATGTTAAAACCGTCTGCTCAAAAGATACAGTGACAGGAACATGAATGATGAAATCGTACAAAACAGTATTTTGGAAATTTTGTTGAAAATACTGGTTTTATGAAGATGGATAATACATGATGTTGATCGAGAAAAT